>Ga0268299_1001052_pt1 | contig 59722 bp, 62 predicted proteins | sample NOBtaG_FD_193484 | JGI IMG/M metagenome (GOLD analysis project Ga0268299, IMG submission 193484) | Activated sludge microbial communities from bioreactor in Nijmegen, Gelderland, Netherland - NOB reactor | ecosystem: Engineered > Bioreactor > Aerobic > Activated sludge | place: Netherlands...
TATCTGACCGACGTGCTCACCAAGATCGTCGCGCGACATCCCATGAGCCGCATCGACGACCTCCTGCCCTTCGCCTACGTCAAGCCGAAAGCTCTCGACCGCGCCGCGGCCTGACAACATCGCTTACTGCCGTTCGGTCGCGACGGCACCGACAATATGGTCGGCATCCAAGGCGACATAGACATCGCCGCGTTCCAATTGCACCTCGCCCTGAGCCATTCTCGCCGCGAACTCAGCAGAGCCATAGGCAGGGTACTCGTGTCCCAGGGCACGAAGATAGGGCGTGAACGCTGCGCGCACGACGCGCTCTAGCTCGTCACGCTCGGACGGCATTGCCCTTCTGAAGGTCAGCGCCATGTCGTCAGGGTAGCAAAGAATACGCCCGCCGGTCAGCCGACCCGATGGCGATAGACCAGGTCGTCGGGGTCCTGCCTGCGGGCATGCGGATCGAGGACGGCACCCAGGCGCTCGGCGACCGCGATGGAGCGGGTATTCTTCGGGTCGATGTAACTGACGAGACAGTCGAGGCCAAGTGTGCGCCCCGCCCAGTCGCGCAGCGCCGCCGCCGCCTCCGTCGCGTAGCCTTGCCCTTCGTGACCTTCGAACACTAACCAGCCGAGTTCCTTTTCCGGGAACAAGGGACCGTGATTGATGCCGACCTGCCCGACGCAGAGGCTTGTGCCGCGAATGTCGACCATCAGCGCGCCGTGCCCGAACAGGGTCCATCCTGCCGCGTCGTGACAGAATATGCCCCAGGCGTCTCGCAGGCCGTAGGGACCGCCCATGCCCTTCGCGCGCGGCGACGCGAGGAAGCGCGCGTAGACGGAAAAGTCATCGACGACCGGCGCGCGCAGGATCAGGCGAACGGTCGTGAGCGTGGGGATCGTTTGGGCGGACATGGCTGCAGCGGTCCGCGTGCATGCACCAGCAGGCGACACGAGTAAAGGTCCCTCGCTGCGCTCGGGATGACAGGGTGCTTTGCGGTCGGCAACTCCTGTCATCCCTAGCGCAGCGAGGGATCTTTCTTCTCGATGCCGCGACGAAAAACGCCCGGTCGATGACCGGGCGTTCTGCGTTCGTATGCTAACGGACTTACGCCGCTTCCTGCTGCTCGGCCTTCTCGGCCGAGGGGCCGGAATCCTGGCCCTTGGCGGCGGTGTCGCGCTCGACGAACTCGATGACGGCCATCGGTGCGGCGTCCCCGTAGCGGAAGCCGGCCTTCAGAACGCGCAGGTAGCCGCCGGCGCGCGCCGAGTAACGCGGTCCGAGCGTGGTGAACAGCTTGTCGGCGACGTAGGGGTCACGCAGGAAGCCGATCGCCTGGCGGCGGGCGTGCAGACCGCCGCGCTTGCCGAGGGTCACCAGCTTCTCCACGATCGGCCGCAGGTCCTTCGCCTTGTGCAGCGTGGTCGTGATCTGCTCGTGCTTGATGAGAGCACCGGCGAGATTGGAGAACATCGCCTTGCGATGCTCCGCCGTGCGGTGGAACTTCCGACCGCGATTACCGTGACGCATGAGCTAAATCCCTTCCACCGGCCTAGTACGGCTCTTCCAGCCGCTTGGCCATTTCCTCGATGTTGTCCGGCGGCCAGCCCGGGATTTCCATGCCCAGGTGGAGGCCCATGCCGGCCAGGACTTCCTTGATTTCGTTCAGCGACTTGCGGCCGAAGTTCGGCGTGCGCAGCATCTCCGCCTCGGTCTTCTGCACCAGGTCGCCGATGTAGATGATGTTGTCGTTCTTCAGGCAGTTGGCCGAGCGCACCGAAAGCTCGAGTTCGTCGACCTTGCGCAAGAGGTTTCGGTTGAACGGGAAGTCGTCCTGCTGCTCCTCCTTGCGGACCTCGCGCGGCTCCTCGAAGTTGATGAAGAGCTGCAACTGGTCCTGCAGGATGCGGGCGGCGAGCGCCACGGCATCGTCCGGGCGCGTCGTGCCGTTGGTCTCCACCGTCATCGACAGCTTGTCGTAGTCGGTGACCTGGCCGACGCGGCTGTTCTCGATCTTGTACGAGACGCGCTTGACCGGGCTGAACACCGAATCGACCGGAATCAGGCCGATCGGCGCATCCTCGGCGCGGTTGGCCGCGGCCGGCACGTAGCCCTTGCCGGTGGCGACCATCAGCTCCATCGAGATCGAGGCGCCGTCGTCCAGCGTGCAGATGAGATGCTTGGCATCCATGATCTGGACGTCGCCCGGCAGCTCGATCATGCCGGCCGTGACCTCGCCCGGACCGACCGCGCGCAGGTAGAGACGCTGCTCGCGATCACCCTGCATCTTGACGGCCATCGCCTTGATGTTGAGGACGATGTCGACCACGTCCTCGCGGACTCCCGGGATCGACGAAAATTCATGCAGCACGTTGTCGATCTTGATCGACGTGACGGCGGCACCCTGTAATGATGACAGCAGGACACGGCGCAGCGCATTGCCGAGCGTGAGACCGAAGCCGCGCTCGAGCGGCTCGGCGACGATGGTCGCGGTGCGACCGGAATCGACGCCGGCTTCGGTGACAAGCTTCTCCGGCTTGATCAGGTCCTGCCAGTTCTTCTGAAGCACGTGGGCTACCTCTCTAGACCGGTTGGTTCAGGGAATCCCGCGTCACGGCACGACGGGGACCCGTGAGTACATCGAAGGAAGCGGACGACGCGTACCCGGCGTCGTCCGACTGAATTCAGACGCGGCGACGCTTCGGCGGACGGCAGCCGTTGTGCGGGATCGGCGTGACGTCGCGGATGGCGGTGACGGCGAGGCCGACCGCCTGCAGGGCACGTAGCGCCGACTCGCGGCCGGAGCCGGGACCGCGCACCTCGATCTCGAGGGTGCGCATGCCGTGCTCCATGGCCTTGCGACCGGCATTCTCGGCCGCCATCTGGGCGGCGAACGGCGTCGACTTGCGCGAGCCCTTGAAGCCCTGCTGGCCCGACGACGACCACGAGATGGTGTTGCCCTGGGCGTCGGTGATGGTGACGATCGTGTTGTTGAACGACGCGTTCACATGCGCCACGCCGGCGATGATGTTCTTGCGTTCCTTGCGGCGCGGACGCGCGCCGGTAGCGGCGCCGCTCGCGGCGGCAGCAGGCTTGGCCATAGTGCGACTTCCTTCGGAGATTACTTCGTGACTTTCTTCTTGCCGGCGATCGGCTTGGCCGGACCCTTGCGGGTGCGCGCATTGGTATGCGTGCGCTGGCCGCGGACCGGCAGGCCTCGGCGATGCCGTAGGCCGCGATAGCAGGCGAGATCCATCAGGCGCTTGATGTTCATCGCCACCTCGCGGCGAAGATCGCCCTCGACCGCGTAGTCGCGGTCGATGGTCTCGCGGATGCGGATCACCTCATCGTCGGTCAGCGTATTGACGCGCCGCGACTCGTCGATCCCCACTTTTCCCAGGATCTCCTTGGCCTTCGCCTGGCCGATCCCGTGGATATACTGCAGCCCGACCACGACGCGCTTGGCGGTCGGAATGTTCACGCCGGCAATACGAGCCAATTTCCCAACTCCTTCAAAGACTTATGGCGCGACAGTGCGCGCCCGTAACTTGTTCGCTGGTCCCGGAAAAGCGCGCGATTATAGGGAGTGGCGCCCCCGAGTCAACGGAACTTCGACTTGTCAAGCCCCTGATAAAACTCCAGTGATCTGACGGTAAACCTCGTCCATAGCGGCCATGCCGTCGACCTTCCGAAGCACCCCGCGCCGGGCATAGTACGGCCGCAGCGGCTCGGTCTGGGCCCGGTAGGCCGACATCCGCGTCTTCATCGTCTCGGCATTGTCGTCCTTGCGACGGACGAACTCCTTGTTGCCGCAGACGTCGCAAATCCCCTCCACCTTGGGACGCTTGAACGTGTCGTGATAGCCGGTGCCGCACTTGGCGCAGCTGAACCGGCCGACGATGCGCTCGGTCAGGGCCTTCTCGTCGACCTCCATCTCGACCACCCGGTCGAGGGTTTTGCCCTTCTTATGCAGCATCCGGTCGAGCGCCTCGGCCTGCGCCTCGGTGCGCGGGAACCCGTCCAGGATGAAGCCCCCGGCGCAATCCGGCTGGCCGATGCGGTCCTCGATCAGGCCCACCATCAGCTCGTCGGGCACCAGCTCGCCCCTCTCCATGATCCCCTTGGCCTTCTTGCCAAGCTCGCTGCCCGACGCCACGGCGGCCCGAAGCATGTCGCCGGTCGACAGCTGGACCATGCCGCGTTCGCTTTGCAGGCGCTGGGCCTGGGTGCCCTTTCCAGCCCCCGGCGGCCCGAGCAGGATGATGTTCATCGACGCCCCCTCAGACGGGCCTTCTTGATGAGACCCTCGTACTGATGGGCCAGCAGGTGAGCCTGGATCTGGGTGACCGTATCGAGGGTCACCGAGACCACGATCAGCAGGCTGGTGCCGCCGAAGTAGAACGGCACGCCGCCACGGGCGATCAGGAGCTCGGGCAGGATGCACACCGCCGAGAGGTAGATCGCGCCGACCACGGTGAGCCGGGTCAGGATGTACTCGAGGTACTCCGCGGTGTTCTTGCCCGGCCGGATGCCTGGCACGAAACCGCCGTTCTTCTTCAGGTTGTCGGCCGTGTCGGTCGGGTTGAACACGACGGTGGTGTAGAAGAAGCAGAAGAAGACGATCAGGCCGATGTAGGCCAGCAGGTAGAGCGGCTGGCCGTGACCCAGCCAGGTCGACAGCCACTGCACCCAGCCCGGCTCGCCGGCGGCCCCCTGAAAGGAGGCGATGGTCGCCGGGAAGAGCAGCAGCGAGGACGCGAAGATCGGCGGGATGACGCCCGCCGTGTTGATCTTTAGCGGCAGGTGCGAGGCCTCGCCGCCGTACATGCGGTTGCCCACCTGGCGCTTGGGATATTGCACGACGATGCGCCGCTGCGCCGTCTCGACGTACACCACGACGGCCACCACCGCCACGACGCCGATCGCCATCGCGATGATGAACAGGGCTGACAGGGCGCCGGTGCGGCCCAGCTCGAGGGTCTGGATCAGGGCGGTGGGCAGCGCCGCGACGATGCCGGCGAAGATGATCAGGGAAATGCCGTTGCCGACGCCCCGGGCAGTGATCTGCTCGCCGAGCCACATCAGGAACAGGGTGCCGCCGACCAGGGTGACGACCGTCACGAACCGGAAGAACAGGCCCGGGTCGATCACCACAGGCCCGGCCGTGGCAACCTGGCTTTCCAGGCCGACCGCGATTCCGTAGGCCTGAAAGGTCGCCAGGACTACCGTGCCATAGCGCGTGTACTGGTTGATCTTCTTGCGGCCGGCCTCGCCCTCCTTCTTCAGCGCCTCGAGCGACGGCACGACCGACGTCAGGATCTGCATGATGATCGAAGCCGAGATGTACGGCATGATCGACAGCGCCAGCACCGACATGCGGCCGATCGAGCCGCCGGAGAACACGTCGAGCAGGCCGGCGATGCCGCCGGCGTTCTGGGCGAAGATCTCGGCCAGGGCGTGCGGGTCGACCCCGGGCACCGGGATGTAGGCGCCGATGCGGAACACCACCAGGGCGGCCACGGTGAACCACAGGCGCTTCTTCAGCTCGGTCGCCTTGCCGATTGCGCCCCAGTTCAGGTTGGATGCAAGTTGTTCGGCGGCGGATGCCATGGACCCTCACGCGTGGACGACAACGACACGACAGGGACCGCTGGTCCCCTCCTGCGCCGTCGGGCTCAGGCCGCCTCGGCCTCGGGCTTGGGCGGCAGCTCGACCTTGCCGCCGGCCTTCTCGACCGCGGCGATCGCCGACGCCGAGGCGCCCGCGACCTTCACTTCGATCTTGGTCTTGATCTCGCCTTTGCCAAGGAGGCGAACGCCGTCCAACGCATTCTTGAACAGCCCGGCGGCCTGCATGGCGGCGGCGTCGATCGCCTTGCCGGCATCCAGGCGGTTCTCGTCGATCGCCTTCTGCAGCGTGCCGAGATTGACCTCCTGCCACTGCTTCTGGTGCGGTGGCTTGAAGCCGCGCTTGGGAATGCGCCGATAGAGCGGCATCTGGCCGCCCTCGAAGCCCTTGATGGCGACGCCGGTACGCGACTTCTGGCCCTTCACGCCGCGGCCCGAGGTCTTGCCCTTGCCCGAGCCGATGCCGCGGCCGACGCGCATGCGCCGCTTGCGGGCGCCCGGATTGTCGGCAATCTCGTTCAGTCTCATCGTCCTGTCCCCTGCGCGCGAGCCGGCGTCCGGCCGGTCACTTCGCTTCTTCGTCGATGCGCACCAGGTGGCGCACCTTGTTGATCATGCCGCGCACCTCGGGCGTATCGACGAGCTCGCGGCTGCGATGGCGCTTGTTCAACCCCAGGCCGACCAGCGTCGCGCGCTGATCGTCCGTGCGGCCGATCGGGCTGCCGGTCTGGGTGATCTTGATCTTCTTCGCGTCGGCCATGTGCCTGTTCCCTCGCTCCGCCGTCAGGCGGCTGCCTCGACCACGGTATCGTCGCGCCGGCCGAGCAGATCGCCCACCTTCTTGCCGCGGCGCGTGGCGACCATGCGCGGCGAGTTGAGCAGTTGCAGGGCGGCGAACGTCGCCTTGATCATGTTGTGCGGGTTGGACGTGCCGACCGACTTGGCGACGATGTCCTTGACGCCAAGCGTCTCGAACACGGCGCGCATCGGGCCGCCGGCGATGATGCCGGTGCCGGCCGGGGCGGCGCGCAGCGTCACCTTGCCGGCGCCGAAGCGGCCCTTGACGTCGTGGTGCAGCGTGCGGCCGTCGCGCAGCGGGACGCGGACAAGGCCACGCTTGGCCGCCTCGGTCGCCTTGCGGATCGCCTCGGGCACCTCGCGCGCCTTGCCGGCGCCATGGCCGACCCGGCCGCGCTGGTCGCCGACCACGACGATCGCCGCGAAGGCGAAGCGCCGGCCGCCCTTCACGACCTTGGCCACGCGATTGATGGTGACCAGCTTGTCCTTCAGTTCATTCTCTTCGTCGTGGCCACGATCGCGGCCACGATCACGATCGCGCGGGCCACGGCCGGAACCACCGGGTGAACGAGCCATGTGCTAACTCCTCAGAACGACAGGCCGCCCTCACGGGCGGCATTGGCCAGTGCCGCGACGCGGCCATGGAACATGTAACCGCCGCGGTCGAAGATCACTTCCTTGACGCCGGCGGCGATGGCACGCTCGGCGATCAGCTTGCCGACCTCGGTTGCCGCATTCTTGTCGGCACCGGTCTTGATCCGGCCCTTGACCCCTTCGTCGAGCGAGGAGGCGGAGGCCAAGGTGGCGCCCTTCAGATCGTCGATGACCTGGGCATAGATGTGCTTGCCCGAGCGGAACACGCTGAGGCGCGGGCGGCCGCCGGAGGCCTGGCGCAGCGCGTGGCGCGTGCGCCGCCGACGGCGGGCGAATAGGGCATTGCGATCGGACATGGTGGCCTCGCCTTACTTCTTCTTGCCTTCCTTGCGACGGATCTTCTCGGTCGAGTACCGGATGCCCTTGCCCTTGTAGGGCTCGGGCGGACGCAGGCTGCGGATCTCCGCGGCGAGCTGGCCGACCTTCTGGCGATCCGACCCGGTGATCTCGACCTCGGTCGGCTTGACCGCCTTGATCTGGATGCCGGCGGGAATCGCGACCTCGACGTCGTGGCTGTAGCCGAGCTGCAGCTTCAGCAGCTTGGCGTCGGCCTGGGCGCGATAGCCCACGCCGGTGATCTCGAGGTTGATCGTGAACCCGTCCGACACGCCCTTCACCACGTTGCTGGCCAGATTGCGGGCGGTGCCCCACTGGGTGCGGGCGCGACGGCTGTCGGTACGCGGCTTGAAGACGAGCTTGTCGCCGTCGCGGACGACCGACACGTCGTCGTGCACCATCAGCTCGAGCTCGCCACGCTTGCCCTTGGCCTTGAGATGCTGGCCCCTGAGGTCGATGGTGACGCCCGCCGGGATGGCCACCGGGTTCTTGCCGACTCGCGACATGGTCAGAACACCTTGCAGATGACTTCGCCGCCGACATTGGCGGCACGCGCCTCGGCGTCGGACATGACGCCGCGCGGCGTGGACAGGATCGAGATGCCGAGACCATTGAAGTGGCGCGGCAGCTCGCGGATCTTCGAGTAGACGCGGCGGCCCGGGGTCGAGACGCGCTTGATCTCGCGGATCACCGGACGGCCGTTGTCGTACTTCAGCTCGACGCGAAGCTCCTTGACGCCCGGCCGCAGCTCCTCCTCGAACCATCCGCGAATGTAGCCCTCGCGCTGCAGCACATCGAGCACGTTCGACCGCAGGCGCGAGGCCGGCACCGTCACGCTGTCGAGGCGCGCCGACTGGCCGTTGCGGATGCGGGTCAGCAAGTCACCGACGGGATCTGTCATCGCCATGATCTACGGTCCCCCGTTACCAGCTCGACTTCACGACGCCGGGCAGCGCGCCCAGCGATGCGAGCTGCCGCAGCGCGAGGCGCGACAGCTTGAACTTGCGATAGACGGCCCGCGGGCGGCCGGTGATCTCGCAACGATTGCGAATGCGCGTGGGCGAGGAGTTGCGCGGCAGCTCGGCGAGCTTGAGCCGCGCGCCGAAGCGCTCCTCCGGCGACAGCGTGTCGTCGACCGCCATCTCCTTGAGCTGGGCGCGCTTGGCAGCGTACTGCTTCGCCATCCTGGCGCGCCGGTTGTTCTTCTCGACAGAGCTCGTCTTGGCCATGTGGTTCTCCGGCCTCAGTTCACGAACGGGAAGTCGAAGGCCTTCAGAAGCGCCCTGGCTTCCGCGTCGGTCTTCGCCGTCGTGCAGATGATGATGTCCATGCCGCGCACCAGGTCGACCTTGTCGTAGTCGATCTCCGGGAACACGATCTGCTCCTTCAAGCCCATGGCATAGTTGCCGTTGCCGTCGAACGACTTGCCGTTCAGGCCGCGAAAGTCGCGGACGCGAGGCAGGGCGATGTTCACCAGACGGTCGACGAACTCGTACATGCGGTCGCGGCGCAGCGTGACCTTGGCGCCGATCGCCATGCCCTCGCGCAGCTTGAAGGTGGCGATCGACTTGCGCGACTTGGTGATCACCGGCTTCTGGCCGGTGATCGCCGTCAGGTCGGCGACCGCGCCGTCGACGGCCTTGCGGTCGTTGACCGCCTCGCCGACGCCCATGTTGACGACGATCTTGTCGAGCTTCGGCACCTCGAAGGCGTTCTGGTAGGAGAACTCCTTGGTCAGCGCTTCGCGGATGGTGCTGGTGTAGCGTTCTTGCAGTCGCGCGGGCATGGCCCGTTCTCCTAGCGGTCGATGGTCTCGCCGGAGGCGCGCGCGATGCGCACCTTGCGGCCGTCTTCCAGGAAGCGGAAACCGATCTTCGTCGGCTTGTCCGACTTGGGATCCAGCAGGGCCACGTTGGAGACGTGGATCGCGGCCTCGCGTTCGATGATGCCGCCGGCGTCGGTCCGGCTCGGCTTGGTGTGGCGCTTGATGACGTTCACGCCGGAGACGACCACGCGCTGCTCGGTCGGCAGCACGCGCAGGACGTCGCCCACCCGGCCCTTGCTGCGGCCGGCGATGACCTTCACCCGGTCGCCCTTCCTGATCTTGAGCTTGACGGACATGGCGGCTCCTAGAGGACTTCCGGCGCGAGCGAGATGATCTTCATGAACTTCTTGGCGCGCAGCTCGCGCGTCACCGGCCCGAAGATGCGGGTGCCGATCGGCTCGTCCTGCTTGCTGATGAGCACCGCGGCGTTGCGGTCGAAGCGGATGGCGCTGCCGTCGACGCGGCGCAGCGGGAACGAGGTGCGCACGATGACGGCGCGATGGACCTCGCCCTTCTTGACGCGACCGCGCGGGATCGCCTCCTTGATGGAGACGACGATGACATCGCCGACGCTGGCGTACTTGCGGCGCGAGCCGCCCAGCACCTTGATGCACTGGACCCGGCGGGCGCCCGAGTTGTCGGCGACCTCGAGATTGGTTCGCATCTGGATCATGATCGTCGCTCCGTCGCGCTAGGCCTGGGCGCCTTCGACCAGAACTTCCCAGTTCTTGGTGCGAGACAGGGGCCGGCACTCGCGGATGCGCACGTTCTGACCGACCTTGCCCTTGAAGGCGTTGGTCTCGTCATGGGCGTGGTACTTCTTCGACCGCCGGATGAACTTCTTGTAGATCGGATGCTGGACGCGGCGTTCGACCTTGACGACGATGGTCTTGTCCATCTTGTCGCTGACGACGACGCCTTCGAGAATTCGCTTCGGCATTTACGGCTCCTTAACCTGCGGCCTTCTCGCCCAGCACCGTCTTGATGCGGGCGATGTCGCGCCGGACCTGGCGCGCACGGGCGGTCTTCTGCAGCTGGCCGCTGGCCTTCTGGAAACGCAGGTTGAATGCTTCCTTGCGCAGGTTGCCCAGCTCTTCCTTGAGCTGATCGTGGGTACGGGGACGCAGATCGCTGGCCTTCATGGCTCTCTCCTTCTCCCCTAGGCGCCGATTCGCGCCACGAAGCGCGTCTTGATCGGCAGCTTGGCGGCGGCCAGCTCAAGCGCCTCGCGCGCCACCGTCACCGGCACGCCATCGAGCTCGAACAGCACGCGGCCGGGCTTGACGCGCGCGGCCCAGAACTCGGGCGCGCCCTTGCCCGAGCCCATGCGGACCTCGGCCGGCTTCTTCGATATCGGCACGTCGGGGAACACCCGGATCCAGACGCGGCCGGCGCGCTTCATGTGGCGCGTGATGGCACGGCGGGCCGCCTCGATCTGGCGCGCCGTCAGCCGGTCGGGCTCCATCGCCTTCAGCCCGTAGGAGCCGAAGTCGAGGTTGAACCCGCCCTTGGCGGCGCCGTGGATGCGGCCCTTGAAGGCCTTGCGGTACTTTGTGCGTTTCGGTTGCAGCATGGCGAATTACGCGTCCCTCTGCTCGCGCTCGACGCGCGTCGGCGTGCGCTGCGGCGCAGCCTCCTCGGCGCGCTTGTCGTGCGCCATCGGGTCGTGCGCCATGATCTCGCCCTTGAACACCCAGACCTTGACGCCGCAGGTGCCGAAGGTGGTGAACGCGGTGGCGGTGCCGTAGTCGATGTCGGCGCGCAGCGTGTGCAGCGGCACGCGGCCCTCGCGGTACCATTCCATGCGCGCGATCTCGGCGCCGCCCAGGCGACCCGAGCAGTTGATGCGGATGCCCTGGGCGCCGAGCCGCATCGCCGACTGCACGGCGCGCTTCATGGCGCGCCGGAAGGCGACGCGACGCTCGAGCTGCTGGGCGATGTTCTCGGCGATCAGCGTGGCGTCGATCTCGGGCTTGCGAATCTCGACGATGTTCAGGGCCACCTCGCCCTTGGTCATCTTGGCGAGGTCGGAGCGCAGCTTCTCGATGTCGGCGCCCTTCTTGCCGATCACCACGCCGGGACGGGCGGTGTGGATGGTGACGCGGGCGCGCTTGGCGGGCCGCTCGATCACGATCTTGGCCACGCCCGCCTGGGAGAGCCGCTCGCGCAGCATCTTGCGGATGTGGATGTCCTCGTGGAGCATCTTGGAGTACTCGCCGCCCTCGGCGTACCACCGCGAGTCCCACGTCCGGTTGATGCCGAGCCGCAGGCCGATGGGATTGACCTTCTGACCCATTACTTGTCCTCCGCCTCGGCGCGCTCGCGCACCACGATCGTGAGATGGCTGAACGGCTTGACGACGCTGGCCGCGCGGCCGCGGCCGCGCGTGTGAAAGCGCTTCATCGCCAAGCTCTTGCCGACCGACGCCTCGGCGACGATCAGGCGATCGACGTCGAGATTGTGGTTGTTCTCGGCGTTGGCGATCGCCGAGCTCAGCGCCTTCTTCACGTCCTGGGCGATGCGCTTTTTCGAGAAGGTGAGCTCGTTGACGGCCGAGGCCGCCTTCTTGCCGCGGATGGTGGCGGCCACGAGGTCGAGCTTGCGCGGGCTGACGCGGATGGTGCGCAGCACGACCTTGGCCTCGTTGTCCGCCTCGCGGCGGGGAGCGGATGGCTTGCTCATCGCGTTAATCCTTCGAGACCTTCTTGTCGCCGGCATGGGAATGGAAGGTGCGGGTCGGCGAGAACTCGCCGAGCTTGTGACCGACCATCTCCTCGGTGACGTTCACCGGGATGAACTTCTTGCCGTTGTAGACGCCGAACGTCAGGCCGACGAACTGCGGCAGGATCGTCGAGCGGCGCGACCAGGTCCTGATCACCTCGCTGCGAATCGACTGACGCGCCTTCTCGGCCTTCCTGATCAGGCTGCCCTCGACGAAGGGACCCTTCCAAACGGAACGTGCCACTGTCCTGTCTCCTCAATCCCGTCAGCGCGTCGCGTGGCGACGGCGGATGATGTACTGGTCCGTCGCCTTGTTCTTGCGCGTCTTCTTGCCCTTGGTCGGCTTGCCCCACGGTGTCACCGGGTGACGGCCGCCCGAGGTGCGGCCCTCGCCGCCGCCGTGCGGATGGTCGACCGGGTTCATGGCGACGCCGCGCACCACCGGCCGGCGGCCGAGCCAGCGGCTGCGACCGGCCTTGCCGATCACCGTGTTCTGGTTGTCCGGGTTGGAGACCGCGCCCACCGTGGCCAGGCACTCGCTCGGCACGACGCGCAGCTCGCCCGAGCTGAGCTTGATCTGGGCGTAGCCGGAGTCCTTGCCGACCAGCTGGGCGTAGTTGCCGGCCGAGCGCGCGAGCTTGCCGCCGGCGCCCTTCTTCAGCTCGACATTGTGCACGATCGTGCCCACCGGCATGTTGCCGAGCGGCATCGCGTTGCCCGGCTTGATGTCCACGCGCTCGCCGGACATCACCTCGTCGCCCGCCTTGATGCGCTGCGGCGCCAGGATGTAGGAGAGCTCGCCGTCGGCGTACTTGATCAGGGCGATGAAGGCCGACCGGTTGGGATCGTACTCCAGCCGCTCGACCGTCGCCGCGACGCCGAACTTGCCGCGGCGCTTGAAGTCGATCGTGCGCAGGCGCCGCTTGTGCCCGCCGCCCATGTGGTGGCTGGTGATGTGGCCATGGTTGTTGCGGCCGCCGGTGTTCGACTTGCCGCGGGTCAGCGCCTTGACCGGCTTGCCCTTCCACAGGCCTTCGCGATCGACGATGACGAGTTGCCGGAGCGACGGCGTGATCGGTTTGTAACTCTTGAGAGCCATATCTCTATCCCCCGTCCTACAGGCCCGTGGTCACGTCGATCTTGTGACCATCGACCAGCGAGACGATCGCCTTCTTCCAGTCGCTCCGCACGCCGGGACGGCCGCGGAATACCTTGCTCTTGCCCTTCACCGTGACGGTGTTGACGGCCTTGACCTTGACCTTGAACAGGCCCTCGACGGCCTGCTTGATCTCGGGCTTGGTGGCATCGCGGGCGACGCGAAACGTCACCTGGCCATGCTCCGAGCCGTTGGTCGTCTTCTCGGTGATCAGCGGCGAGCGGATCACCTCGTACATGCGTGCACGCGACACGACAGCCGGCTTGGCGCTCATTGCAGGCGCTCCTCGAGATGCTTGACCGCGTCCCTGGTCAGGACGAGCGTGTCGCGGCGCAGGATGTCGTAGACGTTGGCGCCCTGCTGCGGCAGCACGTCGACATGGGCGATGTTGGCCGCCGCCCGCGCGAAATTGACGTCGACCTCGGCGCCGGCGATGACCAGCGCGTTGGCGATGCCCAGGCTGCCGAAATGCGCGATCAGGCTGGCCGTCTTGGGCTCGGGCAATGTCGCCGCCTCGACCACCACCAGCTTGCCTTCGGCTGCCTTGGCCGACAGCGCCGTGCGCAGCGCCAGCTTGCGCACCTTCTTCGGCAGGTCCGACGCGTGGCTGCGCACGACCGGCCCGAAGGCCTTGCCGCCGCCGCGGAACTGCGGCGCCGCCTCGTTGCCGTGGCGGGCCCGGCCGGTGCCCTTCTGGGCGTACATCTTCTTGGCCGTCGCCGTCACTTCCGAGCGGCCCTTGGTCTTGTGCGTGCCCTGCTGGCGGCGCGACAGCTGCCATACGACGCAGCGATGCAGGATGTCCTTGCGGACGGGAACGGCGAACACCGCATCGGCGAGATCGATCTCGCCGGCGCTGCCGCCTTCTATGGTCTTGACCGCGATCTTCATCTTCTATCCCCGCGTGCTCGCTCAGGCCGCCGGACCGGCATCCGCCGGGGCAGCCGCTTCGGCGGCCTTGCGCAGGCCGGCCGGGAACGGCGCGTCCTTCGGCCGGGCGCGCTTGGAAGCGTCCTTGACGATGATGTAGCCGCCGCGCGGGCCGGGCACGGCCCCCGCCACGAGCAGAAGGCCCTTCTCGTCGTCCGCAGCGGCCACCTTGAGGTTCTGCGTCGTCACGCGTTCGTGGCCGTAATGGCCGGCCATCTTCTTGCCCGGAAAGGTGCGGCCCGGATCCTGGCGATTGCCGGTCGAGCCGTGGCTGCGATGCGACACCGACACGCCGTGGCTGGCTTCCAGGCCGTGGAAGTTCCAGCGCACCATCGAGCCGGTGAAGCCGCGGCCGATGGTGGTGCCGACGACGTCGACGAACTGGCCGGCGACGAAGTGGCTCGGCACCAGCTCGGCGCCGACCTCGAGGACGGCGTCCTTGGCGACGCGGAACTCGACGAGCTTCTTCTTCGGCTCGACCTTGGCCTTGGCGAAGTGGCCGCGCATCGGCTGGCTGACGTTCTTCACCTTGGCCTTGCCGTAGCCGAGCTGGACGGCGGTGTAGCGATCCTTCTCCTCGGACCGCACTGCAACCACCTGCAGGTTGTCCACCTTCAGGACGGTGACGGGCACGTGCTCTCCCGCGTCGTTGAAGACGCGGGTCATGCCGACCTTCTGGGCGACGAGACCGCAACGCATGGTCGTGTTCCTTCTTCCCTTGTTCTTCCGGCCCGTCGTCCGATCAGGCGCCGAGCTTGATCTCGACGTCGACGCCCGAGGCGAGGTCGAGCTTCATCAGCGCGTCCACCGTCTGCGGCGTCGGGTCGACGATGTCGAGCACGCGCTTGTGGGTGCGGATCTCGAACTGCTCGCGCGACTTCTTGTCGATGTGCGGCGAGCGATTCACGGTGAACTTCTCGATCTCCGTCGGCAGCGGGATCGGGCCGCGCACCTGGGCGCCGGTGCGCTTGGCCGTGCTGACGATCTCGCTGGTCGACGAATCGAGCACGCGATGATCGAATGCCTTCAGCCGGATCCGGATATTGGTGTTGTCCATGGTGTGCAGCCCGCCGCCCGTTGACCTGGATTACTTGACGATCTTGGTGACGACGCCGGCGCCGACGGTGCGGCCACCCTCGCGGATGGCGAAGCGCAGGCCCTCGTCCATCGCGATCGGCTGGATCAGCTCCACCACCATCCGCGCGTTGTCGCCCGGCATCACCATCTCCGTCCCCTCCGGCAGCGTCACCACCCCGGTAACGTCGGTCGTCCGGAAATAGAACTGCGGCCGGTAGTTGGTGAAGAACGGCGTGTGACGGCCACCCTCCTCCTTCGTGAGAATGTACGCCTCGGCCTCGAAGTTCGTGTGCGGCGTGATCGACCCCGGCTTGGCCAGAACCTGCCCGCGCTCCACGTCCTCGCGCCCGACGCCGCGCAGCAGCGCCCCGATGTTGTCCCCCGCCTCGCCCTGGTCCAGCAGCTTGCGGAACATCTCCACGCCCGTAACCACCGTCTTCGCCGTCGCCTTCAGCCCGACGATCTCGATCTCCTCGCCAACCTTCACGATCCCGCGCTCCACGCGACCCGTCACCACCGTGCCGCGGCCCGAGATCGAGAACACGTCCTCGATCGGCATCAGGAACGGCTTGTCCTTGTCGCGCGTCGGCTGCGGGATGTAACGGTCGACCTCCGCCATCAGCTCCAGAACCGACTTCTCGCCGATCTCCTGCTGCTTGTCCTCCAGCGCGCACAGCGCCGACCCCCGGATCACAGGGATGTCGTCGCCCGGGAACTGGTAGCTCTTCAGAAGCTCGCGAACCTCCAGCTCAACCAAGTCCAGAAGCTCCGGGTCGTCCACCATGTCGACCTTGTTCATGTACACCACCAGCGCCGGAACCCCGACCTGGCGCGCCAGAAGGATGTGCTCGCGCGTCTGCGGCATCGGGCCGTCCGCCGCGCTCACCACCAGGATCGCCCCGTCCATCTGCGCCGCGCCCGTGATCATGTTCTTCACGTAGTCCGCGTGGCCAGGGCAGTCGACGTGCGCGTAGTGCCGGTTCTGCGTCTCGTACTCGACGTGCGCCGTCGAGATCGTGATCCCGCGCTCGCGCTCCTCCGGCGCCTTGTCGATCTGGTCGTACGCCGTGTACGTCGCGCCACCCGTCTTCGCCAGGATCTTCGTGATCGCCGCCGTCAGCGACGTCTTGCCATGGTCGACGTGCCCGATCGTCCCGATGTTGCAATGCGGCTTGTTCCGCTCGAATTTCGCCTTGCTCATTGTCTTGATCCTTAGTCAGTCGGTCCTGGTTCGATCGGCGAGGCGTCAGCCCGCCAGCTTGGCGACAACTTCGTCCGCCACCGCCTGCGGCACAGGCGCGTAATGGTCGAAGGTCATGGTGTAGGCCGCGCGACCCTGGGTCATCGACCTCAGGGTGTTCACGTAGCCGAACATGTTGGCGAGCGGCACCATGGCCTCGATGACCTGTGCGTTGCCGCGCGCATCCATGCCGAGGATCTGCCCGCGCCGGCTGTTCAGGTCGCCGATGCAGTCGCCCATGTAGTCGTCAGGCGTCACCACCTCGACCTTCATGATCGGCTCGAGCAGCTTGCACTGCGCCTTGGCGAGCCCCTCGCGGAACGCCGCACGGGCGGCGATCTCGAAGGCCAGCACGCTCGAATCGACGTCGTGATAGGCGCCGTCGATCAAGGTCACCTTGAAGTCGATCACCGGGAAGCCGGCCAGCACGCCGGTCTCGCGCGATGCCTCGAGGCCCTTCTCGACGCCGGGAATGAACTCCTTCGGCACCGAGCCGCCGACGACCTTGCTGTCGAAGCTGTAGCCCGAGCCCGGCTCGCCCGGCTCGAACACCAGCTTGATGCGGGCGAACTGGCCCGAGCCGCCGCTCTGCTTCTTGTGGGTGTAGTCGATCTCCGACCGACGGCCCAGGGTCTCGCGATAGGCGACCTGCGGCGCGCCGACATTGGCGTCGACCTTGTAGGTCCGGCGCAGGATGTCGACCTTGATCTCGAGATGCAGCTCGCCCATGCCCTTGATGACGGTCTGGCCCGTCTCCTGGTCGGTCGAGACGCGGAAGGTCGGATCCTCCTGGACGAGACGGCCGAGCGCCTGGCCCATCTTCTCCTGGTCGGCTTTCGACTTGGGCTCGATGGCGAGCTCGATGACCGGATCGGGGAAGTCCATCCGCTCCAGGATCACCGGATGGTCGGGGCTGCACAGCGTGTCGCCGGTGGTGACGCTCTTGAGGCCGGCCAGGGCGATGATGTCGCCGGCACGCGCTTCCTTGACGTCCTCGCGGTTGTTGGCGTGCATCAGCAGCATGCGGCCGATGCGCTCCTTGCGGTCCTTGGTGCTGTTCAGCACGCCGGTCGCCGATTCCAGCACGCCCGAGTAGACGCGCGCGAACGTCAGCGAGCCGACGAACGGATCGGTCATGATCTTGAAGGCGAGCGCCGACAGCGGGGCATCGTCGCTCGACGGCAGCGTGATCGCCTCGTCGCTGCCCATCTTGACGCCCTTGACGTCGGCGACGTCGGTCGGCGCCGGCAGGTAGTTCACGACGGCGTCGAGCATCGGCTGGACGCCCTTGTTCTTGAACGCCGAGCCGCAGAGCACGGGCACGAAGGCATAGGAGATCGTGCCCTTGCGGATGCACTTGATCAGCGTGTCGTAGTCGGGCTCCTCGCCGCCCAGGTACTTCTCCAGGGCCGCATCGTCCTGCTCGACCGCCATCTCCAGCATCTTGTGGCGCCACTCGGCGGCCTGCTCCCGGAGATCCTCGGGAATCTCGACGATCTCGTACTTGGCGCCGAGCGTCTCCTCGAGCCAGATGATCGCCTTGTTGGCGACCAAGTCGACCAGGCCCTTGAAGCCTGCCTCGATGCCGATCGGCATCTGCGTCACCAGCGGCTTGCTGCCGAGGCGGTCGCGGATCATGTCGACGGTGCGCCAGAAGTTGGCACCGGTGCGATCCATCTTGTTGACGAAGCAGATGCGCGGCACGCCGTACTTGTCGGCCTGGCGCCACACCGTCTCCGATTGCGGCTCCACGCCGGCGACGCTGTCGAACACGCAAACCGCACCGTCGAGCACGCGCAGGCTGCGCTCCACCTCGATGGTGAAGTCGACGTGGCCGGGCGTGTCGATGATGTTGACGCGGAAGCTCGGGCCGGCGAACGGGCCGGCCTCGGTCTTCCAGAAGGCGGTCGTCGCGGCCGACGTGATGGTGATGCCGCGCTCCTGCTCCTGCTCCATCCAGTCCATGGTCGCGGCGCCGTCGTGGACCTCGCCGATCTTATGCGACTTGCCGGTGTAGTAGAGGATGCGCTCGGTCGTCGTCGTCTTGCCGGCGTCGATATGCGCCATGATACCGATGTTTCGGTAGTGCGCGATTGGAGTGGTGCGAGCCATGGAGGGGGCTTTCTCGAACGGGCTTCTTGGGGAGCGTTACCAGCGATAGTGCGCGAACGCCTTGTTGGCGTCGGCCATCTTGTGGGTGTCCTCGCGCTTCTTGACGGCGTTGCCGCGGCGGTTGAAGGCGTCGAGCAGCTCGGCCGACAGCTTCTCCTTCATGCTGTGGCCCGAGCGATCACGGGCCGCCTGGATGATCCAGCGGATGGCCAGGGCCTGACGGCGCTCGGGGCGCACCTCGACGGGCACCTGGTAGGTGGCGCCGCCGACGCGGCGCGAGCGGACCTCGACGGCCGGCTTGACGTTCTCCAGCGCCTCGTGGAAGGCCGGCACCGGATCCTGCTTGAGCTTGGACTCGATCTCGTCGAGGGCGCCGTAGACCACGCGCTCGGCGACCGACTTCTTGCCACGCTCCATCAGCGTGTTCATGAACTTCGAGAGAACGACATCGCCGAACTTGGCGTCCGGCAGGACTTCGCGTTTCTCGGCTGCGCGACGACGGGACATGTGTGCTTCTCCGCGCCTTACTTCGGACGCTTGGCGCCGTACTTCGAACGGCGCTGCTTGCGATCCTTGACGCCCTGGGTATCGAGGGTGCCGCGAATGATGTGATAGCGCACGCCCGGCAGGTCCTTGACGCGGCCGCCGCGGATCATGACCACCGAGTGCTCCTGGAGGTTGTGGCCCTCGCCGGGGATGTAGCTCACCACCTCGTAGCCGTTGGTGAGGCGAACCTTGGCCACCTTGCGCAGCGCCGAGTTCGGCTTCTTCGGCGTCGTCGTGTAGACGCGCGTGCACACGCCGCGCTTCTGCGGGCAGGCCTGCAGCGCCGGCACCTTGTTGCGCGCGGTGAGGCCGTGACGTTGCTTGCGGATCAACTGGTTGATTGTCGGCATCGACTTCCGGTTTCCTAATCGCCGTCTCAGGTCCACCCAACGTCGAGGCAACGGTGCAAAGCGAATGCGCGGGCATGGCGGCAAAAGCGCAGCCCCGCGCGAATCGAACTCTGCGGCCGAACGGCCTCACTTGTAGCGGTCCTCGACGTCAGGCTGCGTTTAGGCTTTTGGCCTACCACCAGCCCCTCGGCGAGGTGGCGCGCTTATATGGCCGCGGCACCGGGGCGTCAAGCACGCCGCATCGCATTTCTCATTGATTTCGTTGGCTATTCCCGGGGTGCGTCCGACGACTCGTTCGTGACGCGGCCGTCACCGGGAGCGCAACATTGTTTTACCAGATGTTGGGGGTCCCAAGGCACCCGCCACAAGACGGCCACGTTTTGAGGAGAGGAGGAAAAGTTCCAAGCTCGGAGCGCGCCACTCATAGCGCTGCCTTCGCTGGGGTGGTGTCCGCGCCTGGCCCGGAGCGAAGCCGAAAGGTCTCTTCATGGGCGGAGGGGTCATGAGCCATGAGTCTCGGGCCTATGAACCCGTCGCCGCAAAACGGCGACATCTCCCCAGCGACGCTGAGCGAAGCTGGGGAGGAGAATCGAAAAGTCAGAGCCAATGTATGGCGCGCTCCCAGCGAGGGACCCTTTTCTGCAGCGATGCTCGACGTTGCAAGAACACCACATGAGTCGGGAAGAACGCCCGACAACCCACCCAACCCGTTTACTTCACGCTCCCTGTAGGTTATCCGGCAATCATGCTGCGTATCGATCCGCGCTGGGTCTCGGCCACCAAAGGTACCACCTTCGGGGCCGGGCTCTTCGTGCGCGTGGTCGTCTTTTGATCTAGCTGCGACAAGACCCCTGGCCCCGCCGAACCGGTGGGGCTCCGCGCAGCGGTCCCGCCTCCGGCAAATGGAAGCGAGACGTGACATGGACCCCTGCAGGAAGATGCCGCCCACGCCGTTGCTGGAAACGCAGCGCCTGACCTTGCGTCCCCTCGCCGCCCAGGATGCACCAGCCATCCAGCGCCGCTTCCCGCAGTGGGAGATCGTCCGATACCTCGACGCCAAGGTGCCCTGGCCGTATCCGGCCGACGGCGCCATGCGCTACGTCGCCAACTGCCTCGGCAGCATGGCGCGCGGTGCCCGCTCGCACTGGGCGATCGTTCCGCGCCGCGGCCCGCAAGAGGCGATCGGCCTGATCGGGCTGAAGCCCGACGACGGGGTCTGCCACAGCCAGTGCGGCTTCTGGATCGATCCCGAGTTCCAGGGCCGGGGCCTGATGATGGAGGCCCTCGACAGCGTCACGCGCTACGCCTTCGACGACCTGGAGTGGCCGCATCTGTGGTCGACCAATGTCCAGGAGAATCATCCATCGCGCCGCATCAAGGAGCGCCAGGGCGCCCGCCTCGTCGATCTCGTGATCGGCCGCCATGTCGGCGGCGAGACCACGCACATGGTCTGGCTGCTGACCCGGGAAAGCTGGACCTGTGCCGAGCAGGGGAGCAGACGGAAGGGCCGCCCTGCCAGATCCCGTCCCCCGAGGGCGGCGGCCGAGGCCTTCAGCTAGCAATCGACGTTGCAAGGTGCCGGCAACCTGCACCGGTCGGTCGCGCATCAGGTTCTCGCCAAGCGAGGAGGGCCGCCAGCTTGCGCTGACGGCCCTCGATCGAGGCAAGCGATGCACCGGCCTCAGGAGCCCCCTCACCTCGCCTCTGCTCCGGTCGGGCCAGAGATCAGGAGGCGAGGCGTCGAGGCGTCTCGATCTCAGTCGGCCGCCTGCTCCTCCTCGAGGATGGGCGGCAGCACGCGGCTCTCGGCGTCGCCGCCGGCGGCCAGGATGGCGCGGTCGCGCTGCGCGGCGATCGCCTTCATCCGGTTGACGACGCCGCCGGTGCCGGCCGGGATGAGGCGGCCGACGATGACGTTCTCCTTGAGGCCCTGCAGGGTATCGACGCGACCCGACACCGCCGCCTCGGTGAGCACGCGCGTGGTCTCCTGGAACGACGCCGCCGAGATGAACGACTTGGTCTGCAGGCTGGCCTTGGTGATGCCGAGCAGCACGGGATCGGCCTTGGCTTCCTTCATGCTCTCGACCCTGAGCTTGGCGTTCTCGTGCTCGTACTCCTGCTTGTCGACCTGCTCGCCGATCAGGAAAGTCGAATCGCCGGCGTCGGTGATCTCGACCTTCTGCAGCATCTGACGGGCGATCGTCTCGATGTGCTTGTCGTTGATCTTCACGCCCTGCAGCCGATAGACCTCCTGGATCTCGTTGACCAGGTACTCGGCCAGCTTCTCGATGCCGAGCACGCGCAGGATGTCGTGCGGCACCGGGTTGCCGTCGATCAGGAGATCGCCGCGCTCGACATAGTCGCCTTCCTGCACGGCGATGCGCTTGCCCTTGGGGATCAGGTACTCGACCGGCTCGAGCGGCTTGCCCTCCTTGTCGACGCCTTCCGGCACGATCAGGATGCGGCGCTTGCTCTTGTAGTCCTTGCCGAACTCGATGCGGCCGGCGATGTCGCAGATGATCGCGAAATCCTTCGGCTTGCGCGCCTCGAACAGCTCGGCGACGCGCGGCAGGCCGCCGGTGATGTCGCGATTCTTGCCGCCCTCGCGCGGGATGCGCGCCAGGATGTCGCCGGCATGGACCTCCTGCCCGTTCTCGACCGACAGGACCGAGTCGAGCGACAGCAGGTAGCGGGCCTCCTGGCCGTTGGCCAGCATGATCGGGTTGCCCTCGGCGTCGTGGATGGCGATGCGCGGCCGCAAGTCGCCGCCGCGCGGCTGTCCCTTCCAGTCGACGACCACGCGGTTGGAGATGCCGGTCGAATCGTCGATCACCTCGCGCATCGACACGCCTTCGACCAGGTCGACATAGACCGCCTTGCCCGCCTTCTCGGTGATGATCGGCAGGGTGTAGGGGTCCCATTCGGCGAGCTTCTGGCCCTTGGCGACCTGCGACTCGTTGTCGACCAGCAGGCGGGCGCCGTAGGGCACGCGATGCTTGGCGCGCTCGCGCTGGGCGCCGTCGATCAACACCAGCTCGGTGTTGCGGCCCATCACCACTGGCACGCCGGCGCTGTTGATCACGACGTTGCGGTTGCGCACCTGGATGAAGCCGTCGTGGCTGGCCTCGATGTTCGACTGCTCGGCGCCGCGCTGCGCGGCGCCGCCGATGTGGAAGGTTCGCATCGTGAGCTGGGTGCCCGGCTCGCCGATCGACTGGGCGGCGATGACGCCGACCGCCTCGCCGATATTGACCGGGGTGCCGCGCGCCAGGTCGCGGCCGTAGCACTTGCCGCACACGCCGATCTTGGTGTCGCAGGTCAGCACCGAGCGGATGCGCATCTCCTCGATGCCGGCCTTCTCGATCTGCTCGACCTTGACCTCGTCGATCAGCTCGCCGGCCTTGCAGATCAGCGTGCCGTTGACCGCATCGATGACGTCGTCGAGCGCCGTGCGGCCGAGCACGCGCTCGCTCAACGGCTCGATGATGTCGCCGCCGTCGACGACGGCGCGCATGGTGAGGCCGCGCTCGGTGCCGCAATCCTCCTCGAAGATGATGCAGTCCTGCGCCACGTCGACCAGGCGACGCGTCAGGTAGCCCGAGTTGGCCGTCTTGAGCGCGGTGTCGGCCAGGCCCTTGCGGGCGCCGTGCGTGGAGTTGAAGTACTCCAGAACCGACAGGCCTTCCTTGAAGTTGGAGATGATCGGCGTCTCGATGATCTCGCCCGACGGCTTGGTCATGAGGCCGCGCATGCCGGCGAGCTGCTTCATCTGCGTCGCCGAGCCGCGCGCGCCGGAATGGGCCATCATCCACACCGCGTTGACCGGACGGCCGGGCCGCGGCGTCGAGATGCCCTTCATCATCTCGTCGGCCACGCGATCGGAGCAGCGCGACCAGGCATCGACCACCTTGTTGTACTTCTCGCCCGAGGTGATCAGGCCGTCCTGGTACTGCTGCTCGTACTCCTTGACCTCCTTCGTGGTCTGGCTGACCAGCTTCTCCTTGGTCGCCGGGATGACGAGGTCGTCCTTGCCGAACGAGATGCCGGCGCGGCAGGCGTGATAGAAGCCCAGCCCCATCAGGCGGTCGGCGAAGATCACCGTCTCCTTCTGGCCGCAGTGACGGTAGACGGCGTCGATGACGTTCTGCAGGTCCTTCTTGGTCAGCAGGCGGTTGATCAGCGAGAAAGGCAGGTTGGGATGGCGCGGCAGGATCTGCGCCAGCAGGATGCGGCCCGGCGTGGTCTCGACCACCCGGCTGGCCAGCACGCCCTTGTCGTCGTAGGCCTCGAGACGCGCCTTGATCCTGGCGTGCATGGAGAGCGAGCGCTTGTGCAGCGCGTGCTCGAGCTCGCCGATGTCGGAGAACAGCGAGCCTTCGCCCGCCTCCCCCTCGCGCTCGAGCGTGATGTAGTAGATACCGAGCACGATGTCCTGGCTGGGCACGATGATCGGCTTGCCGCTGGCGGGCGAGAGGATGTTGTTGGTCGACATCATCAGCACGCGCGCCTCGAGCTGGGCTTCCAGCGACAGCGGCACGTGGACCGCCATCTGGTCGCCGTCGAAGTCGGCGTTGAAGGCGGTGCAGACCAGCGGATGGAGCTGGATCGCCTTGCCCTCGATCAGCACCGGCTCGAATGCCTGGATGCCGAGGCGATGCAGGGTCGGCGCCCGGTTGAGCAGCACCGGGTGCTCGCGGATCACCTCCTCGAGGATGTCCCACACCTCCGGCCGCTCCTTCTCGACCATGCGCTTGGCCGCCTTGATGGTGTTGGCCATGCCGTAGGCCTGGAGGCGCGAGTAGATGAACGGCTTGAACAGCTCGAGCGCCATCTTCTTCGGCAGGCCGCACTGGTGCAGCTTGAGCTCGGGGCCGACCACGATGACCGAGCGCCCCGAGTAGTCGACGCGCTTGCCGAGCAGGTTCTGGCGGAAGCGGCCCTGCTTGCCCTTGAGCATGTCGCTGAGTGACTTCAGCGGGCGCTTGTTGGCGCCGGTGATGACACGGCCGCGGCGGCCGTTGTCGAACAGCGCGTCGACCGACTCCTGCAGCATGCGCTTCTCGTTGCGCACGATGATGTCGGGTGCGCGCAGCTCGATCAGCCGCTTCAGCCGGTTGTTGCGGTTGATGACGCGGCGATAGAGGTCGTTCAGGTCCGAGGTGGCGAAGCGGCCGCCGTCGAGCGGCACCAGCGGGCGCAGCTCGGGCGGGATCACCGGCACCAGCTCGAGGATCATCCACTCGGGGCGGGCGCCCGACTCGATGAAGTTCTCGACCAGCTTCAGCCGCTTGACCAGCTTCTTGCGCTTGGCTTCAGACGTCGTCTCGCGCAGCTCCTCGCGCAGGCGCGGGCGCTCGTCCTCGAGGTTGATCTCGGTCAGCATGGCGCGGATCGCCTCGGCGCCGATCGCGGCCTCGAACGAGCCCTCGCCATAATCATCGAGCGCCGTGAGATACTGCTCCTCGTTCAGCAGCTCGCGGTACTTGAGCGGGGTCAGGCCAGAGTTGGTGACGACGTAGTTCTCGAAGTAGAGAATCTTCTCGAGGTCGCGCAGCGTCATGTCGAGCAGCAGCCCGATGCGGCTCGGCAGGGACTTCAGGAACCAGATGTGCGCCACCGGCGAGGCGAGCTCGATGTGGCCCATGCGCTCGCGGCGCACCTTGGTGAGCGTCACCTCGACGCCGCACTTCTCGCAGGTGATGCCACGGAACTTCATGCGCTTGTACTTGCCGCACAGGCACTCGTAGTCCTTGATCGGCCCGAAGATCCGGGCGCAGAACAGGCCGTCGCGCTCCGGCTTGAAGGTCCGGTAGTTGATGGTCTCCGGCTTCTTGATCTCGCCGTGGCTCCAGGCGCGGATGCGCTCGGGGCTGGCGATCGAGATGCGGATCTCGTCGAAGGTCGGCGTGCCCTGCGGCTGGCCCAATACGTTGATGAGGTCGGTCATCTTAGGAGTCCTGGGGGTTCGGTGGACTTGATTCGCGAAAGCTCGGGGCGGCCGGCCACGGTGCGGTGGCCGGCCGCCTCGCCACTCACGTGGCGGACTGGTTCAGCTCGACGTTGAGGCCGAGCGAGCGCAGCTCCTTGACCAGAACGTTGAAGGATTCGGGGATGCCCGCCTCGAACGTGTCGTCGCCGCGCACGATGGCCTCGTAGACCTTGGTGCGGCCGGCGACGTCGTCCGACTTGACGGTGAGGATTTCCTGCAGGGTATAGGCGGCGCCATAGGCCTCGAGCGCCCACACCTCCATCTCGCCGAAGCGCTGGCCGCCGAACTGCGCCTTGCCGCCCAGCGGCTGCTGGGTGACCAGGCTGTAGGGGCCGATCGAGCGGGCATGGATCTTGTCGTCCACCAGGTGGTGGAGCTTCAGCATGTAGATGTAGCCCACCGTCACCCGGCGGTCGAACGGCTCGCCGGTGCGGCCGTCGACCAGGGTGACCTGGCCCGACTTGTCGAGCCCGGCCATCTCCAGCATGCCGACGATGTCGGACTCGTGCGCGCCGTCGAACACCGGCGAGGCGAAGGGCACGCCGCGCGACAGGTTGCGCGCCAGCTCGATCGTGCGCTCGTCGTCGAGGTCGGCGATCTCGGCCTTGTAGGCCTTCTCGCCGTAGATCTCGCGCAGGCTCTTGCGCACCTGCACCAGCGAGCTCTCGCGGGCGCCGTTCAGCATCTCGCCGATCTTCTTGCCGAGGCCGGCGGCGGCCCAGCCGAGATGGGTCTCGAGGATCTGCCCGACGTTCATGCGCGAGGGCACGCCGAGCGGGTTGAGCACGATGTCGACCGAGGTGCCGTCCTCGAGGTACGGCATGTCCTCGAGCGGCATGATGCGCGAGATCACGCCCTTGTTGCCGTGGCGGCCGGCCATCTTGTCGCCGGGCTGCAGCTTGCGCTTGGTGGCGACGAAGACCTTGACCATCTTCATCACGCCCGGCGGCAGCTCGTCGCCGCGCTGCAGCTTGTCGACCTTGCTGTCGAAGCGGTCCTGCAGGCGCTTCATCGACTCGTCGAACTGCTTGTTCAGCGCCTCGATCTCGGCCTGCTTCTTGTCGGTCTTGACCGCGATCTGGCGCCACTGGCCCGGCGTGTACTCGCCCAGCACCTTGTCGATGATGCGGGTGCCCGCCTTGAGGCCCTTCAGCCCGCCGGCCACCGTCTGGTTCATCAGCATTTCCTGGAGCTGGCCGTAGAAGCTGCGCTCCAGGATGGCCTTCTCGTCGTCGCGATCCTTGGCCAGGCGCTCGATCTCGTCGCGCTCGATGGCCAGCGCACGCTCGTCCTTGTCGACGCCGCGGCGGTTGAACACGCGCACCTCGACAACCGTGCCCTCGACGCCCGGCGGCACCTTGAGCGAGGTGTCGCGCACGTCGGCCGCCTTCTCGCCGAAGATGGCGCGCAGCAGCTTCTCCTCCGGCGTCATCGGGCTCTCGCCCTTGGGCGTCACCTTGCCGACCAGGATGTCGCCCGCCTTGACCTCGGCGCCGATGTAGACGATGCCCGCCTCGTCGAGGTTCTTCAGGGCCTCCTCGCCGACGTTCGGGATGTCGCGGCTGATCTCCTCCTGGCCGAGCTTGGTGTCGCGCGCCATGACCTCGAACTCCTCGATGTGGATCGAGGTGAAGACGTCGTCGCGCACGATGCGCTCGGAGAGCAGGATGGAGTCCTCGAAGTTGTAGCCGTTCCACGGCATGAACGCGACCAGCACGTTGCGGCCGAGCGCCAGCTCGCCGTCGCGGGTCGACGGCCCGTCGGCCACGATGTCGCCCTTCTTCACCTGGTCGCCGACCTTCACCAGCGGCTTCTGGGTGATGCAGGTGCTCTGGTTGGAGCGCTGGAACTTCAGCAGGTTGTAGATGTCGACCGCCGGGCGGTTGGGGCCGACGTCCTCGGTGGCGCGCACGACGATGCGCATGGCGTCGACCTGGTCGACCACGCCGGTGCGCCGGGCGGCGATCGCCACCCCCGAATCGCGCGCCACGACCTCCTCCATGCCGGTACCGACGAGCGGCGACTCGGCCTGGATCAGCGGCACCGCCTGGCGCTGCATGTTGGAGCCCATCAGGGCGCGGTTGGCGTCGTCGTTCTCGAGGAACGGGATCAGCGCCGCAGCCACCGAGACGATCTGCTTGGGCGACACGTCGACGAAGTCGATCGTGTCGGGACGGCCGAGAATGTACTCGCCGCCCTTGCGGCACTGCACCAGCTCGGACACGAACTTGCCGCGGGCGTCGATCTCGGCGTTGGCCTGGGCGACCGTGTAGCGGCCCTCCTCCATCGCCGACAGGTAGACGACCTCGTCGGAGACGCGGCCGGCCACGACCTTGCGGTACGGGCTCTCGATGAAGCCGTACTGGTTGACGCGGGCGTAGGTCGCCAGCGAGTTGATCAGGCCGATGTTGGGCCCTTCCGGCGTCTCGATCGGGCAGATGCGGCCGTAGTGCGTCGGGTGCACGTCGCGCACCTCGAAGCCGGCGCGCTCGCGCGTCAGGCCGCCCGGCCCGAGCGCCGACAGGCGGCGCTTGTGGGTGACCTCCGACAGCGGGTTGGTCTGGTCCATGAACTGGCTGAGCTGGCTCGAGCCGAAGAACTCGCGCACCGCCGCCGCCGCCGGCTTGGCGTTGATCAGGTCGTGCGGCATCACGGTGTCGATGTCGATCGAGCTCATGCGCTCGCGGATCGCCCGCTCCATGCGCAGCAGGCCGACGCGATACTGGTTCTCCATCAGCTCGCCGACCGAGCGGACGCGCCGGTTGCCGAGGTGGTCGATGTCGTCGATCTCGCCGCGGCCGTCCTTCAGGTCGTGCAGGACCTTGACCACGGCGAGGATGTCGTCGCGGCGCAGCGTACGCTGCGAATCGGGCACGCCCTCGAAGCCCAGCCGCATGTTCATCTTGACGCGGCCGACCGGCGACAGATCGTAGCGCTCGATGTCGAACAGAAGGCCCTGGAACAGGGTCTCCGCCTGCTCGAGCGTCGGCGGCTCGCCCGGTCGCATGACGCGATAGATGTCGAGCAGCGCTTCCTCGCGGTTCGAGTTCTTGTCGGCCGCCAGGGTGTTGCGGATATAGGGGCCGACGTTGACGTGATCGATGGCCAACGTCGGCAGGCTGTCGATCTCGTTCTCGTCGAACAGCTCGAGCACCGCCTCGGTGATCTCCTGGCCGGCCTCGACGAAGATCTCGCCGGTCTTCTCGTTGATGACGTCGAGCGCGGCATAGCGGCCGATCAGCTCCTCCGGCGAGACGCGCACCTCCTTGAGGCCCTGCTCCTTCAGCCGGTTGAGCAGGCGCGGTGTCAGCTTGGTGCCGGCGTCGGCCACCACCTTGCCGGTCTTGCCATTGACCAGGTCGTGCGTCAGCTTGACGCCGCGCATCGAATCGCCGTCGAACGCGGCGTTCCAGCCGTCGCTGTCGCGCTTGTAGACGCGCTGGCCGTAGAACGCCGACAGGATCTCCTCGGGCGACAGGCCCTGGGCGTCGGCGGGATCGAGGATCTGGCCCTTGGCCGCGGCCGAGGCGCGCTTCTTCGCAGTCGCGTCGTTGTCGAGCGCGAGCAGCAGCGTCGTCACCGGGATCTTGCGGCGGCGGTCGATGCGGACGTGGATCAGGTCCTTGGCGTCGAACTCGAAGTCGAGCCACGAGCCGCGATAGGGGATGATGCGCGCGGCGAACAGGTACTTGCCCGAGCTGTGGGTCTTGCCCTTGTCGTGGTCGAAGAACACGCCGGGCGAGCGGTGCATCTGGCTGACGATGACGCGCTCGGTGCCGTTGACGATGAAGGTGCCGTTGTCGGTCATGAGCGGCATGTCGCCCATGTAGACGTCCTGCTCCTTGATATCGCGGATCGATCGCGAGCCGGCTTCCTCGTCGATGTCCCACACGACGAGCTGGAGCGTCACCTTGAGCGGGGCGGCGAAGGTGATGCCGCGCTGCTGGCACTCCTCGACGTCGTACTTCGGCTCCTCGAACTCGTACTTGACGAACTCGAGGCTGGCGCGCTCGGCGAAGTCCTTGATCGGGAACACCGAGCGGAACACTTCCTGAAGGCCGGACTGGGTCCGCTTGGGCGCCGGGATCGTGCGCTGCAGGAAGCTCTCGTACGAACTCTTCTGCACCTCGATCAGGTTGGGCATCGGCGCCACGGACTCGATGTGGCCGAAGAAACGACGGATCCGTTTGCGCGTGTTGAAGGCCGTGGCCATCCTGCGTCCTCGAAGGTTCAAGGGCGGAGACAACACCCGCTGCTTTCTCGGAGCTCCCGGCCCGCCAGCCGATCGCCCCATCCGTCGCAGAGGGCCACTTGTCGGAGCGGATCCGGATTCTCGGATCCGCTCGGATAAGGGGCCGTCAATTCATCCTATTCGTGCTCCTCTCCCCCGCTAGGGGGAGAGGCCGGGTGAGGGGGCTACGCACCCTCCTCACCCCCTCACCTAGCCTCTCCCCCTAGCGGGCGAGAGGAACATGAAAAGAGGAAAGCCCGAGCCTACTTGAGCTCGACCTTGGCGCCCTCGGCCTCGAGCTTGGCCTTGAGCTTCTCGGCATCGGCCTTCGGCACGGCTTCCTTGACCGGCTTGGGCGCGGCCTCGACCAGGTCCTTGGCCTCCTTGAGGCCGAGGCCGGTGATCTCGCGCACCGCCTTGATGACGTTGATCTTCTTGTCGCCGGCGGCGGCCAGGATGACGTCGAACTCGTCCTTGACCTCCGCCGGAGCGGCGGCAGCGGCCGGGCCGGCAGCGGCAACCGCCACTGGGGCGGCGGCGCTGACGCCCCACTTCTCTTCCAGCATCTTGCTCAGCTGAGCGGCCTCGAGGACCGTCAGGGTCGAGAGCTCCTCGACCAGCTTCTCCAGATTGGCCATCGTACTTCTCCTGATTTCCCGAACTTCGATAACTCAGACGTTTGCCGCAGCGCGCATCTACGCCGCCTTCGCTTCGTCCTTGGCTCCGTACGCGCTGAACACACGAGCGACCTGACCGGCCGGCGCCTGCAGAACACCGGCGATCTTGGTCGCTGGTGCCTGAATGAGACCGATGATCTTGCCGCGCAGAGCATCGAGCGACGGCAGGGTGGCGAGAGCCTGGACGCCTGCGACGTCCAGCGTATCCGCACCCAACCCACCACCGACGATGGTCAGCTTCTCGTTGTCCTTGGCGAAGGCCGAGATGACCTTCGCCGCCGCGACCGGATCCTTGGAGTAGGCAATGGCCGTCGGCCCCTTGAACAGGGGACCGAGGCCCTTGAAAGGCGTGCCCTCGAGGGCGCGCAGCGTGAGCCTGTTCTTCGCGACCTTGTAGGTAGCGCCGGCTGCCCTGACCTTGCGGCGCAGGTCCGTCACTTCCTGGACCGTGAGGCCGGACTGGCGGGTAACCACCATCAGGCTCGCGCTCTGGAAGATCTGGTTCAGCTCGGCGATCGCCTCGGCCTTTTCCGAACGATTCACGGCTTTCTCCAACTATGGCCCGACCCGGACATCGGATCGGACCGGCTGCGTTTCGGACCTCGCGGTCCGTCTCGCCTGCCCCGGAAGTTCGGGCGCGTGCGTGCACGATGGTCGTGCCCGTCGATTCCCTTTCCCCCGTCTGCGCTGGCGGGTTGCCCCTTTAGGCCTGCCCTCCGAGGAGGACCGGCACCGGCGGTCTCGGACAGGTGGGGCGTCGGAAGCCTCGCGGCCTCGTTCGCCCCTTCCCGCCCCGGCCAGGCCGGAACGGGAAACTCGTAAACTCTGCTGCCGACGGCTCTCAGACGAGCGCGGTGGCCGGGTCGAGCTTGACGCCCGGCCCCATCGTCGAGCTCAGCGACACCTTCTTGATGAAGGTGCCCTTGGCGCCGCTCGGCTTGGCGCGATTGATCGCGCCGACCAGGGCCTTGACGTTGGCCGCGATCGCCTCCTCGCTGAACGAGGCCTTGCCGACGCCGGCATGCACGATCCCTGCCTTCTCGGCGCGGAACTCGATCGAGCCCGCCTTGGCCGCCTTGACCGCGGCGGTGACGTCCTGCGTCACCGTGCCGAGGCGCGGGTTGGGCATCAGGCCGCGTGGGCCCAGCACCTTGCCGAGACGGCCGACCACGCCCATCATGTCGGGGGTGGCGATGCAGCGGTCGAAATTGATCTCGCCGGCATTGATCTTCTCGGCGAGGTCCTCCGCCCCGACCACGTCGGCGCCGGCCGCCTTGGCCTCGTCGGCCTTGCCGGCGCGCGCGAACACCGCGACACGTACCGTCTTGCCGGTGCCGTTGGGCAGCTCGACCATGCCGCGCACCGCCTGATCGGCATGGCGCGGGTCGATGCCCAGGTTCATGGCAACCTCGATCGTCTCGTCGAACTTGGCCTTGGCGTTTGCCTTGACCAGCTTGACCGCCTCGTCGAGGGAATAGGTCTTCTCGCGGTCGACGGTGGCCGACACGGCCTTGTAGCGCTTGCCCATAGCCATGGCGTTACTCCACCACCTGGAGGCCCATCGAGCGGGCCGAGCCCACGACCTGGGCCATTGCCGATTCGACGGTGTCGCAGTTGAGATCGGGCATCTTCTGCTTGGCGATCTCCTCGACCTGCGCCTTGGTCACCCGACCGACGATCTGGGTGCCGACCGTCTTGGCACCGGATTCGATGCCTGCCGCCTTCTTCAGGAAGTAGGTCACCGGCGGCGTCTTGGTGACGAAGGTGAAGCTGCGATCCTGGAAGACGGTGATGACCACCGGGATCGGCATCCCGACTTCCATCTTTTGCGTCCGCGCGTTGAACTGCTTGCAGAACTCCATGATGTTGACGCCCTGCTGTCCGAGCGCCGGACCGATTGGCGGCGACGGGTTGGCCTTGCCGGCCGGCACCTGAAGCTTGACGTAGGCCTGGATTTTCTTCGCCATGCATGCCCCTCCATTGGGCGGCGCGGTACGGCCATGGCCGGCCTCCCGCACCCGATATTCCGCCAAGCCCTTGATCCATAAGGATTCAGGATCTGCACGGAACCATGAGAAAAGGCTGGCAAACGAGGCCAGCCCCCAAGGGCGCGCGATCTAGCAAATTCGACCGAACGCCACAACCCCGATTTTGTTCCCCAGATGGGGACAGGCTCAGATCTTTTCCACCTGCGCGTAGTCGAGCTCGACCGGCGTCGACCGCCCGAAGATCGAGACGGCCACCTTCAGGCGCGCCCGTTCCTCGTCGACATCCTCGACGGTGCCGTTGAACGAGGCGAAGGGGCCGTCCGCGACCTTGACCTGCTCGCCGATCTCGAAGCTGACGGCCGGCTTGGGCCTTTCGACCCCTTCCTGGACCTGGCGCAGGATGCGGCCGGCCTCCGCGTCGGAGATCGGCACGGGCTTGCCGTGGCCGCCGCCGCCCAGGAAGCCGGTGACCTTCGCCGTGTTCTTCACCAGATGCCAGGTTTCGTCGTTCAGTTCCATCTTCACCAGCACGTAGCCGGGGAAAAATTTGCGTTCTGACTGCACCTTGGCGCCGCGCCGTACCTCGACGACCTCCTCGGTGGGCACCATGACCTGCGACAGTTCCTCGCTCAGGCCCTTCTTCTCGGCCTGCTCGCGGATCGACTGGGCAACCTTGTTCTCGAAACCCGAGTAGGCGTGCACGACGTACCAGCGGTGAACCATGTCAGGATACCCCGAGCAGCAGCTTGACGACGTAGCCGATCAGCTTGTCGGCCACCAGGAAGAACAGCGCCGCAATGACGACGAAGATGAAGACCATGCTGGTGGTGATCATGGTCTCGCGCCGGGTCGGCCAGGTGACCTTGGCCACCTCGGCGCGGACCTCGCGAACGAACTCAACGGGATTTATCGCCATCTAATCTTCTGTTCTTCTGGAAATGGCAGGAGTGGAGGGACTCGAACCCCCGGCCCTCGGTTTTGGAGACCGATGCTCTACCAACTGAGCTACACTCCTACGGGCCGCCGCCGGCCATGGGCCGGCAGCGATGACTCTCTATAGCACTCCATCCTCACGTTGAGGAATCATGCTCTTCCGGACCGCGAGCGCCTGCCCTGGGCCTGCCGAAGGGAGGCGCTCGCGGTCCGGAAGACGACGATCACTTGACGATCTTGGTGACGACGCCGGCGCCGACGGTGCGGCCACCCTCGCGGATGGCGAAGCGCAGGCCCTCGTCCATCGCGATCGGCTGGATCAGCTCCACCACCATCCGCGCGTTGTCGCCCGGCATCACCATCTCCGTCCCCTCCGGCAGCGTCACCACCCCGGTAACGTCGGTCGTCCGGAAATAGAACTGCGGCCGGTAGTTGGTGAAGAACGGCGTGTGACGGCCACCCTCCTCCTTCGTGAGAATGTACGCCTCGGCCTCGAAGTTCGTGTGCGGCGTGATCGACCCCGGCTTGGCCAGAACCTGCCCGCGCTCCACGTCCTCGCGCCCGACGCCGCGCAGCAGCGCCCCGATGTTGTCCCCCGCCTCGCCCTGGTCCAGCAGCTTGCGGAACATCTCCACGCCCGTAACCACCGTCTTCGCCGTCGCCTTCAGCCCGACGATCTCGATCTCCTCGCCAACCTTCACGATCCCGCGCTCCACGCGACCCGTCACCACCGTGCCGCGGCCCGAGATCGAGAACACGTCCTCGATCGGCATCAGGAACGGCTTGTCCTTGTCGCGCGTCGGCTGCGGGATGTAACGGTCGACCTCCGCCATCAGCTCCAGAACCGACTTCTCGCCGATCTCCTGCTGCTTGTCCTCCAGCGCGCACAGCGCCGACCCCCGGATCACAGGGATGTCGTCGCCCGGGAACTGGTAGCTCTTCAGAAGCTCGCGAACCTCCAGCTCAACCAAGTCCAGAAGCTCCGGGTCGTCCACCATGTCGACCTTGTTCATGTACACCACCAGCGCCGGAACCCCGACCTGGCGCGCCAGAAGGATGTGCTCGCGCGTCTGCGGCATCGGGCCGTCCGCCGCGCTCACCACCAGGATCGCCCCGTCCATCTGCGCCGCGCCCGTGATCATGTTCTTCACGTAGTCCGCGTGGCCAGGGCAGTCGACGTGCGCGTAGTGCCGGTTCTGCGTCTCGTACTCGACGTGCGCCGTCGAGATCGTGATCCCGCGCTCGCGCTCCTCCGGCGCCTTGTCGATCTGGTCGTACGCCGTGTACGTCGCGCCACCCGTCTTCGCCAGGATCTTCGTGATCGCCGCCGTCAGCGACGTCTTGCCATGGTCGACGTGCCCGATCGTCCCGATGTTGCAATGCGGCTTGTTCCGCTCGAATTTCGCCTTGCTCATGGTCTCACGATCCTCGCGATGCTTTCAGCCTTCGACAAACACGGGCCCATCGGACCTCGCCAGAACTGGAGCGGGTGACGGGAATCGAACCCGCATAGCCAGCTTGGAAGGCTGGAGCTCTGCCATTGAGCTACACCCGCAATCTCTGAAAAGGCTCTCCCGCTGCAGTGACCGCTGGTGGAGGGGGAAGGATTCGAACCTTCGTAGACGCGAAGTCGGCAGATTTACAGTCTGCTGCCATTGACCGCTCGGCCACCCCTCCGAACCTGCGTCAACGCGGCGCGAGATTAGCCTCTTCAGCCCGTCGAACGGGCGGGCGTTGCTCGCAAATCCAATGGGTTGCGTCAAGGCCGAAATCCATCCCGGAGACGGATTTGCCGCCCGCCGCCGCGCCCCATACAAGTCTCGGCATGCGCTCCCGAGCTCATCATCGGTCACCGCGCCCGGCACATTCGACGCGCGGCGGTCATCAGGCGGTGTGGCTGTACGGCCGCCACGCCGTCCTGGCGGCGCTCGCCAATCCGGAGCGCCGGGTCGAGCGGGTGCTCGCGACCCGCGAGGCCGCCGAGCGGCTGGAGGCCGAGCTCGGCAGGTCGGCGGCACGGACCGAGATTCTCGCCCGCGAGGAGCTGGCGCAGCGCCTGCCGGCCGGCGCCGTCCACCAGGGCCTCGCCGCCCTCGTGGCACCGCTCGAGGAAGCCGGGCTGGAGGACCTGCTGGCACGCTGCGGCGAGCACGCTCTCGTCCTGGCACTCGACCAGGTGACCGACCCGCACAATGTCGGGGCGATCCTGCGCTCGGCCGCTGCCTTCGGCGCTGCGGGCTTGCTCGTCACCGAACGCCATGCACCGGCCGACACCGGCGTGCTCGCCAAGGCGGCCTCGGGCGCGCTCGAACTCGTGCCGCTGATTCGCGCCGTCAACCTCGCGCGCGCGCTGGAGCAGCTGAAGGAAGCCGGCTTCTGGCTCTACGGCCTCGACGAGCGCGGCGATGTCGCCATCGGGAGCCTCGATCTCGCCGGCCGCGCTGCGATCGTGCTCGGCGCCGAAGGCGAGGGCCTGCGCCGCCTGACGGCGGAAAGGTGCGACCGGCTGGTCACCATCCCGACCAACCCGCAACTCGCCGCCCTCAACGTCTCCAACGCCGCCGCCGTTGCCGCCTACGAATGGGCGCGGCAGAGGGTGGGGCGATAGCGCCGCCCTTCGCGTTCCCTCATGTTCCTCTCCGCCCGCGAAGCGGGGGAGAGGCTAGGAGAGGCGGGTCATGGGGGTCGGTGCCTGCGAGGCCATCAATCTCCATCCAGGCATCGGAGGGGGTTGCAACCACCCACCTCTCCTCCCCTACGCTTCGCGCGTGGCCCCTTCCTCTCCCCCCGCCTACGCGGGCGGAGAGGACCCATGAACGACTTCTCCCATTTTGAAGACCTCGAACCTCAGCTGTGTCCACTCCGTAGCAGCGGAGCTGGGGAGGAGAATGAAATGAAGGCTGCCGGATCACCGGTCCCGCAGCTTGGGATCGAGCGCGTCGCGCAGCGCGTCGCCGAACAGGCTGATGCCGAGCACCGTAAAGACGATGGCGAGGCCGGGAAAGACGGCGATCCAAGGCGCGGTCGTAGCATATTCCTCGGCGCCGCCCTGCAGCATCAGGCCCCAGGCCGGCACCGGCTCCTGCACGCCGAGCCCGAGATACGACAGCGATGCCTCGGCGAGGATCGCCTGGCCGACGAAGGCCGACAGCAGGATGAGGAACGGCGCCACGACGTTGGGTAGCATGTGGCGCAGCACGATGCGGGTATGGCCGAAGCCGAGCGCCCGCGCGGCGTCGACGTAGGGAATCTCCCGGATGCCGAGCGCGCTCGCGCGTACGACGCGGGCGCAGCGCGGCACCAGCGGGATGGTGATGGCGAGGATGACGTTGGACACGCCGGTGCCGAACACTGCCACCACGGCCAGCGCCAGGATGATCAGCGGGAACGCCATCATCACGTCGAGCACGCGCTGGAAGACGAGATCGAACCAGCCGCCGAAGTACGCGCTCGCGACGCCCAGCACCAGGCCGATCACGCCGCCCGCGAAGGCTGCGGTGAAGCCGACGACCAGCGCGGTGCGCGCGCCGTAGACCAGGCGGGAGAGGATGTCGCGACCGAGCTGATCGGTGCCGAGGAGGTGCAGCCAGCTCGGCGCCTGCATCATGGCATTGAAATCGTTCTCCTCGGGATCGTAGGGCGCGACCCAGCCCGCCAGCAGGCCGGCGGCAAGCATCGTCACCACGATCGCCAGACCGACCGTGCCGAGCGGCTGGCGGCGTGGAAAGCTCAGCGCCTTGTGGAGCAGGGAGCGCTTCCGTTCTGCCTCCTCGTCGGCGAGGCCGTCGGCCATGGCTCGATTCTGTGCGGTCACGGTCATGCCCTGCGGCCTTTCACGAGAAGCGGATGCGCGGATCGAGCCAGGCATAGAGCAGGTCGACCACGAGGTTGGTGACGATGAAGATGACGACGACCAGCATGACCAGGGCCTGGGTCAGCACGTTGTCCTGGTTCTGCACGGCCAGCACCAGCAGCCTGCCGATGCCGTTGATGTTGAACACCTGCTCGGTGACGACGAGACCGCCGATGAGGAACGCGAACTCGATACCGATCAGCGTCACCACCGGAAGCAAAGCGTTCTTGAGCGCATGCCGGTTGACGATGATCTGCTCCATGAGACCCTTGGCCCGCGCGGTCCGGATGTAGTCCTCGCGCAGGACCTCGAGCATGGCCGAGCGCGTCAGGCGCATGGTCACCGCCGAGTAGCGATAGCCGACGGTGAGCGCCGGCAGCACCACCATCGACAGGTTGCGGACAGGGTCCTGCCAGAACGACACGTAGTCGATCGGCGGCATCCACGCCTTGCCGGTCGCCAGGTAAGTCAGGTCGAGCACCAGCACGATCGACATAATGCCGAGCCAGAAGGACGGCGTGGCAATGCCCATGATCGCCACTACGCGCACGACATGGTCGAGCATGGTGTTCTCGCGCAGGGCGGAGATGGTGCCGAGCGGGATGGCGATGGCGATGGCGATCACCGTCGCCATCACGGCGATTTGCAACGAAACCGGCAGGCGCGCCGCGATCTCGTCGACCACCGGGTTGCCCGACCACATCGAGTTGCCGAAGTTGAAGGTCGCGTAGTCGGCGAGGAACCTGAGGTACTGGATGAACAGCGAATCGTTCAGCCCCAGGCTTTGCCGGCAGGCATCGACGGCGGCCTGGTTGACATGGGCACCGCCGGAACCGAGCCGGATGACGCACACGTCGCCGGGAATCAGGCGCATCAGCACGAACACCAGCGTGGCGGCGCCGACCAGCGTCGGCACGGCCAGCAGGAGCCGCTTCACGACGTAACGATACATGCGCGCTCCGGGTTGGCGGGCCTGAAGTTCATCTCCTCGCCAGCTCTGCTGGAGAGGTGTCGCCATTGTGCGGCGACGGAAGGGTCATGATTCATGGCTGGGAGCGCGCCATTCCGTGGCGCACTCGGCCCTCGGGGCAGGCTACGAGACGCCACGGGAGTGGCGCGCTCCCGGCGATGACCGCGCCGACCCGCAGGAGGAGGCTCCTCCCCGGCGAAGCCGGGGAGGAGCATGAAACGCCGCACGCAGAAACGCTCGCCGGCCGGCTACTTGTCCAGCCAGACGTTGGCGAGATCCTGGTTGAGATAGTGGCTCGGGCTGATCTTCCAGCCCTTGACGTAGGAGCGCGCCGGAATGATGCGATACCAGTACGGCGTGATGATCGCGTGCGCCATCGTGTCGAGGGTGTGCACCTCGTAGGCACGCATGGCGGCGCGCTGGGCCTTCGGATCGGTCTCGTACAGCATCTTGTTGTAGAGCTCGACCGACTTGGGATCGTCGTATCCGCCGTAGCTTTCCGGATAGACCGTCTGGGGCAGGTACTTGCCGGTGTCGAGCACGGGATTGACCACGCTCTGGCAGTTGGCGTCGACGACGACGTCGAAGCTGCCGGTGCGCATGGCCTGGAACCACGGCCCGGTGGGAAGCACCTTCTGCTCGACGTTGAGCCCGATCTTCTTCCACTCGCCGATCAGCCAGGTGCCGACGAACTTGTAGGGCTGGTCGACGTTGCGGTTGATCAGCTCGAACTTGAGCCCTTCGGCGCCGGCCTCCTTGAGGAGACGACGCGCCTCGGCCCTCGACTTCTCGATGTCCGGCCAGTAGCCGGCCATGTTCTCCAGCTCCTCCTTGGTGGCGGCCAGCGGCGAGCCGGGGAAGACGATGCCGCCGACGCTGCGGACGATGGCGATCTTGGCGAGCGCCGGCGCGCCCCGCCACTGATCGACGGCCAAGGCGAGTGCGCGACGCACCCGCACGTCGTCGAACGGCTTCTTCTTGTGGTTGGCGGTGATGATGTTGCCGCAGTTCCAGTCGCTGTCCTGGACCGTGATGGTGTTGCCGGCTTCCTTCACCAGCTCGTCGCGCGCCGACGGCGGCACGCCGCGGAACTCCATGGCGGCGCGATCGCCGCGGATCGCCTCGACGCGAACCGACTGCTTGGCGGCGAAGATGCCCTCGATGGCGTCGAGGTACGGCTGCCCCTTGTGATGGTAGTCGGGATTGCGAACGCCCTTGATCGCCTGGCCGACCTCGTAGCTGGTGAACTTGAACGGGCCGGAGCCCATGATGTTCTTCTCGTACCAGTGGACGTCCTTGTCGAGGATCTCCTTCTTATAGATCCACGTGAACGGGTCGGCGAGCGCCGGCAGGAACGCCGTGGTCGCGAACTTCAGCTTGAAGACGACGGTGGCGTCGTCCGGCGCCTCGATCTTGTCCACCATCGCGTAATAGGTGACGCGGGCGCTGGTCGTTCCCTGCGCCGGGAACACGATCTTCCGCCAGCTCGCCGCGACGTCCTGGGCCGTGAGCTTCGAGCCGTCGTGGAACTTCACGTCCTGGCGGATCTTGAAGGTGTAGGTCTTGCCGCCGTCGGTCGGCTTGGGCAGCTCGGTGCAAAGATCGCAGACGAACTCGGTGGTGGAAGCCGGATTGTCCGGCGGCACCCTGATCAGCACGCTGTAGAACGGCGCCGCGGCATGGACGGTCGCGAAGGTCGTCTCGCGATGGCCATCGAAGCTCGGCGGCGAATCGGCCGGGATCATGAAGGTTAGGGTCCCGCCCTTCTTCGGCGCATCGGCACTCGCCGGGACTGCTGCAAACGCGGTGGTCAACGCAACGCATACTGTCCAGATACCTGCTCGAAGACGCATCGCTTCCTCCCTGACTGTTCGCCTCTCCCTGAACTCGTTGTCTCCTCAGCTGGCCTCGCTGCAGGCCACCCAGTGGCCGGGGCGCAGCTCGCGCAAGGCCGGTCTCGAGACGCTGCACCCGGCGACCGCCATCGGGCAGCGCGGATGGAAAACGCAGCCGGACGGCGGGTTGATCGGGCTCGGCACCTCGCCCTTGGTGACTCGAAAGGCGCGCGCGGCCTCGACCCGGGGATCCGGAATCGGCACCGCCGACAGCAGCGCCTGCGTGTAGGGATGCAGCGGATTGTCGAACAGCTCGTCCGACTCGGCCATCTCGACGATGCGGCCGAGATACATGACGGCGACGCGCTGGCAGAGATGGCGGACGACCGACAGGTCGTGGGCAATGAACAGGTATGTCAGCCGGAAGCGCTCGCGCAGATCCTCCAGCAGGTTGACGACCTGGGCCTGGATCGACACGTCGAGCGCCGAGACCGCCTCGTCGCAGACGATGAACTCCGGGTCGAGCGCCAGCGCCCGTGCGATGCCGACGCGCTGGCGCTGGCCGCCGGACATCTCGTGCGGATAGCGGTCGGTGAAATTGGGATCGAGCCCGCATACCGAGAGCAGCTCGCGCACGCGCTCGCGGCGGCGGCGGCCATCGGGCTCGACGCCGTGCACCTTGATCGGCTCGGCGATGATCTCGCCCACCTTCATGCGCGGGTTGAGCGAGCTGTAGGGATCCTGGAAGATGACCTGCATGCGCCGGCGCAGCGCGGTGAGCTCGCGGCGCTCCATGCGATTGACGTCGCGGCCGTCGAACAGGATCTCGCCGGCGGTCGGCTTCTCGAGCCGCAGGATGCAGCGACCGGTCGTCGTCTTGCCGCAGCCGCTCTCGCCGACCAGCCCGAGGGTCTCGCCGCGCGCGATGGAGAAATCCACCCCGTCGACCGCCTTCACGTCGCCGACCTTGCGCGACAGCACGATGCCCTCCGAGATCGGGAAATGCATGGCGAGGCCGCGCACCTCCAGCAGGGGCGGCGCTGCTGCCACGGCGCTCATGCCGCGACGTCCCGGGCAGCCCCGACCTCGGCGCTGCGGAAGCACGCGGCGAGATGACCTCCCGTCCCGGCGGGCGCGAGCGGCGGACGCGCCTGGGCGCATTGCTCGACGGCGAAGCGGCAGCGTGGCCGGAAGGCGCAGCCGCCGTCGAGCCGGGTCAGGTCGGGCGGCTGGCCTTCGACCGGGTCAAGCCGCGCCCGGCGGGGCCGGTCGAGCCGGGGAACCGAGCCGAGCAGCGCCATCGTGTAGGGATGCCGCGGGTCGTGGTAGATGGCGTCGGCCTCGCCCGCCTCGACGATGCGGCCGGCGTACATGACGTTGACCCGGCTGGCGTAGCGGGCGACCACGCCCAGATTGTGGGTGATGATGATCTGGGCGACGTTGAGCTCGTGCGTCAGCGACTTCATCAGCTCCAGGATCTGGGCCTGGATGGTGACGTCGAGCGCCGTCGTCGGCTCGTCGGCGATGATCAGCTTGGGATTGCAGGCGAGCGCCACGGCGATCATCACGCGCTGGCGCATTCCCCCGGACAGCTGGTGCGGGTACTGCTTGAGGCGCCGCGCCGGATCGGCGATGCCGACCATCTGGAGCAGTTCGAGGGCGCGCCGCTCCGCGCTGACGCGATCGGCACCCTGGTGCTGCTCCAGGGTCTCGGTGATCTGCCGGCTGATCGTCAGCACGGGATTGAGCGAGGTCATCGGCTCCTGGAACACCATGCCGATGTCGCGACCGCGAATTTCCCGCATCTCCGCCGGGGACAGGTCCAGGAGGTCGCGGCCGTCGAACAGGATCTGGCCTTCGGTGATGCGGCCCGGCGGATCGGCGACCAGGCGCAGGACGGACAGCGCCGTCACCGACTTGCCCGAGCCGCTTTCGCCGACGACCGCGATGGTCTCGCCGGGGTCGACGGAAAACGACACGCCGTCGACCGCGCGCACGACCCCGGCGCCGGTTCGAAACTCGGTATGGAGTCCTCTCACCTCCAGCAACGGCGGCATCAGGTCTCTCCGTGCGGTCACCCCGGCCTGCGACCCCGGACACCGCGAAGCCCTGTTCGCTGGCACCCTGGCCGCCCACGAACCCCAATTCGCGAGCGCACGTCCTGGCGACTGTTTTCTCTACTGTGAAGCCTGTTTCCTCGACCAAGCTGCCTCCGATCGTTCGACGACCGGCGGCGCAACCTCTTTCGGGTTGCGGAAAATCTAGGGGATGGGGCGGCGGGCTGCAAGCGCCGCAATGGCTGCCAGGGCGGCCAACCCGCCGAATAGTGTGAGTGAGCTGACGTAGGTGCCGCTCCAGTCGCGCAGCAGGCCGGAAGCAAGCGGGCCGGCCGCCTGCGCCAGCACCTGCAAGGACAGCGCGACGCCGCGGATCGCGCCGTAGCTTTCACGGCCGAAATAGTCGGCCCAGGCCATCGGCAGCAACGTCGAGATGCCGCCGATGCCGAGCCCGAACAGGCCGGCAGCGAGATACGCTGCGTCCGCCGAGCCGACCCAGATCAGGCCGAACGACCCGGCGCTCAGCAGCAGCGCCGACAGCAGCATGGGGTAGCGTATCGCCCAGCGCCGCGGCAGGAAGCCGACGCCGAAGCTCGCCACCGCCGACATCGCCGAGAAGAAGCTGATCACGGTGGCGGCCGTGAGCGGCGACAGTCCGCGTTCAATCAGGTGGGGCGCCTGGTGCAGGCTCACCCCCGCCTGCACCGGATAGACCAGCACGGTGTAGAGCGACAGCAGCCAGAAGGCCTGGGTGCGCATCGCCTGCTGGCGGGTGAAGCGCGGTTCCGGCGCGGCGGCGCGCGGCCCGCCGGCGGCAACAAGGCGATCGGGCACCAGGCCGATATCTTCCGGCCGGCGCACCACCAGCAGCCATACCGGCAGGAAGCCCACGATCAGGACCGTGGCGCCGATGGCGATCCAGCCGCCCCGCCAACCATCCTCGCGCATGGCAAGCTGGGCGATAATGGGCAGGGCGACCAGGCCCGACATCTGGGCCAGCGTGGCGATCGAGGTGGCCCGCGCGCGGCGCGCGACGAACCAGTTGTTAAGCGCGCCGTAGAGGCCGAGATCGTACGGCCCCGCCCAGATCATGCGCGCGAAGCAGAACAGCAGGTAGAACGTCAGGAGCGATTCGACGAGCGAAAGCGCCATGGTCGACAGGCCGATGCCGAGGACGGCCAGGCAAAGCACCAGACGGGCGCCGCGCCGGTCGAGCATCGGGCCGATGACCGGCGAGATGATCGCCGCCAGCACGCCGCCCAGCGACACCGCCCCGGCCATCTCGGTGCGCGACCAGCCGAAGGCATCGGTCATCGGCACGACGAAGACAGACAGCACGGCCACCGCCGGCCCCTGGCGGGCGAAGCCTGCGAGGCAAAGGCAGCCCAGCACGACCCAGCCGTAGAAGAACGGCAGGCGCGGCACCAGCAGGCGCGGCAGGAGGGGCGGGCTGACGACAGGGGGCACCGCGGCAATCTCGACCGGGGAAGGCGCCGTCGACAACAGGAAACGCCGAATCGGGGACGGGTCGCGGGCGCACGCGCCGGCTGGCGCGAAAAGTGGCTAGGCTCGGGCGCAGAGGCGGCGTATCGCCAGCCGAGCGGAACCCAACACGCGGACAGGAGTCACCATGACCGATGACACGACCAATCGCGCTGCGTCCGACCTGTGGATGCGACTGTGGGCCCCCTGGGCCTCCTCGCTCGCGCCGCGGGACCTCACCCAGCCGATCAATCCCGGTTGGAGCTTCGGCAACGTCATCGTCAACCAGCGCAACTCGAGATCGCCCGCGACCGAGCAGGCCATCCTCGCCGAGGAGAGCTACGGTCGCCAGATCGGCAAGCTGCTCGAAGCCGTGCACGCGCTGATCCAAGAGAAGCCCGGTAGCGCCGCCAACCCGGCCTTCAAGGATATCGAGCTCCTTCGGGAGAAGGTCGAGCGCCTGAAGCGCGAGGCCGCGGCCAATCGCATCGACCAGCTCAAGAGCGACCTGGAGCTCCTGAAGGCGTCGGACAAGGTCGCGTACGAGGCGAAGGTCGAGGCCTTGCGGTCGCTGCTGCCGGAGCGGCATGGCAGCGGGACCTGAGAAGCCCCCGATGCTGTCACAGGCATCTAACCGCGTCGATTCCCACGTAGGCGGCACTGCGGCTGGCGACGAAGCGTGCGGCCACACTCAGATGTCGCCGTCGGTCGCAGGGCCCGTTGCCTGCCCCATCGGCATGGCGTATCAGGGACATTGCCCGAGGCTCCCCGCATCAAGGCGCAGGCGGAGTCGCTGGTGACCTGAAAGTGCCGCCAGATCAACGAGTTGCCGGGTTAGCACAGCGGTAGTGCAGCGGTTTTGTAAACCGAAGGTCAGGGGTTCAAATCCCTTACCCGGCACCATCCCCTCTCCCCGAAAGGCCCGCAAATCGGGCTTCTGATGGCGCAGCGGTAAGACCCGCGGCCCAGGCGCGAGGCCCGCCGTTTCGAGAGCCTCGCCGCGCACACGGCTCGCCAAGCACGTCATGGCAAATCAGCTCCCCACCGACGACGAAACGGCGCCTCTGCGCGAGGCCAAACGTCGGCAGGCAGCGCGTCGACGAGCTAAGGCGCGTTGAGATCGTCACGCTGCCCGACGACACCGCCAACCAACCATCCGATCGCTCGCGAGACGGCAAGTCCCGGCGCGTCGCAGACAACGTGGTCGGCATGCTGCGCTCGGCTGCACTGGCCCGCCACCCGAGACATGTTGATCGGGCCCTTCTCCCTGCTCGACGACTTGGACCGTATGAGTGCCCCGGCTACGGTGCCAACGAGATCGAACCCAGGGAACCGTCGATGAAGATCACCAAGGTCCAGGCCATTCAAATGTCTGCCCCGGTGCCGGAACGCAACAGGCATCGCACCGACCTCGGCACCAAGGTCAAGAGCGACGCGACGCTGATCCGCGTCGAGACCGATGCCGGGCTCGTCGGCATCGGTGCCGCGCTCGGCTCTCCACCCATCGTCCAGGCAGTGGTGGATCACGAGCTGGCGCCGGAATGCCAGGGCGAGGACCCGATGTTCTCGGAGCGCATCTTCGAGAAGATGTACAACGGCTCCCGAGCCAGGCCGGCGCTGGAGCGCGGCGTGACTCAGGCCGACGAGAGCCGCCGACGCGGCGTGATCATGGAGGCGATCGCGGGCGTCGACATCGCGATCTGGGACGTGAAGGCGCAGGCGCTCGGCGTGCCGCTGTACCATGCGCTGGGGGCGACGCGCAGCTCGATCCGCGGCTACGCCAGCGGCGGCTGGGCACCGGGCGACGAGGCCGAGGCCGAGCTAGGTGGATATGCGGCGAAGGGGTTCACGGCGGTGAAGATGCGCGTGGTCGGGCGCGACGGATTCTCGATCGAGAACTGCGTCCGGCGCGTCCGCGCCGCCCGGCGCGGCATCGGCCCGAAGGCGGAGCTGATGATCGACGCCCACGGGTCGCTGGAGGTCGCGACCGCGATCCGGCTCGCGCGGGAGCTCGAGGAATACGACATCGCCTGGTTCGAGGAGCCTGTGACCCCGGATGACCACGCCGGCCAGGCCGAGGTGCGGCGGTCCACGATCATCCCGATCGCGTCCGGCGAGCGGGAGTTCACGCGGTTCGACTTCGCCGACCTGCTGGAACGACGGGCGCTGGACATCGCCCAGCCCGACGTGGCGCGGGCCGGTGGCATGACCGAGATCAGGCGGATCGCGGCCCTCACCAGCACCCATGGCGTGCGTCTGGCGCCGCATGCCTGGGGCAGCGGCGTGCTGTTCGCCGCGAGCCTGCATGTCGCGATGTCGGCGCCGAACTGCCACATCCTGGAAGTGACCCAGGGTTACATGCCGATGATGTGGGAACTCTTCGAGGAGCCGTTCGACATCCGCCCGGATGGCACGGTGCACGCACCTGACCGGCCCGGCCTGGGATTCACGCTGCGAAAGGACGCGCTGGAAAAGTTCCGTTACATCGACGGTCCCGAGTTCGTCTTCTGAGCTGGAAGCGCGCGCCGCAGGCCTCTCGCGGTCAGCCCGTGCGGGGCGGCGCGCCGGCCAGCCGGCGGTCGAGCAGCATCTCGGCGAACAGGCGCTGGAAGGCACGCCGCAGGCTCTTGGTTTGCCGAGGGCTTGTGGTCCAACGGCCCAGGCCATGGGGACCGCTCCTCGTTCTACCGGCAACAGTCGACAGGCCTCCGCGGCCGTCGTGCCGTTGACCCGGCCGTGCAGTGCCTCACCGCCGTCACAGGCCGCCCGTCAGGCCGCCTCGGCCGCGAGTTCCATGTCTATATGGATGCGGGCAAACGGGCACTGGACGCCCTTCTCGTCTCGCTCCAACAGGCCGAGCTCGATCAGGTCGGTGACATCCTCGTGTACGCGCTTCACGTCGCGGGACACCAGTCGAGCGATCTGACGTATCGACAGGGCGCCCTTGCCCTGAGTGGCCCGCACCAATTCCCAGCGGCGCTCCGTCAGGCGTCCAAAGAACGTCGCCGGCGTGTCGAATGCCAGCACTTCCCCCTGGTAAGTCGTGGCTGCCGCCTTGCGGGCGATCGCCCGCAGGTCCGCCTTCCAGTCCGGCGACAGGCGGATCGTCAGGGTTCGCTGCGTCATTTCTGCCTCCGTACGGCATCGACCGCCGCGATGAAATCCTCGACAACCAAGCGTTGTCAAGGGCGCCAACACCCTTGCCCGGCACCGTGCGGCCCCAGACCCTTTTGACCTTGGGGCTTTATCTCGCGCTGGCTCAGGCCAGGCCGGTCAGCCCGTACGCGGCGGCGCGCCGGCCAGCCGGCGGTCGAGCAGCTCGAGGGCGAGCAGCACCTCGGCGAGCAGGCGCTGGAAGGCATAGAACCAGCCGGCCGGCCCGTCGAGCAGCGCTCCCTTGGCGACCAGCACGTACACGAAGACCAGCATCGGCGCCGGCCAGCCCATCAGCCTGATTCGGTCGGCGCGCGACAGGCTGGCGCGCGGCGTCGCCAGCAGATGGGTGGCCTCGCGCGCGGCGTAGCCGAGCTGCGACCTCAGCCAGCGCACCAGCGGCTTGCGGTCGTCGTGAAAGATCGGCGCCTTAAGGTCGGCGACCGCGCCGTCGATCCGGATGCGATGGCCATGCCCCTCGTTCTCGTAACGCGCACCGGCGACGCGATACAGCACGGTCCGCGGCGGGTAGAGCGAGCCGCGCAGCGGCCGGCCATGGATGCGATAGATGAAGCGCGCGCGGAACCCTGCCAGCCCTGCCGCGGGCTGGAGTGCGCGCAGCTCGGGAACCAGCGCGTCGCTCAGCTCATAGTCCGCGTCCATGGACAGGACCCATTGCGATTTCACCAGCGCCAGGCCGAAATTGCACTGCTCCGCGAAGCTGTCGAAGGCGCGATGATGGACTTCGACGCCACGGGTCCTGGCAAGGACCTCGAGGGTGCCATCGGTGCTGCCGCTGTCGATCACCACGATGCGCCGCGCCCAGCCGAGCCTGCCGAGCGTGCGCTCGATATTCCGGATCTCGTCGTGGGTGATCAGCAGCGGCGTGATGTCGTCGATGAACGCCATGCGGGGGACTTCAGCGCGGCCCGGGCACGGCCATCGCCTGCGTGCGATGCGTGATCATCCATCGCCACGCCGTTTCGATCACGCCGTCGAGACCCGAGCGCGGGCTGGTCCACGCCAGCGCTTGCCTCGCCAGCGAGGCGTCGGCCACCAGGAAGGGCGGATCGCCCGGCCGACGCGATGCAGCCTCTGCCTGGATCGGCCGGCCGGTGATGGCGCGTGCCCGCGCGATCACCTCGTTGATGCTGGCGCCGTGGCCGGTGCCGAGATTGTAGGCGGCGAACTGGCCGGGGCGGCAGGCGGCAAGCGCCGCAACATGGGCGGACGCCAGATCGCTCACGTGCACGTAATCTCGCACGCAGGTGCCGTCCGGCGTGTCGTAGTCGGTGCCGAAGATCGCGATCGAGGGACGCAGGCCGAGCGCCGTCTGCAGCACCAGGGGAATCAGATGCGGCTCCGGATCGTGCTCCTCGCCGAGCTGGCCGTCGGGATCGGCGCCGGCGGCGTTGAAGTAGCGCAGCGCGATAGCCCCCAGTCCGTGGGCGGCACACGCGTCGCGCAGGATTTCCTCGGCCATGCGCTTGGACCGGCCGTAGGCATTGATCGGCTGCTGCGCCATGGTCTCGACGATCGGCATGCGCTCGGGCACGCCGTAGGTCGCGCAGGTGCTGGAGAACACGATCGAGCCGACGTCGTGCGCCTGCATCGCCTCGAGCAGCGAGATCGTCCCGCCGACATTGACGCGATAGTACTCGGTCGGCTCCTTCATCGAATCGCCGACATAGGCCAGCGCGGCGAAGTCGATCACCGCCTCCGGGCGGTGGCGGCGCATCGCCGCGGCGAGCGCATCGCGGTCATTGAGGTCGCCGCGCTCCAGCGGACCCCACTTGACGGCCCAGTCGTGGCCGGTGTGCAGGTTGTCGTAGACGATCGGCTGGTGGCCGGCCTCGGCAAGCGCCTTGCACGTATGCGAGCCGATATAGCCCGCTCCGCCCGCAACCAGGACACGCACGATCCATCCCTCGCTTTCCCGCCGGCGCTCCGGCGCCGGGGCGACGATGCTACATCAACCGGGCATCCGGTGCCGCTGCACTGTGGACAATGCCTGTGATCTTCCTGTCATGCTCTTCCGGACCGCGAGCATCTTGCTCGCTCACGGCGGCGCATGAGCGAGCAAGATGCTCGCGGTCCAGAAGAGATGAGTGGCTCACCCGAGGCGCAGCGGCAGGGTGCGCAGGCGCTTGCCGATGGCGGCGAACACGGCGTTGGCGACCGCCGGGGCGATCGGCGGCGTGCCGGGCTCGCCGACGCCGCCGATCCAAGAGGACCCGCTGTCGACGAGATGAACCGACATGGCCGGCGCATCGGCCAGGCGCACCGCGTCGTAGTCGGGGAAGTTGGCCTGCTCGACCGCACCGTTGGCCAAGGTGATCTCGCCGTAGAGCGCCGCCGACAGGCCGTAGACGATGCCACTCTCCATCTGCGCCCGAACGATCGCCGGATTGACCACCGGACCGCAATCGATGGCGCAGGTCACGCGCTTGACCTGCACCGTCTGGCCGTCGGGCACGGCCACCTCGGCGACCTGGGCGACGATCGAGCCGAACGAGGCGCGGAGCGCAATGCCGCGGCCCGATCCTGCCGGCAGCGGCTGGCCCCAGTCGGCCTCGCGGGCGGCCATCTCCAGGACGGCGAGGTGCCTCGGCTTGCCGTCGAGCAACTCGCGCCGGAACGCGACCGGGTCCTTGCGCAAGGCGACCGCCAGTTCGTCGATGAAGCTCTCGTCGAAGAAGGCGGTGTGCGAATGGCCGACCGATCGCCAGAAGCCGACCGGCACGCTGCCCTCGGGAACGATGGCCTCGAGCCTGTAGGACGGGAAGGCGTAGGGCGGATTCTCGACGGCGTTGCCTTCGGGCTTGCCCTGGGCCGGCAGACCGATAACGCGCGAGGCGAACTGGTCGGCCGGCGACTGCGCCACCTGCCGCTTGGCGACGCCGACGAGCTTCGGCGACCCGCTCGACAGATCGAGCTCGGCACGCCAGCGCGCGAGCGCCATCGGCCGGTAGTAGTCGTGGCGGATGTCCTCCTCGCGCGACCACAGGACCTGGACCGGACGGCCCGGAACCGCGAGCGCACAGGTAACGGCCTGGCGCACAAGGTCGACCTCGGCCCTCCGCCCGAACCCGCCACCCAGGAACGTCGTGTGCACCGTGACATCGGCCTGATCGGTGCCGGCCGTCCCGGCGGCGATGTAGCGCATCAGGGTCGGCGACTGGTTGGGCATCCAGATCTCGACGGCCGCCTTGCCGCCGTCGCGCCTCGTGACCCGCGCCGTGCAGTTCATCGGCTCCATCGGCGTGTGCGCGAGGTAGGGCGCGCGATAGGTCGCCTCGAGGATCCGGCGGGGCTCTGCGGGCCTGCTTTCCTGGCCGAGGGTGCGCACCAGCGCGGGCTCACCGGTGGCGAGCAGCTCGGCGTAGCGTTGCCACAGCCGGGCACTGTCGATCCCGGGCTCCGGTCCGGCCGCCCAGTCGACCTCCAGCCCGTCCATCAGGAACCGGTTGGCCCGCCACCAGCTCGACCCCAGCGCTGCAACGCCGCCGGGCACGATCACGATCTTCTCGACGCCCTTGGGCAAGCTGCCCTCGACCTTGAAGCCGGACGCGCTGCCGCCGAAGGTCGGCGCGTTGCGCACGGCGGCGTAGATCATGCCGGGCAGGCGGACATCGACGCCGAAGACCGCCGCGCCCGTCACCTTGGCCGGAACGTCGAGTCGCGGCAGGGATTTGCCGATCAGCCTGAACTGGGATGGCGGCTTCAGGGGCGGCGGAGGCCGCGACGCGAGGTCACCGATGTGGTCGACCAGCTCGCCGAAGGTCGCGACCCGGCTCGCGTCCTTCCTGAGCAGGATTTCACCCTCGCGCACCTCCAGGCGGTCCACCGGAATGCCGGCCTTGCGGCTGGCGGCACGCAGCAGCAGGTCGCGCGCCACCGCGCCGGCGGTGCGCATCGGCAGCCAGGCATCGCGCACCGCCGTCGATCCGCCGGTCGCCACGGCCCCCAGCACGCCCGCCGCCTTGGTCGCGAGCCAGTGCGCCATGTCGACGATGGTGCCGGTCTCCTCCGGCGAGAGCGGCAGGCCGTCGATCAGGATGTCGACGTTGCGGTAGACGCCGTCCTCGGGCGGATCCTCGACCGTGACCTGGTCCCAGCGCGCATCCATCTCCTCGGCGACCAGCATGGCCAGCGCCGTCTGGACGCCCTGCCCCATCTCGGCCCGCGGCACCGCAACGATGACCCGGTCGTCGCGCGTGATCTTCACCCAGCCGCTCAGGCCCGCCTCACCCGGCTTGACGTTGAACAGCGCGCGGCTGCCCATGCGATCGCGCTCGTAGGCGAACCAGAAACCGACAGCCAGCAGGCCGCCGCCGACGATGCCGCCGATGATCGCCTTGCGCCGGGTGAATTTCACGACCCGCCGCCCAGCAGCGCCGCCGCGCGGTGCACGGCGCGGCGAATCGCGCTGTAGGTGCCGCAGCGGCATATGTTGGACAACGCCTCGTCGATGTCGCCGTCGGCCGGCTTTGGATTGGCCTTCAGGAGCGCCGCCGCGGCCATGATGAACCCCGGTTGGCAGTAGCCGCACTGCGGGACCTGCTGCTCGATCCACGCCTTCTGCACGGCGTGCAGCGCGCCCTGCCCCAGCCCCTCGATGGTGACCACGCTGCGGCCGGCGACGCTGGCTACCGGCATCGCGCAGGCGCGTACCGGCGCACCGTCGACATGCACCGTGCAGGCGCCGCACGCCGCCACGCCGCAGCCGAACTTGGGCCCGAGGATGTCGAGGTCCTCGCGAAGCACCCAGAGCAGCGGCTTGTCGGCCTCGGCGTCGATCTGGCGTACCGTGCCGTTGACGGTGAACGAGATCATCGGGCGATCAGCGTGTCACCCAGCACGAGGACGTCCATTTTCGTCCGCAGGAAGCAGTCGATTGCCTCTTCCGGCTTGCAGACGACCGGCTCGTTCTCGTTGAAGCTGGTATTGAGCACCATCGGCACGCCGGTGAGGGCGTCGAACGCCTCGATCAGCCGGGCGTAGCGCGGGTTGCCTGCCCACGTCACGGTCTGGAGCCGGCCGGTGCCGTCGACATGGGTGACGGCCGGGATCTGCTTGCGCTTGTCCTCGCGGATGCGGAAGACCTGCATCATGAAGGGCACGTCGTCGTCGGTCTCGAACCACGCCGGCACCGCCTCGCGCAGGATCGAGGGGGCGAACGGCCGGAACGATTCGCGCCGCTTGATCTTGAGGTTGAGGATGTCCTTCATGTCGGCGCGCCGCGGATCGCCCAGGATCGAGCGGTTGCCGAGCGCGCGCGGTCCCCATTCCAGCCGACCCTGGAACCAGCCGATCACCTTGCCTTCCGAGATCGCCTGCGCGGTGCGCCGGCACAAGGTCGCTTCGTCGGCGACGCGCTCGATGGTGCAGCCCGCCGAGTCGAAGTCTGCGCGCCGCGCGGCAATTGCCGCGGCGATCTGGTCCGGCGTGGCGGATGGGCCCCAATAGGCGTGGTCCATGACGAAATGCCGCCTCGTCCCGGCACCGCCCAGCTTGTGCCACGTCGCGAAGGCCGCCCCGATCGCGCCGCCGGCATCGCCGCCGGCCGACTGGACATAGAGCTTCGTGAACGGCGAGCGCTCGAGCACCTTGCCGTTGGCGACCGAGTTGTAGGCGCAGCCGCCGGCCAGCACGAGCGCGTCGACGCCATGACGCCGATGCACTGCCTCCAGCAGGTTGAAGAAGGCATTCTCGTAGGTCGCCTGGGCGGAGCGGGCGATGTCGCGATGGCGATCCTCGAGCGGCGCCGACGGATCGCGTGCCGGCCCGAGAAGGCCGGCCAGCGCGTCGCTCCACAGCCGGCCGCCCGACGGGATGCCGTCCTTCACGTGGTAGCTCGCCCCCTCGCCCGAGGCATGCCGGAAATAGCGCAGGTCGAGCGTGAAGGTGCCGTCCCGCCCGGGGCGAACGATCTGCTTCATGGTCTCGACGTGACGCGGCTCGCCGTAGGGGGCGAGGCCCATCACCTTGTACTCGTCGCCGTAGTGCGGGAAGCCGATGAACTGGGTCATCGCCTCGTAGAAGACGCCGAGCGAATGAGGAAAGTAGACGCGGCCGTCGACCGAGAGTGTGCTTCCCTCGCCCAGCCCCCAGGCGGCCGAGGAGAAGTCGCCGAAGCCGTCGACCGACACCGCCACGGCCTTGTCGTAGGGCGACACCAGGAAGGCCGACGCGAGGTGGCACAGGTGATGCTCGACGGCATGGATGGTGCCGCGGAACGTCTCGCCCGGAAGATGGCGGGCGAGGTTGCCGGCCACGTCGGCACGCTCGCTGCGCTGGCGCAGGCGGCCCAGAACGTAGGATGGGCTGACGCCCGACGTCAGGACATAGGCGAGCTTGCGCCAGCGGTTGGCCCGGTTGTCGCTGTTGACGGCGACATGGTCGACCTCGGCAAGGCCGATGCCGGCCTCGGCCAGGCAGTACTTGATGGCCTCGCCCGGGAACCCGCCCCAATGCTTGACGCGCCTGAAGCGCTCCTCCTCCACGGCGGCCAACAGGGTGCCATCCTTGACCAGGCAAGCAGCGGCATCGGCGTGAAAGGCATTGAGCCCGAGAACGTAGGTCATCCGCCCGATCCGGTCTGAATGACGACAGCAGCAACGGCCGGCACGACGCCTCGACAGGGAACAGTTTCGCGAGTGCTATAGGAGATCGCCGCAAGCAGCCATCGATTTCTCGCGAGAACGCCCTGCGGAAGGATCCTTGCTCATGGCCGGGATGCGCGCCACTCACAGACGCCAGCTTTTCGCGCATCTCCGATCCTCTCCCGTCTCACGGGGGAGGGCCAGAGATGTGTCCACTCGGTAGCAGCTTCGCTCGGGAGGAGGAGAGCCGCCCCGCGGTCCGTGGGCTCGCCCCTGCCGCGCCCACAGGGCGACTTGACGGCACTGCCCGGGGCGCGCAAACGAGCAACCCGGCGTGCCCCGGAGCGCCGCGGCCGGCCCGCCGAGCCCGCTGCGGCCAATCTGGCAAGCCATTGAAATATTTGATAAGTGCCCTCTCCCCGCGTGAAAGGCCCCTCCATGTCGAAGAATGATCTCGTGGTCGTCACAGGTGCCGGTGGCTTCATCGGCGGCCACCTCGTGCGCGTCCTGCAGCAGCGCGGCCACACCAGGATCCGTGCCGTCGACGTCAAGCCGCTCGACGAGTGGTATCAGAAGGTTCCCGGCGTCGAGAACCAGGTCGGCGATCTCGCCCTGCTCGAGCCGTGCCGGGCCGCCGCCAAGGGTGCGCGCATGATCTACAACCTGGCGGCCGACATGGGCGGCATGGGCTTCATCGAGACCCACAAGGCCGAATGCATGCTGTCGGTGCTGATCAGCACCCACATGCTGGTGGCGGCCAAGGAGGCGGGCACCGAGCGCTTCTTCTACTCTTCGTCGGCCTGCGTCTACAACGGCGACAAGCAGACCCGCGCCGACGTCACGGCGCTCAAGGAGGAGGACGCCTATCCCGCCATGCCGGAAGACGGCTACGGCTGGGAGAAGCTGTTCAGCGAGCGCATGGCGCGCCACTACCGCGAGGATTACGGCATCGCCACCCGGGTTGCCCGCTACCATAACGTCTATGGCCCGGAAGGCACCTACGACGGCGGCCGCGAGAAGGCGCCTGCCGCGATCTGCCGCAAGGTCATCGCCGCCAAGCTCTCGGGCAAGCACGAGATCGAGATCTGGGGCGACGGCGAGCAGACTCGCTCGTTCATGTACATCGACGACTGCACCGACGGCACGATCCGGCTCGCCCAGAGCGACATCGTCGAGCCGCTGAACATCGGCAGCGACGAGCTGGTGAGCATCAACCGCCTGGTCGACATCGTCGAGAAGATCGCCGGCGTGAAGCTCAGGCGCAGCTACAAGCTCGACGCGCCGAAGGGCGTGCGCGGCCGCAACAGCGACAACGACCTGATCAAGAAGCTGCTCGGCTGGGCGCCCTCCATTCGTCTCGAGGACGGCATGGAGAAGACCTACAAGTGGATCCACGACGAGATGACCTCGGGCCGCGCTTCCGTGGTCAATGCCCTGCCGCGCGGGGTGGCGGCGCAGTGATCACGCCCCTCCCCACGCCTTGCGTGGGGAGGTGTCGCGTCATACGCGACGGAGGGGTCATGAGCCATGGGAGACAGTAGAGCCTGAGGCTCACGACCCCTCCGTCGCCGAAGACGGCGACACCTCCCCAAGCTACCCTTGGGGAGGAGCCATGACTTACCGCCCGACCCGGCTGACTTGGCTGTTGCTGCGCAGCAGCGCATCGAAATACTCGATCGTCCTGGCGAGACCCTGGTCGAGCGGGACCCGGGGTTCCCAGCCGAGCTTCTCGCGGGCCAGCGAGATGTCGGGGCAGCGCTGCAGCGGGTCGTCGACCGGCAGCGGGCGAGCCTGGACGATCCTCGACTTGCCGCCGACGATCTGGATGACCTTCTCGGCCAGGTGCCTGATCGGCATCTCGACCGGGTTGCCGAGGTTGACCGGGCCGGTGAAGTCGTCCGGCGTGTGATCCATCAGGCGCAGCCAGCCCGCGATCAGGTCGTCGACATAGCAGAAGGCGCGGGTCTGCATGCCGTCGCCGTAGATCGTGATGTCCTCGCCCCGGAGCGCCTGGACGATGAAGTTCGACACGACGCGGCCGTCGTTGGGATGCATGCGCGGCCCGTACGTGTTGAAGATGCGCGCCACCTTGATGCGCAGCTTGTGCTGACGCCAATAGTCGAAGAACAGCGTCTCGGCGCAGCGCTTGCCCTCGTCGTAGCAGGCGCGCGGCCCCAGGGGATTGACGTTGCCGCGATAGGATTCGACCTGCGGATGGACGGTCGGGTCGCCGTAGACCTCGCTGGTCGACGCCTGGAAGATCTTGGCGCGCGTCCGCTTGGCCAGGCCCAGCATGTTGATCGCGCCGTGGACGCTGGTCTTGGTCGTCTGCACCGGATCGTGCTGGTAGTGGATCGGCGAGGCCGGGCAGGCGAGATTGTAGATCTCGTCGACCTCGACGTAGAGCGGGAAGGTCACGTCGTGCCGCATCAGCTCGAAGCGCGGGTTGCCCAGGCACGCCGCGATGTTCTGCTTGCTGCCCGTGAAGTAGTTGTCGACGCAAAGCACGTCGTTGCCGTCCGCCAGCAGGCGCTCGCACAGGTGCGATCCCAGGAAGCCCGCGCCGCCGGTGACCAGAATTCTCTTGCTCATGTCCTCGTCGAAATCCCTGTCGATGCCGCGAGCCACCCTAGATCACATTCGGTGCGGCTGGAACAGCCCAACCGGAAGCGCCCGTCGCGACGTCCGCTGCCCGGCAGGCGATCTCCGGATCGGTGGAGCCGCGGGCAGTTCCCTCATGCGGCAGCACCCTCGCACCGCCTTCGATCGGAGTGAGCGCGGCCGCGGCGAAGCGAGCTTGAATTCGTCCCGAAACAGCCGCATATGCCGGCCCCTCGGGTAAGCGCATCGCACGAGGAAAGAAGAATGGGCATCGAGATCGCAGGCTTGGCCGACATCACCAGACGGCACGCCGCCGAGCGTCCCGAGGCCGTGGCGATCGTCCACGCCGGACGGCCGACGACCTATGCCGCGCTCGATCGTGCGGCCAGCCGGGTGGCCAATGGCCTGATCGCCGAAGGCGTCCGCCCGCAGGGGCGCGTCGCCCATCTCGACAAGAGCAGCGACCTGTTCTTTGAGCTGCTGTTCGGCACGGCCAAGGCAAACGCGGTCATGGTCTCGGTGAACTGGCGGCTGGCGCCGCCCGAGGTGCTGCACATCGTCAACGACGCGGAGGCCGAGCTGCTGTTCGTCGGCGAGGAGTTCTTTCCCGTCATCAACAGGATCCGCGACCAGCTCAAGACCGTGCGCAGGATCGTGGCCATGGGCAGCAATCATCCCGCCTGGGAGTCGTTCGAAGGCTGGCGCGACCGCCAGCCGGCGGTCGATCCCGGCCTTCCTGTCGCGCCGGGCGACACGGCCGTTCAGTTCTACACCAGCGGCACCACCGGGCTGCCCAAGGGGGCCGAGCTCACCAACGCCAACTTCGCGTGGATGCTGCTCCTGTGGACGAGGACCTGGCTGCTCGGGCCCGGCGTCCCCAACCTCGTCTGCCTGCCGATGTTCCACATCGGCGGCGCCGGCTGGGGAGTCGCCGGGCTGTTCTCGGGCGCCACCAACCACGTGGTTCGCGAGTTCGTGCCGGCCGAGATTCTCCGCATCGTCGAGCAGGAGAGGCTCCAGGTGATGCTGCTGGTGCCGGCGATGATCCTGTTCCTGGTCCAGGCGCCCCAGATCCGCGAGACCGACCTGTCGAGCCTGCGCCTGATCGTCTATGGCGCGGCGCCGATCCCGGCCGAGCTGCTGCGCCAGGCGCTCGGCATTTTTCCCTGCGGCTTCCAGCAGGTCTACGGGCTCACCGAGACGACCGGCGCCATCACGCTGCTGCCGCCGCACGACCATGATCCGGGCGACGTCCGCAAGCTCCTGTCGTGCGGTCATGCCCAGACGGGCGTCGAGCTGCGCATCGTCGGCGAGGACGGGCGCGACATGCCGGTGGGCGAGGTCGGCGAGATCGCCGTGCGCTCGCCGCAGATCATGGGCGGCTACTGGCGGCTGCCCGAGGCGACGGAGCGCGCCATCCAGGGCGACTGGTTCTTCACCGGCGACGCCGGCTATCTCGACGACAAGGGCTATCTCTACATCTACGACCGCGTGAAGGACATGATCGTGTCGGGCGGCGAGAACATCTACCCGGCCGAGGTCGAGAGCGCGCTGTTCGGGCACCCGGCCGTCGCCGACGTCGCGGTGATCGGCGTGCCCGACGAGCGCTGGGGCGAGGCGGTGAAGGCTGTCGTGGTGAAGAAGCCCGATGCCGAGGTCACGGCCGGCGCGCTGATCACGTGGGCGCGCGAGCGCATCGCCGGCTACAAGCTGCCCAAGTCGGTCGATTTCGTCGACGCCCTGCCGCGCAACCCGACCGGCAAGATCCTGAAGCGCGAGCTGCGCAAGCCGTACTGGGGCGACAGGCAGCGCCAGGTGCACTGACCGGCGCCGGCCGCGGGCGGCGCCGTTCCCGGACTACGGAAGCTCCTGCGAGCGCGAGCGTCCTGCCTGTCGGTCGACGGAGGTCGCCCGTCATGCGCCGGAAGCGCGCCACCGGTGGCGGAGTTTACCCCGTCACCATGGCGCGCTCATGGGCGCCATCTTTTCAGCAATTCCTCCCCAGCTTCGCTGCTACGGAGTGGACCCAATTCATGTCCCTCCGCTGACGCGGGCGGAGAGAATCGAAGCCTCATGTTCCTCTCCGCCCGCGCAGCGGGGGGAGAGGCCAGGAGAGGTGGGTCATGGGACGCCGCCCAGGAGCTGACTTGGTCGCAGCGTTTGTCCCGGTCGCAGCGAAGGTGTGAGTGCTCGCCGGGTTCGGTGCCGGGGCATCCACCCACCTCTCCTCCCCCGCGCCATGCGCGGGGCCCCTTCCTCTCCCCCCGCTTCGCGGGCGGAGAGGACCCGATGAGCACCTCTCTACCAGAGCGGCCCAAAGCCCTTGGACGGCGACAACTCCCAGCTTCGATTAGCGAAGCTGGGGACAAGAACCGAAAAGCTGGCATGCCCGAGAGGTCGCGTCTGCGACCTCTCGGGCAGACGCAATCAACGTCCCCGTCCACCGCCGGAGCGGGTCATGCCCGGCCCGGGAGACGGCGAGTTGGCCTGACGCATTCCCCAGCCACCGCCATTGCCGCTCCAGCTGCGGTTGCCGCCGGACGGTTGCATGGCCGGCGCCGGAGCGGGGCCGCTCGCCTGGCGCATGCCCCAGCCGCCATTGTTGCCGCCCCAGCTCCGGTTGCCGCCTGACGGCTGCGTGACCGGCGCGGGCGCGTTCGCCTGGGGTTGACGCTGCCAGCCACCGCCCCAGTTGCGCGAGCCGCCTTGCGGCTGCGGGTTGCTCGCCTGCTGCGGCTGATGCTGCCAGCCGCCGTTCCAGCTGCGCGAGCCGCCCGGCTGGTTGCCCATCTGCGGCGCCGTGCGGCCGTTGTGCCGGCCGCTGTCGATGCGATGCTCGGCGCGTGCGTCGCGCCGCTCCACGCCCGGCGGCCGGTTGCCCTCCCAGCCATTGTGCTGGCCGCGCGCCCATCCCTCGTGCCGGCCGCTGTTCCAGCCATCGCGGCGCCCGTGGTCGTGATCCCGCCCGTCGCGCCGCCCGTCGTTGTGCCCCCAGCCGTCGCGGCGCCCGTGATCGTGGCCCCAGCCATCACGGCGCCCATGGTCGTTGCCCCAGCCTCCGCGGTGCCGGTCGTCGTGACCCCAGCCGCTGTGCCGCCACCCGTCGCGGTCGCCCCACCCGCGGCGGTCGGCGCGCTGGCTGTCGTGCGTCTCGCGGTAGATCGCCCGACCCTGGCGATCCAGCATGCCGTCGAGGCGCTGCCGCTCGTGCCGCGTCACGACGCCGTCGGCGCGCGCCCGCCGCTCGTAGTCGTCGATGCGATCCTGGGCCCGATCGAGCCGATGGTATTCCTCGCGCGTCAGCGTGCCGTTGCGCCGTCCTTGGTCGATCCGTTCCTGCTGCATGTCTTCGCGTCGGTCGATGGACCACATCGACTGCGCCGAGGCGCTGCCTGCCGCGAGCAAGCCTGCCGACAGAACCGCATACGGAAGATGGCGGAGTATGGACATTGTTCCCTCGTTCGGATTCGACGGCGGATGTACCGTCTTGTGAATCGCTACGCCTTTGGTTCGACAATCATCCCTCGATATTTCATCGTGCTGCGGCTAGAACCGAAGGCCCGGGAAACGACACACCAGACGCCATACCGATGTCCGACTTGCCAGAGAACCTGACGCCCGTTCGGCCTGCCCACGTGTTCGACGAGGAGCGGCTCGCCAGCTACATGAAAGCCAACGTCGACGGCTTTCATGGCGCCATTCGAGTGCTCCAGTTCGAGGGAGGGCAAAGCAATCCGACGTTCCACGTGACCGATGGCGCCGGCCGCATGTATGTCCTGCGCAAGAAGCCTCCCGGCAAGCTGCTGCCGTCGGCCCATCAGGTCGATCGCGAGTATCGGGTCATCAAAGCCCTCGCCGATCATACTACTAATAAGTCAGTAATTTAGTCTACTTTCTGTTGTGTGCGGTCGTTTTGTGACGTACAATGGCTTGTATGAAGCGCGATGGCCGCAAGCTCGATCACAAGACGCTGGAAGAGATCCGGTTGATG
>Ga0268299_1001053_pt1 | contig 59621 bp, 46 predicted proteins | sample NOBtaG_FD_193484 | JGI IMG/M metagenome (GOLD analysis project Ga0268299, IMG submission 193484) | Activated sludge microbial communities from bioreactor in Nijmegen, Gelderland, Netherland - NOB reactor | ecosystem: Engineered > Bioreactor > Aerobic > Activated sludge | place: Netherlands...
GATCGGGTGGCGGATCGGGTTCCGGCGGCGGCAACTCGGGCGGCAATTCGGGGCCCGGCAAGGGCAAGGACAACCCCGGCGACGATGCCGGCGACGACGAAAGCGGCGAGGAACAGGACGAGGCGCTCAACCTGCGGGAAAAGGGCGAGATCCGCTCCCTGGGCGACGTCTATTCGGTGGCCGAGCGCCAGCTGCAGGGCAAGGTGATCTCCGCCGAGCTGGTGGGACAGGGCGAGGGCCGCTGGGCCTATGATCTGCGGGTGGTGACACGCGACGGCTATGTGCGGCGCGCGCGCTATGACGCGGCCTCGCTCGCCCTGCTTTCGCTCGATGGCCGGAAGGTCGAATAGCGGGTCGAAAGCAAATCTTAACAAGGGCGGAATAAAGCGGGTTCATGCGCATCCTGGTGGTCGAGGACGATCCAAACCTGCAGAAGCAGCTGAGCAAGGCGCTGGGCGGCGCCGGCTATGTGGTCGAAAGCGCCCAGGACGGCGAGGAAGGCTGCTATCTCGGCGAAAGCTCGGAATTCGACGCGGTGGTCCTGGATCTCGGCCTGCCGCGGATGAACGGGATCGAAGTCCTGCGCAGATGGCGGGCCGCCGGCCGCACCCTGCCGGTGCTGATCCTGACCGCGCGCGACCAGTGGTCGGACAAGGTCGCCGGCATCGATGCCGGCGCGGATGATTATCTGGCCAAGCCCTTTCACATGGCGGAGCTGCTGGCGCGGCTGCGGGCTCTGATCCGGCGCAGCGCCGGCCACGCCGACCCGCTGCTGCGCAACGGCAGGCTGACCCTGGACACCCGCTCCGGCGAGGTTGCGCTGGACGGCAAGCCGGTCTCGCTCACCGCCTTCGAGCAGCGCCTGCTCGCCTATCTGATGCACCGGATCGGCCGCGTCGTCGGCCGCGGCGAGATCATCGAGCACATCTATGCCCAGGACTTCGACCGCGATTCCAACACCGTCGAGGTCTTCGTCGGGCGCCTGCGCAAGAAGCTCGGCGCCGATCTGATCGAAACCGTGCGCGGCCAGGGCTACCGCCTGCGACGCGATGAGGGCGATGGCGGGCGCGGGGATGACGGCCGGGAGGTCGGGAACGGTCGATGATCGCATGATCCGCCTCGATCGCCGGTCGCTCACGTTCCGCCTGGTCATCGGCGCCTCGGTGCTCTGCGCCGTAACCCTGGTCATCGCCTACCTGCTGCTGACGGCGCTGTTCGACCTGCATTTGAAGAACGCCGTCGACGCGGAGCTGGCCGATCGGCTCGACGACCTGGCGGCGGGCCTGGAGATCGCGCCCGATGGCACGATCTCGCTGCCCCGGGCCCCGGATCTGCCGAAATACGATCGCCAGCTTTCCGGTCACTACTGGCAGGTCGCGGTGGCGGAGCAGCCGCCGATCCGCTCGCGCTCGCTGTGGGATGCGCGGCTGCCGGAACCGGCGGAGCCGACCGCGCCCGGCGCGGAGGATATGGGTGCGGTCGCGCTGCGCGAGATCGCCGGGCCGCGGGCGGAACCGCTGCGCCTGGCGCAACGGGTGCTGCGCTTCGACCCGGCACCGGGTCCGGTGGTCTTCTCGGTCGCCGCCGATCTGGCCCCCGTGCAGGCGGCGGCCGGCGAGTTCTCCCGCATCCTTGCCATCGCCCTGGTGGTGCTCGGTTTCGGCCTGGTTTTCGCGCTGGTGCTGCAGGTGCGGGTCGGGCTGCGCCCCCTGGAGCGGATCGGCGCCGCGCTCAGCGCCATCCGCGCCGGGCGCGAGCGGCACATCCCCGGCGACGTGCCGACCGAGATCGCGCCGCTGACCCGCGAATTGAACGCGCTCATCGACCATCACCAGACCCTGATCGACCGGGCGCGGGCCCAGGCCGGCGACCTCGCGCACGCGCTGAAGACGCCGCTCACGGTCCTGCGCAACGAGATCGAGATGGAGGAGGCCCCCGACCGCAACCTCGCGCTGGAGCAGATCGCCGCCATGTCCGACGTGGTGCAGCATCACCTGGCGCGCGCCCGCGCCGCGGCCAGCGCCAATCTGATCGGCGTGCGCGCCGACGCGGCACAGGCGATCGGCTCGCTGGCCCGCACCCTGCCGCGCATCGTGACGGAGCGCGACGTCGACGTGGACGTGACGATCGAAACCGAGCCGCTGCACTTCGCCGGCGAGGCGCAGGACCTGAGCGAGCTGATCGGCAACCTGCTGGAGAACGCCTGCCGCTGGGCGCGGCGGCGGGTAGCCATTGGTGCCGCGGCGAAGGATGGCCGCCTGGTCATCACCATTGGCGATGACGGCCCCGGCATCGCGCCGGAGCTGCGCGCCACGGCGCTGCAGCGCGGCAGTCGCCTGGACGAACGCAATCCGGGCAGCGGCCTCGGCCTCACCATCGCTCAGGACCTGGCGAAGCTCTACGGCGGCTCGCTCAGCCTCGGCGAGTCGCCGCTCGGCGGCCTGCTGGTCACGGTTAATCTGCCGGCGGCGTGACGCGCGGTCAGTGCGCCTTCACCTTCACATAGGAGCCGGGCGCGTCCTCGATCGCCTTCAGCTTGCCGCCCTTGCCGGGTTCGCGCGCCGGCACTTTGCCGTCGGCGAAATCGGCGATCCAGCTCTGCCATTCCGGCCACCAAGACCCGACGCGTTCCTCGGCCCCGGCCAGCCAGGCATCCGGATCATTCGGGAAGCTCCTGGTCTTGGCATTCACCCAGTGATGGTACTTCTTCGAAGCCGGCGGATTGACCACGCCGGCGATGTGACCCGAGGCGGCCAGCACGAAGCGCACCGGTCCTGAATAGAGCTGCGTCGCCACATAGGTCGCCTGCCACGGCGCGATGTGGTCCTCGCGGGTGGAGAGCAGGAAGCTCGGCGTCGCGATCTTGGCGAGGTCGATCGGCACCCCGTCGAGCTCGATGCCGCCCGGCTGGCTCAGCAGGTTCTTCTGGTACATGTTGCGCAGATAGAAGCTGTGCATGGCCGCCGGCATGCGCGTCGAATCCGAGTTCCAGTAGAGCAGGTCGAAGGGGAACGGCTCCTTGCCCAGCAAGTAGTTGTTGATGACGAAGGACCAGATCAGATCGTTGGCGCGCAGCATGTTGAAGGTGTTGGCCATCTCGGCGCCTTCGAGGAAGCCGCGCTCGTTCATCTTCTCCTCGAGCGCTGCCAGCTGCTCCTCGTCGATGAAGACGGTAAGCTCGCCCGCGTCCTTGAAATCGACCAGTGTGGTGAGATAGGTGGCGCTGGCGACGCGCGCGGCCTTGCCCTTGGCCTGCAGATAAGCGAGCAGGCAGGCGAGCAGGGTGCCGCCCAGGCAATAGCCGACGACGTTGGCGGTCTTCTCGCCGGTCGCCTTCTCGATCGCGTCCAGCGCGGCCACCGGCCCTTCCAGCAGGTAGTCGGAGAAGGTCTTGGCGGCGAGCTTCTCGTCCGGGTTGACCCAGGAGATGACGAAGACCGTGTGGCCCTGGTCGACCGCCCATTTGATGAAGGAATTCGCCGGCTTCAGATCGAGGATGTAGTATTTGTTGATCCAGGGCGGGATGATGAGCAGCGGCCGCTTCGCCACCTCGGTCGTGGTCGGGGTGTACTGGATGAGCTGGATCAGGTCGTTCTGGAACACCACCTTGCCCGGCGTCACGGCGATGTTCTTGCCGACCTCGAAGGCCTCCATGTCGGTCATGCGGATCTTGAGCTGGCCCTTGCCGCGCTCGAGGTCGTGCAGCAGGTTCTGCAGGCCCTTGACCAGATTCTCGCCGCGGCTCTCGACGGTGGCGCGCAGCACCTCCGGGTTGGTCATGACGAAGTTGCTCGGCGCCATCGCGTCGACGAATTGCCGCGTGTAGAAATCGATCTTGCGCGCGGTCTTGTCGTCCAGCCCCTCGACGCTTTGCACCGTCGATTGCAGCCAGCGCGCGGTCAGCAGGTAGGATTGCTTGACGAAATCGAAGACCTGGTTGTCCTGCCAGGCGGCGTCCTTGAAGCGGCGATCGTCCTTGGCCGGCGCGATCACCGGCTCGGCCTCCTGGCCCATCATGCGCCGGGCGGTGCTCTGCCACAGGTTCATGTAATCCTGCCAGAGCGAGAAATGCGCCTCGACCAGCTTGCCGGGATCGCTCATCAGGCGGTGGGTCATTTCCATGAAGGCGCGGCCGATCGCCATCGGATCGAAATTCGGCGCGCTCAATCCGGCCGCCTGGTTGCGGCTGAGGAAATCGGCGACCAGGCGCTGCGATTGCTCGGCGATGCGGGCCATCGCCTCGGACCAGGCGGCGGCGTCCATGCCGCCAACATCGCCAAGCTGCTCCGGGCCCTTCTGGGAACCCCGCTCGGCACCCCGCTCGGCACCCCGCTCAGCACCGGGGGCCGGCTTGCCGCTGCCGGAGCCCTTTCCGGCCGATTGCTCGCTCATGAAGACCTCGAACTTTGTCTTGGTTTTCAATGTCTTGCTGCGCGCCGAAAATGGCAATCGACGCCCGCCGTTCTTTGCTATAGTAGCGCAAGCCAAAGATTCGGCACTAAGTCGTTGAACGGTGGGCGCAAACCCTTGGTCGGAGCCCTGGTCGCGACGGCCGCGGCGCCTGTTGGGGAGGTAGCGGAGCTCATGATGAAGTCCTTGCACTTGCGCGCCGGCTGCGCGGCGGCGCTTGCGGCCGGAGTTCTGCTGGCGGGCTGTTCCTCGGAGCCCGATTATCCCGATGCTCCCGCCGGACCGCAGAATACCGCCAGCGCCGAGGGCGCCGCCAGCACCGAAGCCTCCGCCCCGCCCGCCGGCGAGGGCGAGTTCCCGGACGTGAACACGGTCCCGACCGAGCGCCCCAGTTCCACGATCCAGGACCTGAACCAGGCGCCGGAGGGATTGTCCGGGGCCGAAAGCGGCACGCAATACGGCGAGGAGCTGGTCGGCGGGCCGACCTCCAGCGCCGACCGGCCGGCGCCGCCGCCGCCAGAGCTGCCGCCGATCCCGGAAGCCGGCATCACCGAGACCTCGGAAGACAGCACCGGCGCGGAAGAGGCGGTCGCCGAGCCGGTGGCAGAGGCCCCCGCGGCGGAAGCCGCGCCTGAGCCCGAGGCCGCCGCGCCGGCGTCGCAACCGGCGCCCCAATCCGCACCCCCACAATCAGCTCCCCCACAATCAGCTCCCCCACAATCAGCTCCTCTGGCGCCGATGCCGGGTGCCGCGCAGGCGCAGGCGGTGACGCCGGTCGGCACGCCACAGCCCGGGGCCAAGCCGTTCCAGCCGGATTCCCAGCTCGCCTTGACGCCCGGCAGCATGCAGGCCCAGGGCGCCCAGAACGCCTATATGCAGCCGCAAGCGGCCTATGGCCCGAACTATGCGGCGCTGGCGCCGGAGAATTACGGCGTCCAGTTCTCGCAGCCGGCCCTGCCGCCCTACCAGGCGTACAGCGCCCAGGCGATGTACCGCTCGCCCTATGCCTCGCCGCCGACCAATTACGGCGGTGCGATCGTGCCGGGGCAGGTTGTACCGGGCCAGGTGGCGGCGCCGATGCCGGGCCTTCCCACCTACGCCCAGACCTACAGCCAGCCCTATGGCATGGCACCGTATGGCGCGGTTGCCGGCGGCCAGCCGGTCGGTCTGGTCTATTTCCGCGACGGTTCGGCGCGGCTCTCTTCCGACGATCGCAAGGTGCTGAAGCAGATCGCCGAGATGCACCGCATGTATGGCGGCGTCATCCGCGTGGTCGGCCATGCCAGCATGCGCACCGGCTCGATGGATCTGGCGCGCCACCAGCAGGCCAATCAGCGCATCTCGGAAGCCCGCGCCCAGGCCGTTGCCCGCCAGCTCGCCAGGTACGGGGTGCCCGAGGCGGCGATCCAGACCATCGCCGCCGGCGACACCCAGCCCGTCTATGCCGAGGTGATGCCGACCGGCGAGGCGGCGAACCGCCGCGCCGAAGTCTATCTCTCCGCCTACTAGCTCAGGTCATCATGTGGAATCAGGGAACGATCGGGATTCCGGTCGGCGCGGCCGATGTCCGTTAGCGCCGGACTGCCCGCCCGCGGCGACAACCGGCCGCTGAGAATCGGCATCGCCGGGCTCGGCACCGTCGGCCTCGGCGTGGTCAAGCTGATCGGCGAGAACGCCGACATCCTCCGCCTGCACTGCCCGCGCGCGATCGAGGTGGTCGCCGTCTCGGCGCGCGACCGCAAGAAGGACCGCGGCGTGGATCTCAGCCGCTTCGCCTGGTGCGAGGATCCGCTCAGCCTGCCCGACCATCCGGAGGTCGACGTGGTGGCGGAGATGATCGGCGGCTCCGAAGGCGTCGCCAAGGCGCTGGTCGAGAAGGCGATCGCCAAGGGCAAGCACGTGGTGACCGCCAACAAGGCGCTGCTGGCCCATCACGGCACCGCGCTGGCGCTGGCGGCGGAAAAGGCCGGCGTGGCGCTGGCCTACGAGGCGGCGGTGGCCGGCGGCATCCCGATCATCAAGGCGATGCGCGAGGGCCTTGCCGCCAACCGCATCGAGCAGGTCTACGGCATCCTCAACGGCACCTGCAATTACATCCTGACGCAAATGCGCGAGACGGGGCGCGAATTCGCCGACGTGCTCGCCGAGGCGCAGAAGCTCGGCTATGCCGAGGCCGATCCCAGCTTCGACGTCGACGGCATCGACGCGGCGCACAAGCTTTCGATCCTCACCAGCGTCGCCTTCGGCTGCCAGATCGATTTCAGCGGTGTCCGCATCAGCGGCATCCGCAACGTCTCGGCCATGGACATCGCCTATGCCGACGAGCTCGGCTATCGCATCAAGCTCCTCGGCATCGCGCGGGTGACCACGCATGGCGTCGAGCAGCGCGTGCATGCCTGCATGGTGCCGGTCGCAGCGGTCATCGCCAAGGTCGACGGCGTCTACAACGCGGTCGTCACCAACGGCAATTACGTCGGCCAGAACGTCGCCATCGGGCGGGGCGCCGGCGAGCGCCCGACCGCCTCGGCGGTGGTCAGCGATCTCATGGACATCGCGCGCGACCGCATCCTGCCGGCCTTCTCGGCCCCCGCCGACCAGCTGAAGAAGCTGCCGGCCGCGCCCGCCGGCAGCCATGTCGGCCCGTACTATCTGCGCCTGATGGTGGTCGACCGGCCGGGCGTCATCGCCGACATCGCCGCGGCGATGCGCGACGAGAGTGTGTCGATGGAGGCGATGATCCAGCGCGCCCGCGCGCCGGGCGAGGCGGTGCCGGTGGTGCTCACCACCCACGACACCACCGAGGCGGCGATCGACCGCGTGGTGGCGCGGCTGAAGCGGCTGGATTCCATCCTGGAACCGCCGCATGTCCTGCCCATTGAGCTGCTGAGTTAAACCCACGTGCGCGGCGCCCGGTTGCTGGCGCCGCCGCCAGCAACGGAGTCTCTGACGATGGATCGCAATCTTGCCCTCGAAGCCGTGCGCGTGACCGAGGCCGCGGCGCTCGCTGCCTCGCGCCTGATGGGGCGCGGCGACGAGAAGGCCGCCGACCAGGCCGCCGTCGACGCCATGCGCCGCGCGCTGAACGACCTTGCCATCGACGGCACGGTGGTGATCGGCGAGGGCGAGCGCGACGAGGCGCCGATGCTCTATATCGGCGAGAAGGTCGGCGCCGGCGGCCCCAAGATCGACATCGCCCTCGATCCGCTGGAAGGCACCACGATCACTGCCAAGGGCGGCTCCAACGCGCTGGCGGTTGTCGCCATGGCGGAACAGGGCGGCTTCCTGAACGCGCCCGACACCTACATGGACAAGATCGCGGTCGGCCCCGGCTTGCCGGACAATTTGGTCGATCTCGACGCCGGGCCGGAGGAGAATTTGAAGCAGCTGGCCAAGGCGAAGAAGATGCAGCTCTCCGATCTCGTCGCCTGCATCCTCGACCGGCCGCGCCACACCGAGCTCATCGCCCGGGTGCGCGCCGCGGGTGCCCGCATCATGCTGATCTCCGACGGCGACGTCTCCGGCGTCATCTCCACCGCCACGCCGGGCAGCGGCGTCGACATCTACATGGGTTCCGGTGGCGCGCCCGAAGGCGTGCTGGCGGCCGCGGCGTTGCGCTGCATCGGCGGCCAGATGCAGGGCCGCCTCATCTTCCGCAACGAGGACGAGAAGGCGCGCGCCCGCCGCCTCGGCGTCACCGACCTCAACCGCAAATACGGCCTGATGGATCTCGCCAAGGGCGACGTGATGTTCGCCGCCACCGGCGTGACCGACGGCGCCATGCTGAAGGGCGTGCGCCGCTCGGCGCAAGGCGCGGTCACCCACTCGATGGTGATGCGCTCCAAATCCGGCACCGTGCGCGTGGTCGAGGCGCAGCACAACTGGACGATCAAGCGGCCGAAGGACGTCTGAGGCCGACGCGTCCAGGATGACTGCGCCCGCCCCCTATTTGGGCGTCACCCGTTCGCTCTGCGGCAAGCTGTGGCTGGAGCGGCCGGGCGATGCGCGGCTGGCGCAGGCCATCGCGCAGCGCTGCCAGGTGCCGGAGCTGGTCGGCCGCCTGCTCGCCGCGCGCGGGCAGTCGCTCGACACGGTGGAGAGCTTCCTCAATCCGCGGCTGCGCGACCTGCTGCCCGATCCCTCCGATTTCAGGGACATGGATGCGGCGGCCGAGCGCCTGGCGCGCGCGGTGCAGGCGGGCGAGACCATCGCGATTTTCGGCGACTACGACGTCGACGGCGCCACGTCGGCCGCCTTGCTGATCCGCTTCCTGCGCGCCATCGATGCGAAGCCGCCGCTGCTCTACGTGCCGGACCGGCTGCGCGAGGGCTATGGCCCCAACGCCGCGGCCTTGCGCCAGCTGAAAAGCGCGGGGGCGAGCGTCGTCGTCACCGTCGATTGCGGCATCACCGCCTTTGCCGCGCTGGAAGACGCGGCGGCCAACGGCCTCGATGTCATCGTCTCCGATCACCACGTGGCGGAGCCGGCGCTGCCGAAGGCGATCGCGGTGGTCAATCCGAACCGGCTCGACGAGACCTCGCCGCATCGCAACCTGGCGGCGGTCGGCGTCACCTATCTGCTGCTGGTGGCGGTCAACCGCGCGCTGCGGCGGGCCGGCTGGTACACCGCGGCACGGGCGGAGCCCGACCTGCTTCAATGGCTCGACCTGGTCGCCTTGGGCACCATCTGCGACGTGGTGCCCTTGGGCGGGCTCAACCGCGCGCTGACGGCACAGGGGCTGAAGGTCATGGGCCGGCGCGGCAATCCCGGCATCAGCGCGCTGTGCGACGTGGCGCGGGTGAACGAGCGGCTGGAAGGCTTCCATTGCGGCTTCATGCTGGGGCCCCGCGTCAATGCGGGCGGCCGCGTCGGCCGCGCCGATCTCGGCGCGCGGCTGCTCTCCACCGAGGATCCGGCGCTGGCCTTGGAACTGGCGCGCGAGCTCGATGTGCTGAACGAGGAACGCCGCGCGCTGGAGGCCGAGGTGCTGGCCGCGGCGACCAGGCTGGCGGAAGCCGCGGCGGCGCAGAATCCGCATCTGCTGATCCTCGCCGGCGAGAGCTGGCATCCCGGCGTGATCGGCATCGTCGCCGGCCGATTGAAGGACCGCTACCAGCGCCCGGTCTGCGTCGTCGCGCTGGAGAACGGCATCGGCAAGGCCTCGGGCCGCTCGGTTGCCGGGCTGCATCTGGGCCAGGCGGTGATCGCCGCGCGCGAGTTGGGGCTCGTCCTCAAGGGCGGCGGCCATGCCATGGCGGCGGGCTTCGAGATCGCGGCGGAGAAGCTGCCGGCGCTGCAGGATTTCATCGCCGCGCGGTTCAAGGACACGCTCGACGGTGCGCCCCTGATGCCGACGCTGCTGATCGACGGCCTGGTGCAGGGCCGCGGCGCCACGCCGGATTTCCTCGGCACGCTGGAGCGCCTGGCGCCGTTCGGCGCGGGGAATTCCGAACCGCGCTTCGTGCTGCCGGAACAGCGCATCGCCATGGCCGACGTGGTCGGCACCAATCATGTGCGCTGCCGCCTGACCGGCCCGGATGGCAGCCGGCTGAAGGCGATCGCCTTCCGCGCCGCGGGGGAGGATCTGGGCAAGGCGCTGCTCGCCGCGCGCGGCGCCGCGCTGCATCTGGCCGGCCGCCTGAAGCGCGACACCTGGCAGGGCCGCAACGAGGTGCAGCTGCAGATCGAGGACGCGGCGTTTGCCGGCGGCTAAGCGCGGCGGCCGAAACTCACGTCATTTCAGCGGTTTACCGTCACCGGCCCGCACGGTTGATCTCGGGGCCCAAAGCGGCTAAACAAGCCGCGGCCGCCTTGGCCGCCTCTTTGCGTCCCCATCGTCTAGAGGCCCAGGACATCACCCTTTCACGGTGAAGACACGGGTTCGAATCCCGTTGGGGACGCCATCAAATCCGACGGCTCCATCCCTGTGCGCTCCGATCGTCGGATCCGGGCGCGCGCCGGCTCAATCCACCAGCGGCGATATGATTCCGCCGAGGATCAGGACGATCGCCAGGGAAAGAACGATGTGCTCAAGCATTGTGGCGCTCCTGTGTCGATGAAAATCAACACGGGCCCGCCGCCCGAGGTTTCATGAACTGCGATGGCGGATCTGTAGCCTTCGAATCGGACTGAAGCCCGCCCGCGCTCCGCCTTCGCAGCGCCTGGCATCCGTGAGGTTTGGCTTGCTGCCGGCGACGTCAAGGGTTTGGCGTCGGCACGAAGGGCTTCGGCTTGGGCTGGAAAAGCGGGTCCGGCGCGAAGGGCTTCGCCGTGGGCGTGTAGGGACCTGGTTTCAGGGTCAGGGGTTTGGCCGCAGGGCTCGCGTCGCCGCCGGCGGGCACGAAGGGCCGCGCCACCGGCGTGAAGGGCTCGGGCGTGAAAGGCTCGCTCTCCGGCTTGCGGATGGGCGCGGCAGCCACCGCTTCCGATTGGTCGGTGATGGGGGTGAGGCTCGTCGGTGCAGGCTGTGGCGGGGCGTCCGCGGCGCGGGCCGCGATCGCATCCGCGGCCGGCGCCACATCCGGCGCGATCCGGCGCGCGGTCTGTTCCGGCGCCGCGGCAGTGGGGATGTCGGCGGTGGTGGGCTCCGGCGTCGTCGGTTCAGGCGTCGTCGGTCCAGGCGTCGTTGGTTCGGGCGCCGTCAGTTCAGGCGCAGTCAGTTCAGGCGCGGGCGTTTCCGTCGTCGCCGGGGCTTCCGGCGCCACGGCGGGCGCGCCGGCCAGTGCGCCGGCGGCATCCTCGAGGGCCTGCAGGTTCGGGGTCAGCGCGGCCGGCCGCACCGGCACATCGCCGCCGGGCTTCGGCCAAGCCACCCAGAGCACGGCGCCGAGCACCGCCAGGATGGCGGCGCGCTTGAGCAAGGTGCCGCCGGTCGATTTACCGCCGGTCGATTTACCATCGGGCCCGCGCCGCGCAGTCTCATGGGGCTCAGCGCCCGAGCCCTTCGCGCCTCGGCGCTTCGCCGCGGCCGCCGGAATCCGGCGCAGATCGGGTGGGATCTCGAGCTTCGGCGGGGCGGCTGTCGCGGTCGCTGCCGGCGCCGCGCCGCGCTCGGCGATGATGCGCGAGAAGTCGGTGCTGAAGTCACTGCGCAGCCAGTTGTCTTTTGGGCGTTGTCCCGGTGCGCGGGGTTCCGGGAGGCTGGACTCCGCGGGGGATGCGGCGGGTCGTGCCGCAGGCGCGCCTGGCCCCTCCACGTCCGGATCGGGCAGCTCGGCCGCGGATGGCGCGAGAGGCGGCGCCGTGCGTGGTGGGGCTTTGGCCGCCGGCTGCTCATAGATCGGCCGCTCATAGATGGGCCGGTCCTCGGGCAGATTATGGGTGCGGCGGAAGGCCTGCATGCGCTGGGCGATTTCGGCCGCGATCTCGCCTTCCGACATCCGCGCCAGATCGAGAGAATCCGGCCTTTGCTGCGCGTCCGCTGGAGCCATCGGGCAGTGTCCGCCTCGCTATCCGTGTCGCCCTATCCGTGTCGCCCGCGCCGTACGACGCGCCTGGTGCCGGGGCTGGTTGCCCGGCCCGATCGGTAAACGGGCGGGACCCGTCATTCGTTCCGGGCCGTTCGTTCCGGGCATCCGCTCCCGGCATCCGCTCCCGGCCAATCGAGCATGGCCCGCCATCATGGCGAAAATCGGGCACCATGGCCGCGACAAAGCTATGACAGGATGGCCACAGGATTGTCGCGAAAAGCGCCGCCACGCGCCCGTGTGTGGAACTATTTTCGCCGCGTGTATTTTGTCCGTCTGCGTAGTTCTGTAGAGTGCGGACGGGTTCAATATTCCGTGGAAGCATCTCGGGCATGGGTGAAGAAAAAGGGTCGGTTCTGGTGACCGGCGGGGCGGGTTATGTCGGCAGTCACGTGTGCAAGGCGCTGCGGCAGGCGGGTGTCACCCCGGTCACCCTCGACAATCTTTCCACCGGCCATGCCTCGGCGGTGAAATGGGGCCCGCTCGAGATCGGCGACGTCCGCGACCAGCGCTTCGTCGAGGAGGTGATGGCACGCCACGGAACCGGCGCCGTGCTGCATTTCGCCGCCGCCTCGCTGGTCGGCGAATCCGCGCAGCGGCCATACGAATACTACGACAACAACGTGGGCGGCGCCCTGGCGCTGGTCGCCGCCATGCAATCCCGCGGCGTGGCACGCATCGTCTTTTCCAGCACCTGCGCCGTCTATGGCCTGCCCGACCGCTTGCCGATCGAGGAGAGCGCGCCGACGCGGCCGATCAATGTCTATGGCCGGACCAAGCTGGCGGTGGAGCATTTCCTCTCCGACATGGCGGCGGCCGGGGCCATCCGCGTCGTCCTGCTGCGCTATTTCAACGCCGCCGGCGCCGATGCCGATGGCGAGATCGGCGAGGCGCACGATCCGGAGACGCACCTGGTGCCGCTGGCGATCCGCGCCGCGCTGGCGCCGCAGCACGCCGTGAGCGTATTCGGTAGCGATTATCCGACGGCAGACGGCACCTGCGAGCGCGACTATATCCATGTCGAGGATCTGGCTAGCGCGCATCTGCGGGCGTTGTCGTTCCTGGAGGGGAGCGGCGGCGCGCATGCGTTCAACCTCGGCTCCGGCCAGCCGGTCTCGGTGCGCCAGGTGCTGCAGGCGGTCGAACGCGTGCTGGGCCGCAAGCCGGCGACCATCGAGGCGCCGCGGCGCGCGGGCGATCCGCCACAATTGTTCGCGGCGCCCGGAAGCGCGGCGCAGGCGCTGGGCTGGACCGCCGCCAACAGCGGCATCGATGCGATCGTGCAATCCGCCGCGCGCTGGCACACCGCCAAGTCGCGGAGCGCCGCGGATTGACCGGCCCATCCGCCCCAGGCTGCGTTGCACCGGCCACCAGGAGATCGAGATGCCCGTGACCCGATTCTCCGTGGTGATCCCGCTCTACAACAAGCGGCCGCATGTCGGGCGGGCGATCCAGTCGGTCCTGGCGCAGACCACGCCTGCGCATGAGATCATCGTCGTCGACGACGGCTCGCGCGACGGCGGCTACGAGTATGTCCAGGCGTTGGCCGACCCGCGCATCAAGCTGCATCAAAGGACCCAGCCCGGCCCCGGCGGCTACGCCGCGCGCAACTACGGCATCGAGCGCGCTAGGGGCGAGTGGATCGCCTTCCTCGACGCCGACGACGAATGGCTGCCGGATCACCTCGAGACGATCGAGCGGACGATGCAACTGTGCGATCGCCCGGACCGGCTGGTCTGCGTCGCGACCGGGTCCCGCATCGTCTTTCCGAGCGGCAAGGAGGAACTCGACATCTATGTCCGTCACCGCAAGCAGGGTGGCCCGGAATTCCTGGATTTCGAGCAGTTCCTCGCGCTGTGGCTGACGGTCGGCGGTGCGCCGATCTGGACCTCCGCCACCGCGTGCCGCAAGGATGCGCTGATCGCCGCCGGCCTGTTTCCCGCCGGGCGCTGCACGCGCGGCGGCGACAAGGACATGTGGCTGCGCATCGCCGCCCAGGGCGTTAGCGCCATCACCCCGGCGGTCACCGCGACCTATTACAAGGATTCGGTCAACATGGTGACGACGGGCACCACGGTGCATGCCCGCCACTGCATCTGCCATTCGATCGAGGCGATGCTTGGGCAGGCAAAGCCAGCGGCCGCGCGGCTGCTGCGCAAGGTCTACAATCTGGAGATTTTCAAATACTGCGTCTTGTCGGTGAAGAACGCCCGGGTCAGCCGCGCGATTTGGCGCGGCTTTTACGCAGCGGAGAGTCCGATGCGGTATCTCATCCTGAATGCGCTCTCCAGTCCCCTTACCGACGGCATCCTGCGGCGGTTGCTCAATTTCCGCTCCGCGCGTTTGAAGCGGCACTAGATGACCATGCCGTGCCCGCAGCGTTCCGTCACTTGCGCCGCCGCCGCCAGCGGTCCTAGGATCGCCCGCGGTCGCGACGCGGCGCCCAGTGGGAGGCAACCGCAATTTCCAGCCTGCATGACGAGGACCTGGCATGACTGACACCGCGGCGGGCGAGGGACGCGATCCGGAGGGCAAGCCGGGCTTGTCGCCGGAGGAGCTTGCCAGGCCGCATACGCGGGGCTGCGCGCGCAGCTTCGCGGAACTCTCGCGCCTGCTGAAGGCCGACCTCTACCGCTATGCCGGCAATTCCTCGCCGAAGTCGTTCCTGCGCCACTTCCTGTTCACGCCCGGCTACAAATACACGGTGTGGATGCGGACCTGCGGCTATTTCCGCGTCGGCCGCGTCAGCAAATGGACGCTCTATCCCCTGGCGAAGTGGATCCTGCTGCGCTGCCGCTACAAATACGGCATCGTCATCCCGGAATACACGGTGATCGGGCCGGGCTTCTTCATCAACCGCTTCGGCGGCATCTACGTCAACGGCGACGCGATCATCGGCAGCAACGTCAACTTCACCCACGGCATCATGCTGGGCCAGCAGAATCGCGGGCCGCAGATGGGCTCGCCGATCGTCGGCGACCGCGTGTTCCTCGCCGCCGGCGCCAAGGTCATCGGCCGCATCCGCATCGGCAACGACGCCGTGGTCGGCGCCAACGCCGTCGTCACCAAGGACGTGCCCGACAGCGCCGTGGTCGGCGGCATCCCGGCGAAGGTGCTGTCGATGAAGGGCTCGGAAGGCTACATCAACCGGCAAGCCGCGGTCTGATCGCGCGCGGCGCCGGCAGCCGCGGCATCAGAACAGCCCTTCGAAGAGTGGCATCAGATATGCCGCGCCGTTGATCGTCAGATACTGGGTGTCGAAATTGAGCGGTGCTCCGTCGGCATAGACGATGCAGCGGCCGTCCCGGCGATGCCACGAAGACCGTGTCGATGCCGGGATGGTCCTCGAGGAACCGCGCCGCACCCTCATTGAACTCCCGGCATTTGGGCCGTGCCGCCAGGTCGGGGCCGGGGGCCGGCGGACACCCCGAATAGGAAAGCTGCAGCAGCGATTTTCCATGCCGTCGACATCGGCGCGATATTTCACCTGCTGACTCGCTTGGTGGAAGGGATTGCCGACATCCTGGCGCGCCAGCGAGACCCGCGCGGGGGCGGGCGGGCAAGCGATATCTTCGTGTCACGCGGCATTCGCGCGCGGCAACCGGCGCCCCTGCAGGGCCTGAGGCCAAGTTCTGCCGCGGCCGGCGCTCGCGCCGCGCCAGCCGCAAAACAGTTGTGCAACCCATCGGCCAGAACGACTCGAACGATCAGGCATGGCGACAAGCAGTACCGCGAGACGTCAAGCGCGCGAGCAAGTCGGATGGCAGGAATGTCACAAATTACGCTTAATATACATTAACATATATCACAAAATGCGATTCTGGCCCGACATCACGCTCCGCCTCGTTGCCGCCTGCCGAGCGGCTGTGAGATAATTGTGATGTTAAAAGCAAGCTGTCCCTACATGGGACGATGAATGGTTGTGCTGACAGGCGCAGGAAAGCCCCGGGTCATGGCAAAGATATTTGCGTTCATCCTTACCTACAATCGTAAGGACCTGCTCGAGCGCTGCCTCGCGGCGGTGTTCGCGCAGACGCGCGCGTGCGACCGGGTCATCGTCGTCGACAACGGCAGCTCGGACGGGACCGACGCGATGCTGCGCGAGAAGTGGGGCGGGCGCGTCGACACCTATGTCCTGTCCAAGAATGTCGGCGCCGCGGGCGGCTTCAACGCCGGCATGCGCATCGGCTACCAGGAGGGCGCGGACTTCCTCTGGGTGATGGACGACGACGTCATTCCGGCGCCGGACGCGCTCGAGAAGCTGATCGAGGCGGATGATCTCCTGGAGCGCCGCGGCGTGCCGCGGTCCTTCGTGATCTCGTCGGCCTGGACGGAAGACGACCGGGTGACCAACGTTCCCAAGATCGACACCCGGCACAACTCGCTCGGCTACGAGAACTGGCCCCTCCTGCTGGAGGAGAAGCTGGTGCCGCTGATCCGCTCCACCTTCATCTCGATCCTGCTGCCGCGCGCGACCCTGGCGGAATACGGGGTTCCGGTGTCGGACATGTTCATCTGGGGCGAGGATTCGGAATTCACCTATCGGATCACGAAGAAGCACCCCGGCTACATGGTGGCCGACAGCAAGGCGCAGCACCTGCGCCAGCTCGGCGGCATGATCAGCGTGGTGACCGAGACCAATCCGGCGCGGCTCAAATACCACCGCTATCTGATCCGGAACCAGATTTACGTGGCCCGGGTCCACATGTCGAAGCTCGACTTCATGCGCTACGTGATCCGCCGGCTGCAGCTGGTCACGCGGCTGGCCAGGAGCGGCGCGTGGAAGAAGGCCGGCATCGTGGCGATGGGATTGATGGACAGTTTCACCTTCCGCCCCAGGATCGAAACCGCCGATACCCCGCTCAGCTCGCTGGGCGTGGGTGTCCGCCGTCTGGCCTTCGGTGTCGCGGCCGGGCAGCCGGGCGCCGCGACGTCGGCGGACGTGGCCGCGACGCCCATTGATTTCAGTCGGAAGATCGCGCGCGGCTGAAGGCGGGAAACCGCACGGGCACGTGCGAACGCAGCATCGTTCTCGGGGAACGCAGCAAGCGTCGGAGCAACACCTAAGGGGACTGGCTCGTGGGGAGCCATGTCCGGGGGAGAGGGTCATGAGCGAGAAGCAGCCGCTGCAATTGCAGAAACCGAAATGGATCTATTTCGGCGGGCGGGTCCGCCTCTCTGAAGAGGCGGTCTTCCATGTCTCCACCGAGGCGGTCGTTCGCGGATTGAATGTCTTCGAGGGGCTGAAGGCATGCTGGCAGGCCGATGGCAGCTTTGGCTTCATCGCCGTCGAGCGGCATTGGCGCCGGCTGCGGCGCTCGGCCAAGCTGCTGCACATCCCCTTCGAGATGAGTCTCGCGGAGTTCGACGACGCGCTGCACAGCCTGGTGCAGATGCTCTACGAGCCCGAGCGCGACATGTGGGTGCGGGCGACGCTCTATGTCACCGAAGGGCACTGGGGCGTCGACACCAAGTCGGATCTGGTGCTGACGGCCTTCCACTGGCCCAAGGGCCTGCCACAGCCGATGAAGACCGGAATCAGCACCTGGCAGCGCGCCACCGACGCGTCGCTACCCTATCGCATCAAAACCAGCACCAATTACCAGGTCGCGCGCCTGGCGAAGATCGAGGGGCGCGATCGCGGCTACCCCGAGATGGTGCTGCTGAACCAGCACGGCCGGGTATCCGAAACCATCGGCAGCGCCATCGCGATGGTGCGCGACGGCACGGTCTACACGCCGCCGGCCTGGGAAGGCGCCTTCGAGAGCATCACCATCGACATCGTCGAAGCGCTCTGCGCCGATATGGGAATCCCCTTCGTGCGGCGGCCGATCGACCGGACCGAGCTCAGCATCGCCGACGAAATGGGCATCATCAGCACTCTGAACGACATTACCCTGGTGCATTCGATCGACGGCAGCGCCTTCGGCGAGCAGCCGATCCTGCAGGCCATCGCACAGCGCTATCTGCGCGCCATCACCGGGGTGGAGCCGCATCCGAGCGTCGAGCTGTCCTGCCGCCCGCCGGCGGACCGGCTCGGGCCGCCCAGCCGCCCTGCGGCGCCGGCCAGCCCCGGCGAGGCGCCGCGACAGGCGACGGCTGCTGCGGCGCTCGCGGTGCAGGCCGAAAAGCCACGGGTCTCCGGCCGCGTCCGCAGCACGCTCGCCAAGTCGGGCTATCTGCAGGGTCTCGCGGCGCTGCTGTTCGGCGGCTGAGCGGGGCGCGACAAGCGCCGCTGCCTCAGAAGGCCGGCCAGGCGGTGTCCTTCGGCGAGATGACGCTGACGGCCAGCGGCCAGTCGATGCCGAAGGCGGGATCGTTATGGCGGTAGCCGGCACCCGAGCCCGGGGCATAGGGCACCGAGATGGCGTATTCCACCTCGGTGTCGTCGGCCAGCGTCTGGAAGCCGTGCGCAAATCCGTCGGGAATGTAGATCTGCCGGCCGTTGGCGGCGCTGAGTTCGATGCCGACCCAGCGGCCGCGGGTCGGCGAGTCCGGCCGGATGTCCACCACCACGTCGAAGACCGCGCCGCGCGCGGCGCGCACCAGCTTGGTCTCGCCATGGGGCGGGCGCTGGTAGTGCATGCCCCGGATCGTGCCCCGCGTCCGGTTGAGCGAAACCGACCATTGCGGGAACTCGGCCACCAGGCCGGCGGCGCGGAAGGTGTCGCGGCAGAAGGTGCGGGCGAAATGGCCGCGCTCGTCGCGCTGCGGCTCGATGTCGATCAGGCGGAGGCCGGCAAGCTCGGTGGTCGAGAAGCGCATCGGACGGGCTAGTCCTCGATCCGCGCGGCCGGCACCGGCACGATGAAGCGGCCGCCCCAGTCGCGCACCTTAGCCAGCTGGCCCTTGATCTCATCCTTGATGTTCCAGGGCAGGATCAGGATGTAGTCCGGCCTGGTCTCGAAGATCGTCTCGGGCGCCCGGATGGGCAGGCCGATTCCGGGCATCAGGCGGCCCATCTTCGACGGCGCGCGGTCGGTCGTGTAGTCGAGGAAATCGCGGCCGATGCCGCAGTAGTTGAGCAGCGTGACGCCCTTGGCCGGCGCGCCGTAGCCGACGATGGTCTTACCCTGCCGCTTCAATCCGATCAGCAGCTCGAGCAGCGCACGCTTGGTTTCCTTCACCGCCTCGCTCCAGGCCAGATAGACCTCGTCGCGGTCGAGCCCGTACGCCATTTCCTCCTTGAGCACCTTCGCGACCCGGTCGCTCTGCCGATGGCCGGCGCCGGCATGGCAGACGAAGAAGCGGATCGAGCCGCCATGGGTCTCCAGCTCCTCGACGTCGAAGACGCGCAGCCCCGCCGCCGCGAAGATGCGCTGCGCGGCGAGCAGCGACAGGTACGAGAAGTGCTCGTGATAGATGGTGTCGAACTGGTGGCGCTGCATCAGCTTCAGCAGATGCTGCACCTCGTAGGTGGCGACGCCCTCGGGCTTCAGCAGCTTGGCCGCGCCGCCGACGAAGTCGTTGATGTCGGGAACGTGAGCCAGCACGTTATTGGCGGCCAGCAGGTCGGCGGACAGGCCCTCCCGCGCGAGCTCTTCGGCGTAGGCCGTGCCGAAGAACGAGATGCGGGTGTCGATGCCCTTCTCGCGCGCGGCGAGGGCGACGGATTCGCAGGGCTCGATGCCCAAGCACCGGATGCCGCGGCCCTTGGCGAATTGCAGGAGGTAGCCGTCGTTGCTGGCGATCTCGATGATCTGGCTGTCGGCACCCAGGCCGAAGCGCTGGCTCATCGCCTCGACATAGGTCTTGGCATGGGCGAGCCAGGTGGTCGAATGCGAGGAGAAATAGGCGTAGTCGGCGCGGAAGATGTCCTGCGGCCGCAGCACGTCGAAGGTCTGGACCAGGCGGCACGACCGGCAAACCCGCGCCTCCAGGGGGTAGAAGGGCTCGCCGGACCGGTATTTTTCCGGCTCGACGTAGTCATTGGCCACCGGGCTCAGGCCGAGATCCGCCAGGACCAGGGAAAGGTCGCCGCCGCAATGCCGGCAGCGCAACGAACCGGGACGAGCTGACAACGCCATTTTCCCCTTGTTTTATTGACCCTTGGCGGGCGCAATTGGCGAGCAAAATCCTTGCTCTACCGCAGGTGCGAAAGCTATCATGACCGCCCTGCGTGAGCAACGAGGCTTGGTGCCACCGCGCCCCGCCGTCCTGCGAAAGGGGCTCATCTGGTGGACCTTGAACAGGGATCGGACATGCCGGAAAGCGGCGGGATTGCGAAGCGAGAGGCCGCAGGCGGGGCGGGCGAGAAGATCGCCGCGCTCATCGCGCGCCTCTATCCGATCTGCCGCAGCATCACCGGGCCGGGCGTCAGGGAGACGCTGGCGGCGCTCGCCGAAATCCATCCCATCGACCTGATTGAGGTGCCGACCGGAACCAAGGTGTTCGATTGGACCGTGCCGCGCGAATGGTCGATCCGCGACGCCTATATCAAGGACGGCGCGGGCCGCCGGATCGTTGACTTCAATGCCCACAATCTGCACGTGCTGAACTACAGCGTCCCGGTCGAGGGCCGCTTCACCTTGGCCGAGCTGAAGCCGCATCTCTATTCGCTCCCCGATCTGCCACAAGCGATCCCCTATCGCACCAGCTATTACAACGAGAATTGGGGCTTCTGCCTGCCGCACGAACAGCTGGTTTCGCTGGCCGATGCGACCTATGAGGTGAAGATCGAGTCGACGCTGTCGAACGGCAGCCTCACGCTCGGCGAGATCGTGCTGAAGGGCGAGATCGAGGATGAGATCCTGGTTTCGACCCATACCTGCCACCCCTCGCTCGCCAACGACAATCTCTCCGGCCTGGCAACGGCGATCCATCTGGCGCGGCGCATCGGCCGGCGCCGGCGCCGCCACACCTACCGCTTCCTGTTCGTCCCGGGCACGATCGGCTCGATCACCTGGCTGGCGCTGAACGAGGCCAAGGCCGCGCGCATCAGGCACGGCCTCGTCATCACCGGCGTGGGCGACGGCGGGCCCTTCACCTACAAGCGCAGCCGCCGCGGCAACGCCGCCATCGACCGGATCGCGCCGCACGTTCTCGCCGCGCAGGGCGAGCGGCACGCGGTCATCGATTTCTATCCCTATGGATATGACGAGCGGCAATATTGCTCGCCCGGCTTCGACCTGCCGGTCGGGCGCATCTCGCGCACGCCGCACGGGGAATATCCCGAGTATCACACCTCCGCCGACAATCCGGACTTCGTCTCGGTCCCGGCGATCCGGCGCGCGATCGAGGTGATCGAGGAGATCCTGGTCGCGGCGGATCGCAACTGGTCGCCGCTGAGCCGCAATCCGAAATGCGAGCCGCAGCTCGGCAAGCACGGCCTCTATCGCAAGGTCGCCGGCCAGACCGGCCAGCAGACCGACGAGCTCGCCCTGCTCTGGGTGATGAGCCTGGCGGACGGCGCGCATTCACTGATCGACATGGCGGAGCGCGCGAAGCTCCCCTTCGAGCGCATCGCGCAAGCGGCGGATGCGCTCGCGGCGCATGGCCTGTTGGCTGAAGGGAGGCACGCCGATGCCGTCGACTAGGGTTCCGCAGATCGACGGCGTGGTGGCGACGCCTTATCTGGAGCGCTTTCGCGACGCACTGGAGGGCCGGTCGATCCTTGTCACCGGCGCGGGCGGCTTGATCGGCAGCGCGCTGTGCCGGGCGCTTGTGGCGCTTGGCGCCCGGGTCACCGCCTCCGGCCGTAGCGCGCGGCAGCCGGCCGCGACCGGTCCGATCCACCGGTGGGTCGCTGCCGATCTCGCCCGGCAGGATGATGCGCACGCACTGATGGCTGCGGCCGCGCCGGAGATCGTCTTCAACTTGGCCGGATCGGTGCGCGGCGAGCGTTCGCAGGCGGCGATCGCGCCGACCCTGGCCGGGAATCTCCTCGCGACGGTGAACCTGCTCATGGCCGCGCAGGCGGCCGGTGTCGTGCGGTTCGTCAACACCGGCTCGCTGACCGAGCCGCGGGACGCGGAGGAGGCGCCCTCGTCGCCCTATGCCGCCTCGAAATGGGCGGCGAACGCCTATGCGCGCATGTTCGGCGACCTTTTCGGCCTGGAGACGGTGATCGTCCGGCTGTTCATGGTCTACGGACCGGGCCAGGCCGACCGCACCAAGCTGATTCCCTATGTGACGCAAAGCTTTCTCAAGGGCGCCGCGCCGCGCCTGACCAGCGGGGTGTACGAGGCGGATTGGATCTATGTCGAGGACGTGGCCGAGGGACTCGTCGCGGCGGCCAGCGTGCCGGAGGCCAACGGCAGGACGCTGGAGCTCGGCACCGGCCGCCTGACCTCCGTGCGGGAGGTCACGATGCGGATCAAGGAGCTGCTGGGCTCGGCGATCGAGCCCGAATTCGGCGCGCTGCAGGAACGGCCGCGGGAGGTCTATCGCGTGGCGGAGTTGGCGGCGGCCAAGGAAATTCTCGGCTGGCAGCCCAGAACCAATCTTTCCGATGGGTTGCGCATGACGGTCGGCGCCCTCCGCGGTGCCGTGCGCCGGACCTTTGATGGCGCCGCCGCCATTGGTATCTTCCTGGTGTCCTTGGGCGGGGTCCTATGAGCCGCGGAACCGCATGAACCGCGACGGCCAGCGCTGATCGAGAAGGCGATGTCAGAGGTCGGCATGCGATCACCGGACAATGCGTTCCTGGCCTCCCGGATCGGGCGGTTCGACGGCCAGTGCGCCATCGTGACCGGCGCCAGCCGCGGCATCGGCTATGCGATCGCCGCGCTGCTCGCCGAACTTGGTGCTCGGGTCGCCTTGGTCGCGCGCAGCTCCGAGGCAATCGCCGCGGCGGCGGAATCCGCGGGACCCGCCGCCTTCGGCATCGCCTGCGACGTCGCCAGCGATCGCGGGCCGGCGGAAATCGTCGGCAGGGCACTGGCCGGCTTCGCGCGCATCGACATCCTGATCCATTGCGCGGGCGTCATCACCCAGGATGAGATCGCGAAGGCCGATCTCGCGGCGCTGGAGCAGATGTTCCGTGTCAATTCGCTCGCGCCCTATGCGTTGACCCAGGCGGCCCTGCCGGCGCTGAAGCAGACACGCGGACAGGTGCTGTTCATCAACTCTTCGATCCTGGGCGCCGCCGATCTCGGCGGCAGAGGCGGCTATGCCGCCACCAAATACGCCTTGAAGGCGGTCGCGGACAGCCTGCGCAGCGAGGTGAACGAGCACGGGGTGCGGGTCATCTCGATCATGCCCGGCACCACGGCGACGGCGAGCCAGGAGCGGTTGCACGCCATGGCGGGCAAGCCGTACCGGCCGGAACGGCTGCTGCAGCCCGTGGATGTCGCCATGGCCGTCTGCGATGCGCTGGCGATGCCGCGGACGGCGGAGATCACCGACCTCTATATTCGACCGATGCAGAAGCCCTGAGGCTGGAAGGCCTCGGCCCAGGGACGTTCGACTACCGAATAGTTCGAAGACAACGCAGGTGAGGTGAAGGATGAAGGTCGCGATTCTCGCAGGTGGCCTCGGCACGCGGTTGACCGAGGAAACATCCGTGCGGCCGAAGCCGATGGTCGAGATCGGCGGCCGGCCGATCCTTTGGCACATCATGAAGATCTACGAGCGTCACGGCTTCAACGATTTCGTCATCCTCGGCGGCTACAAGGTCGAGGTGATCAAGCAGTATTTCGCCACCTATCGCCAGAACTCCGACGATTTCACCATCGATCTGCAGAGCGGCGAGATCAGGTGGAAGCGAAGCACCACGGAGAAGTGGCGGGTGACCATCCTGGACACCGGCATCAACTCCATGACGGGCGGGCGCATCAAACGCGCACGCGAGGAGCTCGGCGGCGGCACCTTCTGCCTGACCTATGGCGACGGCGTCAGCGACATCGACCTCGGCGCGCTGGTCGCCTTCCACAAGCGCAAGGGCCTGGCGGCGACGGTGACGGCCGTGGTGCCGCCCGGCCGATTCGGCTTTCTCGGCCTCTCCAAGGACCGCGAGACGGTCGATGCCTTCCGCGAGAAGGACCGGCAGGATGTCGGGCTCATCAACGGCGGCTTCTTCGTCTGCGAGCCGAGCGTCTTCGACCTCATCGACGGCGACCTGACGGTGTGGGAGCGCGAGCCGATGGAGCGCCTGGCCCAGAGCGGCCAGCTCGCCGCCTATGTCCATTCCGGCTATTGGCAGAACATGGACACTTTGCGCGACAAGTCAGTGCTCGAGGAAGCCTATGAAAAGGGCGCGCCGTGGCTGGCCGCGTGATTTGCAGCCGCGGCTCGGGGCCGCGGCTTGGGGGCGTCACTTGGGGGTGATGGCTTGGGGTTTGTTGACGGCTTGATCTGGGGAATGTTGCAAGAGGGCAATCATGGCTATCGTTCATTTCGACAGCCGGCTCCCGGATGAGGAGCGGCGTGAACGCCTGTTCAAGGGCGAGATCTTCACTTTCAGCCCGACGACGCACAGCACGGCGCTGGTCGCGCATGCGCGGGGAATGATCGAGCAGGCCTTTGGCCCGCGCGATCCGGAGCATGCCCAGTACGACATGAAGGTCGAGGATTTCGCCGCCCTGTTGGGCAAGCTGAAGCCGGCCTTCATTCATCACCCGACGTCCAAGGAACTGGTGCGCGGCATCATGGAGGATCTCGGCGCCGACCCGGCGCGCACCTATTTCGACGTGCCGAAGATGCGCTCGTCGACCAGCGACGACTACCTGACGACGGGCATCGCGCTGGCCTTTCCGCCGCACCGCGACACCTGGTATTCGGCGCCGCATTGCCAGATCAACTGGTGGATGCCGATCTATCCGATCACGCCCGACAACGGCATGGCGTTCTATCCGTATTATTTCGACCGGCCGATCAAGAACAATTCCGAGATCTACAACTACTACAAATGGAACAAGACCCGGGCGACCGCGCATCTGCATGTTGGCGGGCAGAATGCCGCGCGAATCGCGCCCGAAGCGCAGGAACCGGTCGGCCACGTTCCGGACGCCCGCTACATCACCGCGCCGGGCGGGCTGATCCTCTTTTCCGGCGCCCAGCTCCATGCCAGCCTGCCAAACCGCTCCGGGCGGACCCGGTTCAGCATCGACTTCCGTACTGTGAACTGCGACGACGTCGCCGCCCAGCGCGGCGCGGCGAACGTCGACAGCGCCTGCACCGGCACGGCGCTGCGAGACTTCCTTCGCGGCACCGATCACGCCCGCCTGCCGGAGGAGCTGGTGCGGCCGTACGACAGCGGCGAGGTGGATGAGGACGCCCTGCTGGTCTATCAGCCCGACTTGCGGGCTTAGGCGGCGCGGCGGGTATCAGGACCTCAGCCAGACCAGGTCGTCGGACAGGCGGTGCTCCTTGATGTGCCCGCGCAGCGTGTGCAGTCGGATCAGCTTGGACGTGCGGAACTTGCTGTCCTTGAACTCCATCTGGCGCAGGCCGTCGACCAGGCGCGCGATCGACTGATCGAGCGACAGGTGCGGGGTGAATCCGGCGGCGAGCGATTCGAACAGGCCGAAATCCACCCGGTAGGAGCGGCTGTCCACCGGCGCCTTCGCATTGATGCTGACCGAGGTTCCCGGCACCGCCTTGGCCACCGCCTGCGCCAGGTCGCGGACCTGGTAGTTGTGGTCGTTGGCGCCGGTATTGACGATCAGGTAGCGCCCGCCCTGCGCGGGCTTGCGCTGGATCGCCCAGTCGATGGCGCGCGCCATGTCGGCGACGTCGATCAGGGGCCGCCAGGGCGAGCCGTCGCTGAGCACGGTGATCTCGCCCGCCGTCAGCGCGCAGGCGACGAAATCGTTCAGCACGAGGTCGAGCCGGAGCCGGTCCGACATGCCGCAGGCGGTCGCGAAGCGCAGGCAGGTGACGACCATGTCGGTCTTGATCTCCGCCAGCTCGCGCTCCGCGCCGATCTTCGACTTGGCGTAGGCGGTCACCGGGCCGACCGGATCGCCCTCGCGCCGCGGCGGGCCGTCGGCGACGCCATAGACGCTGCAGCTGGAGGCGAAGACGAAGTTGCGCACGCCGGCGGCGGCGGCCGCCTTGGCGATCGACAGCGTGGCGCCCTGGTTGATGTCGGTCGTCACCGCGGCGAATTGCTCGCCCATCGGGTCGTTGGAGATCGCCGCCAGCTGCACGATGGCGTCATAGCCGTCGAGCATCGCCGGCGTGATCTTGCGCACGTCGCCGAAGAGCTGCTCGTCCAGCAGCTGCTCGGGCAGCGAGGCGGCGCCGGTCAGGCAATGGGCGAAATAGGCGGTGTCGAAGCCGTGCAGGATCGCCTGCGGATGCTCGGCCCGCAGATGCCGGACGACCGCCGGCCCGACATAGCCCATGTTTCCGATGATCAGGATCTTCACGTTGATGCTCCCTCGCCGGCGGGCCGGCCGCCATGGCGGAAGTTCAGATCACGAGGCACGAAATCGCCGGCGGCTAGGCGCTTGCGCCGCCGGCGCGGCGCACCGGGCCGGCCGCCTGGTCCGGCGCAGTGGCCTGGGCCGCCTCGGCGCCCTGCCCGGCAGCGCGCCCCGCCGGCCGCCCGAGGCTGTGGTAGCGATAGCCGAGCTGCGCCATCTCGTCCGGGCGGTAGATGTTCCGCAGGTCGACGATGTTCGGCGCCTTCAGCAGGCTCTTCACCCGAACCAGATCGAGCGCGCGATAGCTGTTCCACTCGGTCAGGATCACCAGCACGTCGGCGCCGGTCATCGCCTCATAGGGGTCCTCGAAATAGTGCAGCTCCGGCATCTGCTTGCGCGCCTCGGCCATGCCGATCGGGTCATGCGCGCGCACCGTGGCGCCGCGCGCCTGCAACTCCGGCAGGATCACCAGGCTCGGCGAATCGCGCATGTCGTCGGTGTTCGGCTTGAAGGTGAGGCCAAGCGCCGCGACCGTCTTGCCGGCGACCTTGCCGTCGAGCGCGGCGGCAATGCGGTCGACCATCTGCAGCTTGCGCGCGTCGTTGAAGGCGACCGTCGCCTCGATCAGCGACAGCGGCGACCTGGAATCGCGTGCGGTCTTGACCAGGGCCAGCGTGTCCTTGGGGAAGCAGGAGCCGCCGTAGCCCGGCCCGGGATGCAGGAACTTCGAGCCGATGCGGCCATCGAGGCCGATGCCGCGCGCCACGTCGTGGACGTTGGCGCCGACCTTGTCGCACAGGTCGGCCATCTGGTTGATGTAGGAGATCTTCATCGCCAGGAAGGCGTTGCCGGCGTATTTGATGAGCTCGGCCGTCTCCAGGTTGGTGAACAGGATCGGCGTCTCGATCAGGAACAGCGGGCGGTAGAGCTGGCGCATCACTTCGCGGGCGCGGTCGCTCTCGCAGCCGATGACGACGCGGTCGGGCCGCATGAAGTCGCCGATCGCCGAACCCTCGCGCAGGAACTCCGGATTGGAGACGGTGTCGAAATCGGCCGCCGGGTTGGTCGCGCGGATGATGCGGTCGACCTCGCGCCCGGTGCCGACCGGCACCGTCGATTTGGTGACCACCACGGTATAGTCCTTGATGTGGCGGGCGATGCCCTCGGCGGCGCCGTAGACGAAGCTCAGATCGGCGTGGCCGTCGCCGCGGCGGCTCGGCGTGCCGACGGCGATGAACACCGCCGCCGCGCCGGACATGGCCGAAGCCAGATCGGTGGTGAAGAACAGGCGGTTGCGCTCGACGTTGTTCTTGACCAGCGTGTCGAGCTCTGGCTCGTAGATCGGAATCTTGCCGGCGTTGAGCTGGGCGATCTTGTTCGCGTCGTTATCGACGCACACCACCTCGAAGCCGAACTCCGAGAAGCAGGCGCCGGAAACCAGGCCGACATAGCCGCTGCCGATAACCGCAATCTTCACGCTACCTCCTCACTCGGGCCGCGCGCCGATCCCGCGCCGCCCGCTACCAGTTACATGCCCTGATTGTCGCGCGACCGTGTCAAATCGCCGGTCGCTTCCCGCCCGCCGCACCCGGCGGGCAGGGACCTTCGCCCTCGAGTGGCGTGGGAGCCGTCGCGCGACCAGATCGCCGCGACGTCCGCCGCCGCGATCAGAAGGCGTTCCGCGGCCGCACCAGCTCGACCGCCGTCATCACCAGGATGCGGATGTCGAAGAAGAACGACCAGTTGTCGATGTAATAGATGTCGTGCTCGACGCGCGCCTCGAGCAGCGCCGGCTCCTCGATGGCGCCGCGCAGCCCGCGGACCTGCGCCCAGCCGGTGATGCCCGGCCGCATGCGATGCCGCACGGCGTATTCCCGGACGATCTCGTCGCACAGCCGGTTCTTCACCTGCATGCCGAGCGCGTGCGGCCGCGGCCCGACCAGCGACATGTCGCCGCTCAGCACGTTCCACAGCTGCGGCAGCTCGTCGATGCTGAGGCGTCGCAGCCACTGCCCGACGCGGGTCACCCGCGGGTCGTCGCGCTTGGTCTGTTCGCGCGCGGCCAGATCGAGCCGGTCCACATACATGGTCCGGAACTTGAGGACGTTGAACACCTGGTTGTTGAGCCCGAGCCGCGGCTGGCGGAAGAAGATCGGGCCCTCGCTGTCGAGCCGGATGGCGAGCGCGGTCAGCGCCAGCAGCGGCGACAGCAAGACCAGCAGCGCCGACGAGACGGCGATGTCGAAGCCGCGCTTCACCAGCCAGTCGAACTGCGATTGCGGCTTGCGCGTCACGTTCAGGATCGGCGGGTGGTTGCCGCGCATCACCTGCTTGTCGAACTCGAGGCCGACGAAATCCGGCACCAGGGCGACGCCGACGGCGAGGCTGCGCAACCGGGACATGAGGTCGAAGATGCGCTGCTCCGCGCTCATCGGCAGGGCGATCAGGACCTTGTCGATCTCCGGGGTGCGGCGGACGATCTCGACCAGGTCGTCGATGTCGCCTTCGACCGGGATGCCCCGGATGTGCGACGGCACGCGATCGAGGCGGTCGTCGAAGATGCCGCAGATGCCGACGCAATCGGTGTAGTTCTCGCGCAGGGTCTTGACCAGCCGCTGGCCGAGCTGGCCGGCGCCGAAGATAACCACGTTGGTGGCGAGATGGCCGGCCGCGGTCCACCGCGACAGCAGGTGGTAGCCGATCATGCGCTCCAGCGCGAAAGCGGGCGCCGCGAACAGGATGGCCCACAGCTCGAGCGACAGGCCGAACAGCGTCGGCTGGCCCGCAGCCGCGCCGTCGCGCAGGATGATCGCCTGGATGGCATAGGCGAAGACGAGCCCGATCGAGGTCCACGCCGCCGGCGCGGCGACGAAGCCGGCCCAGGAGACGCGGGAGATCCGCGACACCTTTTCGGTGCCGTAGGACTTGGCCGCCATGTGCACGACCAGGAAGCTCAGCACGCTGATGACGACATAGTTCGGGAACTGCGCGGGCAGCGCGGCGCCGGTGAGGCTCGTATACAGCAGCGCGACGGCGCCGAAGGCGATCGCGAACGCGGCCAGGTCGCCGATAGCGAGCAGGACGACGGCTAGTTCAGGATCCCTCGGAACGAAAAGACTCTGGCTGCCCAGCCGCTCGCGATGAGGCACGCTGGTCCTCGTCGGCAAGCGGCTGCTTGGACGCATCCGGTCCGCAGTGCGTAGCTGAAGCATATCGACCTCTGCAGAATACGTCCCCCGAACTCGAACTTCTCCCAGTGGTTGCTTCGGCCCAATTTCTTGTTGTTCAACGCCGAACGCCCGCGAACGGGTATCGACGTCAATTTTGGCCCTCTGCATTCCCCACTCGCCTCAGTCGCAGACATTTCAACATGCTTTTGTGCGATTGCACAACGCTAATGCTGCAATGCGAGATATGGGCCGCTCCATCGCTCGTTCGCTGTCTCTTCCCGGCAACTGCTTGCGGATAGTGCAGTCAAACCAACTGCCCGGCCGCAGACAATCCGCAGACAATACTGGGCGAATTACGTGACAAGACGATGATGCGCGATCTTTTTTCGGTACTGATACTCAATTTGCCCGTTCTCAGAGCAATAATAGTGAGGTCAGACCGTTCCCGTAAACTGCAAGCATTGGGAGCCCGGTGTGATCTTTTGCAGTTTCTTCTCCCCATGACGGTTCTAAACCATCCATTGAATTGGTGCTGTGACAAATCTGTGATATCGACAGAAAAATCATGTGAATTCAGTCGAGCTTAACGGAAAATTAACCAATTCGTGACTTTCGACTCGGAACATGCTTGCCCCAATCCGTTGCGGTCGAGCAGGGGTATTGGGGGACACTGCCACAAGGTTTTGCGTCCCTGCGCTTGGCGGAAAGGGGGATGCGGATTAACAACCATCACGATAGTGAGAGGAATCACCTGCCGAGACCTTTCCGTCACAGCCTCCATCGCGCTGCCTGAGCGAGACAATGCCGCCGTTCGCGGGTGGTTCCCGCGTCGGCTTTCGATCCGGCGGCGGGTGGCAAAAAAGCCGCGCCGCGAGGTCAATCGCTTGAGGGCGCGCGCAATCTGGCCTAAAAACCTAGGACGACGTTGAGTCGTCCGTTGTCGTCACGCCTAATCAAGGGGAGCCAAACATGATTGGCAGATTGCTCGGTGCGCTGGTGGCCGTCCTGATCGTGACCCTGACCAGCACTGGCCAGGTATGGTCGCAGGAACCCGGCTATCACATCAATGGCGGCGACCTGCTGCACATTTCCGTTTATGGCGAGCCGAATCTCAACCAGGACGTCGCCGTGCAGCCGGACGGCTGGCTGTCCTTTCCGCTCGTCGGCAGCATCAACGCACGCGGCATGACCTTGAAGGAGCTGCAGTCGAAGATCGCCGACACCCTGCGCACCAGCCAGTATTTCCCGTCGATCACCGACAACGAGGTGACCGTGTCGATGCTCAAGGCGAGCGGCAACTCCGTCTCGGTCCTGGGCCAGGTGCAGAAGCCGGGAACCTTCGCCTTCGACACGCAGCTGGACGTGATGCAGGCGATCAGCCTCGCCGGCGGGCTCACGCCCTTCGCCGACAAGAACGACATCAAGGTTCTGCGCCGCGACCGCGAGATGGTGCAGACCGCCATCCCATTCGATTATTCGGACGTGGAGGATGGCTCGAACTTGGAAAGCAACATCCTGCTCCAGGGCGGCGACGTCGTCGTGGTGCCGTAAAGTGCTTCGCCAGGGGAGGGGGAGTCGCGCGTTGACGGCGCGACGGCGCATCGTTCTGCTTTCGGCGGCCGCGATCGCGTGCTGTGCCGGTTGGCGCGCGGCCTCGGCCGCGGAGTGGAAGCTGACCACGTATCTGGGCCAGACCGTGCTCTACAACGACAACCTGCTGCTCAGCCGGCGGAATGAGATCGACGCCATCGGCTTCACCACCACGCCGCACCTGATCCTGGAACGGAACACGCCGACCCTCACCATCAAGCTCGACGGGCGTTTCGAGTTCAACGAATATATCGACCACTCGAACTTCAATTCCCAGGACCAGTTCATCGACCTGAACGTCGAGAAGCTCCTGAGCGAGCGGAGCCGGCTCAACTTGGCGGCCGACCTGATCCGCGACACGACCCTGCGGTCGGAGCAGGATGCCTCCGACCGGTTCCTCGACGATTCCATCCGCTTCGTCACCGTGCGCGCCAATCCGTCCTGGACCTATCGGCTGACGGAGTTGGACGACATCTCGCTCAGCGGCAACTATCGCAACACGTCCTATGACAGCGCCGACAAGACCGACTATCAGAGCTACGGCCCCACGATCGGCTACGACCGCCGCCTGAGCGAGCTCGACAAGTTCACCAGCAGCTTGAGCTACCTGCACTTCGATCCGGAGGGCAAGGCCAGCAGTGACCGCCTCGGCCTGCTCGCGGGCTACGCCTACGAGCCCTCCGAACGCCTGCTGCTGAGCGGGCAGGGCGGTCTTAGCTACGACCTCAACGACGGCGACGTCGGCTATCGCGCCCGCATCAACGCCAGGTACCTGCTGGACGACCAGACCGCGCTCAGGGCTTTGCTGTCGCATGACATCGAGCCGTCGGGCGACGGCCAGCTGCGCACCCGCAACCGCGCCTCGGTCGGTGTGACCTACAAGGCAACCGAACTCACCACGCTCGGCCTCGCCGTCGATTACACCGACAATTACGATTACGGGCTCAGCGGGTCGACCGAAGAGGACAACGACGAGGAGTCGCGCTATTACTCGGTGCGGCCGAGCGTCGCCTGGCAGATCGCCGAGGATTGGGACCTCGTCGGCGAATACCGTTTCCGGCACAAGGCGTTCGAAGGCGGCGATTCGGCGACCTCGAACGCCGTGCTGCTGACCCTGCGCTACAGGCTGCCCACGCTGACCGGCGAGGGGTTCTAGCGTCGGTCAATTGGAGCGGGCCTGCGGTGCGCGTGCATCGAGCAGGCCAGCCTGCCGCAACTGCCGGGCGATGAAGATCGACCCGCTTTCCGTGAAGTGGCCGTAGTCGAAGGACAACGGCATCCCCCGCTCATCCAGCTGACGGCAATTTCCCTTCGGGCAGATCGCCCGGTAGAGCGAGAAGTAGTGGATGCCCGAGCCCTCGAACTGGTGCCGCAGGGACCGGTCGGTGTCCTTCTGCTGCCCGACCTGCAGCCGATCCAGCATGCCGGGGTCCTGCCGGAGCGCGCTGACGGCGAGGATCCACGGCAGGTTGCTCCGGTATTCGAGCCGCGGCCCGAGCACGATGAGCCGGTCGGCATGCGGCTTCAGCTTCTCGGCGGTCGCCCGCAGCTGCGCCAGGTCGGATGGCCGCCAGCGGCCCGCCAGAAGAATGGCGTCCAGGCGATGGGCCGGGATGAACTCCTCGATCATGAAGCGCATCAACGCAGTGCAGCCGGGCCTGCCGTGCAGGTCGCCGATGGGTTTGCAGCCGGAGGCCGTGGCCTGGAGGAAATTGATGTCCGGATTGACCGTGCCGAGTCCGAGGCGCAGGTCGGCCGCCTGGCTGTCGCCGAGGAGGAGCACGTTGGGCCTGTTCCCGGCCATCTGCAGGCAGCCGGCACGATCGAACTGCGAGAACTCGTAACTGCCGTCCAGGAAGCAGGTACCGAGGCGCATATAGACCGACGCCTTGGTGTCCTGCACCGCCAGCATCTCTCGTTCCTCGGCCGGGATCGGCCACAGCCGCGCACTGAGCGGCTGGATCACGCCGGCGACCGCGACCAGCATGGCCATGATCGCCGCTGACCCGGCGAGCGTCGCCGGGCGGCCGAATCGCAGCGCGCCCTGCCGGAACGGCTTCTCGACCACCTGCCAGGAGAACGCGGCGAAGGCCAGGCTCAGGATCAGCGCCGCGAGCTTGTGGGGCTTGGCCTCCGGATTCCAGCCGTACCAGAGGGCCAGGTACTGGCCGAACACGATGACAGGCCAGTGCCACAGATAGAGCGAATACGAGATCAGGCCGACAAACCGCACCGCGCCGATGGAAAGCGCGCGGGCGACGATCGACGTGCCGGCCGCACCGCTGTGAATTACCAGCGCGGTCCCGATGCAGGGCGCGAGAGCCGCGACGCCGGGAAAGGGTGTCTCGTCGGTGTATAAGAGCACGCTGCCGGCGATCAGCAGCAGGCCGATCAGGCCAAGCGCGTCGGCAAGGCGTCGTGAGCTTACCGGCGGCACCGCACGGATCGCCAGCAGCGCGCCCAGCACCAGTTCCCAGGCGCGCGCATGCAGCAGGTAGAAGCCGGCGGCGGCATCGGTCTGCACCAGCCAGACCGAGATCGCGAAGGACAGCACTGCCAGAGTTGCGAGCGCAGCCTTCTCGGCGCCGGCGGCGTAGCGGTGAATCGCCATCAGGATCAGCGGGAAGAAGATGTAGAACTGCTCCTCGACCGCCAGCGACCAGGTGTGCAGCAGCGGCTGCATCTGCCGGTCGAGCGCGAAATAGTCGGTCGTCAGGTAGAAATAGATGTTGGACACGAACAGGCTCGCCGCCGCCAGGCTGTCGCCGAACGCCGCGAGATCGCTGGACAGGACGAAGCCCAGGGCAAAGAGGGCGCAGAGCCCGAACATGACGAACAGCGCGGGGAAGATCCGCCGCGCACGCCGCACGTAGAAATCGACGACCGAGTAGGTGCCGGCGGCGATCCGGGTCGCGATCAGGCCGGTGATCAGATAGCCGGAGATCACGAAGAAGACGTCGACGCCGATGAACCCGCCGGACGTGTATCTGGTGCCGAGGTGATAGAAGACGACCGGCAGGACCGCAACGGCGCGCAACCCGTCGATATCGGGCCGATACCTCAGCGCCGTCGTGGGATCATGCATGGATGCCGCGAAGCAGCCGCTTCAGCGAGGCCGCGATGCCCCGATTCCGGTTCAACCAGTCGTGGAGGACGATATACCGGGTCATGATCCGGGCAAAGAGCCTTGGGTCGTTCCGGGCGAGGGCCTGCTGGAACGCACGGTGGCTGCGCTCGGACATCATCTCCCGGACCAGATAGACCCAGCGCTGCCGCCTGCCCAGCCCGCCGGAGCCTGGCGCGACCCGCTTGGGCGGCACCCAGCGTCCGCGGCGGAGCGCGCGCGCAAGCCGCACGGCCAGGCCGAGACGGCGATGGCGCAGCCCGGCATCCTGGGACTTCGCCGCATCGTCGGCGCTGATCGGGCGCAGGGCCAGGCGACCCTCCGCGATGCCGCGCCGGATGATCTCCTCCATCCCCGCGCTGCGCGCGACGACCACGTTGGTGCCGCGCGGATCGTCGACGAAGCCCGGCAGCCAGGCGTCGCCCACGGTGACGTCGGCGGTCTCACCCATCACGTCGTCGCAATAGTCGCAGGCGCGGTATTTGAAGAAGCCGTGGCTCCAGAGGTAGCCGAAGAAATCCTTGTTCTGCCGCGTCCGGGTGACGACTGCGCCGCGCGCGTCCTCGCCGCTGGCGCGCACGGAATACTGGTTGGCGCGGCCGTGCTCGTTCTTGACGCGGAAATCGACGGTCGCGATCCGGTCGGGCCGGATGCCGAGCTGCCAGGCGAACATGGCGGCGAAATGCGCGCTCTTCAGATGGCCGCAGACCAGCGCGATGGTGGCCCGCAGGCGCTCAGCGATCACGGGGTCGCGCCGGGCCTGCAGCCGTGCGGCCTTGATGAAGCAGGGAACGCCGATCAGAGCGTAGCGCCCGGGCATCTCGCGCATGTGGCGCAGCACGCCCGACATCTCGATCGGATAATAGCGCGACTTGGCGCCCTGCCGCAGCTCGTCGAGGCTGCGCGACGCGGCGAAGGAGAACAGGCGGCCGTCGCCGTCGGGCCTGACATGCAGGACCGCGTCGACCATGCCGCGCCCCAGCAGCTCCGCGGCCAGCCAGTTGCCCATGCCGCCGGAGCTGCCGCGCACGCGGAAATCGCCCTCGGCGACGTGTCCCGCCCACACCTCGCGGAACCACCCGATGCGACCGTCCAGCCTTGCCTGCGGAGATGCGAACACTCCGCCGGCGATCTCGTCCTCATCGGCCGCGGCATCGCTGAAGGGACAGAGGGGCGTGACGATGGCGTCGGAAAGCGCGGCCTCGGTGTCGTCGACCGTCGCCTGCAGCCGGCCCGGCGCATCCATCCGCATGCGGATCGGGGAGTCGGGGATTGCGGCGCAGCTGCCGCAGCCGATGCAGTAACCGCCGGCAAGCACGGTCGCCTTCAGCCTGGCGACGTCGGTGAGGCGGTCGTCGCGCGGCGCGTGGCGGTGCCCGGCGCCGGCTTCCCGGCGCCCGATCGCGGCGCGCGGCGGCGCGTTCATGCGGCCCTCATGCGCGGTACGCCCTGGGCTCCGCCGCTTCCAGCAGCTGCGGCAGCCGGTCGAAATAGAGCGCGTTGAAATCGGGATAGCGCTCAACCGGCGTTTCCCGCACCTCGGCCAGGAGCTCGGGCAGGCGGGCCATGTCGTCGCACAGCCGCACATTCGCGATGTCGCGGAACCAGTCCACCGCCGAGGTCAGCTTGTGGTCGATCGTCGGCAGCACGACCGCCGGCTTGCGGCAGATGATCGAGAAGATCAGGCCGTGGAAGCGATCGGTCACCACCGCCTGATGCCCGTTGAAGAGCGCGAGGGTTTCCCGCAGCACGTCGACGCGATCGTCCGCCGCGATGTCGCGCGGCAGGGTGGTGTCGAACAACGTGGCCGGCTCGCCCAGGCGGGCGACGATCTCCGAGCGCTGCGCCGCGCCGAGCACCGATTCGTCGTCCAGGCGCAGACAGGCCATGACGCCGTCGCCCCGCTGCGGGACCGGATCGAGCGCGAAATCCTCCGCCCGCAGCGACAGCACGAAATCGGGCAGGACGGAGACCTGCGCATGGGGGAACAGATCGGCGGCCAGCTGGCCGCTGACCTCGTCCCGGCCGATGACGGTGAGGTTCGGGTGGCGGCCGTAGATGTCGCGGGTCAGCGCCAGCTCGTGCCGCCCGCGCGGCGTATCGCTGAAATAGATCGTCTGCGGCAGGCTGACGATGCGGTTGTCGGGGAACGCCGCGATCATCGTCCGCCGGGCGGTCTCCGACCACTTGCCCCGGTCGCCGAGATTGCCGCCGCTGTGCAGGAAGATCAGGTCCCGCGGCGTCACCTGCGCCGCGATTTCGTCGATACAGGCCAGCACGACATCCTTGTCGAGCTCGACGACCGCGTGGGCGGGATAGTGGCGTGCGAGCCAGCGCACGATGGCGACCGCCTGCGCCTGGTCGCCCACGTTGCGCAGGCTGGCGGTGGGCGTCAGGGCGTAGACCGCGCGCGGGCGGGACGGGTCCGGCCAGTCGATCGCGGCGTATCTCGCGCGGGCGGCCGCCCTTGCCTTCTCGCTCTGCCGGAACGGCGCCAGGGGATCCGTGGCTGGCGTCGGAACGATCCGCCGCAACGCTTGCGCCACCGGCCGGGGCAGGACCCGCTTCAATTGCTGCTTGAGGCTCATCTCGACAATCCCATCCGCTCGAAATGGAAGGCGACGGCCAGCTCGATCCCGTGCCGGCCGGTTCGATCGCAAGGCGGCCCCAATCCCCGCGATCCGTCCGTCGCTTGAAACAGCCGGCGCAAGCGCCGGCCCCCGGTCAATAGGTCTGCTGCGGCAGCAGCTCGCGATACAGCTCGATCAGCCGGTTGCCCAGCTTCTGCCGGTCGAATTTCGTCTCCACGGTCCGGCGCCCGGCGCGGAGCAGGTCCGGCCAGCGCGGCGCCTGCTCGACGCATTGCTCGATCGCATCGGCGAGCGCATCGACATCGCGCTCCGGCACCAGGAAGCCGTTCACGCCGTCCTCGATCAGCTCGGGAATGCCGCTGTGGAACGTGCTGACGACGATCAACCCGCGCGCCATCGCCTCCATCAGCGACACCGGAATGCCCTCCATGTCGCCATCCTCGGCGGTGACGCTGGGCAGGACGAAGATCGCCGCGTGATCCAGGAGAGCGAGCGTGCGGCTGTGCGACAGGCCGCCGTGGAAGGTGACGATGTCGCCGAGTCCGAGTTCGACCGCCTGGGCCTTCAGCGTCTGCAGCAGGGGCCCGTCGCCGATGATGTCGAGGGTGATCGTGGTTCCTGGATGCCGCGCGCGCAGTCGCGCCAAGGCCGCGAGCGCGAAGCGGTGGCCCTTCTTCTCGACCAGGCGCCCGACCGAGATCAGGCGCACTGGCTTGCCCGGCCGTGGCTCCAGGCGGCGTTCCTTGAATTCGTTGCGGTCGCAATCGATGCCGACATGGTGAACCGCGATGCGCGACGGGTCGCAGCCCAGTTCGAGCAGCCGGCGCGCCCACATCTCGCTCACCGGCAGGAACAACTCGCCGAAGCGGAACAGGAGGTCGTAGAAGTTCCGGCCCTTGCGTCTGATCTCGGCCGACAGGTCGACGCCGTGAAAGGTGGTGATGATCTTGGCATCGAGCAGGCCGAGGGACCGCAGCGCCGCCGCCAGGTGGCCGCGATAGCCGAAATGGCAATGCAGCAGGTCGAGGCCGCCGAGATGCGCGATCCGCCGCAGCCGGTGCGCCAGAGCGAGAATGTTCGCGCGATCCGCATAGGTGCCGTAGCCGGAGCACAAGACGACCCGCCAGAGCCGCCAATAGGTCAACAGCGCCAGCAGTCCGATCCAGATGCGCTCAAGCCGCTGCAGCCGGCCGCGGGTGCGATAGACATAGACCACCGGCACCGCGATTTCGGCGAGGTTCGACCACACTTTGGCGTTCGCGGCCGGGCGGTACATCGAGATCACGATGACCGGGACCCGATGGCGGAGATGCTCCTTCACCTCGTCCAAGATGAACGTCTCGGACAATTTGGGAAATTCGCCTACGAGGTAGCCAATCTTCGAATCCAATCCGGTTCACCTTTCGGCTCTTGGCTGTCCAGGAAACACCAAGTGCCGCGCCGTGGGAATAGGATACCGCGCTGCAGCATAAGTGGTTGCTGCGTTGTTTTTGCTAAGTCTCTAGATTGTCACGAAGTTCCATGAGGCTGTGAATCCCTTGCGCGGCCTGGAACTCTACCCTTTCGCAACTGCACAAATAGGGGTAGGGATGATGGGACTGCATCAGCCGGGATTGGCCTCCAGGATGCGGGGACATGCTGGTCGGTGCACCATCGGCATGGCCCGTCGATTCCGTAGCAGGGAAATCGTAACCGTTAGATGGCTAGTCAAAGCGTTGCATGACCCATAGAACCGCGGCATCAACGCGGCGCGTGGAGCCAAGTTCCCCGAAAAGGTGTTCCAGCAGCGAACGTTCCGGGGCCAGATGTCCCGGATAGGGGCGACAGATAGGGCGGCGGGCAAAGCGGCGGGGGCGGAAATGCGGCGCGGGAAGAAGACCTTGGATTGCGTGCGAGGGGGCCGAAGCTAATCATGGCGTCACAAACCAGGGTCATTCTCGCGGGCCTCAGCTGGACCACCATCGGCGAGGCCGGCAAGCTGGTGATCCAGCTGGCGGGCATCGCGATCATGACGCGGCTGCTGCCGCCCTCGGATTTCGGCCTGGTCGCGCTGGCCTCCGTCATCACGTCCTTCGCCGCGGTCATCCAGGATTTCGGCACCTCGACCGCCCTGGTCCAGCGCAAGGAGATCAATCAGCAGCTGATCAGCACGATCTTCTGGATGAACGTGGGCATCGGCCTCGGACTGTGCCTTATCGTCGCCGGAACCGCCCCGCTCGGCGCCTATGTGCTTGCCGACGACAGGCTGACCGGCGTGCTGATCGGCCTGTCCGTGGTTTTTCCGCTCAGCACCGCAGGCGCGATGCATCGCGCGCTGATGCAAAGGGAGCGCCGCTACAAGACCCTCGTGCGCCAGGAACTGATCAACGGTGCCTTCAGCCTGGGCTGCGCCATCGTCGCGGCCAAGCTCGGCCTCGGCGTCTATGCCCTGATCGTCCAGCACATCGTCACCGTCACTTTGTCGACGCTCCAGAGCTGGTTCAGCAACAAGGCGCGACCCGGCTTCGAATGGTCACGCGTGGAGTTCGGAAAGACGTGGCACTTCACCAGCCACCTGCTGGTGTTCCGCACCGTGAACTACTTTTCCGGCAACGCCGACAACATCCTGATCGGCCGGTTGCTCGGCGCCACCGAGCTGGCCTGGTATTCCATGGCCTACCGGATCATGATCGTGCCGATCATGTCGATCGGGCGCATCGTGACCCGCGTGATGCTGCCGCATTTCAGCAGCGGCCAGGACGATCCCATGAAGATCGGCCGGCAATTCGTCGCCATGATCTCGCTCCTCACCGTGCTGGTCTGGCCCGGTTTCGCCCTGGTCTGGGGCCTGCGCGTGCCGTTCGTCGACGTGGTATTCGGCCCGCAGTGGGAGCGCGTGGCCGACGTGCTGGCCTGGCTGGCCCTGGCGGGTATGGCGAAGATCGTCGCCTATCACACCGGCACGCTGCTGACCGCGCTCGGCAATACCCGGCAGCTGCGCAACAACGGACTCATCGCCTCCACCATCAACGTCGTCGGCTTCTCCATCGGCGTCTCGTTCGGCATCGTCGGGGTCGCCATCGCCAGCTTCGTGGCCAGCACGCTGCTGTCCTCCTATGTCATGGATGTATCGCTGAAGCTGGTCGGACAGAGCGCCCTGTCGATGGGGCGCGCCGTCTGGCGCCAGGGGCTGTTCTCGGCGATCATCGGCGTGGCGGCCTGGACCGCCGATCTCTATCTTGCCGATTTCCTGCATCCGCTGGCCAGGCTGGTGCTGATCGGGGCGGGCGGCGGCCTGCTGTATCTGGCCTTGCTTGGCTTGTTCGCGCGCGACATCGTGCGCGAGGTGCTGAAGTTGCGCAAGAGCGCGCGGCCGCTGCCGAAACCGGAGCAATAGCCGATGCCCTCGGAGGTCACGAACGATCGCGGACGAGCCCCGGCGACGCGTTGGCCGCGCGTGTCGGTCGTGGTCCCCGTCTACAACGACGAGGCGGGGATTCGACGCTGCCTGGCGGGCATTCTCGCGCAAGCCTATCCGGGCGAGCGAGAGATCATCATCGTCGACAACGCGCCGGAATTCAGTCTCGGCGCGCTGGCCGCGGAGCACCCCGAGGTCGCCGTCATCTCGGAGACCCGGCCGGGCTCCTACAACGCCCGCAATGCCGGGGTGAAGATCGCGACCGGCGAGGTATTCGCCTTCACCGACGCCGATTGCCGGCCGCAGCCCAATTGGCTGGCGAACGGCGTCGCCGCGCTGACCGCCGATCCGGAGATCGCCATGATCGGCGGCAGGATCGACCTGGTGGTGGATCACGACGGAAGGCCGTCGCTTCCGGAGCTCTACCAGATCGCGCTGGCCTTCCCGCAGCAGGTCTATGTCGAGCAGCAGAGCTATGCCGCCACCGCCAACATGTTCACCCACCGCGCGACGCTCGACCGGGTGGGACCGTTCAACGGGGCGCTGAAATCGGGCGGCGACGCCGAATTCGGGCGCCGCGTCGGCGCCGCCGGGCTGCGCCTGGCCTATGCCCCCGACGCCGTGGTCCAGCACCCGGCGCGGTCGAGCTATCGCGAGATCTTCATCAAGGCGCGCCGCGTCGTCGGCGGCGAGCGCGACCGGCGGCCGGGCTGGCGCAATTGCTTGCGCTATTGCTATCACAACCTCACCCCGTCGCGTCGGCGGCTGGCTGCGATCCTCGCCAATCCCGCGCTGCAGTTCGGGCCGGTCGCCAAGCTCAAGCTGGTCGCGCTCGCCTTCGCGATCAACTGGGCCTATGCGTATTGGCGGCTGGTCCTGCAATTGACCAACGCCGAATCCGCGCGCAGCTGAGGCAGGGAGCGACCGGAGCAGCATGAACGACGCAATTGCGAGCGCCCCGCCGCTGGTCAGCGTCATCGTCCCGGTCTGGAACGGGGCGGAGCAGATCCCGCTGTGCCTGGCCGCGCTGCAGGCGCAGACCTATCCCAAGGACCGCCTCGAGATCATCGTCGTCGACAACGCCTCCACCGATGCGACGGCCGAGGTCGTGCAGGGGTTCGCCGGCGTGACCCTGCTGCACGAGCCGGTGGCCGGCTCCTATCACGCGCGCAATCGCGGCCTGCGCGAGGCGCGCGGCGACTACATCGCCTTCACCGACGCGGATTGCATCCCGGCGCCGGACTGGCTGGAGAAGGCGATCGGCCACGCGCGCGCGCGGCCGGATGCCGGCGTGATCGCGGGGCGGATCGAGCTGTTCCGGCCCGAGCCCAAGGCGGACGAGCTTTACGAGTGCTACGAGCGGCTGTACTCGTTCCGGCAGGACATCGGCGCGCGCAAGGGTTTCTGCGCCACCGCCAACTGGATCGGAAGGCGCGACGACCTGCTCGCCTTCGGTGGCTTCCAGGCGGATCGCAAGTCGGGCGCCGATGGCGAGCTGGCGCATCGCTTCCATGTTTCCGGCAGGCCGATCGTCTATGCCGCCGATGCGGTTGTCCGGCATCCCGTGCGCGGCTCGTTCGACGATCTGGCGAAGAAGCGGCGCCGGCTGACCGGCGGCCGTTGGGACCGCACGCCCGGCCGGGGCCGGGCGCTGCGCATCCTCGGGGTCATCCTGTGGGACACCGCGCGGCGCCTGAAGGCGGCCGCAATCGACGGGCAATTGCCGCTGCGGATGCGGGCGCGGATCGCGTCCCTGGTGGTCGCCCTGGCCTGCGTCTCGCTGTGGGAACTGGCGCGGCTGGCCGGCAAGGGCCAGGCGTCGCGGGCCTGAGGATTCAGCTCGAGCGCATGAAGGTGCGGCGGAACCAGGAGCGGAGCCGGGCGGCCTCAGCCTCGTCCGACTTCTCCGCCAACCGGTAATCCTCCTCGGTCAGCTGAATCCGACCGCGTTTCTCCGCGGGCTCCCGGTCCGGGACGTCGGCGGCGGTCCGACGATCGCCTGTTCCATTCTCCTGGCGCTTGAGCAACCGGCCATCGGCGTTGCGCGTGACCACCAGCCGCGGCAGGCCATCGGGACCTAGCGCCTCGTTCTGGGCGACGGGCGCGGCCCCGTCGCGACGCGGCGCCTTCTGCAGTTTGGGCTCGCGCCGATCCCCCGTCTGCTGCTTGGCAGGCGCCGCCGGTCGCGCCGCACCGTTCAGCGTTGCGTGCTGCGCCGCGCGGGCGTGGTCGGCATGATCGGCGCGCGTCGTGCGGCCAGCGGCCTTCGGCTCCTTGCGCAGGACCGGCTCGACGCGGGCGGCCGGGATTGAATCCGCAGCGGAGCTTGGCGCGGGACTGGGCGCGGGCTTCGGGGCGGCGCGCTCCGCGCTCACGCTTACCAGCTTGGCGATTTCGGCGACGGCCGTAGCGATATCGGCGGGCACGGTCTGGCTCAGCGCGGCAACGCCGCTCGACTGCCGGTCGCTGACCACGCGGAAGATCGTGTCGAGGTCGATTTCGGCCTTGCCATCGGCGAAGGCGTAGACCAGGGCCATGTCGCAGATCGAGTTTATCAGGCGCGGCACGCCGCCCGAGAAGTAATGCACGCCGGCGATCGCCATCGGGGTGAAGATCGGCTTCTCGGCGCCGGCGACCTGGAGCCGGTACTGGACGTATTTGTAGGTCTCCTCGCTGCCCAGCGACGCCAGGTGATAGGAGACGCTGATGCGCTGGGCGAACTGGCACAGCTCGGGGCTTTTCAGCTTGTGCAGCAGCTCCGGCTGGCCGACCAGGATGATCTGCAGCAGCAGGTCCTTGCCCGAGTTGATGTTGGAGAGCAGGCGGAGCTCCTCGAGCGCCTCGATGGTCAGGTTCTGCGCCTCGTCGACGATGAGGACGCAGCGGCGGCCGGCGCCGTATTCGCCGATCAGGTAGTGCATCAGCTCCTGGTAGCGGTCCGCCGTGGTCTGGCCGGTGGGCCGGTGGCCGAACGAGGTCAGCGCCCAGCCGGCGATGTCGGTGTGCGTGCTGTGCGTGTTGGAGATCAGGCCGAGCGAGATGTCGCGCCCGATCTTGCGCAACAGCGCGCGGATCAGGGTCGTCTTGCCGGAGCCGATCTCGCCGGAAATGACGCAGAAGCCCGCCTGGCCGGCGAGGCTGTATTCCAACATGCTGAGGGCAAGCGCGTGCTTGCTGCTGAGGAACAGGAAATCCGGATCCGGCAGCAGCGAGAACGGCTTTTCCTTGAGCCCGAAGAAGACTTCGTACATGCGCCTCACCTACGGCGGCCAAACTCCAAGGACCGCAAGGGGCGGGCGCCGATCCGCCCGCGTCCCGGTCTAGTATGCGTTGAGCAGTGTGCCGACGATCGCCTTGCTCCCGAGCAGGCTTGCCGATTTCTCCAGCTCCGACTTCGTCGTCTGCCCGCGGCGGACGACCAGCAGGACCGCATCGACGTTGGGCAGGAACCCAAGCGTATCGCCGGAGGAGAGCAGCGGCGGGGTGTCGTAGATGATGATGCGATCGGCGTAGCGCGTCTTGATCTCCTTGGCCAGCGCGGTCATGCGCGGCGAACTGATGACCTCGGACGCCGTCCCGTTCGGCACCCGCGCCGGCAGCACGACCAGGCGCGGCATGCCCGGGCTGACCAGGCAGTCCTTCAGCGCCGCGTCGCCGCGCAGGTAGTCGTCGATGCCGGCTTGCGGCTTCAACCCGAATTTCGTGTGGATCGACGGCGCGCGCAGATTGACATCGACCAGCAGCACCGTCTGGTTCACGTCGAGCGCGATGGCGACCGCGAGATTGGCCGCGGTGGTCGTCGCGCCGCTGCCGAGCTCGGGCCCGACGACCGCGAGGGATGACATGCCGTGCTTGCGCAGCCGCTGCAGAACCTGGGTGCGCAGCAGGCCATAGATGTCGGATGCCGGATGGTCGAAGCGGTCCGCGACCAGCCGCTCTTCGGATGCCCGGCGGTCATCGGTGGCGGCAACCTGGGTCTGCGTGTATTCCGGCGTGACGCCATTGATCGACGGTCCCGCGGGCGCGCCACTCTGCAGCCCGGCCAGCGTGCCGGCGCGCTGTTCCCTTGCCTTCGCGAGCGCTCTCTCGATCTGCTCCATTCGCCTCTCTCGTTTGGTGACCGCAGCACGTCTTGAATGCTGCACCTGCGAAGATCGCCTACTATAGCCCTCCGGCATTACTCTGATAAGAGCAATAAGCCTCAAATAACTGCCGGCCGGTGTGAGCCGGGCGAAAGATCCCCCGGTCGCCAGCGGACCCGCCCGTACGATGATCTGAATATAACTATTTGATATAATACAGTTATATGCAAAGCACCGGCAGCGGTCACCGGGCTTAAACACGGTCGGGCCCGCGGAGTTGCGGCGGACGCTGGTTTGTCACCCGCCATCCCGGCGACAAGGAGCGCTCGCGGCTGCCGGTCAGGGCATCGCCGTCGGGCGGAATATGGGCGATGGGCAGGTTGCGCCGGGTGTGCTCGCGGGGCTGCGGTGACCGCGCGCCACGCCTTTCCTGGCGAGCGCGGTAATCTGTCCGGCAACTTGTCGCTGGTCTGGCGCCGCCGATCCGCGATACTGCCCCGGGTTTCGATTGTCGCTCTGCCCGCGGGGAGGGCTCTTGCGACGAGCGGGACCAGCGGCCGGATGCGGCGTGATCGAGGGGAACAGACGATGAGCAGCGGCAGTCGGGCCTATTTCTACGGCATCGACCTGGTCCGGTTCGCCTCGGCGCTGATGGTGGCCTGCTTCCACATCGGCTATTCGGCCTTCGGGCCGAACAGCCGGGGTGCGCCGCTCATCGACGGGCTTTTCACCTTTCCCGCCGGCGGCGTGTTCTTCTGGGGCTCGGTCGGCGTCCAGATCTTCTTCGTCATCTCCGGCTTCGTCATCGCGAATTCGGCGAACGGCTCGACGCCATTCCGCTTCTTGCGAAGCCGGATGGAGCGGCTCTATCCGGCGGTCTGGATCTGCGCCAGCGTCACCTGCGCGGTCTGGCTGGTCAGCGGCGCCGAGCCGTTCCGCGACGTCATCGCCAACTATCTCCACACGTTGACGCTCTGGCCGCTCGGCGAGTGGATCGACGCGCCCTACTGGACCATCGCCTGCGAGATCGCGTTCTACGGGCTGGTCTTCATTCTCCTCCTCGGCGGCGGCTTCGGTCGCTTGCAGCACTTCGCCGTCGGCATGGTGATCGTCGGCGCCGCGTTCTGGGTGCTGCGCCTGATCGTCGACGCGTCGGGTCGGGATCTTCCGCCGCTGGAGTTCTTCATCACAGGCGCCGGGCGAATCCTGCCCGTCTATTACGGGCCGTTCTTCGGCCTAGGCATGCTGATGTGGCTGTGGCGGCGCGCCGGCCTGACGCCGCTCGGCTGGATCGCCGCGCTGCTCGCCGTTCTGAGCGGCCTGGTGGAGACCCTGGGCACGGGCGTCACGCTCAACCTGCTCGGCGTCGCGCCTGCCGCCGATTTAACCCCGGGGGATTTAGCCCCGGGGGATTTCGTCCGCGCCCTCGTGTGGCTGGCCGCCTGCGCGGTCATCCTCGTTGCCAGCGGTCGTTCCGCCGGCGGCGGGATGCATCCCGCCCTCAAGCGGGGCCTGCGCAACATCGGCCTCGCGACCTATCCGCTCTATCTGCTGCATTTCGCGCTCGGCGTCTGGATCATGCGGCTGCTGGCGACAAACGGCTTCCCCGCCTGGGCGGGTTTCACGCTTGCGCTGGCCACCGTCTGCGCGCTGTCTTTCGCGGTGACGATCTACGGCGAACCGCCGATCCGGCGCGTTGTGCGGGCGGCGTTCGATCGGCTGGAGCCGATGCTGCCGCGCGATCGCTTGGTCTCCGGCATGCTGCACCGCGCCGGCGGGCAGGTTCAGGCGGGCCATGCCGGCGAGCCTGCGGACGACCTTCGCGGTGAGGCGCGCTCGACGCTCCTGGAGCGGTGACGGCGCGAGGATGCGCTCTATTTCAGCAGGTTGACGCGCGCCCCCGCGGTGTCGGGGCGTGGCAGCGGGTCGCTTTGAGGTGCCGGCGCCGCGGCCGCCCGGGCTGGCACGGTGCCCGGCCCCAGCAGAAGGAAGAACGTATATCCGCAGATGATGCCGTAGAGGATGTTCCCCTCGATCAGCCAGTGCGGCATCGTCGCCATGTTCAGCAGGAAGAAGCTGATATGGGTGGCGAGCAGCTTGCCCCGGGGTCCGCGCCGGATGCGCAGCGTCGCGATGATCATCGAGACCCACAGCCCGATCATGGCGAGCAAGCCGAAGGCGCCGTATTCGTAGAGCGCCGAAACCAGCGTGTTGTGGGCATAGACGTTGAAGACGCCGACCCACGAATCGGGCCCGAAGCCGAACAGGGTGTTGCGGAACGGGCCGTCGAGATAGGCGGTGATATAGCCCGACCAGATATAGGGGCGCGCCGACATCAGCGATCGCTCATAGGGCGTGTAGAATTCCGGCTCCTTGATCAGGCTGCCGGGATCCGACAGCACCACCACCAGGTCCGCGAACCGCTCCTGCATGTACCAGGCGGCGACGATCGCGCCGATTGTGCTGATCGTCAGGACCACAACGCCGATGACGATCCGCTGCCGCGGTACGAAGCGGCTGAGGATATCCAGGTTGAACTGGACGAAGACCAGCGGGGCCAGGGCGACCAGCGTGGTCCGGTAGTTCGCCAGGATCAACGCGGCGATGAAAACGAGCAGGATCGCGCTGCGCAGCCAGAGCTTGAGGTTGGTGGCGAAGCATGCCATGACGAAGCCGGTCGCCAGGATGATCGAGAAGGCGGCCTCGTGATTGTAGCCGCCGATATAGCTGGTGGAGCCGTCCGCCTCGCTGCCCTTGGCGATGCCGAAGGCGATCGACAGGGCCTGGAACAGCAGGGGCGTGACCGTCGCCCACAGCAGCAGGCTCATGGTGCGCTCTTCACCCCGCTCGATCATGGATTCATAGACGCAGATGCTGATGATGATCAGGTAGCCGAACTTCACCACCACGTCGATGATTCCGGGGATGTCCCGGTTGGCGAGCCCGCTGAGCACGACCGCGATGATCAGAAGATAGAACGGGATGAGCGGCTTCAGCAGCAGATGCCTGAACCTGATCAGCACCAGGCCGAGGAGAAACAGGACCGACGAGCTGAGCGCGTTCCACGACATGCCGACCGGCGAGGCCTGATAAAAGAAGCCGTGATGCGCGCCGGCGAGGTAGCGGAAGGAGAGGGCGAAAAGCGTGAACAGCACGATCATGCTGCGTACCCGATAGAACGGATAGGCGAGGATCATCAGCGCCAGCAGCGTGGCCGGATAAAGCAGCAAATCCGGCATCGATCTCCCGAAGGCTGCGGCGTCCATCTGCGATACGACTTTTCCTGTTGCTGCCCCGCCTGCGGGCGTCTTCGCCGGGTCGCCTCCGCCCGCTGCCGGGGGCGGAGATGGGCGGTTCACCTGCGGTCCGGGGCGGGCCGCGCCGTGGCGTCGAGGCCAAGCTTGCCCGGACGCCCGAGCAAGATAGGGAAAGGCGGGCGCGGTTGACAAGCATTCTGGATTGCCCTTGCGTGTCGGCAGCGCGCCGCGCGCGGGGATCCGGTCGCCGGATAGGTCTTAAAAAATCCACATATCCGCCGCAGGATGCGGGCACGCTGGGACAGCACGGCGCCCGGACCCGGGCCCGGCGGCGCAACGGTTGTGACGCAACGGTTGCGGCGCTGGCGATGTTGGCATAGGCGGCGGCGCCTCGATGCCGTATACCGCTGCGATCGGGAGACAAGGATGCGACGCAAGCCATTTCAGACGGAACCTTCCCTGGTGCGATCGCCGCTTTCCCGTCCATGGACGCGTCGGCGGGCCCTGACCGGGCTCGGCGCCGCCGTTGCGGGCGGCGCGCTGCTGGTGCTTGGCACCCGCACCGCGCGGGCCACGGCAACCGTCGCGGCGCCGCGCACCCTCAAGCGGTTCATGACCGAGGCCGCGGGCAGCGCCGACGGCAGCTCCTGGCCCAACGCGATGGCGATCGATCAGCTCGGCGAGGCCATCAACACGGCCGAGCCCGGCGCCGCCTTCCTGATCGGGTTCGATCCCGCCGACCTGCGGCCGGTCGCCTTCAAGGAAACCGGGATCCGCATCCGCGCCTCCGGAACCGCCGACAGGCTGATCCAGCTCCGGGCCGGGCTGATCGGCGAAGACGGCGGGCTTGCGGCGCCCGGCGACGCCGAATTGGCGCCCTTCTTCACCAGCGCCCGCCCCTGGTCGCTGGCGCTGTTCGCGAAGAAGACCGGGATTCCCTGCTATGTCGCGATCGAGCGCGGCGCGTCCCATCTCTATCTGGCCGGCTTCCGCGTCGACGGCACCACCGGCGACGGCTTCATCAAGTTCCGCGCGGGCAAGGACGCGCCAGCGACCTTCGCCAATGTCCGGATCGCCGAGATCGCAGCGCGGAATGTCGGACGGGTGATCGAGACCGACAAGAACGCCGCGCTGACGGACCTCATCGTCGAGGATTGCCGCGTCAGCGGGATCGTGCGCGGCTTCGCCCGCTTCCGCAAGATCTCCAATTCCGTGCTGCGCAACCTCGACCTCGATTCCGCCAACCTGGACGGCGGTCGCCGCGACGTCTGCCAGCTGATCGCGGTCAGCGCGGGCGACAATCTGACGTTCGAGAACGTCACCCTCAAGAACGCCCTCAACGCCCAGATCAAGAGCGACGGCAAGCAGGGCTACGTGCAGGGCGACGGTATCGTGTGCGAGCGCGGCACCAGCAACATCGTCATCCGCAACTGCCACGGCAGCGGCATGGGCGACGGCGCCTTCGATCTCAAGTCGACCAACGTCACCATCGAGGACAGCAGCACCGATGCGTGCAAATTCGGCATCCGCATCTGGAGCGAAGGCACCAACGTCATCCGGCGCTGTACGCTGCGCAACCCGGTGACGCGGGGCAAGAATCACGGCGCCTGCATCCAGGTCTCCGGCACCGCGGAGGTGATCGATAGCCAGCTGCAGGCCGGCCCCGGTCAGGCCGCCATCAGCCTGCAGAAGCTGAAGAACGGCAACCTGCCGGTGGTGCGCATGGCCGGCGGTGCGATCCAGCTCGATGGCGACGCGCGCCTGGCGCGTTCGACCGAGGGCGGCACGCTCCATCTCGAAGGCGTCGCGGTCAACGGCGAGCTGCGCACCGAGACGCTGGTCCTGAAGCCGGCCGAGGGCGGCGGCGACGATACCGAATGAGGCGGGTACGTAGCGCGGGACGCGCGGCCGCCCGCATCAGGGCGCGGCGGCGAGCTCGCCGGGGATCGGGAAGTTGAGGTAGTAGAGCGCCAGCAGCCCGCCGGCGACGATCACCACGGCGCCGACGATGCTGGCCAGCCGCAGCCGGCGAGACCGCCTCTCCGACCTGGTGGCGATGTAGGGCACGGTGACCAGGGGCATCTCGCCGAACGCGGCCAGCAGACTCTTGGCCTCGTAGATGCGCGGGTCGAGCATGTCGAAGGCCAGCATCACCGCGGCGGCGAGCATCAGCGACAGGACCACGCCGACGGCGCTCAGCAGCTTGCGGTTCGGGCTGGCGGGCAGTTCGGGCAGCACCGGCTCCTCGAGCACCGAGAAGGTCTCGCCCTTGTTCTGCTGCTCCATGCTCTGGGTGACGGCGGCGTCGGCTTCCTTGTCCTTGAAGCTCTGGTAGCGCTGCAGCGCCAGGTTGTACTGGTTCAGGATGGCGTTGTACTCGCTCTCGATCGCCGGCGTCTGCAAGATGCGCCCCTGCAGCATCTCGACATTGGCTTCCAGGGACGAGGTGCGCTCCTGGATGCCGCGCAGCTGGGCATCGGAATCGGCGAGCTGGCTCTGCAGCTGGATGTAGATCGGGTTGTCGGGCGGCCCCTGCGGGATCGACAGGGCCGGCGGCGGCGCGGCCCGCATCTTCGCCTGGACCTCTTCGATCTGCTTGCGCAGCCGCTGCACCTCGGGGTGCTTGTCGCCGTAGCGCTGCTGCGCCTCGGTGAGCTGCGCCTGCAGCGTCTCGAGCTTGGCACGGTCAAGCGAGGCGTTGTCGACGTTGCCGAGCTGCGCCTTCAGCGTCTCGATCTGGCGCTGCACGCGGATCACGTCGGGATGCTTGGTGCCGTATTTCGCCGACAGTTCGCTGTACTGCAGCTCCATGGCGAGCAGCTGCGCCTGCGGCGTCGCCGGCCGGCCGTTGGCGGTCATCGTCGAATAGGGGCTGATCTGCGCCAGCTGGCTTTGCAGGAAAGCGCGCTTCTCCATGATCGCCTGCATGTCGGCGCGGTGCTGGAGCAGCTGGTTCTGGGCCGAGTTTAGCAGCTGCATGTTCATGTTGAACTGCTCGGGCAGGCTGCCGGAGTGCTTCGACTTGAGCTCCGTCAGCCGCTTCTCCAGATCGCGAACCTCGGCCTCGAGCTTCTGCGCCTGCTCGGACAGGAACTGCGTCGCGCCCTCGGCGCGCTGCTTGCGGGTGCGGTCGTTCTCCGCCAGGTAGAGTTCCATCAGGCGCTGGGCGACCTTCTGCGCGACGACCGGGTCGCGATCCTCGAAGGAGAGGTTGAAGGCGATCGAGGCCTGCGGCTGCCGCTGGTATTTCGTCGGCTGCTGGCCGCTCAGATTGGCGCTGACCACCTCGAGCAGCACCTTGGAGCGGAACGCCGCGATCACCATCGAGATCGGCTGTTCCTGGCGCATGCCCGCATAGAGGTCGAACTGGTCGATGATGCCCATCATGTGGTCCGAGGTCATCACGCGCTGCTGGATCAGCTGCAGGCGCTCGGCCGCGAAGGATGAGACCGTCGACTTCACCAGGTCGGCCGGCACCTCGGGCTCCTCGATCAGGATCGTCGCCGTGGAGCGATAGGTGTCAGGCCAGGTGACGACCGTATAGGCGGTGAGGCAGAAGCCCAGGATCGCGATCAGGATCCCGGCCCATTTCCGGCGGCGGAGTGCCCCGAAGATGTCGATGTTCACGAGGCGATCGTCGACGTTGCTCACGGACCTGCCTATGCTTTCTGAAACTGCGTTGCGCCTCGCCGCGGCCGGCGTGGGAAGGCCGGTCGACTTGCGTCGGCTGCCCTCCTGGAGGCCGCCGCGACCCTATCACGGCTGGGTTAGCAATCTAAATAGACAAGCGCTTGTTCCCAAAGCGAAAGCCTACCGGATATTGTGTTCATTTTATGTTATTCTGGCAAAGCACGGGACGAGGCGCTGTGACCAATGTCGCCATCCCGCCGGGCGGCCCACCGCCGCCCGGATGACGCCCACTGCCCGCCGCCCGCAGGCCCCATGTTGCACCGCAGCGAAAAATCGCGCAAGTATCCTGTCGATGCGCATCCGGAACCATGATCGGAGCCTGCGGTTAGGCGGTGACGCCACCCCAGTCCGCGCCACCGTCCGTACAACAGTCCACGGGCGTATGCCGGAAGCTCCTTGCGGTAAGCTCAGCAGGAAATGCAGCATGGACGTCATCGCGGCGCGACCCATCGCCCTCACCTGGCATTGCCACCAAGCGCACGCCGCGCCCCCCGGGCCGGCGGCATGGCGCCCGGCATGAGGCCGCAATCCGGCGGCCCTGCGCGCAAGCGGCGGGTCGCCTTCATCCTCAATTCCCTGGCCGGCGGCGGCGCGGAAAGGGTGATGTGCACCTTGCTGCGCGCATCCGCGGTGGAACGCGCCGATCATGACATCTTCCTCATCCTGCTTGACCGCGACCCGCCCGCCTATGACGTGCCGGACTGGGTCGAGGTGGTGCAGCTCGACTGCCGGCACGGGCTGCTGGGCAGCTTCGCCGGGGTGTTCGGCGCATTGCGCCGGCTGCGGCCCGATATCACCCTCAGCTTCCTGACCCGGGCCAATGTCGCCAACGTGGCGGCGGCGTCGCTGCTGCGGCTGCCGGCGATCGTCAGCGAGCGGGTCAACACCTCCAGCCACCTGCGGCACGGGCCGGGCGCGGCGGTGGCGCGAAAACTGGTGCGCTGGTTCTATCCGCTGGCCGATGCGGTGATCGCGGTGTCGCCGGGCGTGGCGGAGGATCTGCAGCGCAATTTCGGCGTGCCGGGCGAGAAGATCAGCGTGATTTCCAATCCGATCGACGGCGACGAGCTGCGCGCCCGCGCCGGCGATGCGGGCCCCGCCGAAGACGGCCCCGCCGTCGCCGCGATGGGGCGGCTGGTGCCGAACAAGAATTTCCGCGTGCTGATCGACGCCTTCGCGCGCGCCGGCCTCGCGGGTAAGCTGCTCATCCTGGGCGAGGGGCCGGAGCGCGCCGCCCTGCAGCGCCAGGCGGAGGCCCTGGGCCTGGACGGCCGCGTGGTCATGCCGGGCTTCTCGGCCAACCCGTTTCCCGCGCTGAGCCGGGCCGGCGTCTTCGTCCTGCCGTCGAATGCCGAGGGATTCCCCAACGCGCTGCTGGAAGCAATGAGCGTCGGCGCGCCGGTGATCTCGACCAACTGCCCGTCCGGCCCGGCGGAGGTGCTGGCCGGGGTCCCGCGCGAGGCCGTCGGCGAGGAGCTCTGCCTGGCCGAATACGGCATCCTCGTTGCACCCGACAACGCCGACGCCATGGCGGACGCCCTGCGCGCGATGCAGGACCCGGCACGCCGCGCGCGGTACAAGGAGCAGGCGGTCAGGCGCGCCGCGGATTACAGTGTCGCGCGCGCCAAGGACGCCTATTGGCAGGTCATCCGCGCCAGGCTGGCCGCCGCCGCGCGCGGTCCCGGATGAGCAATACCACGAGCAACAGGTTTCGAGGCCCGACGTGACCCCCGACGTGACCCCCGACGTGACTACAGCCACCAAAGCAATTCGCATCTGCGTCGCCGGGCTGCGCGGCATTCCGGGCGTCATGGGCGGGATCGAATCGCATTGCGAGCAGGTGTTTCCGCGGCTGAAGGCGCTGGGCGGCAATTACGACATCACCGTCATCGGCCGCCGCTCCTACATTCCGGCGCAGCCCTACGAGTACAAAGGGCTGCGCGTGGTGGCGCTGCCGACGATCCGGAACAAGTATCTCGAGGCGATCTCGAACACGGCCATTGCCGTGCTCTATGCGCGCTTCGCCCTCAAGAGCGACATTCTCCACATCCACGGCATCGGCCCGGCCCTGATGGCGCCGCTGGCGCGCGCGCTCGGCATGAGGGTCGTGGTCACGCATCACGGCAAGGATTTCGAGCGCGAGAAATGGAGCGCGCCGGCGAAGGCGGTGCTGCGCCTGGGCGAGCGGGTCGCGGTCGCCGCCGGCCACCGCGTCATCGTGGTGTCGCGGTCGGTGACGGAGGAACTGCGCCGCCGCCACCCGGCGCTGGCGGCGAAGATCAGCTACGTGCCGAACGGGATGACGGAATTTCCCGAGGCCCGGGGCGGGCCGGAGGACGGCGCGGTCCTGACGCGGTTCGGCGTCGCGCCCGGCCGCTATATTCTCGCGGTCGGCCGGCTGGTTCCGGAGAAGGGGTTCCACGACCTGATCGCGGCCTTCAAGAGCGCGCAGCCGGCGCACAAGCTCCTCATCGTCGGCAAGGCGGATCACGAGAACGCCTATTCGCGCGGCCTGCTGGCCGAGCAGAGCGACCGCGTGGTCTTCGGCGGCTTCCAGGGGCATGACGTGCTGAAGGTGCTGTACCGGCAGGCGGCGCTCTTCGTGCTGCCGTCGACCCATGAGGGGCTGCCGATCTCGGCACTCGAGGCGGCCAGCCAGGAGGCGCCGATCCTGCTCAGCGACATCCAGCCCAACCTGGACATCGAGTTGGCGGCGGCGAACTACTTCCCCGTCGGCGATGTCGCGGCGCTGAGCGCGAAACTGCGCGGCGACTACGCTTCGTATCGCGTCGACCGCCAGGCCATGGCGGCGCGGTTCGACTGGGGCCGCATCGCGGAAGCGACGGAGCGGATCTACGCGGCGCTAGCGCCGCTGCCAGATGGCGACGATTGAGGGATTGGGCGCCGGCCGCAGCACGCCCTTCTCCCCCGGCACAGGCGGTTCCACGGGCAGGGAGATGGGAAGGCCGGTGCCGGTGTTCTGGTAGCCGACGACGCGGCCGGCGGCGTTCAGCAAGAGAAAGATGTTCATGTGGCTGAAAATCTTCGCGCCGTTCTGGAAGCAATCCAATTGCCATGGCCCATCCATGCTGAGGATCTCCGAGCGCATGCGCTGCTCGCTCGTCATCGCCGCGGAACTCGCCGACGCCTTCGCCTCGGCGGCGGCAGGGTCTCGATGGGATTCGGTGCGATTGGACATTCCAGGCTCCGGTTGAAACCTTCGCGCACCTGCACGCTAAGGTGAGGTCTCAGGATCGTCAAATATAACAACCAAAGTCTTAATCGAGGCCGCGGCGGCCGCGACCAGCCCGGACGACGAGTCCTTTCCCCGTCGTCAGGGAAGCGCGTCGCGGCGATATTGTTCCGCTTGGCGCCCGGTCGCCCGCCAGCGGTCAAGCTTCTCGCGCCTGCGAAGGCGGGCGGCGACGCCACAACTCCTTGATCGTGCGGCGCAATGCACCCCCGCGGGCCCGCTGCCCTGCCGCAGCGCAGCGGTCACTCGCGCCAGCCGATCTCGGCCAGCACCGGCAGATGGTCGGAATCGATCCGCGTGCCGGCGGCGAAGCCGGACACCACCGCGCGCCCGCGCGCCAGGACGTGATCCAGCGGCAGGCGCAGCGGCCAGGGCAGCTGCGCCGGCCAGGTGGCGGCCCAGCCGGCCCGGTTGTCGAGGCCGGTCCTGGCGCGAAAGGCGCGCTGCACCCGGCTCCACGGCACGGCATTCATGTCGCCGAGCAGCACCAGATCCGGCGCCTGCCCGTTGAGGAACCTGGCCAGCCTGCCGGCTTGCGTGGCCTGCCGGTTGAAGGGCACGGAAGCCTCCAGGTAATCCGCCGGATCCGCCGCCGCGGCGTCGTACCAGCGGCTTTCCTCCTTGCGCACCAGCGGCCTGGTCAGATGCGTCACCAGGATGGTGAGGCGCCGATCCTGCCACAGGATGTCGCCGCCGGCGACGATCGGATTCGATTTCCAGATCCGTCCCGCGATCGGCCGCTCGATCGGCCAGTTCGACAGCAGCATGGTTTCGCAATCGGGCTCCTGCGCGAAGCAATCGACGCGGTAGGGATAGCGGTCGATCACCGGCTGCAGCGAGCGCCGCCACTCCGCGGTCATCTCGACCAGCCCGATCACGTCGGCGCTGCTGTCGATCAGCGCGGCGACGGTCGCCGCGCGGCGCGGCGCGATGTGCCAGAGATTGACCGAGAGAACCTTCAGCGTCGTCGCGCCGGAGAGCCCCGGCGCGCCGCCCGCGTCGATGGCCTGATTGACAGTCGGGGCGGCCAAGGTGGCGGCCAGGGCAAGCGACGCGGCGAGCCGCAGCCAGCGGCGCAGCAGCAGCGCGAGCATCGCGCTGAGCATGGCGCAGGCGCTCAGCTGGAGCGCCAGTTGCTCGACCACCGCCAGCTCGGGCGTGGCGGGTTCCAGCCAGATCGTGGCCTGGCAGGCGAGCACGAATCCCAGCAGGAGCCCCGACGCCCAGGCGAGGGCCGCGCGGCGAACCGCGCGCCGGCGGGACAAGGATGGCGTGGCCTCAACGCGGCTCAATCGCTTCGTGCTCCATGTGCAGATGTCCGCCCAGCCCATGCGCGTGCAAGGCGTGCGGCCCGGTAGCGTGATGACAGTCAAACAACAAGCGAAATCGGAATGCGGCGAGTGGCTTGCGTGGACGCGGGAAAAATAAGATGTACTGACAGGCCCGACTTGAAAAGCGCCACGAGGAGCGACGACGCAGCTCTCGACGCTGCGCGCCATCCGTCATCCGCGCGCCGCCGGGGCGCCGAGTCGCTGCGGGCCGCGCGGCATATGCTGGACAGCGCGCGCTTGGCACGCTAGTTTTCCAATTAACCAAAAAAGAAAAGCGAGGATGCGGGGGGAACATATTCCCGCAGCATGCCGACCGGCGCTCCGTTTGTGCGAGTGGAGCGGCGTTGCGTTCTGAGTGCGTGGGCACTTCGGGCGTTCGAGGGGCGGAACATGGATGACGGGGCGGCGAGCGTGCGCGGATTGCACGTTCATGCAAGATCTGAGTTGCCGGTCGCGTATGAGTTTCCGCGCGCGGGGATATTCCGGCGCCTGTGCACCGGCCTGGCGGTGCTCGGCGCCGCCGTCGCACTCGCGTTCCTGGGCGGCCTGTTCTGGATCGCCGCCGCGGCGCTCGCCCTGTTCGGGGCGTTCATCGTCGCCAGCAATTTCCGCGCGCTGATCGATTCCAAGTCGCGGGTGGTGACGCTGGACCGGGAGAAGATCCGGATCCGCTACGGCTTTTCCGAGCGCAGCTACGGCTATCTCGACTATTCGGACTACTACATCGCGACGCTGGGGCCGCGCCAGTTCCTGACCGCGCTGCCGGTCGAAAGCCGGTTCTCTGAAGGGCGGTTCCGGCAGCGCGCCCGGGCCACGTTCCATGACCGCTCGGCCGTGATCGCGCCCATCCCGCCCTTGGCCACCGATCCCGCCGCCTCGCTCGCCCAGTGGCAATCCCTGTTGAACGGCTTTCGGCGAACCGCGATCAATGCGGCGGGACTGGCGCCGGACGGCGAGCGCGAGGGCCCGGCAAATCCCGGCGCCGGGCGCGCCCAGCCGGGGCGGGGCAACGTCCAGCATCTTTGGCCCGCCTGAGCTGACGGCCTGGCCGGCCGCTTCAAGCTGCCCCTGCCGCCCGTGGCGCGGAGCGGAACGTTTGCTCCGGAGGCGGGTTGTGGCGCTGCCGGGGTCGCCGGCCTGCGTCCGGAGCCTTTTCCATGACAATCGACCAGGGGCTGGCCTTCGCCGTGATCGCCGCGACGATGGTGCTCTTCGTCTGGGGCCGGCCGCGCTACGACATCGTCGCCTGCCTGGCGCTGCTGGCCGCCATCGCCGTCGGCCTGGTCAAGCCGGAGGACGCCTTCTCCGGTTTCAGCGACGACATCGTCATCATCGTCGGATCCGCCCTGGTGGTGAGCGGCGCCATCGCCCAGACCGGCATCACGGAACTGGCCCTGCAGCGAGTCTCACGCCATCTGAATTCGGTGCCGGCGCAGATGTTCGTGCTGGTGGCGACCGTCACCATCCTCTCCGCCTTCGTGAAGAATGTCGGCGCGCTGGCCATCATGATCCCGGTCGCCTTCCAGATGGCCAAGCGCGCCGGCGCCTCGCCCTCCTGCTATCTGATGCCGATGTCCTTCGGCGCGCTGCTCGGCGGGCTGATGACCCAGATCGGCACCTCACCCAACATTATCGTCTCGCGCCTGCGCGGCGAGATCGTCGGCACGCCGTTCTCGATGTTCGATTTCGCCCCGGTCGGCGCGGTGCTGGCGCTGCTCGGGCTGCTGTTCCTCATGGTGGGATATCGCTTCCTGCCGGTGCGCACGCGCACCACTGCCTCGCTGGACGCGGCGCTGGAGGCGAAAAAATATGTGACCGAGGCCGAGGTGACCGAGAGCGCCGCCGTTCTCGGCAAGACCGTCGCCGACCTGCAGGACCTGGCCCATGGCGAGGCGAAGGTGATCGCGGTGCTGAAGCCGGACGACACGCGGGTGGTGCCGCTGCCCGACGTCGTCCTGGAAGAAGGCGATACGGTGATCCTTGAAGGCGACCCACAGGCGCTGGAACAGGCGGTCTCGCTCGGCAAGCTCACGCTCGAATCCGGCCACCGGGTGCCGGAGGCGCGCGCGCCGCAGGCGGAGGTGGGCAGCATCGAGGCGGTGATCGGCGCAAATTCGCCGCTGATCGGAGTCTCGGCGCAGGTGAGCGGGCTGTTCGAGCGCTTCGGCGTGAACCTGCTGGCGGTCAGCCGCTCGGGGCAGAAGCTGACCGACCGCCTCGGCACCATTTCGCTCGAGTTCGGCGACGTGATCGTGCTGCAGGGCAATCTCGGCGAGCTGCCGGAACGGCTGAAGGCGCTGGATTGCCTGCCGCTGGCCGAGCGCACGCTGCAGCTGGGCAAGGCGCGGCGCGCCGTGCTGCCGGTCCTGATCCTGGTCGTCGCCATGGTGATGTCGGCGTTCAAGGTCATGCCGGTTCAGGTGGTTTTCTTCGGCGCCGCGGTGCTGATGGTGCTCTCCCGCGCCATCACCCTGCGGCAGATCTACCAGCTGGTCGAATGGCCGATCATCATCATGCTGGCGGCGCTGATCCCGGTCAGCGAATCGCTGAGCGCCACCGGTGCCACCGACCTGATCGCCGGCTGGCTGTCGCAGGCGGCGAGCGGATTGCCGGCCTATGGCGCGCTGGCGCTGATCCTGGCGACGGCGATGCTGGTGACGCCCTTCCTCAACAACGCGGCGACGGTGCTGGTCATGGCGCCGATCGCGGTCGGCTTCGCCGGCGCGCTGGGCTACAAGCCCGACGCCTTCCTGATGGCGGTGGCGATCGGCGCCGGCTGCGACTTCCTCACCCCGATCGGGCACCAATGCAACACCCTCGTCCTCGGGCCCGGCGGCTACCGCTTCACCGACTACCCGCGCCTCGGCGCGCCGCTGTCGCTGCTGGTAATCCTGGTCGCGGTGCCGATGCTGCTGCTGGTCTGGCCGGTCAAGTAGGGTCGCACTTGGTCCGTGGCGGTAGCCTTGGCTAGGCGAGGGTGATTGCCGCGCGAAGGCCGAATTTCGTGATCGGCACTTCAACTTGCAGGGGCTGGAACCCATGCCAGAAGCCGCGGGTGCTGGACGACATCATCAACGCGCCGAATATTCCGGTAATGGCCAAGCCCTCCTCCGACAGCGGCAGCAAGAGCCGCGCATAGGCGAGGAAGTCGTGATCGTATGAGGTCATGTAATCGTGGGTGTAGGCGACCACGCCGCGCCGCGCGACGTCATGCGTTTCGCGCGAGGTCTGGTCGAAATCGTCATACTTGTCTGGCGAGACATACGCCTCCCGGATCTCGCGCCGGGTCTTGCCGCGCGGCTCGAAGCCGAAGGCAGTGGCGATCTCGCCGCCGACCAACCGGTAGCGGAGATCGTCGGGCGTCGCCCCGACGTCCAGCAACTGGAGATTGGGCATCAAGTCCCGGACGGCCAGTGGATCGATATCGCGCCGCAACGGTACTTGTCCGTCGATGCTCAGGCCGAGCCAATAGCGAAACAGCCGCTGCAGGTCCGGATGGCGGATAAAGGCTCCATCGCAGTCGTTCAAGACGGGACTTCCTGATCTGGGGCCAAGCAGTCCGGATGGTTTGTCCCGTGCGGTGGGAAAGCAAGGTGAATCCGATCACCCTGGCCCGATGGGTTAAGCCGGAGCCGGGCAGGTTCACAATTTCCTTACCATAACGCGGCAATCATCTGGCCGGGACCCGTTTCGTTCGGGCAGTATGGCGCAGGGGAGCGCCGGTCGGAATGCAGCCGATGAAATCAGTCGTATGAAGCAGATCGAGGTGCGGCTCGCGGTCGTGCTCTATGGGGGCGTGTCGCTGGCCGTCTACATCCACGGCGTCACCCGCGAGATCCTCAATCTGGTGCGCGCGTCGAAGCAGTTCCGCGCGGCCAAGTCGCGCGAGGAAGGCGGCGGCCCCTGCCTCGAGGATCAGAAGCCGCGGGGCGATTCCACCGAGATCTATTACGA
>Ga0268299_1001054_pt1 | contig 59586 bp, 59 predicted proteins | sample NOBtaG_FD_193484 | JGI IMG/M metagenome (GOLD analysis project Ga0268299, IMG submission 193484) | Activated sludge microbial communities from bioreactor in Nijmegen, Gelderland, Netherland - NOB reactor | ecosystem: Engineered > Bioreactor > Aerobic > Activated sludge | place: Netherlands...
AAAATCTTGCGCGCCGGATGGAGTAATGAGTTTCTCCTCGAGATCTTCGCCCATGCCTCAAAGTCATGCTCCGCTTGAGCTATTTCATATGCGAATGCCCTGCCCGTTAGGGGGAGAGGAACATGAGAGGCGTCGGCTCCCTAGAACCAGAGCTAGGGAGGAGAGTGATCCGCGCGCCTCTCAGCAGGAGGCTGAACCATGAAAGGCGCGCTGGTCACCGGGGCCGGGCTGCGCATCGGGCGCGCGCTGGCGCTGGCGCTGGCGGAGGACGGCTTCTTCGTCTTCGTCCATCACCATGCGTCGGCCGCAGGCGCGCGCGAGACGGTGGCCGCCATCGCGGCGGCCGGGGGCAAAGCCAAGGCGGTGCGCGCCGATCTCGAATCGGCCCGCCAGAGCGAAGCCCTGATCGACAAGTGCCGCGCCCCGGGCGTCGCGCTCACCTGCCTGGTGAACAACGCCTCTCTGTTCAAGCTCGACCGAGCGCCGACCGCTACCGCGGAGGGCTTCGACCGGCACATGGCAATCAACCTGAGGGCGCCGATGCTTCTGTCGCAGGCGCTGGCACGCCAGCTGCCGGATGGCGAAACCGGCGTGATCGTCAACCTGCTCGACCAGAAGCTCTACAACCTCAATCCCGACTTTCTCACCTACACGCTGTCCAAGATCGGCCTGCAGGGGCTGACCAGGCTCCTGGCGCAGGCCTTCGCTCCACGGCTGCGGGTGGCCGGGATCGCGCCGGGACTGACCCTGCGCAGTGGCAGCCAGACCGATGCACGCTTCGCCGCGCAGCACACGCAGAACCCGTTGCAGGTCGGCGTCACCACCGACGACCTGGTGCGCGCCTTGCGCTTCATCGTGGCGACGCCCACCTTCACCGGCGACACCCTGATCATCGACAGCGGCGAGCACCTTACGGGACGGCCGCGCGACATTGCTTTCGACAAGAACTAGGCCTTCGACAAGAAAAAGAAGAGCTGACATGGACCGGCGCATCTTCCTCCGCGACTTTCGCCTGCAGGTCTCGATCGGCATCCACGATTTCGAGAAGGAGGGCCCGCAGACCGTGATCGTCAATGCCGACCTGCTGCTGGCGCCGGCCGACCGGACACACGACGATCGCATCGCCAATGTCCTGAATTATGACATCGTCCACGACGGCATCGTGGCGCTCGCCAGGGGCCGCCACTTCAACCTGCAGGAGTCGCTGGTCGACGCCATCCTCGATCTCTGCCTCGCCCAGCCGGGTGTCGTCGAGGCGCGCGTGTCGACCGAGAAGCCCGATGTCTACGGCGATTGCCGTGTCGGCTATGAGGCGGTCCGCCGGCGCACGTCCGGCTGACGGGTCGCGCATGGCCGTTCCGTCACTCGGTGCGCTCAGGCGCGCCACCCTGGTGCTGCTCCTGTCAGCCCTGATCTGGGGGTCGATGATCCCGGTTCTGGCGGCGCTCAGCGAGCACTACGACAAGTGGCTGCTGTCGTGGCTGCGATACGTACTCGGCATGCCGGTGCTATGGCTGGCCGTCGTCCTGGGGCCGCGGCCGGCGGTGACGCCGCGTCCGCTGCAACCCCGCCGGCTGCTGCGCCTCGGCACGGCGATGGCTGCATTCTCGGTTCTCTACACGTTCGGCGTCGCCCATTCCCATCCCGCGACAGCGGCGATCGTGCTGATGTGCGGCCCGATCTGGGCGACGCTGCTCGCCCGCCTGATGCTGCGCGCCGCCATGCCGGCGGGATTTCCGCTCAGCCTCTGCCTTGTCGTCGCCGGCGGCGTCATCGTCGTGCTGGGAACGCCGGGCAAGGCCGAAGGCGGATTCGGCCTGGAAGGCGGCGAGCCGATCCTGGTAGTCGCCCAACTGTGTTGGGCCTGGTACTCGATCCGTGCCCAGCAGTGGCTGTCCGACCGCGGACAGATCGCCCTGTCGGCCCTGACCTCGAGCGTGGCGAGCGTGCTGCTCGCGCTCGTCTGCGCCGTCGTCTGGGCGACGATCGGAATCGAGGTGCCGACACGAGTGCCGACCGTGGCCGAGTGGGGCATGTTCGTCTGGATCGGCGTGCTCGGCGTGGCAATTGCGCTGCTCCTGTGGAACACCGGGGTCTCCCTGGTCGGGGTACCCGTCGCCTCGCTGTTCTCGAACTCGGCGCCGGTGTTCGCGATCGGCGTCGCTGCCCTGATGGGACACGAGCCGAGCTGGCTGCAGCTCGCCGGCGGCGTGATCGTGATGGGTGCGATCGCCAGACTGCAGATCCGCCAGATGCGGCTGGCCGGACGATGATGCGCGAGCATCGTCACCTGCTGGGAGCGTTCGCCGCCATGATCTTCGTCGGCGCGAGCTGGGGCGCCAATGTGCCTGTCTCGAAGGTCATGCTGGCACACTTCGACCTGATCCCGATGTCGGCGATCCGGACCGCGGTGGCCACGGCGGGGCTGGCGGCGCTGCTGATGCTGATCGAGGGCGTGCGGGCGCTGCGCATCGATGTCGGCCGGCAGCGCTTTGCCGTGCTCGGCCTGTTGATGGCGTCGTTCTTCTTCCTCTACACGCTGGGGCTGCAGTTCAGCAATCCGATCACCGCGGCCGCCGTGCAGGTGGCCGGGCCGCTGGTCGCGGCAGCGACGGTTCGCGTGGCGACGGGGCTGCGTTTCGATCCCGGCTTCCCGGTGGCGCTGGCGCTGACGCTCGTCGGCGGCGCCATCCTCGCCTCGTCGAGCCTGGTGGCCGACGGACCGGTGACCTTTGGCGGCGGCGAGATCCTGCTGCTGCTGTCGAACACCCTGTGGACGATGTACAGCCTCAAGGCTCAGGCATGGTTCGACGGCCGCGCCAGCCAGCTGCACCGTGCCTACGTCGCCTCGTTGTCGGCCATGGGCTGGGCGACGGCCTTGAGTGCCGTGCTGATCGGGCTCGGCTGGTCCCGCTCGCCGTTCGACGAAAGCGATCCCTGGGTGTGGACCCAGCTCCTCACTGTGGCGCTGCTGGCGAGCGGCCTCGGCGGCTACTTCTGGAATATCGGGGCCAGCCGGCTGGGTGTGGCCATCGCCTCGCTGTGGGTCAACCTGGTGCCCTTCTTCGCGGTTTTGTGGGCCATGGCCTATGGTTTCATCCCCAACGCCTACCAGATCGTCGGAGGTCTCGTGGCGCTCGGCGGGGTGGTCTACATGCAATGGCGCAAGCTGCAGGCGAGCAAGGCGTGATGGAGTGACATGTCGTTGACCCGTGAACCTTCTCTGGCGATTCGCAACTGCCGCTGGGTCGACATACCCGGCGTCGCCGACGCGCGTGGCCAAGTCAATTTCGCCGAGCTCGGCAAGGGCCTGCCGTTCGTGCCGAAGCGCCTGTTCTGGCTGCATCGCATCGCGCCCGGGCAGTGGCGCGGCCGGCACGGCCATCGCCAGTCGGAGCTGCTTCTGGTGGCCCTGCACGGCGGCTGCCGGATCGATCTCGACGACGGCCGTGCCAGGCAGCACGTCATGCTCGACGATCCGACGCGTGCGCTCCATCTCGGCACCTGGGTGTGGCACGAGCTGATCGAGTTCGCGCCGCAGAGCGTGGTGCTGGTGATCGCCTCGACGCTCTACGACGAGGCCGAGTACCTGCGCGACTATGAAACCTTCCAACGCGAGGCGGCGGCACGGCCATGATCCCGTTTCTCGACATGAAATCGGTCTATGCCGAGCTCAAGCCCGAGCTCGACGCGGCCTACCGGCGCGTCATGGAATCGGGCTGGTTCGTGCTCGGCCGCGAGGTCGCGGCGTTCGAGGAGGAGTACGCCGCGTTCTGCGGCACGGCGCACTGCGTCGGGCTGGGCAACGGGCTGGAAGCGCTCGAGCTGGTGCTGCGCGCCTGGGACCTCGGCGCTGGCGACGAGGTCATCGTGCCGTCCAACACCTACATCGCCACCTGGCTCGCGGTGACGGCGGTGGGTGCCAGGGTGGTGCCAGTCGAGCCGACGCCGGCCGGCCCCAACATCGATCCCGAGCGCATCGCGGCGGCCATCACGCCCCGCACGCGGGCCATTATGCCGGTCCATCTCTACGGCGAGCCGGCCGACATGGACGCGATCATGGCGCTGGCGGCCGAACATGGGCTCAAGGTGGTCGAGGACGTGGCGCAGGCGCAGGGCGCCAAGGTACGGGGCCGACGCGCCGGCGCGCTCGGCCATGCCGGTGCGCACAGCTTCTTCCCGACCAAGAACCTCGGCGCGTTCGGCGATGGCGGCGCGGTGACGACCGACGATGCGAGGCTCGCCGAGCGCCTGCGCGTGCTGCGCAACTACGGCAGCAGGGTGAAGTACGTCAACCTGGAGCGCGGCTACAATTCGCGGCTCGACGAGATGCAGGCAGCATTCCTGCGCGCCAAGCTGCCCCACCTCGACGCCTGGAACGAGCGCAGGCGGGTGCTGGCGGCGCGCTATGACGCCAGGCTGGCTGGAATCTCTGGGCTCGGCCTGCCGCGTGCACCGCAATGGGCCGAACCGATCTGGCATCTCTATGTGGTGCGGACCGGACGTCGCGCCGAACTGATCGCGGCGCTCGACAAGGCCGGCATCGGCTCGCTGATCCACTATCCGATCCCGCCGCATCTGCAGGAGGCCTACGCCGATCTCGGTTGGCCGGCGGGCACGTTCCCGCTCGCCGAGATGCTTGCGGAGACCGTGCTCAGCCTGCCCATGGGCGCCCATATGCCAGTCGAGGCGGTCGACGAGGTTGCCGCCGTCGTGCGAGCGACCCTGGGGCGTTGAACGACGCTGCCGCTACGGAAGCATCCTCTTCAGCGCCGGGCCGGGATGGCTGCGCATGCACAACACCCTACGGGATAAACGTTCCTTTGCCTGGCCCGTGTGCATGGCCCTAGATTGAGGCGGAGTCGTCAGGCTAGGGGAGCGTTCATGAAGATCGGCGCGGTGATGTTCTTCACCTCGGAATCCATGCATCCGGCGGCGCTCGGCCGGGCCCTCGAGGAGCGCGGCTTCGAATCCCTGTGGGTGCCCGAGCACACCCACATCCCGTCGTCGCGCAAGTCGACCTATCCGGCGAGCGGCGGGCTGGTGCAGGCCTACTACGAGCTGATGGATCCCTTCCTCGCGCTCAACACGGCGGCGACCGCCACCACCCGGCTCAAGGTCGGCACGGGCATCGCGCTGGTCATCCAGCGCGATCCCATTGTCACCGCCAAGGTCGTCTCGACGCTCGACCAGCTATCCCGGGGTCGCTTCCTGTTCGGCGTCGGCAATGGCTGGAACCAGGACGAGGTCGAGAACCACGGCACCGTCTTCGCTACCCGCCACAAGCTCGCCCGCGAGCGCATCGAGGCGATGAAGGCGATCTGGACCGAGGAAGAGCCCGAGTATCACGGCGACCTCGTGCGCTTCGACAGGATGAAGCAGTGGCCCAAGCCCTTTCAGAAGCCGTATCCGCCGATCATCGTCGGCGGCGCCTTCCCCCATGCGGCTCGACGGGCGATCCGCTACGGCAATGGCTGGATCCCGCGCGACGACTGGCTGGAGCGTGACGGGCACGGCGTCATCGACCAGTTCCACCAGATGGCGCGCGAGGCCGGCCGCGACCCGGCGGGCCTGCCGATAAGCCTGTTCCGAGTACCCGACGATATCGAGCGCCTGCGGCTTTACCGGCGCCTCGGCATCGACCGCGTCGTGTTCTCCCTGCCGGCGGGCAGCGACGAGGCGATCCTGCCCATCCTCGACCGCTGGGCCGGGCTCAAGCGGCAGCTGGAGGGGTGACCCGAAAGTCACGCGGCCCCGATGATCAAGCGCCACTGGAGTGGCGCGTTCATGGGCGAAGAAGGGTCGGGGCGGAGAAGAGGGCGCTCACAAGCACTTGAACCCGGCCGCAATCGACTTTCATCGTCAGGCGAACGAGACCACTATTCTCCGCGAAGAACGGGGAGATGCTGACCATGCCTGACCACACGATCACCGAGCATCCATCGCTGACGCAGGGCGAGATCGATCGGCGAGTGTTCGAGCTCTACGACGAGTACTGTCACGGCCGCATCGACCGGCGGACGTTCTTCCAGCAAGCCGCCGTCGTGGCGGTGGGCGGGCTGGCGATGGCGCAGGCGCTGATGCCGCGCTACGCCAACGCGCAGACCATCTCCTTCACCGATTCCCGGATCAAGGCGCGCTATGTCAACTATCCCTCGCCAGGCGGCACGTCGGGGCAGATGCGTGGATACTTGGTGCAGCCGTCGGGCAACGGGCCGTTCCCGGCGGTGCTGGTGATCCACGAGAACCGCGGGCTCAATCCCTACATCGAGGATGTCGCGCGGCGCGCCGCGGTCGAGGGCTTCGTGGCGCTGGCGCCGGACGGCCTGTTCCCGGTCGGCGGCTACCCCGGCAACGACGACGACGGCCGCACGCTGCAGGCCGGCCTCGACCAAGCCAAGCTGCGCACCGACATGGTGAACAGCGCGCGCTTCCTGAAGACGCATGCGCTCTCCACCGGCAAGCTCGGCGCGACCGGCTTCTGCTGGGGCGGCGGCACGACCAACTTTCTTGCCGTTACGCTCGGCGCCGACCTGCAAGCCGCCGTGCCGTTCTATGGCGCTGCCGCGGAGACGGCGTCGGTAGCCAAGATCAAGGCGCCGCTGATGATCCAGTACGCCGAGAACGACGAGCGCATCAATGCGATGTGGCCGGCCTTCGAGGCGGCGCTGAAGGCCAGCGAGGTCGTCTACGAGGCGCATTTCTATCCCGGCACGCAGCACGGCTTTCACAACAACTCTACGCCGCGCTACAACGAGGCAGCTGCCAAGCTGGCCTGGGAGCGCACCGTGGGCTTCTTCAAGAAGAACTTGGCCTGAGGAACGGCGGTCAGAGCTGGCGCCAGTCGAGCCTTTGGGCACGGTCGTACGCCAGGGCAGTGCCGCCGCCCAGCTTGCCGCTTCCCGGTTTGTAGCCTGGCGTGTACCTCGGATTGGTGTACAGCGCGTCCTCGCTCGCGCAGCCGCTCGCCGTGACGGCCAGGGCTGCGATGACGAGCCATGCCAGCCATCGCATTATCGCCTCCAACGTGCGGTTTCAAACGCTGGCGCAAAGGTGAAGTTCCGCTGGCCGCGGAAGGCAGGCGGGCCTGCACCCAAAGAGGGCGCCCGCTATGACCATGTCCTTGTCCCCCCGAGCGCAGCGGCCTTCATCTTCATCGACCTGACAGGATGCCGCTGGATCGTGGCCGCCCTACCCGGGGAGGCCCAGGCGTTCGCCCCGGTAGGCGCCGCTCATGACCCGTTCCCACCAATCCCTGTGGTCGAGGTACCACCTCACCGTATGGCGCAGCCCGTCCTCGAAGCCGTGGCGCGGCCGCCAGCCCAGCTCGCCTCGGATCTTGCTGGCATCGATGGCGTAGCGCGCATCGTGGCCCGGCCGGTCGGTGACGAAGCGGATCAGGCGGGCGTGTGGACGGTAGGGGCTGTCTGGCAGCATCTGGTCGAGCAGGGCACAGATCGCCTCGACGACATCGATGTTGCGCCGTTCGCTGTCGCCGCCGACATTGTAGGTCTCGCCCGGCCGGCCGTTGCGCAGCACCAGGGTGAGCGCCTCGGCGTGGTCCTCTACATGCAGCCAGTCGCGGACGTTCTCGCCCTTGCCGTAAACCGGCAGCGTCTCGCCGCGCAGCGCACGGATGATCACCAGCGGGATCAGCTTTTCGGGGAAGTGGTAGGGTCCGTAGTTGTTGGAGCAGTTGGTGGCGAGCGTCGGCAGGCCGTAAGTGTGGTGCCAGGCCCGTACCAGATGATCCGAGGCCGCCTTGGTGGCGGAGTAGGGCGAGCTCGGTTGGTAAGGCGTGGCCTCGGTGAAGTGGCCGGTCGGCCCCAGCGATCCGAACACCTCGTCGGTCGAGATGTGCTGGAAGCGGAAGCGGCCGCGCGCGCCCTCGTCGAGCGTGCGCCAATAGGCCAGCGCCGCGTCGAGCATGACCCAGGTGCCGGTGACGTTGGTCTCGATGAACGGTGCGGCACCGTCGATCGAGCGGTCGACATGGCTTTCCGCCGCGAGGTGCAGCACGGCGTCCGGCCGCACGCTGCGGAAGATCTCGCCGATCGCCGCGCGGTCGCAGATGTCGACCTTGAAATGAGTGTGGCGGTTGCTGGTGCGGGCTTCGGCCAGCGACTCGAGATTGCCGGCGTAGGTGAGCTTGTCGACGTTGGCCACAGTCCAGTCGGTGTCGCGGACGATGTGGCGGACGACGGCCGAGCCGATGAAGCCTGCGCCGCCCGTGACCAGGATTTTCATCGCGGCGCGGGCCGGACTCAGCGGTGGAGTATCTGGCCGAGGAACAGCTTGGTGCGCTCGTTGCGCGGGTTGGCGAAGAATTCCTCGGGCTCGTTCTGCTCGACGATCTCGCCACGATCCATGAAGATCACGCGGTCGGCGACGGCCCGGGCGAAGCCCATCTCGTGGGTGACGCACAGCATGGTCATGCCCTCGCGCGCCAGCTCGATCATGACGTCGAGCACTTCCTTGACCATCTCCGGGTCGAGCGCCGAGGTCGGCTCGTCGAACAGCATGATCTTCGGCCGCATGCAGAGCGCCCGGGCGATCGCGACGCGCTGCTGCTGGCCGCCGGAGAGCTGGCCGGGATACTTCAACGCCTGCTCGGGAATGCGCACGCGGGTGAGCAGCCCCATGGCGACCTCTTCCGCATCCTTCTTGGGCATCTTCTTCACCCAGATCGGCGCCAGGGTGAGGTTGTCGAGGATGGTGAGGTGCGGAAAGAGATTGAACGACTGAAACACCATTCCGACCTCGCGTCGGATGGCCTCGATGTTCTTTACGTCGTTCGACAGGGTCACGCCGTCGACGATGATGTCGCCCTGCTGGTGCTCCTCGAGCCGGTTGATGCAGCGAATCAGGGTCGACTTGCCCGAACCCGACGGCCCGCAGACGACGATCCGCTCGCCCTCCTTGACCTCGAGATTGATGTCCGACAGCACGTGGAACTGGCCGAACCACTTGTTGACGCCACGGAGAGTGATCACGGACGCGGCGTTCGACAGATTGTGCGCGGCGTTGGCGGCCATTGTGCTTGTCTCCCGGCGGCGCGCTAGCGGCGCGTTCCCTTGTTGAGCTCGTACTCGAGATACTTGCTGTAGCGCGACATCGAGTAACAGAAGATGAAGTAGACGAAGGCGGCAAAAAGATAGACCTCGCCCGGGAAGCCGGCCCAGTTGGGATCGACCAAGGCTTGGTTTGCGGTGTTGAGGAAATCGAAGATGCCGATAATCAGCACCAGCGAGGTATCCTTGAAGAAGCCGATGAAGGTGTTGATGAGGGGCGGGATCACCACGCGCAACGCCTGCGGGAGGATGATCAGCGTCGTCTTCTGGACGTAGTTGAGGCCCATCGCGTCGGCCGCCTCGAACTGCCCCTTGGGCAGCGACTGCAGGCCGCCGCGGACGATCTCGGCGATGTAGGCGCCGGCGAACAGGATGACGGCGACCTGGGCGCGCAGGAACTTGTCGAAGGTGACTCCGCTCGGAAGGAACAGGGGCAGCATGACCGAGGCCATGATCAGCAGGCTGATCAGCGGCACGCCGCGGATCAGCTCGATGAAGCCCACGCACAGGCCCTTGATCAGCGGCAGGTTCGAACGCCGGCCGAGCGCCAGCAGGATGCCGTACGGGAAGGCGAAGGCGAGGCCGTAGGTGGCGAGGATGATCGTCACCGGGATACCGCCCCACAGGCCGGTCTCGACGTACGACAGCGGCGCGATGGCGAGGCTCCACCCTGGCAGCACGCCCGCGATGCGCAGGACAATCCCGACCAGGCCGACTGCCGCGGCGACGCGGTAGGCCATGATCTCGGTCGGCGAGCCGATGCCCTTGCGCAGGCTCATGCCGACCGCGCCGACCACCAGGGCGATGAACAGCACCAGGCTGAGGGGGATGTGGATCTGCCCGAACATCAGCAGGAAGGTGACGAACGAGCCGACGGCCCAGATCACGGCCAGGCGCCAGTTCCACATCCGGCGGTCCGCCGAGAGGACCAGCATCGCCAGCATGGCGATCACGGCAAAGAGAGGCCGCCAGTGCTGCTCGTAGGGGAAGGAGCCGAAGAAGATGTAACGGTACTTCTCGCGGATGAGTGCCCAGCAGGCGCCGTGGCCGCGGCACTCCGCGCCGGTCGCGGCCGTGAAGTTGGCCGTGAACACCGCCCACTCGAGGAACCACGACAGGACCCAGCCGACGGCCACGACGAGCACGACCGTGGTCAGGCCGTTCGCCCAGCTCGAGAAAAGGTTCTTGCGGATCCAGCCGAAGACGCCGCTGTCGTCGACCGGAGGGGCGAGCTGGGGGCGCTCGCCGACGGGCATGTCGGTCATCGCTCAGCGCTCCCTCAGGGCGATGCGCTTGTTGTACCAGTTCATGAAAGCCGAGATCGACAAGCTCACCGAAAGGTAGGCCGCCATGATCAGCAGCACGTTCTCGATCGCCTGGCCGGTCTGGTTGATCGTCACGTTGATCGAGGCCACCAGGTCGGGATAGCCGATGGCGATGGCGAGCGAGCTGTTCTTGGTGATGTTGAGATACTGGCTGGTCATCGGCGGGACGATGACGCGCAGCGCCTGCGGCAGTAGGACGAGGCGCATCGACTGGCTGCGCGACAGGCCGAGCGCGGCAGCGGCCTCGCTCTGGCCCTTGTGCAGGGCGAGGATGCCGGAGCGCACGATCTCGGCGACGAAGGCCGAGGTGTAGAGCACCAGGCCGACGAGCAGGGCGGTGAACTCGGGTTGGATCACCGTGCCGCCGTCGAAGTTGAAGCCCTTGAGCTCGGGCCAGCTCATGTGGTGCGGTGCGCCGCCCAGCAGCCAGACCAGGATCGGCAGCCCCAGCGCCACGCCGAAGCCCGCCAGGATCGATGGGAAGGGTTGGCCGGTCGCATCCTGTCGCTTGCGCGCCCAGCGATGCAGCACCCAGGCGCCGGCGATCCCGACGAGGAAGGCCAGTCCCATCCAGGCGTGGATCGGATCGGCCACCGGGACCGGAAAGTAGAGCCCGCGATTGGACAGGAAGACGGTGTTCCAGAGGAGGCTGATCGCCTGGCGCGGACCGGGAAATGCCTCGCTGATCAACTTGTAGAACAGGAACAGCCAGAGCAGCAGCGGCACGTTGCGGAATGCCTCGACATACCATTCGCAGATCCTGGCGAGCAGCCAGTTGCTGGACAGGCGCCCGACGCCGATCATCGTGCCCAGGATCGTCGACAGGATGACGCCGAGGACGGCGACCTTGAGCGTGTTGAGCAGGCCGACGAAGATGGCGCGGGCATAGGTGCTGGCCGGCGAGTACGCGATCATCGTATCGCCGATCTCGAAGCCCGCCTCGCGCTCGAGGAAGTGGAACCCGCTGGCGATCTTCTGGCGCTGCAGGTTCTCCATCGTGTTGGAGACGAGATACCAGGCGAGCAGCCCGACCAGGCCGACGACGACGATCTGGAACACCCACCCGCGAATGACCGGGTCGTTCCAGGGCGCCACCTTGACGCGCGGCGCGGAGCCCACAGCCTGGACTGCCATACGCTATTCCCCCTGACGGCCGCGGTTGGTCCGCGCACCTTTTGCCGATGTTTCCCGCAGTCTAGGAGGGAATCGCCCAGATGTAACCACCGTCGATTCCCTCCGACCGTGTCGCGAGCGACCGCTCAGCGAATCGGCGGGGCGTACTGCAGGCCGCCCTTGGTCCACAGGTTGTTGAGGCCGCGATCGATCTTGAGGATCGAGCCGGAGCCGACGTTGCGCTCGAAGCTCTCGCCGTAGTTACCGACCTGCTTGATGACGTTGTAGACCCACTTCTCGTCGACCCCGAGCGCCTTGCCCATGCCCGGCGTCACGCCGAGGATGCGCTTGATGACCGGATTCTCGCTCTTCAGCATCTCGTCGACGTTCTTCTGGGTGATGCCGTACTCCTCGGCCTCGATCATCGCGAACTGCGTCCAGCGCACGATGTCGACGAACTGGTTGTCGCCATGACGCATCACCGGGGCCAGAGGCTCCTTGGAGATGATCTCGGGCAGCACGATGAAATCGTCGGGCTTGGCAGGCGGCGGAACGTTAGCTGCCCGCGTCGAGTAGAGGGCCGACGAATCGTTGGTGTAGACGTCGCAACGTCCGGAGAAGAAGGCTGCGCGAACCTCCTCGACCTTCTCGATGACGACCGGCTTGAAGCTCATCTTGTTGCCGCGGAAGTAATCGGCGAGGTTGAGCTCGGTGGTGGTGCCGGGCTGCACGCACACGGTTGCTCCGTTCAGCTCCTTGGCGCTCTTCACGCCGAGCTTCTTGTTCACCATGAAGCCTTGGCCATCGTAGTAGGTCACGGCGCCGAAGTCGAAGCCCAGCGCGGTATCGCGCGTCAGCGTCTCGGTCGTGTTGTTGGAAAGCATGTCGACCTCGCCGGACTGCAGCGCGGTGAAGCGTTGCTGGGCAGTGAGGGGAACGTACTTGACCTTCTCGGAGTCGCCGAAAATCACCGCCGAGACGGCCCGGCAGACGTCGACATCGAGGCCGACCCACTTGCCCTGGCTGTCGGCGAGCGCGAAGCCCGCGACGCCGGTCGGAACGCCGCAGATCAGTGACCCGCGCGCCTTGATCGCATCGAGATCCTTGCCGGCCATCGCGCCGGTCGTGGTGAAGATCGCGGCCAAGCCTGCCGCCACTGCCATTGAAACCTTGCGCATCATTGCCTCCCGTTCAGACTTTACACCCGGCAAGTCTCACCTTGCCGAGGCTAGCAAGCAACAGGCCAATCGTGCTTTTCATGGTCCTCCTGGCCCGCTGCTGCGACAACCTCCCCCATGTCGGACCCATGTCGGGGAAGCGATCGGTAAACGCCATCCGTAGCCCCCTTGGCTGGGGACTGGGGAAATGCCTACCGGATCGGCGGGGCGTATTGCAGGCCGCCCTGGGACCATAGCTTGTTTAGGCCGCGCTCGATCTTGAGCGGCGAATCCTTGCCGACGTTGCGGTCGAAGCTCTCGCCGTAGTTACCGACCTGCTTGACGATGTTGTAGACCCACTTCTCGTCCACCCCGAGCGCCTTGCCCATCCCCGGGGTCACGCCGAGGATACGCTTGATGACCGGGTTGTCGCTCTTCAGCATCTCGTCGACGTTCTTCGAGGTGATGCCGTACTCCTCGGCCTCGACCATGGCGAACAGCGCCCAGCGCACGATGTCGGCGAACTGGTTGTCGCCGTGGCGCACCACCGGCCCCAGCGGCTCCTTGGAAATGATCTCGGGCAGGATGACGAAATCGTCGAAGGTGCGCGGCGGTGGGACGTTGGCCGCCCGGGTCGCCGCCAGGCTCGACGCGTCGGTCGTATAGACATCGCACCGGCCCGCGAAGAACGCCGCCCGGATCTCGTCGACCTTCTCGATGACGACCGGCTTGAAGGTCATCTTGTTGGCACGGAAGTAATCGGCGAGGTTGAGCTCGGTCGTGGTGCCGGGCGCCACGCAGACGGTGGCGCCGTTGAGTTCCTTGGCGCTCTTCACGCCGAGTGTCTTGGGCACCAGGAAGCTCTGGCCGTCGTAGTAGAAGACGCCGGTGAAGTCGAGGCCGAGCGCGGTGTCGCGGGTCAGCGTGTAGGTGGCGTTGCCCATCACCATGTCGACCTCGGCGGACTGCAGCGCGGTGAAGCGCTGCTGGGAGGTGAGGGGCTGGTACTTGACCTTCTCGGCGTCGCCGAACAGCGCCGCGGCGACCGCGCGGCAGACGTCGACCGACAGGCCTTTCCATTTGCCCTGGCTGTCGGCCAGCATGAACCCGGCGGTGCCGATTCCAACGCCGCAATTGATCGCGCCGCGGGCCCGGATCGCATCGAGATCCTTGCCTGCATAGGCAGCGCTCGCAGCAGTGACCAGCGTGGCCACCGCAGCCCCGGCGGCCAGGAACCTGTTGAACATCGTGCCCTTCCCTTCGTGTTGCCCCTCGTTCCCGTCGTCCGCCTCGGGCGAACGTTCAGGAGATTGGCGCATCTCCTAGGCGATCGAAGCCGGACGCGCAACGGAGGCTCGCCTCCGCGAGCCTACGGAGGCGGCCGGGCAACGATCCGATGCGGGGTGCAGGCTCCAGCGAGGCGCCTCAGGCCGGCGCCTCGGGGGCAATGGCCGGCAGCCGGCCTAGAGCCGGTTCACGCTCTGGGGAGAGAATGGATTGGTCGACCAGGGCTCGGCGCCCTGCAGGCCGCGAGATCCCCGATCGTTCGAATCCACGCCCTTGCCGGCGGCCTTGCGGACTTCCTGCTGCCATTGCCGGAAGGCAACCAGGGCCTCGCCGTCGAGAGTCCTCTGGCCGCCGCGCTCCGTGACGTAGGGCTGCGGATCGACGAACTGGCCGTTGACGATGACGGAGAAGTGAAGATGTGGTCCGGTCGATCGCCCGCTCGAGCCGACGTAGCCGATCAGATCTCCCTTCCGCACCGGCGAGCCTGGACCCATACCTGCGGCGAACTGAGACATGTGGGCGTACAGGGACTCGAAATTGTCTGCGTGGCTGATCTTAACCGTGCGGCCGTAGTTGAAGTACCAGCCCTGATGGTTGATCACGCCGTCGCCTGCCGCATAGATCGGCTGGCCGACCTTGCCTTCATAGTCGATGCCGTTGTGGAATCCGCCGCCGCTCGACCTGCCATAGTAGCGGCGCATGCCGAATGGCGAGGAGATGCGCGAATCGGGGCGCGGCTCGGCCAGCGCCGTGCCGCCGAGGCGGCGGCCCTGCTCGTCGAACCAGCCCTCGGGCTGGTTGGGCGGCGCAAACCACCAGACGGCCTGACGGTTCTTTCCATCTCCCAGGTAGGCCGCCAGGATACGCGGCGAGCCATCAGCCGTGAGGCCTTTGACGACCTCGATCTTCGAAGCTGCCGAAGAGAAGCCCGCGAGGGCGCTCGTCAGTTCCTTCAGGGTCGTTGTGCTTGCGCCGGTCTGCGCCAGGCCGACCGCGACGCTCGACGCGCTGACCTTCACGACGCCAACCGAGCCGGCCTGGACCGAGCGCGCAGCGGCGCCCGACTGTGACGCTGTGCGCGGCAGGCTGGAGACGCGCTCGTCGTCGCTCTCCGTGGCGCCCGGCGCGAGCTTGTAGCCGTAGCTGCCGTCGCTGCCGCGAAACAGCTCGACGGCCATCGACTTGGCCGAGAAGAGCTGCAGTGAAACGAGGCGCTTGGGCTGATTGGCGCCCTGCGACTTGAGAACGGCACGGCCCGAGCTGGTACCCTTGGCCACATCGAGCTGGCCGACCGCCTTGCTGACGGCGTCGGCGGCAGCCTGGGCGTCCGCCGGGTCGACCTGCAGCCCGAGCAGTTGCTCGACGACCGAACCGTCAGTGCCGACGGCAAAGGGTTGAACGTCCTCGGCCGGAGCGACCGCCGGCGCCTTGCCGGGCTTGAGCTGGGCTTTGGTGGGAGCCTTGACCTGGGCCAACGACCCCGGGGCTATCGCAAGTTGCAGTGCAGCAAGAGCGGCAGTTGCCGCCAGTAGATTGCGGGCGGTTCGCCAGCGGAGCGCGCGTTGATTACGCGTCGACCTGAACGCCATCAGCCTCTCCCGTTCCATTCCGACCAAGCACTTCGTTCCGGAGGCTCGCCGACGAAACCACCGACCTCCCCTGGTCGATGCCCCACGCCGTCTGCCCTTCTTCGGAGCCACTGTGGCCACGGAATATCCACAAGTCCACAAAAAGTTGCAAAAATGCAACACCCGTGAACTTCTCTTAACAGTTTGTACACAAACGATTTTTTGGATCAGGGTCTGGAGGGAGTATCATTGGTCACGGGATAAACAGGCCACGCTTCGTGTCAAGGCGCGGGAGCGGGTGACAGTGACGTCGCACCGTCGACCATCGATGAGCCCCCACCTTCGACCGTCTTTGCATGCGCAGGCTGCTGCTCGAAGGCCACCTCCCTGGCACGGGCTAACTTGCCTCTTTCGTGCACTGCACCATAGTGGTCGCCGGCAGGCCCCGCGGATCGAGGGAACCACCGGGTTGGCGAATCACATTCGTCAGTCCGTGATGGCAGGACGGGCCGTTGCCGCGGCAGGGCGGGCAGGAGGGCACAGGATGGCCGACCCCATCGAGCTTCTCATCCAGGGGCACAGTCACGATCTCGGCGGCGGCTTCGTCGTGCGGCGCGTCCTGCCGAACGTCAAGCGTCGGATGGTCGGGCCGTTCATCTTCCTCGACCATTTCGGCCCGATGGAGGTCCCGCCGGGTGGCGGCATGGAGGTCAGGCCGCACCCTCATATCGGGCTGGCCACCGTCACTTACCTGTTCGAGGGCGGCATCTTCCACCGCGACAGCCTCGGCTACGCCCAGGCGATCCGGCCGGGCGACGTCAACTGGATGACCGCGGGCAGCGGTATCGCGCACAGCGAACGCACCGAGCCGGAGATGCGCCGCACCGGATTTCGAATGCACGGCGTCCAGACCTGGGTGGCGCTCCCCAGGTCGCACGAGGAGACCGCGCCGGCATTCGAGCATGTCGAGGCGGCGCGGCTGCCGTCGTGGCGGGATGGCGAGGCGAGCCTCCGCCTGATCGTCGGCAGCTACGCCGGCCGCACCGCGCCGACGACTCACTTCTCGCCGATCTTCTACGTCGGCGCCGAGATGCCGCCGGGCAGCAATGCTGCGGTCTCGCCCGAGCATGCGGAGCGCGCCATTTACCTGGCCGACGGCGACGCGGCGGTGGGCGATCGCCTCCTTGGTCGCGGCGATCTCGCTGTCCTGCGCGCCGGTCAGCCGGTCGAGATCGTCGCCGGCGCCAACGGTGCCAAGGCGATGCTGCTGGGCGGGGCGCCGATGGACGGTCGGCGTCATATCTGGTGGAACTTCGTGTCGTCGAGCCGGGAGCGAATCGAGAAGGCCAAGGCCGACTGGCGAGACGATCGCTTCGCCAAGGTGCCGGGCGATCCGGAATTCATCCCGCTGCCGGAAAGATAGCCCTTACCTCTTCGCCGAGCGTTCGACGCAAGAAGGGAGCGCCATCACACGGATGCGGGCGGTGCCCAGGTCGCTTCCTCGTCGAGCGGATAGACCGGCCGCGGCAACTTGCTCCACGTGAAATTCGACAGCAGCGGAGACGTCAAGCCCGGGCAATCGACCTCGTAGATCTGCTCGGGCTTGAAGAACTCGTCGAACCCGCCGCGGAAATGACCGCGGCTCTTGACGACAACGACACGGGCTTGGGCGATGTCGAGGTCGAACATCTCGAGCTGACGCGGGTCCATGCACTGGCAGCGATTGCTGATGACGACGACCTGTACCCCGCCGAGATCGAGCAGGGCCGACGGCCCCATGTCCGACGATACGTTGCGCAGCACGCCCCGGCGTCCGACGTACTTGCCGTCCGACAGCTTGATCACCTTGGCCTCGCAATCGAAGGGCAGGGAGAACTCCTGGTGCTCCTGGGAGTTGAACGAGGCCGTGAAGATCGTGCCCTCGCCGAGCGCATGTGCCTTCGCCGCCAGGGCAGCGTCGTTGAACACACCGAGGATCACTTGCTCGGCGCCGGCCATCTTGAGCGCGCGCAGGAGATAGGTGGTGTTGCCGCGTCCGCCGCCGCCCGGGTTGTCGGCGACATCCGCCAGGATGATCGGCTTGCGGCGCGGGTCGCGGCCCACCGACACGGCGAGCTGGACGGCATCGGCCATCGACATCATGCCGCGCTTGAACCGTTCCTTCATGCCCCAGGCGCGTGTCGCGATGTCGAGCGCCAGATCGGCCGCGACCTTCCTGTTGCCGTTGCGGGCGGTCACCACGGCGGTCAGCCCGTTCTTGGGGCTGTCGCTGTAGGCGAACCCCGCCATCACCGATACATTGAGGATGTCGCCGCCAACCTTCGACTGGCCGTACTGTATCAGGTCGGCATACGGCCCCCTGGCGGTCAGCAGGGATATCTGTGGCGGGACCAGCGGCAGCTTGACCATCTCGATCGCCGTCCGCGCGCCAGCCAGGCACTCGCGCATGTGCCGGGCCGCCTCGACGCCTCGCTCGTAGATGTCGGTATGCGGGTTCTCGAGGTAGCCGACGAAGACGGACAGGTTGTCGATCATCTTGCGCGAGACGTTGGCATGCAGGTCGAACACCGCGATCACTGGGATGTCGGGCCCGACGGCGCGGCGGATCACGTCGAAAAGATCGCCGTCCGGATCGTCGGTGCCTTCGGCCAGCGCGGCTCCATGAGCCGAGATGAACACCGCGTCGAGCGGGCCGCTGGCTGCCAGCCCCGCCGCGATGTCGCCGAGGAAGCTCTGGAAGAAGCTCTGCTCGACGGGGCCGCCGGGCTGGGCAAGGGCGACGCGCAGGGGTACAGGCGTCCATGGCCCGGTGCGATCCATCTCGGTGAAGAAGCCGGGCAGGTCGGGCATGGTGATCGACGCGCCCGATCGCGATTCGCTCACGATCTGGTTGCCGCGAATGTCGACGTCCTGCTCGAAGTCCGCCGCGGTGGTGACCGGCGAGAACCGGTTGCACTCGATAGCGAAGCCCAGGACGGCAATGCGCGGATTGTCCTTCGACACGACTACTCTCCCTCAGGCGGCAAAGGTGGGCTCGAGCGACAGCTCAGCCCGTCCGCCGGCAAGCATGGGCACGACGCAGGGCATGGGCCCTCGAGACGTAGACGTCGTGGACGCAGGCATGCAGGTCGCTCCGATTGGTGCAATGCCCGTCTCCTAGCGCCGGCGGGACAGGAATTCGTCGACCATGTCGTTGAAGGTAGAGGCCTGCTCGAAATATGGCGAGTGTCCGCAATCGGCGACCATCCGCGATTCGCCGCAGGGCAGGGTTGTGGCGATGGCGCTTGCCAGGAAGGGCGGGAACACGATGTCCTCGCCGCCGGCGATCAGGAGCGTGGGCACGTCGAACCCCGCGAGGTCGGCGAGCGTGCGATAGGCAGTGCGGCGTAGCCCGGCACGCAGCTTCTCCTTGTCGAGCGCGCCGGCCATCCGGTCGATCGACTGGTAAAGCAGATGCAGCGCGGGCTGCCGTTCGGCAGCGGAAGCACCCATGGCCGGATGGATGCCGCGTGCGGCGCCCGCTGCGGCGCTGGCCGTGGCGTCCTTCAGCCAGGCATCGTAGCGGGCGCCGCCCGTGGGATCGCAGGCGCGCCGGTCGAGCGTCCCGGAGGTCGAGCTGAGGACGAGCGCGGCGACCCGCGAAGGCCGCGCGAGGGCGTACTCGAGCACGCTCCAGCCGCCCATCGACTGGCCGACGAGGCGCACGTCGGAAAGCCCGAGATGATCGATCAGCGCCGCGAGGTCGTCGGCATAGTCGGCCGGATCGGGTCCCCCCGGAATGACGTCCGAAGGCGCGAAACCGCGATGGGCGAAGGTCACGCAGGTGTAGCGCGGCGCGAAGTGCCCGACCTGCTGCCACCAGCTCAGGTGATTGCCGCCGAGGCCATGCGCGAACACCAGGGCCGGACCTTGGCCGGTCACCTCGAAGTAGAGCGCACCGAATGGCCGCTCCAGTCGACCGGTCGTGTGCTGTGGCGCGCCGTACCTGCTCATGAGCCTCTCGATCCTGTGACGAGGGGCCGAGCGTAGTGCCTGGACACGCTGTCGGTACAGGCGATTGCCCTGCTGCCCAGCGCCTCGACGGCCTCGCGTGCCACCCTGGGGTCGCTGCCGTCGCCTTCGGTCGACGTACCGTTGTCGGCCACGATCACGCGCGCGCCCCGATCGCGACGCGCCTTTCCAGGAGCCCGCTCACATGTCGGCTCCCGTCTTCCTGCCTGCGCCGGCCATTTCCGCAGCCGAGTAGAAGGCATCGGCGTGAATGTCGCCGGGCCGCACGCCGCGTCGCTCCAGCATGGCGCTCGCCGCCTCGACCATGACAGGCGGGCCGGCCAGGTAGGCCTTGCAGCCGTCGAGATCGTCGAGATCAGCGGCGACCGCTTCGTGAACCTGGCCACGGCGATAACCGGCATCGCCAGCCTCGCTCAGCACCGGCGTGAAGTGAAGATTCGGGTGACGCCTGGCCTGGGCGGAGAAATGATCGTGGCGGTAGAGGTCCTGCTCGGTGCGGGCGCCGAAGTAGAAGTGGATGGGCTGCGGCAGCGCCGACTGCAGGGCATGCTCGACGATCGAGCCGATCGGTGCCATGCCCGAGCCGCCGGCGATGGCAATGATCGGCCCGCGATGGTTCTCGCGCAGGAACGCTGTGCCGAACGGACCGTCGACCCGCACGATGTCGCCGACCCCAAGTCGCCGGGCGACGTAGAGGCTGGTGGCGCCGCTCGCCGTGAGGCGGACATGAAACTCCAGCGTGGGGTCGCCCGGCACGTTTGCCATCGAGTAGTCGCGTGGTGGGCAGCCGTCGAACGTCACCGACGCGAACTGACCGGCCGAGAAGCGGAAGGGCCCGCCAGAGACGATCTCGAGGCGAACGCGCCGGATGTCGTGCGTGGCATCGAGGAGACCGCAGACCCGGCATTCGAGCCGACGCCTCGGATGAACGATCGCGTCGTCCTGCTCGAGCCAGGCCACCTCGCAATCCGTGCGCGGCACCGCGCGACACGCGAGGAACAGGCCGCGAGCCCTCTCGTCGTCAGACAGGGCGAACTCCGAGTAGTTGCCCAACGTCACGGCGCCGCGCACGAGCCGCGACTTGCAGGCACCGCAATTGCCGGACTCGCAACCGAACGGATAGTCGACGCCGGCAACCTGCGCCGCCGCCAGGATGGTGGCGCACGCCGGCACCTCGATGACGCGGTCGAACTGGACGATGCGGACCCTGAAGCTCATGCCATGGCCGGCGGTTCGATTGGACGGCTACAGCGCCGAACGGTGCGCCGCCTCATTGTACCCTCCTCAGCGCGCTTGGCGGCACTCTAGGCGGGCCGAAGCGGGCTGTCGTCGCGAAAGTGCCCGCTGCCGCAACAGCGCGCGATCGACGAGCGCTGCGAAGACGTTTGATCCCCCAACAATCTCCGTCTACCTATCGCGGCATGGGCCGCTCGCCCGCCAGACCTTCCGACAGGGCACGTGCCAGGGCGCTCGACAGGGGCCTGCTGCCGTCGCTGCTGGGCTATGTCATCCGTCGCACACAATCGGCGGTATTCGAGGATTTCGCCGCGACCTTCCATAAGGCGGGCGAGGCGCTCTCGCCGGGCGAGTTCGGCCTGCTCGTGCTGGTCGATCGCAACGCCGGGCTGAGCCAGACGACGCTGGCACGCGCCCTCGGCATCGACCGTTCGACCCTCGTGCCCATTCTCGATCGCCTGCAGTCGCGCGGCCTCCTGGTGCGCCGCCGGTCGCCGACCGATGGGCGCACCCATGCGCTGGCCTTGACGCCGCAGGGCGGCAGGGCGCTCGCTCGCTTCACCCGATTGGTCGCAACCCACGAGAAGCGCATTGCGTCCGGCCTTTCGGCGGCCGAAATGGGGGTCCTGATTGGCTTGCTGGACAAGGTGTATCGCGGCGCACGTTCGCTATAGTCCACGCCCCATGAACTCGATTCATCCAGACTTCCAGCATGTGACCAAGGATCTGTCGCACGATTCCGAGATTCTGCGGCTGATGCGCGACAGCGTGCCCGACGCCGTTCGCACCCTGAACGGCGAGCTCCTCGACATCGATTCGGCACGCGGCTACGCGCGCCTCCGGTTCGAGGTCGTGCCGGCTTTCTGCCACTCGCAGGGAACGATCTGCCAGGGCGGATTTCTCGCCGGCATGGTCGATACGGCGATGGCCAACGCCGCCATCGTCAGGGGCAAGCTCGCTGTCGCCGTCCCGACTTTGGAGCTCAAGGTCAGCTACTTCGAGGCGATGGGCCCTGGCATCGTCTATGCCGAAGGCCGCGTCATGCGCTGGGGTGGATCAGTCGGCTTTCTCGACGGCGACCTGAAAGACGAGAAGGGCCGGGTGATCGTGCACGCCACGTCGACGATCAAGATCATCCGGCCGAAGGCGAAGGGGTAGCGGACGGTCGCTACCCGTTTGCCGATCTCGGCGAACAGCATTGTTCCTCATCCTGAGGAGCCGCGCGTGGCGCGGCGTCTCGAAGGATGGGCAACGAAGTGTTGCCTGGATCCCATGCTTCGAGACGCGCCCTTCGGGCGCTCCTCAGCATGAGGTGTCTGGTTGGCCGACGAAGGGTCTCTCGCCGCGCTCGGGATGGCAGCCATGTCGTCGTCCCAATGGCAAGAAGGCTCGTCTCCTCTTCATGAAAAACGCCTGATCCAGTGCTCGGCGATCTGGCGTCGGGTGGCGAACCAGGCGCCGCCTTTGGCCCGCATGTGCGATACGATGCGGTCGAGGGCGGCGATGCGGCCGGGCCGGCCGACCATGCGCAGATGCAGGCCTATCGACATCATCTTGGGTTGCTGCTCGCCCTCACGCCACAGCGCGTCGAAGGCATCGCCGGTGTAGTCGGCGAAGTCGCGTGCGGTGACGAAGCGGTGGAAGCCCTGATGATAGTGCATGTCGTTGGTGTCGAAGCTGTAGGGTAGCACCAGGTGCCGTTTGCCCGAAACCTCGACGAAGAACGGCAGGTCGTCGGAGTAATCGTCGCTGTCATAGAGAAAGCCGCCTTCCTCGACGAGCAGGCGGCGCGTGTTGGGCGACGGCGTCGAACGGGTGTGCCAGCCGACCGGGCGATGGCCGGCTATACCCTTTAGGGTCTCGACGGTTCGCGCGATAGCCTGCCTCTCGTCGGCTTCTGCCATGTGCGCGTGCTTTTCCCAGCGCCAGCCGTGGCAGGAGACTTCGTGGCCGCGCGCGACGGCGTCCTCGATCAGCCAGGGCGAAAGCTCGGCGGCCCGGCCGCAGGTGCTGACCGTCGCCGGCACGCCGAGTCTCTCCAACGTGTCGGCAATCCGCCACCACGCGGCCTTGGTGCCGTACTCGAAGTGCGACTCCATGCAGCGGTCGGCCACGCCCGCGACCTCGTCGGTGACCTCATAGACCTTCTCGTTCGTCGGATCGCCCGAGGACAGCGCCATCTCCGCGCCTTCCTCGAAGTTGATAACGAACGACACGGCGACCCGCGCTCCGCCGGGCCAGCGCGGGTCGGGCGGCGTGCGGCCGTAGCCTTTCAGGTCACGAGTCACGATGGCCGATCACGTCGGCCAGGGCGGCGGCAAGGCCCTTCGACTCCTTGGGCCCCGGCCGACGGAAGGTGCCGGCGGTCGCCTTGCGCGGCTTCAGGCGGACCAACCCTTCGGCCATTACCGTGGCTGCCTGGATGCCGTCCACCAGGGGCACGGGAACGCGGTCGCGGAGCTTGTTGGCGAGGCCTGCGAGCGGCGCACCAGCCAGGATGACGACATCTGCGGCGTCGTTGGCCACGGTGCTGAGCGCCAGATCGACCAGGACAGACTCCTTTTCCTCTTGGACATCCTCGATCGAGCGGAAGCCTTCGTCCAGGGTTCGGATGGCGGCGCAGCGACCGGACAAGCCGTGCCAGGCGACGATCTCGGCGAACCACGGCTCGAGCGAGCGCGAGAAGCTCACGATGGCGAAGGAGCGGCCGAGCGTGCAGGCGACCAGCATTGCCGCCTCTGCCATGCCGACCACGGGAAAGTCGAACAGCTCGCGCGCACCGCCCAGGCCTGGATCGCCGAACGCCGCGACGATCGCCGCGTCGATCTCGCCGCGCCGCTCCGCCAGCATCTCGAGCGCCGCGGCGGCGCCGATGGCGGCCTCGGCGCGCGTGGCGATGTAGGGCACGCCGTGCGACGCCGTCATGGGCAGGAGCACGGTGCCGGGACTGGCCACCAGCTTCGCGGAGGCGACAAGCCGGTCGGTAACGCCTGTCGAGGTGTTGGGATTGGCGATCAGGATCTTCATGGGTCGATTCCTCCTCCGAGCCGCGCACCGACGAAAGGTCCCTCGCTGTGCTCGGGATGACATCGTTTTTCGGGCGACAGGGATAGTGTCATCCCGAGCACAGCGAGGGACCTTTCAAGGACGTCACATCGCGGACAATAGCAGCTCCGATCTACCTCGCTAAAAGTCCGCCAACTTGCGAAGTCCAACCAGGCGATCGCCGATGATCAGGGCGACGATGGCGAGGAGCACGAGGCCGGCCGAGATCGCGGCGATGGTTGGGTCGGGCCGCTCCTCGACGTACTGGAGCATCTGGATCGGCAGGGTCTTGGTCCAGGCGTCGGTGAAGAAGATCGAGATGGGATAATTGTCCATCGACGCCAGGAACGCGAACATGCCGGATGTCAGGAAGGCGGGCGCCAACGCCGGAACCAGAACGCGCACCAGGGCAGTCGGGTAGCTGCAGCCCAGCGTGCGCGCCGCGTCGATCAGCGAGAAGTCGAACAGCCCCAGAGCGCCGACGACGGTGCGCACGATGTAGGGCAAGGTGATGACCACGTGCGCGATCAGCAGGCTCACGTAGACGTCGCGCAATCCCATCGACTTGAAGCCCTGCAGCATGGCGATGCCGATCACCAGGCCGGGCAGCATCAGGGGTGACACGAGGAACGTCGAGATTGCCTCGCGGCCGGGGAAGCGGCCGCGCACAAGGGCGATGGCGCAGAGCGTTCCAAGGGCCATCGAGATCGCGGTAGAGATGGCGGCGACCTGCAGGGAGACGGTCAATGCCGGCAGCAGGCCGCGCGTGTCGGCGAGCCGCGCGTACCAGCGCAACGACCAGTCGGGCGGTGGCAGAGTGAACACCGTGGACGAGCCGAACGACACGGCAAGGGTGACGACGAGCGGCGTCATCAGGAAGACGACGGTCGCGGCCGCGACGGTCCACACGACATATCGGGTCAGGCGCTCGAGGGCGGTCACGTGCGGCCCCCGAGGCGGCGCCCAACCCAGGTCGAGGCAACGACGATGCTGACCGCTAGCACCAGCAGGACGACAGCGGTCGTCGAGCCGAGCTGCTCGTTGCGCATCAGCAGGAACGATCGTCCGGTCAGGGTCGACAGCGTCTGGAAGCGATCGCCGACCAGGAGCGACGGGATGACGAACATCGACACGCTCATCGAGAACACGAAGGCGATGCCGGAGACGACGCCCGGCAGGGTGAGGGGCAGCGTGATGTGGGTGAAACGATAGAGCGGCGTGGCACCCAGGGTCGCGCCGGCCTCGCTCAGGCGCGGATCGATCAGCTTCACCACCGAGTAGATCGGCAGGATCATGAAGGGCAGGAAAATGTTGGCGGCCCCCAGCACCAGACCGGTCTCGGTGAACAGCAGGCGCTGCGGCTCGTCCCACAGGCCTAGCCCGACCATGAATTGCGACACGACGCCATCGCGGCGCAGCACGATCTGCCAGGCGAAGGCCTTGACCACCGCGCCAATCGACAACGGCAGGATGATCGACACCAGCATGACGATCTGCACGAAGGCGCCGGCCCGCGCCAGGGCGAAGGCGGCAGGATAGCCGACGACCAGGCAGAACAGGGTAACCCAGGCGGCGACACGCAGCGTGTTGCCGATGACCCGCCAGTTGAACGGGTCGCTCATGAAGCCGATGTAGGGCTGCACGGTGAAGCCGGTCGGGCTGCTGAAGCTCTTCAGCAGCAGCCAGACCAGGGGGTAGGCGTAGACGATCGCGAAGTAGATCACCGCCGGAACGGCGAGCAACGCCACCGGATCGCGCCATGGCGACGGCAGCTGCTGGGCCGGGGCCGTGGCGGCGGTCGTCATGCCGGCCGGGCGGGATAGACGAGGGTATCGGCGATCGCCCAACCCAGGGTCATCAGGCTCCCGGGTGGCGGGACGGCGCTTTCGAGGTCGGCCGTCTCCGCCATGAGCTGGTCGCCGTCGGGCGCCTTGAAGTGGAGCTGGACCTTGGAGCCCTGGAACACGGCGTCGAGCAGGGTGGCCGTCGTCCGGTTCTCGCCTTCGCCGGCGCGGATGCGCTCGGGGCGAACGGCGATCAGCACGTCGGCGCCTTGAACGAACCGGCCCGGCCCCCGCAACGGGCCGAGCGCCGTGTCGACCGTCACGATGCCGGCCTCGCTCGCCGCCACCCTGCCGGAGAGACGCGAGGACAGGCCTACGAACTCCAGCACGAACGATGTCGCCGGTTGTCGATAGATCGACTTGGGGTCGGCGAGTTGCTCGATGGCACCGCGGTTCATGACCGCGATGCGGTCCGACATGGTAAGCGCTTCGTCCTGGTCGTGGGTCACGAACACCGCGGTCGTGCCCAGCTCGCGCAAGAGGCGGCGCAGCTCGATCTGCATGGTCTCGCGGAGCTTGCGGTCGAGCGCCGAGAACGGCTCGTCGAGCAGCAGCAGCTTGGGCCTGACGGCTAGTGCGCGGGCGACCGCGACGCGCTGTTGCTGGCCGCCCGACAGCGCACGCACCGAGCGGTCGGCAAAATCGGACAGATGCACCAGATCGAGGAAGCGGCGAACTGCGTCCCGCGTCTCGGCATCGCTACGGTGGCGCGCCTTCAGCCCGAAGGCGACGTTCTCGGCCACGCTGAGATGCGGGAACAACGCATAGTTCTGGAACACCACGCCGACATCGCGCTTGTGCGGCGGCAGGCGCGTGATGTCCTGCCGATCGAGCTTCACCGAGCCGCGATCGGCCGACAGCAGACCGGCGACGATGCGGAGCAGGGTGGTCTTGCCGCAGCCCGACGGGCCCAGCAGCGAGACGAACTCGCCGGCACCGACGCCGAGATCGACGCCACCCAGGACGGTCGTTACGCCGAACGCCTTTTCGGCGCCGGCGACGTCGAGAAAAGGGTCGGAAGCCACGGGGGCTGGCTACATCGCCATGTCGCGGTCCCAGCGCTTCACCCAATCGGCGCGGTTGGCTGCCACGAGTTGCCAGTCGACGCCATGGATCGTGGCGCCAGTCGGCATGCCGGCCGGCACCGGCGTGTCCTTGTTGGTCGGCAAGGAGAAGGTGATCGCCGAAAGCCTGGCCTGGACCTCGGGTCCGATCATCTCGTTGACGAAGCCGGCGGCCAGCTCGGGCTGCGGCCCGCCCTTGACCAGGGCGACGCCGGACGGCATGGCGAAGATACCTTCCTTGGGGACGGCGATATCGACTGGCGCGCCGCTCCCCTTGCGTTCCAGCGCGACCTGCGAGATCGCGCTCGAGATCATGAAGCCTTCGCCCTGCTCCAGCAGATTGTACGCCTGCGGCATCTGCGTATAGGCGGTCAGCAGGTTGGGCTTGATCGTCACCAGCTTCTTGAAGCCGGCATCGATGTCCTTCTGCGCCTCGGCCATCGGCTTGCCGGTGGCGAGGTGGGCCGCCATGAACAGATTGGCGAGGCCTTCGGTGTTCTGCAGCGACGGCAGGATGATGCGGCCCTTGTATTTGGGATCGTAGATGTCGGCCCACGAGGTGGGCGCCGTCTTCAGCGCCTTCGGGCTGTAGGCGATGCCGAGCCAGGGCTGCAGGTAGTTGCACCACATCCCGTCCATGTGGACGGTGCCGGGCTTCAGCATGGCGAGGTTCGGCACCTTGGCGACCGTCAGCTTCTCGAGCAGGCCTTCCGCGACGGCCGGGATCATCACCGGGTCGTCCATCATGACGACCGACAGGTACTGCTTGTCCTTGTTCTTCTGCATCTTCTCGAGGTTGACCAGCGAGCGGGTGCCTTCGAACACGACCTTGCTGCCAAGCTTCTTCTCGACGACCGGGGCGATCACCGTCTCGACGAAATTCTTGTGGCTGGCCGCGCCGCCGACCACGACCTCCTTGCCCTGGGCACGCAGGATGCGCGGCGCTGCAAGGGCGGCTGTCGCTGCTCCGGCTGCGGCGAGCAGCCTGCGACGATTGACGGTGACGGATCGGGTCTCGGACATGGTTCTCCCTTTCGCGACCGAAGGGAAGCAAGGACCGTGCCGTGCCTTCATGCTCCTCCCCAGCTTCGCCAAGCGAATCTGGGGAGGTGTCGCCGTCTAAAGGCTTTTGGCCGCTCTGCGGCCAAAATGCCCAGGCGACGGAGGGGTCATTGGCCCGGGCTCGTGGCTCATGACCCCTCGGTCCGCGATGACGCGGACACCTCCCCAGCGAAGACGCTGGGGAGGTGTATGAGATCACTCCCCGCCCCTCAACCGCGCGACCTCCGCCTCCAGCTCCTTGATCCGTTGCGCCAGCCGATCGACCGCAGGCGCGATCTCGGCCTCCGTGTAGCGCGGCACGATGTGCTGGCGGCAATTGATGTCCCAGGCTTCGAGGCGGAAGGTGATCGCCCGTTCCGGGCGGGCGCGGTAGCCCGCATCGACCAGGCGCTCCATCAGCTCGCGGTCGCCTTCGACAACGCGTGCCCGGCCCCACAGCTTGACCCGCTGTTGGGTGGCGAAGTGCGGGATGAAGATGTGGGCGCGGTCGTTCTCCGTCAAATGGCCCAGCGAGATGTACTGGCGGTTGCCGGCAAAGTCGGCGAAGGCGAGCGTGTGGGTGCCGATCGTCTTGAGGAACCCGGGCGGGCCGCCGCGATGCTGCACGTAGGGCCTCCCGTCGGCGCTGGCGGTCGCCAGGAAGAAGGTGTCGACGGCGGCCAGGAACTGGCGCAGATCGTCGGTGATCTCCGATTTCCAGGCGCGGCCTTCGAACTGGGCGCGCGAGCCGAGGCGCGCCTGCTCCGCCTTGACGGCGGGCGAGAACATCGCGTCCTCGGGGTTGTCCATGCGGGAACCTCCGTTGCTACTCCAGCTTCTTGCCGAGCTGGCCGGCGACCTCCTGGATGAACTGCCAGGCGACGCGGCCCGAGCGCGCACCGCGCGTCACCGACCATTCGATGGCCTGCTTGCGCAGCGTCTCGGACGGCACCTCGAGCCCGTAGTGGCGGGCATAGCCCTCGATCATGGAGAAGAAGGTGTCCTGGTCGGCGTTGTGGAAGCCCAGCCAAAGGCCGAAGCGGTCGCTCAGCGACACCTTCTCCTCGACCGCTTCCGACGGGTTGATCGCTGTCGACCGCTCGTTCTCGATCATGTCGCGCGGCATCAGGTGTCGGCGGTTGGAGGTCGCATAGAACACGACGTTCTCGGGCCGGCCCTCGATGCCGCCTTCCAGGACGGCCTTCAGGGACTTGTAGGCGGCGTCCTGGCCGTCGAACGACAGGTCGTCGCAGAACACCACGAAGCGCCTGGCCGACGGGCGTATCATCGACAGGAGAACCGGGAGGGAAGGGATGTCCTCGCGATGGATCTCGACCAGGGCGAGCGGACCAGGCGGCCCGCCCATCTCGCCATTCACGTGGGCGTGGACCGCCTTCACGATCGAGCTTTTGCCGGCGCCGCGCGAACCCCAGAGCAGGGCGTTGTTGGCCGGCAGGCCCCTGGCGAAGCGTCTGGTGTTCTCGACCAGGGTCTCCTTTTGACGGTCGACGCCCTTCAACAGGTCGAGGTCGACGCGGTTCACTCTGGCCACGGCCTCGAGGCGATGCCCGGCAGCGTGCCAGACATAGGCCTCGGCTGCCGCCAGGTCGGCGCCGGGCAGGATGGGCGGGGCCAATCGGTCCAGGGCTTCGACGATGCGTGAAAGAGTGGCCTTAAGGTCTTGATCCATCGGATGGCGTCGTGAAAAAGGGCGCAGACCATATCGTCCCCGCACTTGCGTTGCAAAGCGGGGTAGGGTCGCTATAGTCCGCGCGCTTTTTCGATAGGGCGTCTTGGCCGCCCAGCAGCCAAAAGCGCCAACGGGGCCGGAAAGAATCGGGAGCGGAAGATGTTCATATCCCAGGCATGGGCGCAAGGATCGGGTGGCGGTGGCGATTTTCTCGTCCAGCTTTTTCCGCTGATCCTCATCTTCGTCGTCTTTTACTTCCTGCTGATCCGCCCTCAGCAGGCGAAAGTGAGGGCGCAGCGCGAGATGCTGGCAGGCGTTAAGCGCGGCGACCGGGTCGTGACCGGCGGCGGCATCATCGGCCTTGTCACCAAGGTCATCTCGGACAACGAGCTGCAGGTCGAGCTTGCCGATGGCGTACGCGTGCGCATCGTCAAGCAGACCATCACGGACATCGTGACGCGCGGCGAATCGGTTCGCGGCCCCAAGGATTCCGAGGAGGACGAGAAGCCCATGTTGCCGCCGCCTGCGCCGATGCCCGAGCGCAAGAGCCTGCTGGGCAGCCTGTTCGGCGGCAGGAAATAGCCGCAAAGGCCGGATAGAAGACCGGAATGCTCAATCTTCCCCGCTGGCAGACCATCGCCGTCGTCGTCTTCACGGCACTGGGGGCGCTGTTCGCCTTGCCAAACATCCTGCCGGCGAGGGTGCTCGATCACCTGCCGGGCTGGTACCAGCAGAGCCGCATCAATCTCGGCCTCGACCTCCGGGGCGGCGCGCATTTCCAGCTCGAGGTCGACCTGCGCACCGTGCTCAACGAGCGGCTCACCAACCTGTCCGATTCGGTGCGCGCGGAGATGCGCAAGCAGCAGGTCGGCATCAAGGATGTGACGGTCGAGGCGAGCCGCGCCGTGATCGTCACCCTGCGGGACGAGGCGCAGCGCGCCAAGGCGCTCGAAGCGATCCGGGCGGTCGATCCGTCGCTCGCCGTGTCGGGCAGCGGCGACACCATCCGTCTCGCCTATTCCGACCAGGAACTCTTCAACAAGAAGAAGGAAGTCGTCGACCAGTCGATCGAGATCCTGCGCCGCCGCGTCGATGAAACCGGCACGATCGAGCCCACCATCGTGCGCCAGGGCGACGATCGCATCCTGTTGCAGGTGCCCGGCATCAAGGACACGACCGATCTCAAGCGCAAGATCAACCAGACCGCCAAGCTCACCTTCCACCTGGTCAACGAGGACGTAGCGGCGACCGGCGTCAACATTCCCGCCAGCCTGCCGCCCACCACCTCCCTGGTGCCGACGCGCGAGGGCATGCAGGAGCTGCGCCGCTCCAATCCCAAGGCATGGGACGAGATCCAGGCGGCCAACCCGAGGCTCTCGCCCGAGCAGATATGCCGCCGCTACCAGCCGCAGTGCCTGCCGGTGCTGAAGCGCGTGGTCGTGGGCGGCGAGGATCTCGACGACGCCAAGGCGACCTTCGAGCAGCAGCAGGGTGGCCGGCCGATCATCAGCTTCACCTTCAACACCGCCGGCGGACGGTCATTCTGCAACGCTACGCGGCAGAACATCGGCAAGCGCCTGGCGATCCAGCTCGACAACGAGATCATCAGCGCCCCGGTCGTGCAAAGCGCGATCTGCGGCGGCAGCGGCATCATCACCGGCACCTTCACCACGCAACAGACCCAGGAGCAGGCCCTGCTGCTGCGGTCGGGCGCCCTGCCGGCGACGCTCAGCATCATCGAGGAGCGCACCGTGGGCGCCGATCTCGGCGCCGACGCCATCCAGGCCGGCACGACGGCGGCGCTGATCGGCACCGCGCTCGTCATCCTGCTGATGCTGTTCGTCTACGGGCCGATCTTCGGCGGCTTCGCCAGCGTCGCCATGCTGGTCAACATGCTCCTTGTGTTCTCCGGCATGTCGATCCTCGGCGCCTCGCTGACCCTTCCCGGCATCGCAGGCCTGGTGCTGACCGTCGGCATGTCGGTCGATTCCAACGTGCTGATCTACGAGCGCGTGCGCGAGGAGAAGGCGAACGGCCGGTCGGCGTTCAGCGCCCTGGCGACGGGATACGAACGGGCGCTGACAGCGATCATCGATTCCAACCTGACGGCGCTGATCGCCGGCGTGCTGCTGTTCGGCTTCGGCTCGGGCCCGATCCGCGGATTCGCGACGACGCTGACGCTCGGCCTGCTCACCCACCTGTTCACTGCCACGATCTTCACCCGCATGCTGCTGGCGACCTGGGTGCGCGTCCGGCGGCCGACCGAATTGCCGATCTGAGGCACCCCATGCTGTGGAGACCGCACCAACTCATTCGCGTACGCACGACCTTCGACTTCATGGGCAAGCGCCGGCTGGCACTCATAGCCTCGACCGTGATCAACGTGCTGTCGCTGGTCGGCGTCCTCGTCTTCGGCCTCAATTTCGGCATCGATTTCGAAGGCGGCATCGCGGTCCAGGTGCGCGCCAAGCAGGGCACGGTCCAGCTCGACGAGCTTCGTGCCACGGTAGGCGCGCTCAATGTCGGCGAGGTGTCGCTACAGGAGTTCGGCGATGCCAGCACCGCCCTGATCCGCGTCCAGCGCCAGGAAGGCAGCGCCCAGTGCGTCGCCAACGCCGACCGCGTCCTGAAGCGCCGGGCCGGCGCCAATTGGTCCGTCAAGCCGGGCGCCGCGGGGACGGGAGACGTGGAGTTCACGGCGCCGAGCGCGCTCGATGCCGTCGGGTGGCGCGACGCGGTGAGCCGCGTCGGCCTCACGGTCCAGGAGCGCCAGCTGCCCCGTGGCTCCGTCAATACGGCAAAGGTCGAGATGACGCCCGACCAGCGGGCCGAATGGTGCCAGCAGGTCGCGATCAAGCTCGTCGAGGATGCGATCGGCGACAAGTACGAGCTGCGCGGCACCGAGTCGGTCGGTCCCAAGGTCGGCGACGAGCTGATGCGCACCGGCATCCTCGCGATCGTGGCGACGCTCTTGGCGATCGCGGTCTACGTCTGGCTTCGCTTCGAGTGGCAGTTCGGGGTCGGTGCCCTGGTCGCGCTGCTGCACGACGTGATCTCGACGGTCGGCCTGTTCGTCATCCTGCAGCTCGATTTCAGCCTTACGGCCCTCGCTGCGCTGATGACCATCGCCGGGTACTCGATCAACGACACCGTGGTCATCTTCGATCGCGTTCGCGAGAACATGCGCCGCTACAAGAAGATGAGCCTGATCGAGCTGCTGAATTTCAGCCTCAACGAAACGCTGGCCCGCACGGTGATGACCGCGGGGACGATGTTCGTCGCGGTGATGGCGCTAGTCCTGTTCGGCGGTCCGGTGCTCTACAGCTTCTCCATCGCCATGCTGTGGGGCGTCATCGTCGGCACCTACTCCTCGATCTGGATTGCCGGCGGCACCCTGGTCTACCTCAATCTGCGACCGGAGCAGCTGAACCGGGACGACGAGAAAGCCGAGAAGGCAAGGGCGTGAGCGGCCCGTCGGCCGGTCCGCCCGACGACAAGACCCTGCCGACGCCGGACCCGGCGCGTGTCCAGCTCATCCGCAGCTATGGTCCCGGCCGCTTCCTGATCGGCGAGCGCAACTGGCGCACGCCCGTGCTGGTGATGCCCACCCTGACCGTCGAATGGGCAGTGGCACGGGTCGAGGAGCTGTCGCTCGCCTCGCTGGCGCCGCTCCGCCAGGTTCAGCCGCTGCCGGAACTGCTGGTGCTGGGCTGCGGCCCGCGCGCCATCCTCGTGCCGCCGGCGCTGCGTGCCGAGCTCAGGCAGGCCGGGCTGGCCCTCGAGGTGGTGGACACCGGCTCGGCGTGCCGCATCTTCAACGTGCTGCTGGCCGAGAGCAGGCGCGTTGCCGCAGCCTTGGTGCCGTTGTAGCGCTTCGGGAAGCGCCCAGGATCGGGAAAATCCCGCTACAGTACTCCAATGATGCCCCTCGACCTCTATCTCGCTTACGTACTGGCCTGCGTCGTCCTGATCGTGATCCCGGGACCGAACGTCGCCCTGATCGTCGCCAACAGCGTGGCCCATGGCGCCCGCTTCGGGTTGCTGACGGTTGCCGGCACCAGCACTGCCGTCGTCGTTCATCTCGCGCTTACCGTGGCGGGAGCCACCGTCCTGCTGAGCTTCCTTGCCGCGAGCTTCGATTGGCTGCGCTGGATCGGTGTCGCCTACCTGGTGTGGCTCGGCGTTGCCGCGTGGCGCGCGCCGCTGAGCGATCTCAGCCGGGTCGGGCCGCAGGCGCGCTCGGCCCGCTTGATCTTCATGCGGGGATTCCTGGTCGGGCTTACCAACCCCAAGACCTTGCTGTTCTACGGCGCCTTCCTGCCGCAGTTTGTCGTTCCTGGCCCGAGGGCATCTGACCAACTGCTGCTGCTGGCTGTGACCTTCCTGGCGATCGCGCTCGTCCTGGACGGCGTGTGGGCCCTGCTGGCCGACCGATTGCGCGCCCTGCTGATCGCCCACGTCCGGCTGCGCAATCGGCTGACCGGCGGGCTGCTGATCGGTGCGGGCGTCGGCCTGGCGCTTGCCCGGCGGCCGTGAGCGCGATCAGGCGAAAGAAACGGGGCCCGCGCGGGCCCCGTTCGACGTTCGGCTCGGTGCTGCCTTCAGGCCGGCGCGTTCTGCTGCGCCACCATGCAGTAGAGCATGCCGATCGAGAACATGGTGTTGAAGCGGCTGGCATAGAGCGCCGGCTTGGCGGCCGCCGCCTTCTCCTCGGCGGTCGCCTCGACCAGGCCGAGGATCTTCTGCTGGTTGGGCCAGATGATGAACCAGACGTTGAAGGCCATGATGAGCGCCATCCACATGCCGATGCCGATCATGACGAAGCCCTTCTGCAGGGTCAGCGCGCTCACGATGTAGCCCAGCATCCACGCCAGCAGCAGGCCCGTGACCACCGTGGCGAGCGCGGCGTAGCGAAAGTAGAACAGCACGTTGGGGGCGATGTACTTGGTGATGGCGGTGCGGCTCTCGACCGGCTGGATGGTCGGCATGGTCGGCACCTGCACGAAGTTCAGGTACCAGAGAAGGCCGATCCAGAGGACCCCGCTGACGACGTGCAGCCAGCGCATGAGGAAGGTGGCCCAGTTGTGATCTATCCTGGTCATCTGTCCGGTGAGCAGGCCGACGACGACGACGATCAGGATCAGCAACACGACACCGGCGCCTACGGTGCGTCCGGGCGAGGTGAATATTGCACCCATTCTCGGATCTCCCCTTTATCTTATTGAAGGGATTGGCAAATCCCCGTGTGCGGAATTGTAGTCCTGCCAGAGGCTGCGTTCAACTGTCGCAGTTGGGCGGTTATCCCCCATGACTGACGGCTATCGTGCGCCCGACGCCGCGCACCGCTACGTGCTCGAGACGGTGCGTACCGCCGACCGGGATCGCTTCATCGCCGCCCTGTTCGCGCCCGAGCCGGCGCGCTCGGACCTGTTGGCGGTGCTGGCCTTCGATCACGAGTTAGCGCGTACCTTGATGGTCACGCGCGAGCCCATGCTGGCGCGGATCCGCCTGCAATGGTGGCGTGAGGCGGTGGCCGAGGCGACAGGCGCCGGAGCACCGCGGGCGCAACCAGTCGTCGAGGCGCTCAGCGAAGCAGTGCGGCGTCGTCAGCTCGCCCCCGAGTGGCTCGGGGCGCTGGTCGATGCCCGCGAGGAAGAGATCGACGGCGCCCTCGATGTCGTGCGGGCTGGCCATGCGCTGGCCGATCTCGAGCTCGCGGTGCTTGGCGTCGATGATGCGGCGACGCGGCAGGCTGCCCGGGCGATCGCCGCAGCCTGGCTGATGGGCGAGGGGCCGGAACGCGCGGCACTGCTCGCCGAGGCCCGCGCCTTGCGAAGCGAGGTCGGCAAGGCGGCACTTCCCCTCCTGCTTCCGGCCCTGTCGCTCGACGGCGGCCTGTCGCCCTGGCGCAAGCCACTCGCCTATTGGTGGGCAGCACGGACCGGGCGGTATTGAGTGCTTCCGTTGCAGAGGGCAGTTAGACTTCGCGCAAAGAACCAGAACCACGGCTATGATTTCCGGCACCGAGATCCTTGTTCGCTCGCTTTCCAAGCCCTCGGTCGTGGACCAGCACGGTACCGCGTGGAACTATCACAGCCGAAGCGACCGTCACTCCAAGATCGCGTGCTGGGCGATCGTTTTCGACCTGCTACGCGTATCGAATCTCTTCCGCGCGCATGTCGCATCGGGAAAGGTTTGCTTCGGCATCAACCACGAAATGCGCGACTTTCGGAACGACCGCAAGAAGGACCTCGATCTGGTCATCAGCCTACCGGCGAGCACGGCCAAGGCAGGTTCGCGTACATTGGCCAGCTTGGCCGAGCACCATCGAATCGAGCTTACGGCAGGAGAGATCGATGAGTTGCGGGCTCTGCCCGAGTTGCGCCAAGCGCCCGTGGGCAACGTCCTCGTCGCCCTGGAAGCGAAGGCCTGCATGACCGCTCACCAAAAGGCGCTGCCGCGACTCTATGACGAGCTGAATTCCAGCCATCAGACAATTCACGGTTCGCACGATCTGGCAATCGCAGCCGGATTCGTCATGGTGAATGCTGCCCGGAAGTTCCTCAGTCCCGGCCGCAACGAGAGGAACCACGTGTCCGATGAAAAGTGGAATGTTCACGATCAACCCAAGTCAGTGAACATCACGATGGACAAGGTGAAGCAGCTTCCGAGGAGATCGAAGTCAGGCACCGAAGGCTACGATGCGCTGAGTATCGTGGTAGTCGACTGTCCCAACGACGGGTCGAAGGTCGAGCTCGTGAGCGCACATCCTGCACCACAGGCGGGCGAAGTCTATCACTACACCTCGATGATCGACCGGCTACGTGGCCTTTACGATACGCGCTTCGGCCAGATTTGAAAGGCGTCGGACAATGCGACGATTCTTGGCCAGTTCACATTGCCAGACTACCGCGACCCGAAATCCCAGGCACTCGAGCTGCCGGATCTTGCGAGCGTCGCGTAGTTGGTTCATCGAGAATTTTTGCTGCCAGAAGCGGGCGTTGCGTGTCGGGATGGTCGCCAACTTGCAGTTGGCGTGATGATGCCAGAAGCAACCGTTCGCGAAGATGGCCCATTTTCTCGTCTTGTTCGCGAGGTCGGGCGACCCGGGCAATGACTTGACATTGCGTCGGTATCGCAGGCCCAACGACGTGCAGATCCTGGCGACTTCCACCTCGAGTGGAGTTCCTTTCTGACGCACGCGTTTCATGAGCGCGCTGCGCTGCGGGTCGGTTCCTCTCGAGGTACCGCGCGGCATGCTTTGTCAGGCTGCGGCCCGCGCAGTCGTTGACGAGAGCAGTCGCTCTTCGACCATCTGACCTTGCAGTCGGGCATCTGTCATCTTTCGCAGATGCAAGCGGACCGCATCGAGGAAGCCCGGCACAAATCGAAGAGACGACGCTTCTGCGCGCTTAAGAAATCCGGTGGTTGCGCGTTCGGAGAGCGGTACGCCGGCATGATGCAAGAATTCGTGCAGATCGGGGCGGGGGACCCAAGCCGGAAAGTCACTGATCTCGACAACGTGCCGCCGACTACCATCGAATCTCGCGGCCCGCGGAAAGGCGCCGGGCTTTCTCGACCAATCGCGATCGCGGTCGCGCTCGTAGAGGCCAGGCATCTGCAGGCGTTCTCCGAGCCACTTGGCAACGGGAACCGACACGGCATTTCCGACCAGGGACCAACGTTGCCTTTCTGGAGCAGAGGAAGTCCAGTCGCTGGGAAAGCCCTGCAACCGCTCGGCGTCCCTGATGTCGGGCTTGATGATCTTTCCGGAAGGCAGCAGGATCGCCGGCGGGGAGGGAATGCCGATGGTAGATCCATTCTTCAAGGTTGGCACAGCGTTTGGCGCCCAACCCAGGCCGCGAGTACCCTCTGTCCAATAGAACCCATGAGCGTGGGTATCCAGGCGGGTCGGACGGACGGAAGGCTGCACGTCGTCAGCGAACAGTACAGATTGTGGCTCGATCTCGCCGACACTCGCGACGAAAAATACCCTCTCACGGCGCTGTGGCAGAAACGCCAGTGAGTTGATGGTTCGATACGCCCAACGGTAACCCCTCTCCTCGAACGCCTTCGTCAGGCGATCCATTGCGGCGCCCTTGTCGAGTGACAACATGAAAGAAACGTTCTCGAGAATGACAATCTCGACGCGGCGATTGTCGAGAAGTCGAAACACATGGTCGACCAATCCCGATCTCTTGCCGGAGATGCCGGCGGTCAGGCCTGCCTGAGACAGGTCCTGGCATGGGAAGCCTGCCGCAAGCACGTCTACGGCGCGCGGCAAGGAGTTCAGTTCCCTGACGTCTGGCCGCTTTGAAACATCCGGAAAGTGAGCCTTCAGGACGCCAGCAGCCGGCCCCCAAATCTCGCAGGCCATGACAGGCGCATGTCCGGCTGCCTGCAACCCCAGTTCGAGGCCGCCAATGCCTGCAAAAAGTCCTGCAACCTTCATTGCACCCAACTCCTGGATCGAAGGCTATCACCTCGGCCCTGTGAATAGAACAAAAAAGGAACCTGAGTTTAATACACGACATGCAGGATATATGGCAAGTCAATGCAATCTATGAGAGCATTTCGCCATTGGCGGAATGAGTTGTCTGTTTCATCGGTGCCGCGCTAGTCATGGTCGACAGGTGAGATCGAGCGAGGAGGAAGCGTGGCACGGGCAAAGGCCAATGGCATCGAGATCGAGTACGAGACGTTCGGCAACCGGGCGGATCCGGCGATGCTGCTCATCATGGGGCTCGGCGCCCAACTCACCCTGTGGCCCAGGGCGTTCTGCGAGGGGTTGGCCGGCAAGGGCTACTTCGTCGTCCGCTACGACAATCGCGATTGCGGCCTGTCGACCGATTTCGGCGCATGGGGGCCGGCGGACATTGCCGGGGCGCTGCGCGATGCGATGGGCGGCAGGAAGGTTACGGCGCCTTACCTGGTGAGTGACATGGCGGCCGACGGGACCGGCCTGCTCGATGCGCTGGGCATCGACCGCGCGCATATCGTCGGCGGCTCGATGGGCGGCATGATCGCCCAGACGATCGCCGGCCTGGCGCCGCAGCGGACACGTACCCTCGTGTCGATCTTCTCGACCAGCGGCCGGCCGGGCCTGCCGCTCGGCAAGCCGGAGGCGCTGGCCATGCTTACCGCGCAGCCGCCCGGGCCCGCGCGAGAGCAGCTGATCGCCCACGGCATGAAGGTGCGGGCGGCCATCGGCAGCCCCGGCTATCCCGCCTCCGAGGACGCATTGCGGGAACTCGTCGCCGTCAATATCGATCGGCGCTGGTATCCCGAAGGTGCGGCGCGCCAGTACCTCGCGATCATCGCGTCGGGCAACAGGGTCGAGCTACTGAAGACGGTGAAGGCACCGACGCTGGTGCTGCACGGCGAGGAGGATCCCTTGTTGCCGGTCGAGTGCGGCCGCGACGTGGCGAGCCTGGTGCAGGGCGCCGAGATCGAGACCTATCCGGGATGGGGTCATGACATGCCGGAAGCGCTGGTGCCGACCCTGGTCGAGCGCATCGCGACATTCTGCGGGCAAGCCAAGGCCTGAGCGGCCAGGCGAGAGGAAGGCGGGGAAGCGGACATGAAATTCGGCATCTTCTACGAGCATCAGCTGCCGCGCCCCTGGGGGCCGAGCAGCGAGTACCAGCTGCTGCAGGATTCGCTGACCCAGATCGAGTTGGCCGATGCGCTGGGCTACGACTATGCATGGGAAGTCGAGCATCATTTCCTCGAGGAGTACTCGCACTCCTCGGCGCCGGAGGTCTTTCTCGGCGCGGCCAGCCAGCGCACCAAGCGGATCCGCCTCGGCCACGGCGTGGTCCAGCTCACCACCAACCAGCCGCACCGCGTCGCCGAGCGCATCGCCACCCTCGACCTGCTGTCGGGCGGCCGCGTCGATCTCGGCATGGGCGAGGCGGCCGGGCCGGCCGAGCTGCATCCCTTCAACATCCGCGTGCGCGACAAGCGCGATCGCTGGGAGGAGGCGGTCAAGGCCATCGTCCCGATGTTCACGCGCGACAGCTGGGAGTTCCACGGCCAGTACTACGACTTCCCGGCGCGCAACGTGATCCCCAAGCCGTTCCAGAAGCCGCATCCGCCCCTGTGGGTCGCCTGCTCCAACATCCAGACCATCGGCAAGGCCGGCGAATGGGGCATGGGCGCGCTGGGCTTCACCTTCGTCACGCCCGAGGCGGCTCGGGCATGGGTGCACAAGTACTACAACAACCTCCTGAACAACGCCCGGAAGCTCACCGAGTATCCGAGCAATCCCAACGTCGCCATGGTGTCGGGCTTCATGTGTGCGCCGACCGATGCGGAGGCCGAGGCCAAGGCCGCCGGCTGGACGTTCTTCATCTTCGCGCTGTCGTATTACGGCCGGAAGGGCGTCGACGCGCCGGGCACGTCCAATCTCTGGGAGGAGTATCAGGGCTGGAAAGGCGGGCCGGAGGAGCGCAAAGCGCTCGACTCGGGCCTGATCGGCTCGCCGGAAACCATCCGCCGCAAGCTGCGCCAGTTCCAGCAGAGCCGCGTCGACCAGGTCATCCTCCTGAACCAGGCTGGCAAGACCAGTCACACGGACATCTGCGAATCGCTCGAGCTGTTCGCCCGCGAGGTGATGCCGGAGTTCCACGCCGCCGAGGCCGAGCACGCCGTCTGGAAGCAGAAGGTGCTGGGGCGCGAGATCGTGCTCGAGGATCTCGATGTCGGGAAGTACGACATCTACAGCCATCAGAACGAGCACATCGTCCGCCTCACGCCCGAGCAGCTGAAGCAGAAGATGGCCGAGAAGGAAGCCCAGCGGGCGTGACGTCGGCGACCCGAATGAAGCATGTGCCCGTCCTGATCGCGGGCGGCGGGCCGGTTGGCATGACGCTCGCGCGCACGCTGGCATCGTTCGGCGTGCGTTGCCTGCTGGTCGAGCGCAATGCCTCGACGACCCGCCATCCCAAGATGGACATCACCAACGGCCGCTCGATGGAGCTGTTCCGCCGGCTCGGTCTGGTCGACCAGCTGCGCGCCGTCGGCGTGGCCGAGGACAACAATTTCGACGTCTCCTGGATCACCGCGCTCGCCCGCGAGGCGGGTGGCCGCGAGCTGCACCGCTTCCGCTATCCCGGCGTGACCGCGAAGCGGGCCGAGATCCGGCAGAACAACGACGGCTCCCAGCCGCGCGAGCCGGCGATGCGCGTGAGCCAGGTCGTGATCGAGCCGGTGCTGCGCCGGGCGATCGTCGACGACCCGCTGGTCGAGGCGCGCTGGGGCGTGACGCTCGAGGATCTGGCGCAGGACGAGACGGGCGTGACGGCGACCTTGCGCGCCACGGCGACCGGCGCCATCGAGACCGTTCGCTGCGATTTCCTCGCCGGCTGCGACGGCGGCTCGAGCACGGTGCGCGACAGGCTCGGCATCGGCCTCGAGGGCAAGGCCGCCGTTGCACATCGCTACATGATCCATTTCCGCTCCGAGGCGCGCGACCTGCTGCAGTCGTTCGGCGTCGCCTGGCACTACCAGACCGACAAGGGAACGCTGATCGCCCAGGACGACGTCGACACATGGACCTTGCAGACTCGACCGCCACCCGGGGTCGATCCGGCAACGATCGATCCCCATGCGATGCTGGATGCCTGGGCCGGCCGTCCCTTCGCGCGCGACATCCTGGTCGCCAATCCCTGGTTCACGCATCTGCTGGTCGCCGAGCGCTATGGCAGCGGGCGTGTGTTCCTGGCAGGCGACGCCGCGCATCAATACATCCCGACGGGAGGCTACGGCATGAACACCGGGATCGGCGATGCGGTCGATCTCGGCTGGAAGCTTGCGGCGACGCTGAGGGGCTGCGCGCGGACCGGCCTGCTCGCCTCCTACGAAAGCGAGCGCCGGCCGGTGGGCTTGCGCAACCGCCGCGCCTCCGAGCGCCACACCGATGTCCGGATGGCGATCGCCAACCTCTACCGGACCGTGGCAGATCCCGACGCGCTTGGGCAGGGAATCGCCCGGCTCGGCAATGCCGAGAACGAGAGCTGGGGCATCGAGCTCGGCTACCGCTATGACGGCGTCGAGGGCGATCCCGTGGTCTATCATCCGACCACGGCGCCGGGCGCGCGCTTGCCCAGCGTGTTCCTGTACGACGGCAGCGCGCTCTATGACCGCCTTGGACCATGGTTCACCTTGCTGCGATTCGGGGACGCCGATCCGTCTCCGCTGATCGATGCCGCGCCGGTGCCGCTCGAGACGGTGATCGTCGACGATCCGACGATCGCGCCGATCTACGAGGCGAAGCTGGTGCTGGTACGGCCCGACACGCACGTCGCCTGGCGCGGCAACACGTGTCGCGACGGCGCCGCTGTCTGGGCGCAGGTCCTCGATGGCCGGCTGGCCGCGCCGACGAGGGAGCACGCATGACGCTCAGCGTCGCCATCATCGGAGGCGGCATCGGCGGCCTGTCGGCCGCCCTTGCCCTGCTGCGCGAGGGTTTCGACGTGCAGGTCTACGAGCAGGCCGCGCGGTTTGGCGAGATCGGCGCCGGCATCCAGATCAGCCCGAACGCGGCGCGGCTGCTCTATCGGTACGGGCTGGCGGCGGCCATGGATCGCTACGGCGTGCGGCCGCGTGCGGTGCATCAGAAGCGCTGGGACGACGCCCGAACGCTGCAGCGTGCCCTGCTCGGGCCGGACGTCGAGGCGCGGTTCGGCGCACCATACTTTCATTTTCATCGCGGCGATCTGGCGGCCCTGCTTGCCGAGGCGATCCCGACCGAGCGAACCCATGCCGGCCATCGTCTCGTCGACCTGCAGGAGAGGGGTAGCCGGATCGTCGTGCGCTTCGACAATGGCGCCTCGGCCGAGGCCGACCTGGTGATCGGTGCCGACGGGATTCACAGCCGCGTCCGCCACTTGGTGTTCGGTCCGGAGAAGCCGCGCTTCACCGGCTGCGTGGCGTGGCGCGGCCTGGTGCCGGCCGAGCGGATCAGCCATCTCGACATCGAGGTAGCGTCGCACAACTGGATGGGGCCGGGGGCGCACTGCGTGCACTACTGGGTCTCGGCAGGGCAGTTCATGAACGTGGTCTGCGTCGTCGAGCACGGCGCGTGGACCAGTGAATCGTGGACCGACCGGGGACGCGTCGAGGACGTGCTGGCCCTGTACGAAGGCTGGCATCCCACGGTGCGCGGCCTGATCTCCGCTTTCCCGGAGACCTTCATCTGGGCCCTGCACGATCGTCTGCCGCTGCCCCGCTGGTCGCGGGGGCGGGTCACCCTGCTGGGCGATGCCTGTCATCCCATGCTGCCGATGATGGCGCAGGGCGCCGCGCAGGCGATCGAGGACGGCGCGGCGCTCGCCGCCCTCCTCAAGGCGATGCCGGACGACGTGCCGGCGGCGTTGCGGCGCTACGAGGATGTGCGAAAGCCGCGGGCCACGCGGCTGCAGGAGGCGAGCGCCGCCAACCGCGTGCGCTTCCACCTGCCTGACGGGCCGGACCAGCAGAAGCGCGATCACGCCATGGCCACGTCGGGCGACCGGTCGTTCGACAACATCGCCTGGCTTTACGAGCACGATGCTGCGGAGGCGCGACCATGATCGAGGTCAACGGAATGGCTCACGTCATCCTGACGGTGAGCGACTGGGAGAGATCGCGGAAATTCTATGCCGAGCTGATGCCCTTCCTCGGCATGAAGAAGGTCTACGACGGCAACAACTTCCTCTATCACGTGGGCGGCCGCACGGCGATCGGCATCCAGCGCTCCGCCGAGGAGTACAGGAAGGAACGCTTCGTCCAGAATCGCATCGGTCTGCATCACCTCTGCCTCAGGGCGCGCTCGCGCGAGGACGTCGACAAGGTGGCGGAGAAGCTCAAGGCCATGGGCGCGTTCATCGACCGCGGCCCGGTCGAGGGCGGCTGGGCGCCGGGCTACTACTACATCGTGTTCGAGGACCCCGACGGCATCCGTCTCGAGGTCAACTACGTGCCAGGCAAGGGCCTCCTGGCGTTCGAGCAGCCGCTCAGCCCGAGCAGCGACCCCGACTGGGATCAGAACTCGCCGAGATTCTGAGGCTTGCCTCGAGCCTGGCGACGACGCTCCGGGTGTGACGTCGCTCGCCGGCTGAAGGCGGGTCAGGTCCGCTTGCGCATCAGATACGTGTCCATGATCCAGCCGTTGGCGCGGCGCGCTTCGCTGCGCCGGCGATAAATCTCGTCGGACACCTCGGCCAGCAGGCCGGAGACGAGGATCTCGTCGGGCGTGCCGAGATAGGCGCCCCAGTAAATCTCCATGTCCTGGTCGGCGAAGCGCCGGTAGGTGTCCTCCCCATCGAGAAGGACCACGACGCTGTCGCTGTCGCTCGGAAAGCCTTCGGCGAGGCGGCGGCCGGTGGTGAGCAGGACCGGCTCGGCGATGCGGTTGAGCGGGATGCGATGGCGGGCGGCAAGTGCCTGCACGGCGGTGATCCCGGGGAACACCTCATAGGCGATGACCTGCCGGCCGCTGGCGCCGATCGCCTCGATGTTGCGGATGGTGCTGTCGTAGAGCATGGGGTCGCCCCACACCAGGATGCCGGCCGTCTCGCCGTCCTTCATCTCGCGTTCGATCATGCGCTCGAGCACGGCCTGCTTGTCGCGATTGAGCGTGTCGACCGCTGCCCGGTAGTCGGCGGCCGCCGCATCGCGCGGCGGGCTCGGCGCCTCGGCGGTTCGCCAGGTGCGGCCCTGGATGTGGCGACGGCAGATTTCCTCTCGCAACGCGCGGAGCTTCGCCTTGGCCGGGCCCTTGTCCATCAGGAAGAAGACGTCGACCCGGTTCAGGGCCTTGATCGCCTGCACCGTGATGTAGTCGGGATCGCCGGCGCCGATGCCGATGATCAGGATCGTCTTCATGACCGCTGCTCCCTGGGGCTGCGAACCTTTTAACAGCGGTCCGCGCGATGTGCTCGCACGCTCACCCCGTCCAGGCGCGCCGCGTCGTGGAGTAGGCGATCACCAGCGAGAACGAGACGATGCCCAGGGCGACGAAGCCGTACAGGCCACGCATGCCCCAGCCCAGCACGTCGAGCGCCAGCAGGCTGCCGCACAGCACGATGGCGATGCGGCTCAGGTTGGCCATTACCGGCCAGACCATCTCGCCGGTTCCCTGGGAGGCGAAGTACAGCGCCATGGCGAGCCCGAAGAAGCCGTAGACCGGCCCTACGATGTGCAGGTAGGTGCGGCCCGAGGCCAGGGCGCCAGGATCGGCCGTGAACAGACCGAGCCACAGGTCGGGCCAGATCGCCACCACCGCGCCGATGGCGGCAGCGATGGCTCCTGCCATCAGGGCGCCGGTCCACGCGACGCGCTGGGCGCGGGCGTACTGGCGGGCGCCGATGTTGGTGCCGACCAGGGCGGTGAGCGTGGCGCCGATGCCGAAGCTGATCGGCACCAACATGTACTCCAGTCGGCTGCCGATGCCGTAGCCGGCGATGGCGGCATCGCCCTCGCGGCCCACCAGGCCGGTGACGAGCAGCACCGTGCCGTTGGTCAGGATCACGACCACGCAGGCGATCAGGCCCACCTTGAGGATGTCGCGGAACGAAGCCCAGCGGAAGCCGCCCTCCGGCCAGCGCAGCCTGACCGCGGCGTTGGGGCCGACGAGGCGCGAGGCCATCCAGATTGCGGCGAGCGCGAAGGCGATCACGGCGGCGAGCGCGGGCCCGCGGATTCCCAGCTGCGGCAGCCCGAACCAGCCCAGGGTCAAGGCGCCGGTGAGGACGATCTGCAGCGCGGCCGTCGCGACCAGCGCGTAGCCCGGCGTCTTCATGTCGCCGGTGCCGCGCAACACGGAGGCCAGCGAGTTGGCGATCCAGTGCGCATAGCAGCCGAGGAACAGGATGGAAGCGAAGGCCTCGGCGCCGTCGAGCGCACGGCCGCTGCCGCCGAGCGCCCCGTAGATCGTACGGCCAAACCCCACGAACACGACGGCGAACAGCGTGGCCATGGCGAGCGCGATCACCAGGGCATGGGCGGCTGCGGCCTCGGCGGCCCTCCGGTTGCCCGAGCCCAGGGCACGCGCCACCGACGACGACACGCCGCCCCCCATGGCGCCGGCCGACATCTGGCCGAGTGCCATCTGGGTGGGGAAGACGAGCGCCAGGGCGGCGAGCTCGACGATGCCGAGCTGGCTCACGAACCAGCTGTCGGAGATGCTGACCAGGCTCTGCATCGCGACGTTGAGCACGTTGGGGGCGGCCAGGGCCAGGATGGTGGGCACGATCGGACCGGCCAGCATCATCTGCCGGCGTTCAGCGGGACTCATGACCTTTCAGGTAGCATGCGCGCCGGCCGCTGCGCGCAAGCTTATCTCATGATCCCATCATTGGGGTGCGGGGCAGCTCCTGGGTCAACGCCGCGCGTGCAGGCCGAGGACGGTCGAGGCGAGCTGGTCGATGGTGCGGATTTCCGCCACCACGTTCAGGGGGATCGTCACGTCGAAGTGGTCCTCGAGCTCCATGATCAGGTCCATGATCGTCAGCGAGTCGATGGTCAGCCCGGTGGAGATCACGGTCTCGCCCGTGATCGGCGTTCCCGTCGAATGATAGGGCGCAAGGTGACGACGAATCTCCCGCATCACCTCCAATTGCAGCGTGACGCGCTCTCCCTGCTCGGCGACCAGTACATCCAAACCGTGCAAATTGACCTCCGCCGATGAACCCTGGTGCATCGGACAGGAACGGGCCGCGAATGGGAAATAACAATTCGTTACGGCATGTTGCGCTACATTTCATAATGTTGCGACTGAACGTCGGCTTCGGGCGCGACCGAGGCTACGTGCCCATTTCCGCGGAGTCTCTGGCTTCGCTCGGAGCGGGCTCCGCGCCTCCCCCGAGCTCGGTCTACGGGGTGGACACATCTCCGGTAGAACGTGCCGGGTGGCCCGATCAATCCGCCGCAAGCGGGGCCGGCGACAGCCAGGCGTCGACGTCGCTCAGCGCCCTTGCCGACAGGGCCTGCTTGCGTTCCTTGCCGCGCAGGGCACCGGGCAGCGGCGGGAACAGGCCGAAATTGACGTTCATCGGCTGGAAGGTCGCTGCGTCGGCGCCGCCGGTGATGTGGCCGAGCAGGGCGCCCATCGCCGTCGTCGCAGGCGGAGTGCTCGGGGCGCGGCCGAGCCGCTCGGCCGCAGCGAAGCGGCCGGTCAGCAGGCCGATCGCGGCGCTCTCGACATAGCCCTCGCAGCCGGTGATCTGGCCGGCGAATCGCAGGCGCGGCATCGCCCGCAGGCGCAGGGTCGCGTCGAGCAGGCGCGGGCTGTTCAGGAAGGTGTTGCGATGCAGGCCGCCCAGGCGCGCGAACTCGGCACTCTGCAGGCCCGGGATGGTGCGAAACACCCGCGTCTGCTCGCCGTGCCGGAGCTTGGTCTGGAAGCCCACGATGTTCCACAGCGTACCGAGCGCGTTGTCCTGGCGCAGTTGCACGACCGCCCAGGGGCGGCGGCCGGTGCGCGGATCGCGCAGGCCGACCGGTTTCATCGGCCCGAATCGCAGCGTATCCAGGCCGCGCGCCGCCATGACCTCGATCGGCAGGCAGCCGTCGAAATAGGGCGTGTCGGCCTCCCATTCCTTGAACTCGGTCTTGTCGCCGGCGAGCAGGTCGGCAACGAACGACTCGTAGCCCGGCTTGTCGAACGGGCAGTTGAGGTAGTCGGCACCGTCGCCAGCCGGGCCGCCCTTGTCGTAGCGCGACTGCTTCCAGGCGACCGACAGGTCGATGCTGTCGTGATGGACGATCGGCGCAATGGCATCGAAGAACGCGAGTGATTCCTCGCCGGTGACATTCCGGATCGCCTCGGCCAGGGCAGGGGAGGTGAGCGGGCCGGTGGCGACGATCACGCTGTCCCAGCCATCGGGCGGCAGGCCGGCGACTTCCTCGCGCACGAGCTCGACCAGGGGATGGTCGAGCAGGGCTTGCTGCACGGCGGCCGAGAAACCATGGCGGTCGACGGCGAGGGCGCCGCCGGCGGGCAGGCGGTGGGCGTCGGCCGCCCGCATGATCAGCGAGCCGGCCCGCCGCATCTCCTCGTGCAGCAGCCCGACGGCGTTGTTGGCGGCGTCGTCGGAGCGGAAGGAGTTCGAGCAGACGAGCTCGGCCAGCGACTCGGTCTGGTGCGCCTCGGTAGCGCGCCGTGGCCGCATCTCGTGCAGGACGACCGGGACCCCCGCGGACGCGAGCTGCCAGGCCGCCTCGCTGCCCGCGAGGCCGCCGCCGACGACATGAACGCTCTTGCTGCTTGACGTCATCCTGTCCGACCTGAAACCGTGCGCACTCTTAAACAGGGGGAGCCAACATGGCCATCACGTATCACAATCCCAAATCGGTATCGCTGGCCGGCAAGTACAGCCTGGGCGCCGAGGTGCCGCAGGGCGCCCGCGTGCTTTTCGTCTCGGGCCAGGTCGGCGTCGATTCCCGAGGCAAGCTGCAGGCCGGCATCGAGAAGCAGTGCACCCAGGCCTGGAAGAACATCGGCCAAGTGCTGAAGAGCGCCGGCATGGGATTTCGCGACATCGTGAAGGTCAACGTGTTCCTGACCGACAGCCGCTTCATCGAGCCCTATCGCGCGACCCGCGCCGCGTTCATCGCGGCGGAGCCCTATCCAGCCTCGACGCTCCTGATCGTGCAGGGGCTGGCCGATCCCGGCATGCTGGTCGAGATCGAGGCGGTCGCGGCAAAGTAGCCAGCTTGACACCCATTATGCTCACAATTAGCATTAACATTATATGCTCAATATGAGTATAATGGGATCTGGTCGTCATGCCTGATTCGCTGAAGGTCGCCCTGGCCCAGCTCAACCCGAAGGTCGGCGACGTCGAGGGCAACCTGGCCAAGGTGCGCGCCGCCCGTGCCGAGGCGGCGCGTCAGGGCGCCGAGCTGGTGCTGACCTCCGAGCTCGTCCTGTCGGGCTATCCGCCGGAGGACCTGGTGTTGAAGCCCGCCTTCCAGAGGCGTTGCCACGAGGCGGTCGAGGCCCTGCGCGCCGACACGCGCGATGGCGGACCGGCGCTGTTCGTCACCACGCCGTGGCGCGAGGCCGACAAGCTGCACAACGCCATCGTCTGCCTCGACAAGGGCGAGGTGATCGGCAGGCGTTTCAAGGTAGACCTGCCGAACTACGGGGTGTTCGACGAGAAGCGCGTGTTTTCGCCGGGGCCGATGCCCGGGCCTCTGGTCTTCAAGGGTGTGCGGCTGGGCGTGCCGATCTGCGAGGACGTGTGGACGGCCGACGTCGTCGAATGCATCTCCGAGACCGGTGGGGAGATCCTGCTGGTGCCCAACGGCTCGCCCTACGAGGTCGGCAAGACCGACATTCGCGTGCAGCTCGGCGTGCAGCGCGTCGTCGAGAGCGGCCTGCCGTTCGTCTACCTCAACCAGGTCGGCGGCCAGGACGAGCTGGTGTTCGACGGCGGCTCCTTCGTGCTCGGGGCCGACCGGGCGCTCAAGGCCAAGCTCGCGTCGTTCCGCGAGGAGGTCGCGACCGTCGAGTTCCGCCGCGGCGCGAACGGCTGGGAGTGCCGGCCCGCCGCGATCGCCCCCGAGCTCGACGACCTCGACTCGATCTACCAGGCGATGATGCTGGGCCTGCGCGACTACGTGAACAAGGCTGGCTTCCCGTCGATCCTGATTGGCCTGTCGGGCGGCGTCGATTCGGCATTGACGGCGGCGGTGGCGGTCGATGCGCTCGGAGCATCGAGGGTGCATACGGTGATGATGCCGTCGCGCTACACGAGTGCGTCCTCGCAGGAGGATGCCGGGGCCTGCGCGCAGGCCCTGGGAGTCCGGCATGACGTCGTGGATATCGAGCCTGCCGTCGAGGCGTACGCCAGGATGCTGCGGCCGCTGTTCGGCAATGCCGCTCCAGACGTCACCGAGGAGAATATCCAGAGCCGCGCCCGTGCCGTCACCCTGATGGCGCTCTCGAACAAGCTCGGCGGCATGGTCGTCACCACTGGCAACAAGTCGGAGATGGCAGTGGGCTACGCCACGCTCTACGGCGACATGTGCGGCGGCTTCAATGTGCTGAAGGACGTCTACAAGACCACCGTGTTCGAGCTCTGCCGCTGGCGCAACCGGCACCGGCCCGAAGCATCGCTCGGGCCATGCGGCAGCGTGATCCCGGCGCGGATCATCGGCAAGCCGCCGTCGGCCGAGCTGCGTGCCGATCAGAAGGACGAGGACTCCTTGCCGCCCTACCCGACGCTCGATGCCATCCTGAACGGCCTGATCGAGCGCGATCTCGACGCCGACGCGCTGGCGGGCGAGGGCCATGATCGCGCCGTCGTCGACCGGGTGTGGCGCCTGCTCGAGGCCGCCGAGTACAAGCGTCGGCAGGCGCCACCCGGGGTGAAGATCACGGCACGCAACGTCAGCCGGGAGCGCCGCTATCCCATCGTCAACGGCTTTCGCGGGTAGGACATCGATGCTGATCGCCCAGATCTCCGACATGCACATCAAGCCGCCAGGCGAGCTGCTCTACGGGCGTATCGATACGGCAGGGTTCCTCGAGCGGGCGGTGGCGCACGTGAACGCGCTCGATCCGCGACCCGATATCGTGCTGGCCACCGGCGACCTCGTCGAGAGCGGCAAGGTCGAGGAGTATGCGCTGCTTCGCCGCCTGCTGGCGCCACTCGAGATGCCGGTCTACCTGATTCCCGGCAATCATGACGCCCGCGATCCCCTTCGCCAGGTTTTCCCCGACCATGCCTATCTGCCGACAAGCGGGTTCCTGCAGTACACCATCGAGGGCTGGCCGGTGCGTCTCGTCGCGCTCGACACGCTGGCGCCTGGCAAGACGCAGGGCGAGCTGTGCACTACGCGCTTGGACTGGCTGGCGGCGCGATTGGCCGAGAGCGACCGTCCGACGATCCTGTTTCTCCACCATCCGCCCTTCGACTGCGGCGTCACCGCCTTCGACGGGCATCGATTGCGGGTGGGCGAGCTGCGGCTGGCCGAGCTGGTGCGCCGCCACGGCCACGTCGAGCGTGCGCTATGCGGCCACGTCCATCGCCCGATCCAGGTGCTCTGGGCCGGCACCATGGCCTCCGTCGCCCCGAGCACGGCACACCAGGCGACGCTCGACCTGCGCGATCAGGCACCGCTGTCGATGATGCTGGAGCCGCCGGGCGTGGCGCTGCATTTGTGGCGGCCGGGCAGCGGCCTCGTCACGCACATGAGCTACATCGGGAACTACGAGGGGCCGCGGCCGTTCCGCTGAGCCATGTCGGTCGTCCGGCGCCACCTCAGCGAGCGGTTGAGCCTCCGGGCCCTGCTGAAGAAGCTCGGCCCCGGGGTCATCACCGGTGCGGCGGACGACGACCCGAGCGGCATTGCCACCTACTCGCAGGCGGGCGCCCGTGCGGGCTTCACCCTCATGTGGACCGTTGTCGTGACCTGGCCGCTGATGGTGGCAGTGCAGTCGGTAAGCGCCCGCATCGGGCGGGTCACGGGCCGCGGCCTGGCCGGCAACATGGTCCTGATCTTTCCCCGCGGCCTGGTCACGACGCTCGTCCTGCTGCTGTTCGTGGCCAACACGATCAACCTCGGCGCGGACCTCGCGGCCATGGGCGCGGCCGCCCGGTTGATGCTGGGCGGCGGAAGCACCCATCTCTTCACGATCGCCTTCGCGGTCGGCTCGCTTCTGGCCGTCGTCTTCGTGCCCTATCACCGCTATGTCGGCCTCTTGAAGTGGTTCACCTTCTCGCTGCTCGCCTATGTCGGCGTGGTCTTCAGCGTGAAGATCGACTGGCAGGCCGTGGCAACCGGCATCCTGGTCCCGCGCTTCGACCTGTCGGGCGAGTCGCTGACGCTGATCGTGGCGGTGTTTGGCACCACAATCAGCCCCTACCTCTTCTTCTGGCAAAGCGCGCAAGAGGTCGAGGAAGAGGAAGCCGATCCCGAGGCCGGACCCCTGATCGGACATCCCGAGCAGGCGGATCGCGAGCTGAGCCGCATCGGTTGGGAGACCTGGGCCGGGATGGCCATCTCGAACCTCATCTTCTTCTTCATCATGCTCACGACGGCGGTGACCCTGCATGCCAACGGCAAGACCGATATCCAGACCGCCGAGCAGGCTGCCGAGGCGTTGCGGCCGATCGCGGGCGACGCAGCCTTTGTCCTGTTCGGCCTCGGCCTGATCGGCACCGGGTTGCTGGCGGTCCCGGTGCTGGCGGGCTCGGCTGCCTATGCCGCCGCCGAGGTGCGCGGCTGGCGCACCGGCCTCGAGCGCCCGCTGCACGAGGCCCGGCCATTCTACCTCGTGATCGCCGTTGCCATCCTGCTCGGCGTGCTGGTCGAGTTCACGCCGCTCGATCCGATCAAGGCCCTCGTCTGGAGCGCGGTGCTGAACGGCGTCATCGTCGTGCCGATCATGGCGGCAATGATGGTGGTGGCGAGCCGCCGCGCGCTGATGGGCGACTTCGTCGCCACGCCCTGGCAACGCCTGCTCGGCTGGGCAGCGACGGCGATCATGGGAGCGGCCGCCATCGCCATGGTCGTCCTGATGTGAGAGTGAAGCCGACGAGGGCTCGCAGACGCATGAGCGATGTTGTCATCGAGGCCGAGGTTACCTCGTGAGCGGCGGCCCGCCCGCGCGTGCTAGCGTTCGGGCATGAAGCTCTATTCCGGACCGCTGAGCATGTTTGGCGCCAAAGCCGAGATTGCAGCCCATGAGAAAGGGCTCGATGTCGAGTTGATCATGGTGCCCTTCGAGATGAAGACGCTGTATCAGCCCAAGCATCCCGAGGTCGTCCGCATCAACCCGAAGCGTCAGGTGCCGGTGTTGATCGACGGCGACCTCGAGATCTTCGATTCGACGCAGATATTCGAGTATTTCGAGATCGTGAGCCCCGAGCCGGCCCTGTGGCCATCCGATCCGAAGGCGCGCGCGCGTGCCCGCCTGCTCGAGCACAAGTCGGACGAGGTCTACTTTCCACCGGTCGTCCGTCTGATGGGATTGCAGGCGACGCCCGCCGATCCCGCCGCTGACGAGGCGCGCGCCAGTGCCGGGCGGTTCTACGACGAGATGGAGGCCAGCCTTGTCGCCAACGAGTGGCTGGCGGGCAGCTACTCCTACGCCGACATCGCCTTCTACATGGCGCAAATCTTCGGCGACCGCATGGGCGCTCCGATGAACGGGGCGCATCCGCGCCTGCACGCCTGGCGCGAGCGCGTCGGCGCGCGACCTGCGGTGCGCCGGGTCGCTGGAGCCATGGGACGGTACCTCCTCTCGCAGGGGCGGCCGATTCCGGCTTTCCTGGCCGACGTCGTTGCGGCCTCGTCATGACGAAGATCCTGTTCCTGCCCGGTGCCGGCGCTTCCCCCGATTTCTGGAAGCCCGCCGGCTCGCGCCTTCCGGCGCAGTGGCCGAAGCACTATTTCGGCTGGCCGGGACTCGGCAACCAGCCGCACGATCCCTCGATCGCGAGCCTCGACGACATCGTCCGCCTCGTCGCCGGGCACATGGATGAGCCGGTCGACCTGGTGGCCCAGTCGATGGGCGGCGTCGTTGCAACCCGACTGGCCCTCGAGCTTCCCGGCCGCGTGCGCAGGCTGGTGCTGACCGTCACCTCGGGCGGCGTCGACATGGCCGGCCTCGGCGCCTCGAACTGGCGCGACGACTATCGAAGGTCCTTCCCGGCGGCTGCCGAATGGATCACGGCGCCGCAAGCTTCCCCCAATCTGCCGATCGAGCGGATCGAGGCGCCGACGCTGCTGATCTGGGGTGATGCCGATCCGATCAGCCCGGTCGCCGTCGGCCGGCACCTGGAGGCCCGCCTGCCGACCGCCCGCCTTCATGTCCTCCCGGGCGGCGACCACGACCTTGCGCAAACGCACGCCGAGCCCGTGGCGGCCCTGATCGCCGAGCATTTGGGCTAACGGGCCGATACGAGCCGGTCATTGCTCGGAGCGCGCCACTTCGATGGCGCTCATGGGATGTGTAATCGACAACAAGAGCGCCATGGGAGTGGCGCGCTCCCAGCAATGAGATTCCTTCGCGCAGCTCCTTCGAGAGCCTACCGCTTGACCGTGCGGCCGAGCGCCGTCTCGTAGACCTTCAGGATCGCCGAGCTGTCGTTGGGGCCGTGTCCCATGCCGCGGGCCAGGCGTTGCAGGTTGTGGGTCGAGGAGCCCTGAGGCAGCGGGACGCCCAGCTCGTCGCCGAGCTCGAGGGCGAGGTGGAGGTCCTTGTAAGCGAGGTTGAGGGCGAAGCTCGGCTCGAGCCGGCCCGACAGAGCACGCTCCGAGAAGCTCTTGAAAGCGTTCGAGTTGCCGCTCGAGCTCGACACGACCTGGATCAGCTTCTGCGGATCGAGGCCGGCCGTCACCCCGAGCATCAGGCCCTCGGCCGCCGCGGCGGCGTTGCAGAACGCCATCATGTTGTTGACCAGCTTGGCCACCGTGCCGGTGCCGAGCTCGCCCATGTGGATCACGTTGGCGCTGAACGACTGCAGCACCGGCAGGGCATCCTCGAACACCTTCTTGTCGCCGCCTACCATGATGGCGATGGTCGCCGCCTCGGCGCCCACCGTGCCGCCGCTCACCGGGGCGTCCAGCATGGCGATGCCCTTGGCCGCCATCGCCGCGCCGATCTTCTTGACCATCGACGGGGCGTTGGTGCTGAGGTCGATGTAGGTCTGACCCTTGCCGATGTTGGCGAGGATGCCGCCGTCGCCCAGGGTGACCGCCTCGACGTCCCTGGGCATGGGCAGCGAGGTCATGACCACGTCGGCGCCCTTGGTCACCTCGGCGATCGACTTGGCGGCGGTAGCGCCGAGATCGGTGCAGGTCTTGACCGCAGCGGCGTTGAGATCGAATACCGAAACCTCGTGGTTGCTCCGCTTGACGATGTTGCGGCACATGGGGCCGCCCATGTTGCCGACGCCGATGAATCCGACCTTCACGCTGGCCTCCCGGGAAAAGTGACGGCGGACTATACGACAGATCGCGCGGTGCGGTGTTTCGCGTTGCAACGCGGCAAGGCAATATGGGCGCAAGACTGTGAACGAGGACCGGGAGGATCGCCCCGCCCATGGCGCGCAACAAGCTTCATCCGATTCCGCATCCGCCGCGAACCCCGGTGCTGGGCAACATGCTCACCGTGGACGGCGACGCGCCCATCCAGGACCTGATGCGGATCTCCCGCGAACAGGGGCCTATCTTCTGGCTCGACATGATGGGCACGCCGCTGGTCGTCGTGTCGGGCGCGGACCTGGTGGCCGAGCTGTGCGACGAGAAACGCTTCGACAAGGCGGTGCGCGGCTCGTTGCGCCGGGTTCGCATGCTGGGCGGCGACGCGCTGTTCACGGCCGAGACCCAGGAGCCGAACTGGCAGAAGGCGCACAACATCCTGCTGCCGACCTTCGCCCATCGCATGATGCAGACTTATCACGACGGCATGCTCGACATCGCCGACCAGCTCGTGACCAAATGGGAGCGCCTGAACGCCGACGAGGAGATCGATGTGGTGCGCGACATGACCGCGCTTACCCTCGACACGATCGGCCTGTGCGGCTTCAACTACCGCTTCAACTCGTTCTACCGCAGCGACAACCATCCCTACGTCGAGTCGCTGGTGCGGGCGCTCGAGGCGGTGATGAAGATGCGCGGCCTGCCATTGGAGGACATCACCCAGCGCAAAAGCCGCAAGAAGCTTGAGCAGGACGTCGGGTTCATGAACGGCATCGCCGACCGTATCATCCGCGAGCGTCGCGAGGTTCCGGCGGACGACAGCGTCAAGCCGGACCTCTTGGGCTACATGCTGTCGGGCGTCGACCGACAGAGCGGCGAGCGGCTGGACGACGTCAACATCCGCTATCAGATGAACACCTTCCTGATCGCCGGGCACGAGACGACCAGCGGCATGCTGTCGTTCGCGATCTACTTCCTGCTCAACAATCCGCACGTGGCCCAGAAGGCCTACGAGGAGGTGGACCGCGTGCTCGGCCGCGACGTCAATGTCCGGCCGACCGCGCAGCAGGTCAATCAGCTCGTCTACATCGGCCAGATCCTGAAGGAATCGCTGCGCCTGTGGCCGACCGCGCCCGCGTTCGGCCTCTACCCCTATCAGAACGAGACGATCGGCGGGAAGTACAAGCTGCGCAAGCGCACCTTCGTCACCGTGCTGACCGCGATGCTGCACCGCGACAAGTCGGTGTGGGGCCCGCAGGCCGAAGTGTTCAATCCCGACAATTTCGCGCCCGAGCGCGAGGCCAGGATGCCGCCGCACGCCTTCAAGCCGTTCGGCAACGGCCAGCGCGCCTGCATCGGCCGGCAGTTCGCCATGACCGAGGCGACCCTGGTGATCGGCCTGATCCTGCAGCGATTCCGGCTGATCGATCACACGCGTTATCAGCTCAAGATCAAGGAGTCGCTCACCATCAAGCCCGAGGGGCTGACGATGCGCGTGCGGCTGCGGCCGGACGTCGTCCGCGGCAGCGGAGCGGTGGCGGCGCCCAAGCCCGCGCCAAGGAAGACGGTGGCGAGGAAGGCGGCGCGTAGCCACGGGACCAAGCTCGCGGTGCTGTTCGGCTCGAACATGGGCACGGCGGAGGAGCTGGCGCGCTCTATTGCCGAGGCCGGCGAGGTCCAGGGGTTCGCCACGTCGCTCGCGAGCCTCGACGACAACGCAGGCAGGCTCCCCACCGAGGGCGCCGTCGCGATCGTCTGCGCGTCGTACAACGGCAGCCCGCCAGACAATGCGGGGGCCTTCATCGCCTCGCTCGAGGACGCCGCGCCCGGATCACTGGCCGGCGTGCGCTACACGGTGTTCGGATGCGGCAACCGCGACTGGGCGTCGACCTATCAGGCCGTGCCGCGTCGCATCGACGAGCTGATGGCGGAGAAGGGGGCCGAACGGCTCTATCCGCGCGGCGAAGGCGACGCCAAGGAAGATCTCGATGGCCACTTCCAGGCGTGGAACGAGCCGCTGCTGCCGGCGTTGGCTGGCAAGCTCGGCGTCGAGCTTGAAGGTGAAACTGGCCTCGCTCATGAACCGCTCTATCACGTGCAGGCGGTCGACAGGCCGCCGGCTCATCCGCTGATCGGCGCGGCCGGCGCCCTGCCGATGCGTGTCCTCGTCAATCGCGAGTTGCAGAACGCCGGGTCGTCCGGCCGCAGCACCCGTCACATCGAGGTCCTGCTGCCCGACGGCGTGGGCTACCGGGCCGGCGATCACCTCAGCATCGTGCCGGAGAACGGCGCGGCACTGGTCGAGCGCGCCCAGCGGCGTTTCAGCTTCGCCCCGGGCGCGCATGTCGTGCTGGCCGCCGCCGAGGGACGACGCGCCCAGCTGCCGGTCGGGGAGGCGATCGCGGTTCATCGTCTGCTGGCGGAGTATGTCGAGCTGCAGCTTCCGGCAACGCGCAAGCAGGTCCAGGCTATGGCGCAGCACACGCGCTGCCCGTTCACGCGCCCCAAGCTCGAATCGCTGCTGGCGGAGGATCGCTTCCGAAGCGAGATCCTCGTCAAGCGCAAGTCGGTGCTCGACCTGCTCGAGGAGCATCCGGCCTGCGAGCTGCCGTTTGCGGCATTCCTCGAGATGGTGCCCCTGATGGTGCCGCGCTACTACTCGATCTCGTCGTCGCCGGTCGCCGATGGCGCGCGCTGCTCGATCACCACGGCCGTGGTGGAAGGGCCGGCGCGATCCGGCGTCGGCGTCTTCTACGGCGTCTGCTCGAACTACCTCGCCCGCCAGGGCGCTGGCGCTACCGTGCAGGCCTTCGTCAAGGAGACCAGGGCCGGCTTTCGGCTGCCGGTCGACCCGGCGGCGCCGATCGTCATGATCGGGCCGGGCACCGGCCTCGCGCCGTTCCGCGGCTTCCTGCGCGAGCGTGCAGCGCTCGCCGCCCAGGGCCGTACGCTCGGCCAGGCCATGTTGTTCTTCGGCTGCCGCCATCCCGAGCAGGACTTCATCTATGCCGACGAGCTCCGCGAGCATGTGGCAGCTGGCATCGTCGACCTGCACGTCGCCTTCTCGCGTCACGACGGCAGGAAGACCTATGTCCAGGATATGCTCAGGGCGCAGGCCGAGGGCGTGTGGTCGCTGATCGAGCAGGGCGCCATCATCTATGTCTGCGGCGACGGCAGCCAGATGGAGCCCGAAGTCAAGCGTGCCCTGATGACCATCCACGGCGAGAAGTCGCGCGCCGGAGAGCGGGCGAGCGCGGCGTGGATGGAGACGCTCGCCCGCGAGGATCGCTACGTGCTCGACGTATGGGCAGGCGCCTGATGGACGGGGCAGGGCTCTGACGGAGGATCGCGAGCGCGCCCGCCAGCTTCGCCGCATCAAGCTCGCGGCGACCGCGCTGCTGGTGTCCATGGCGACGCTGTTCCTGGTGGCGCGGCACCTCGAGCCAAGCCACTGGGCGTGGGGCTATGTCGCGGCGTTCGCCGCCGCCGCGACCGTCGGAGGCCTCGCCGACTGGTACGCCGTCGTCGCCCTGTTCCGCCGCCCGCTCGGCTTGCCGATCCCGCATACCGCGATCATCCCGCGCAATCATCTGCGGATCGCCGACACGCTGGGAGGCTTCATCGAGGCCAACTTCCTCGCGCCCGAGCCGGTCGAGGCGCGCCTGCGCGAGGTCGACTTCGCCGCCCTGGTGGCGGACTGGCTGTCCGACCGCGAGCGGGCGCGCGCACTCGCCGACTTCGGGCTGCGCCTGTTGCCCCAGACGCTCGGCGCCATCGAGCAATCGGGCCTCAAGGGGTTTCTCGGCAAGCGCATCATGAGCGAGCTGGAGCGGGTCGAGCTCGCCCCCCTGGCGGCTGGCATGCTGAGCGTCGTCACCGAGAAGGGCCGCCACCAGCGCCTGCTCGACGAGCTGCTGGCGGCGCTGGAGAAGGTCCTGGGCAACGAGGAAACGCTGGCGGCGATGCGCGAGAAGATCCGCAAGGAGTTGCCGGCGCTGTTCAACCTCTACCGTGCCGACGCCTACCTGCTGCGCAAGATCGTCGCCTCGACCAATGCCTTCATCCAGGACGCCCGGGCCGATCGCCATCATCCGCTGCGGGTCGAGTTCGACGCGTTCGCGGCGAGCTTCATCGAGCGCCTGCGCACGTCGCCGGAGCTCGCCCGGCGCGCCGAGAGCCTGAAGCGCGACATGCTGGCGCGGCCCGAGATTGCCGCCATTGCCGAGGGAGCCTGGGACAGCCTGCGCACGTTCCTGGAACGCGACGCGCAAGGCGCCGACGGCCAGATCGGCCGCCAGCTCGAGAACATGCTGGTCGAGATCGGCGCCCAGCTCGCGCGCGACCCGGGTATCCGGAGCGAGATCAACCGGGGCATGGTGCGGGTTCTCGCCGACTTCGTGGAGACCCAGAAGAGCGGTGTCGGCCGCTTCATTGCTGACCAGGTCAAGTCATGGGACATCGACATGCTGGTCGGCCGGATCGAGCTCACCGTCGGGCCCGACCTGCAATACATCCGTTTCAATGGCACCCTGATCGGCGGCCTTGCCGGATTGGCCTTGCATGTGCTGGAGCAGGGGTTGAAGCTTCGTCTCTGATCGATGGGAGGTTCGTATGGCCAACGCACCCAACTTCATGGACATGTTCAAGAACCTGGGCGAGCAGCTCAAGGTTCCGACGCTCGACATGTCGAAGATCATGGAACATCACCAGAAGAACCTGGAGGCCATGACGAGGTCGTGGCAGGCGGTTGCGGGCGGGGCGACCGAGGTCGCCAAGAAGCAGCGTGAGATCTTCGACGAGGCGGTGAAGGACGTCACCGCGATGGTCCAGCAGTACAAGCCGCCGGGAAATCCGCAGGAGATCATGGCCAAGCAGGCCGAGTTCGCAAAGAAGGCGATGGAAGCCGCCATCACCAACACGCGCGACATCGCCGAGCTGGTGCAGAAGTCGAGCACCGAGGCCTTCAAGATCGTCCAGGACCGGATGAAGGAGTCCTACGAGGAGATCAGGACAAGCGTGGAGAAGAAGTAGGGCGGAGGCGCACTACTGTTCATGTTCCTCTCCGCCCGAGTAGCGGGGGGAGAGGCTAGACTGAAGTTCCGTTTTCGAGAGAGCAAAATTTTCTGTGCGCCCAATGGGTTGGGCGGTTTTGGCGGTTGGGTTTCTGACTACGGCGAGATGTTGTCGATGAGTTCGAGTGCGCGGCGCTGAAG
>Ga0268299_1001055_pt1 | contig 59560 bp, 53 predicted proteins | sample NOBtaG_FD_193484 | JGI IMG/M metagenome (GOLD analysis project Ga0268299, IMG submission 193484) | Activated sludge microbial communities from bioreactor in Nijmegen, Gelderland, Netherland - NOB reactor | ecosystem: Engineered > Bioreactor > Aerobic > Activated sludge | place: Netherlands...
TCCAATTCGACCAACTTCCCTGGGCCGGCGTCACAGACCAGACCGTAGATCCGGCTCTGCCGGATCGCAAGATCGGAGACATCTGCGCGAGGCTCGGAGTGGAGTTCGTGTCCGGTAAGAACCACTTCACTGAAAGTCATTATATTCCTGGGGAGGGGCACCTGAACGAATGCGGGCATCGGCAGCTCGCTCGAATCATCCAAGATCTGTACAACAATCAACGTTCGACTTTCCGGGATGCAAAGCGATCCCGATCTGTTCCAATCTTTGGGGAAGTCTGACCATATGAGTGCAATGAGATGATGAATCCTCCACTCTTGAGCGTCGGCATGCCTGTCTACAACAGCGAGGACTGTATTGGACGAGCGATCGAATCCCTGCTTGAGCAAGCGTATCCGAACGTAGAAATCGTCATATCCGACAATTGCTCGACCGATAGGACGAGAGAGATATGTCTCAAGTATGCGGCGGCCGACAATCGTATCCGATACCACAGAAATATGATTGATATCGGGAAGGAGCCCAATTTTCTCCGTGTGCTGGAGCTGGCGACCGGAGAATATTTCATATGGAACTGTGGCGATGACGACCGACCGGCCGGAAGTCTTGAAGCGTTGATGAAAGCGATGTTGAGGAGCCCGCAGGCTGTGATGGCGCACGGTCCCGTGATTGCCAAGGCTGTGCAGTCAACGACGATACTGGAGAACCGCATGGAGCTGGTGAGGCTAGACACCAGTGACCGAATTCGGGAATACGTGAGGAGGGTCGAACATAATGCGATCCAATACGGCGTGTACAGAACAAGAGAATTAAAGCGCGCCTATTTAACGACGGACTTCATGGCGAGTCGATACGGACACGACTTTCTTCTCTGCATGCAGATGTGTCTACTGGGGCCCGTGGAGTATAGCCCGGCACCGATGATCGTCTATTGGGAGAAAGGCATGCATCCGACTCAGAATCCGATGGGAAAAGGAAGGGCGGTGACTCTGTGGAATCTGCTTACCGTCGGTGAGGCGGTCGGCAAAGTCTGGATCACCCTCCTGTCCGGCTGCTTCTACCTGCTCAGGCCTCACGAAGTACGCCTATCCATTCGTATCAGATCTCTGATTGCGTTTGTCGGTGCATTCGGCAGGCGATATTCACGTCGGCTGCTGAACGACGCAATTCTCATTGCGGCATTCCCATTGCGGCGATTGGTCGCCTGGACATGGCCTCTTGCGAGACGATTGCCGCTTCTCCTCACACTGGGACACAAACTCAAGGTGAGAGACAGCTTGTAATATCCAACCGAGCGGTGCGCATCTGATGGACTTCAAGATAACAAGAGCCTTCACCCGCCTACGCAGGAAGCCACGGCTGTCAAGCCGTGGAGGAATGCTGATGGGTGTCCTCCGAAGCCTTGGCGAAGGAGGACATGCTTCCAGCCTTCGCAGCCTTGTCGGCTACTTCGGCGGAGTAGGCTCGGCGGATTCCACCGAAGAAACCAAAGGGACCACGGCTGTAAAACCGTGGAGCTCCACAACGGAATGGTGTCGCTGCCTTCTCATGGTGGTGTGCATCGTTCTGTCCGGGTGTGGAGCCGGCGATGGTTCTGATCGGGCTTCTCTCGCGGAATCGTCTGTTTCATCCAGCCCAACATACTTCGTGGGGCGGGCGGGAGACGACTCGAGGACCTGCCAGCAGGCCAGGCAGGCTGCCACGCCCAAGCGCACTTTGGCGTCAGGCGTCAGATGTTTAGCTGGTGGAGACACACTTGTGATTGACGACGGCACCTATGAAGAGTCCATAGACGACACCATTCCGTCCGGTACGAGTTGGGACACGGCCACTGTCATTCGTGCAGGGAATCATCGAAAGGCGGTCATCAAACCTTCAGCCAGCGGTCTTTATGGGTTCAATCTAGTGGATGCCGATACACACTTCATTATCATTAAGGACATTGTGATCGACATGATCAACAGCAGCGTGCAGTGCGTTCGGTTGATTAATGGAGGAACTCCGGCAAGAGGTTTTCCCCATCACGTTCGGTTAGAGGGGATTGAATGCACGAATACTTTAGGGTCGGCCATTACATGGAACAACGATTCGCAACTCGTTAGTCACGTACAAGGTCGCGAGAACGAGTTGGTAAACTGCTGGCTGCATCACAACGGCCGCAGGGGGGATTTTCTTGATAGTGCTGTCTATTGGAATTCACGAGACTCTGTCGTTCGTGATTGCCAAATCAACAATAATGGGGCAACCGGCATTGCCCTCTTCACATCCGCCGGAGGTACACCTACCGGCGCAACGATCGAGCACAACCTAATCCATGACAATGCTTTCTATGCGATTCAGGCAACAGTTACCCAAGGAGCGACGATCAGAAACAACGTGATCTACAGTCATCCTTATATCAGAGCAGTCGAGTTAGGATCACTGTCAGCAGGACCGGTGCAAGAGATCCAGTTTTATCACAACACGATCGTCGACAATTCCGGAGTGTGCGTATTTGGCAATCATCCTGAGAACAGCAGCATCGTGATTAAGAACAATATTTGCGCAGGGAACGGAAACAACACGATCGCGATCACAGGGTCAACCAAGTCAAATAATTTGGAGGGTGGCTTGGTCGCATTTGCTGATAGGCCGGCCCGCAACTATAGGCTTACCGCAAATAGTACCGCAGCGCTAGACACGGGAGCCGATCTCGGTGGAGCGGTGCCGTTAGATGCCGATGGCGAAAAGCGAGTCCAGGGAACCGGACCTGATCTAGGCGCGTACGAGTTTGTGCCACAACAATAGTCGGTTGCCAATTTCATCCCGCTACGGACTACACCCAGTCCTTCGGTTGTGGCCGAAGCTTTCATCGATCTCGAACAATTCCAGACATGGAACACATGCCGCCTGATTGCTTCTCCATTGGAACGAGGCTTGTGGGGGTGGACAAGCCTTGCCTACTCATTGCAGAGATCGCTCAGGCCCATGATGGAAGCCTGGGCACAGCGCATGCCTACATTGATGCAGTCGCGAAGTCAGGCGCGGATGCGATCAAGTTTCAGACACACATTGCCGCAGCAGAATCCACCCCGGAAGAGCCCTTCCGCATTCATTTCTCTCCCCAAGACCGGACGAGGTATGACTACTGGAAGCGAATGGAATTCTCGGAAGAGCAATGGCGAGGGCTGGCTGAGCATGCCGCCGCGCTCGGGCTGCTCTTCTTGTCAACGCCGTTTTCCCTTGAGGCTGTCGCCCTGCTTGATCGGATCGGCGTTCCCGCCTGGAAGGTCGGCTCAGGCGAAGTGACAAACTATCCATTGATCGATCGCATGGCCGCGACACACAAGCCGATTCTGCTGTCAACCGGCATGTCCTCATGGGAGGAGCTTGATGCCGCCACTAACCGGGCGACTGTTTCACATTCTCCGATCGCCGTCCTGCAATGCACCACTGCCTATCCCTGTCCACCGGAACGTACGGGCCTGAATCTCTTGTCAGAGTTCCGTGATCGCTACCGATGTCCTGTCGGCATTTCCGATCATTCGGGACAGATCTACGCCGGGCTGGCTGCAGCCGCACTCGGCGCAAATGTCCTCGAAGTGCATGTGGTGTTTTCTCGGGAGTGCTTCGGTCCTGACGTGACCGCATCGATCACCACAACCGAGCTCAAGCAACTCGTCGAGGGGGTGAGGTTCATCGAGAAGGCTCTGGCAAACCCCGTATCAAAGGACGATATGGCGTCCGAGCTGACTCCGTTGCGGAAAATGTTTGGAAAAAGTTTGGTAGCCGTCCGAGACCTTGCTCCTGGTCATCTGCTGGCGGAGAGCGATCTTGTGCTCAAGAAGCCGGGAACCGGTATTCCCGCTTCCCGCCTGACCGAGGTTCTGGGGAGAAGGGTCGGGCGTGAGGTGCCGGCCGGACGGTTACTCTCCGAGGGAGATCTCGATTGAGCCATACAAAGAAAGTCCAGCGTAGTCGTCGAACGTGTAAGGCGAGGAGACGTCACAATGCCGCTTGAATTCACTCTTGACCAGGCTGCTCGCATCCGCCTGGCGAAGCTGGGCTTCGATCCTGCCGCTCTTCCTCACCAATACCGATTTTCCTGCGATCTCTGCGGCTGGCAGGTGTTCCGGACGATCGCTCATACGGATCGGTATGGATTCCCCGGCATGTATCAAATGTGCGAAGGGTGCGGACTCGTGTTCCAGAATCCCTGTCCGACCTCTCAAGGATATGAAGAATTCTACGCAAAATGGTACCGGCCCCTCGTGGCGGCGTTGCATGGCCAACCTCATGATGAAGATGCGATGCAAGCTGTGGAGAATGCCTATGTCCGAAAGCTCATGAGTTTTCTCAAACAGCACATGAGAACCAGACCGCTTGAGCTCAGCGTCGATCTGGGAGGAAGCACCGGCAGAGTGGCCAAAGGCGTTCAGGATGTGCTTGGAGGTCGATGCCTCGTCGTGGATCCTTCTCCGATTGAACTGGCGGAAGCACGGGAACGGGGACTGGATTGTGAGCAGGGTCTGGCCGAGCAGTGGGATCCGAACGGGCGGCGCTTCGACCTGGTCCTTGTGTGCCGCTCGGTGGATCATTTCCTGTCAATTTCGAGCGTGCTGACGAAAGCCGCAAGTTGCCTGAAGCCGGGTGGGTATCTCTTTGTCGATCCGGTGGATTTCGAGAGTTGCGCGACGACGATCACCGATTATCGACGGCTGCTTAAAATGGACCATGTGTACTATCTTTCCGATGAGACGATGAGACTGTACCTCAAGGCCGCCGGTTTTGACCTCGTCTCCAGCGATTTCGGTGACGGCAGCTATTACATTAGTTACCTGGCTCGCTATACAGGAGACGTGCAAAAGCCGGCGCATCAGACGGCCTACGCTCGAGAAACAGGCCGGAGGCTGCGCGAGTTGCTTGTCAGACCGGCCCCTCGACCCTATCCCGTCGACCTGCTGACGAGACTGGCGAGACGCCTTCGACGCCTATCCCGATTCTGATCCCTCCGTAAACCTCCTGCACGAGAACGACCAATGAGGAAATACGCCGGTCTCATCATTAGCGTGGTAGTGTTCCTGCTATCGATCGCAGCAGGGGAAATGTTCCTGAGGACCTTCGTGCCCATTGCCGACCCATACGAATCGCTCAAGTCTCCGCGCCACTACATTCCCTCCCAGTTCCCGACCAATTTGCACTTGACCATCGAGGCAGAGGAAGGCTTGCCGGGCATTGCCGGTAAGAACCTGTTCACGACCAACAATATGGGCTTTCGAGGCGATCCTCTCGTGAGTCCGAAACCGCAAGGAGAATTCAGGATTTTCCTCATCGGCGGGAGTACGGCCGAATGTCTGACGGTGGATGATTCTCAGTCAATCAATGCAGTCCTCCAGAATGAGCTGATGAAGGATGGTCCGGCGAGAACTACGGTCAAAGTCTACAACGCCTCCAAGTCCGGTGATCGAAGCTACGATCATATCGCGATGATCGTTCATCGGCTTGTGCACTTGGAGCCAGACTTGTTGATCGTCTTTGCAGGCTTTAATGACCTGAACGCATCCATGAAGAATGCCGACTACTTGCATTACAAAAACAACGGCTATGAAACGCGACTGACTACCCCCGGTCTGGCCATGATGCTGGCCACCGAGTTTGAGTTGGGGAGGCGGGTCCAGTATCTCGTGAAGACGCTTGCTGGAAAGACCGATCGTCAAGTGTTCGAAGAGATTCCTGTAAAAACCAACTACAAAGAGAAAGTCCGGGTGCGCCTGTCGGTTCCGGTGTCCGACGACAAACCAAGAACGGACCCGGCGTCGTACCGGCGCAATCTGACAACGATCGAAGGTGTTGCTAGGGCTCACGGCATACGGCTGATGTTCATGACCCAACCGTCTTCCTGGAACAGTCCGATCGATCCGGGGATCAAGGATTGGCACTGGATGACATACCGGGCCGGAAAGACCTACAGGGAAGACTCCATGGATGAGGCGCTGACCTCATTGAATCGCGTGATGCTGACGGTATCGTCTGAACAAGGTGTTCCTGTTCTCGACCTTGCCAAGTCCATTCCGAAGTCTGCGGAGTTCTTCATTGATGACGTGCATTTCAACGCGAGAGGCGCTCGGGAAATCGGGACACAGCTCGCCTCCTTCATTCGAAACAGAGGCCTTCTTGTTCCCGATCGTCAGCGGCATGGAGATGTCTGAGCCAAGGAACACGGTCATGTATTTGGGCCCGGCCCATGCACTCAGTACGGCTCAACGCGTGCTCGAGCCTCGCTGGACGGTAGCAGCTCCTGATCTCAGTCCGGAGGCGGTGAATGCGCTGTTGCCCGAAGCAGTTGCCGTACTTGACGCGTCCATGCGGATTCGCCTTGATCGCGCTGCCCTTGATCGGGCGAAACGTCTCCGCGTCATCTCCACGGCCACGACGGGGGCGGATCATATCGATGCACAGGCGCTGGCAGCGCGCCGGATACCGCTCCTCACTCTGGCCGGTGAAAGGGAATTGCTGTCCCAGCTCACTCCCGCGGCGGAACATTCCTGGCTGCTGCTCATGGCTTGCGCCAGGCGTTTGCGCGGTGCAGTCCAACATGTGTTGGATGGGCAGTGGAGACGGGAAGAGTTTCCGGGAATCATGCTGAAAGGTAAAACACTGGGGTTGATCGGGTGCGGCAGGATCGGCTCGTGGATGAGCCGGTATGCCAGGGCGTTCGGTATGCATGTCTTGGGGTACGATCCGTACACGGATGTCTGGCCGTTAGAAATAGATAAGTGCGACCTCGACACGCTCCTAGAGAGGTCGGACTTCGTCTCCATCCATGTTCCGCTCAATCCTCAAACAACAGGATTGATCGGTAAACGGGAATTTGCCCTCATGAAATCCGGGACGGTGCTCGTCAATACCTCTCGGGGGAGCATCACCGATGAGGAGGCCCTGCTTTCGGCACTGGAAGAAGGTCGCCTCGCGGCGGCTGGTCTCGATGTCCTGAATGGAGAGCCGTTGACCGACCGGCATCCCCTGGTGGGCTACGCCAGGCGAAAAGACAATCTGGTGATCACGCCTCATATCGGCGGATTCTCACCGGATGCGGTCACCATTGTCGTGGCCCATGCCGCTCGCCGAATTGCCGCCGTGTTGGGGGACGAAAGCGTCAATGGCCATTGATTTCAGATACGCCGAGATCGACGAATACCATCGCGTCAGCCGGTTTCTCAACGAATACTGGGCAAAAGACCATGCGTACGTTCGGTTGCCCGAACTCTTCGATTGGACATTTCGTCGGACGGGGCTGTGGGATCAAGAGGGATATAGTTTTGCTCTTGCAGAAACCAAGGGAGAGATCGTGGGCATCCTGGGAGGCATTCCGTTCTCCTTCAACTGCCACGGAAAGACGTCGCGCGCCGTCTGGACAGCCAATTATATGGTGCGACCGGAATACCGCGGTGGCTCAGTGGGAATCAGTCTCCTCCGGATGTTCTGGCGCCCCCCGTTCGAAACCGTTGTGTCGTTTGGCATTACGCCCTCCGTCACTCCTCTGTATCACCTGCTTCGGTGGAGGGTGATGGAACAGATTCCCCGTCATTTCATGGTGCTTCCTGATGCGCAAGAGAGAGCGGCCCACCTGCTTCGCCTCGCTCAGCCGGATTGGTCGGGGGACCGCGCGAGGGCCCTGGTCCGCGAGTTCGAGGCTACACCTCGCCTGTCTTCCGGGGCTGAGGCCATGGAGCTGTTGCCCGAGAAGTGGGATGAGCTGGACTGGCCCGTCCATTCGACCGGCACAGTCGGGGCGGCACGGGATGTCGACTACCTGACGTGGCGATATCTCAAACACCCGGTGTTTCGCTATCGATTGATCGGCGCTTCAGACGGGACGCGAACCGGGTTGCTGATCTGGCGTCTGGAGAAGATTCACCATAGGACCCCGCAGGGTGTTGACGAGGTTGATCGGATCGGAAGGCTTGTGGAGTTCTTGCCGACGTCCTCTGACAATGCCAACCGATTGCTGACGTCGTTCACGCGCGAGCTTTGGAATTCGCGGGCTCTTGGCGCGGATTTTTATGGTTATCACGGCCAAATCCGGCAGTGGTTGCAGGAATTCGGGTTTCGTTCGGTCAACGGTCACCCGGACGGTCAGATGATTCCATCCCGCTTCCAGCCGCTCGACGGGAGAGGCGGCGGTATCTGCAGCGCGTTCATCGCGCCGGATACGGTGCCCGCCTGCGGGTTGAATTCCGGCTGCTCATGGTACTGGACCAAATCGGACGCCGATCAAGATCGTCCGAACTAAGGACATATCTCAATGGGTCAGGCCTTACACGTGGTGATGTACCACTATATACGTGATCTTCCGATGACACGCTTCCCCCGCATCAAGGGAATGCTGCTCGACGATTTTCTGCGACAGGTGACCGTTCTTCAAGACCGATACGAAATGGCCACGTTAGAATCGGCACTTGATCTCATGCGGGGAGCCTATATTCCGAAGAGAGATCTTTGTCTGCTCACCTTCGATGACGGACTCAAGGAACATTACCGCGAGGTCACACCCATCCTCTTGGAGCGCCATATCCAAGGACTATTCTTTCCGATCACCAGCTGTCTGGAGGAATCTTGCCTTGCCCCGGTCCACATGAATCACTTTCTGATGGCGTCGCTTGAATTCGACCAATATCAACGGGCATTTCTGGAAAAACTTGAAGAGTTGGCTCCGGGAAACGACGATCGAAACAGGGTGGATCCGGCACTTGCCATGCGCACCTATCGCTGGGACAAACCGGAAGTCGCCGGATTCAAGTATCTTTTCAACTTCGTCCTGGAGGGAACGCTCCGCGATCGAGTGGTGAGCAGCCTGTTCGAGAAACATCTCGGTGATGAGAGGGAGTTCGCCCGATCACTGTATCTGAATTGGGAAGAGGCCAGGCAGATGCAATCGGCAGGCATGCTCATGGGGGGACACTCTCACGGACACCAGCCGCTTGCAGTCCTGCCCGAGGATGAATTGACCAGTGATTTGACCGCATGCCGGCGGCTTCTGTGGAGCAATCTGAAGCCGCAGACAATATGGCCTTTCAGCTATCCGTACGGAAAGAGAAACTCCTTCAACCAAGCCGTAGCCCGTCAATTGGACGGCCTAGGCTTCACCTGCGCGTTCAGCACCGAACCAGGCATGAATGCTCCCGGGACCGCCCGGTTCGCTCTGCATCGTCTGGACTGCAAAGACGCCCCCATGAACTGATCGCCATGAAGAATCTCTATCTCACGATCCCGGTCGGTCAATCCGTCAGGGATTATCTCATTGTCGGGACGGTGCAGCGACTGCTCGACCTGTTGCCTGACTTCAGAATCGTCCTGCTGACACCTTCCTACAACGTACCGGACTTCTTGAAATTGTGCCCTCAACACCCGCGGCTCCTTGTGCGTCGAATGGAGATCCGAGTCGGAGGCCGCAACTGGCGGCTGATCCACTGGCGGAGAAAGCTGCAAAAGCGATGGGCGATATCATGGCTGTTGCGATGGGAAGCCAGTCGGGCTGAACTTCCGAGCTATCTGGCCAAGACGTTTGCAGAACTCCCTCCCTCCTTGGTCGTGTCGACCCATCCGATGCCCTACCATGATTACGATGTCGTGATGTGGGCTCGACGTCTTGGAATTCAGACGCTGGGAGTCGTCAAGAGTTGGGACAATATTCAGAAGCGATTGGCCAGTCATTGCCATCTACTTGCCGTGTGGAATCCCGTCAACAAGAAGGAAGCGCTGAGTCTGCTGAACTACCGGGACGATGAAGTGGTGATCAACGGAAGCCCTTCGTTCGATCCATATTACGACCCTGCGTTTCATGTCTCACGGCACGAGTTTGTCACATCCCTTGGGCTGGACCCATCCCGTCCGCTCGTCACACTCGCCACGGATGGTCCGACCAACAATGAATTTTACGGTCGGGACGAGACGCATCTCGTCGAGGATATGCTCCGGATGATGAAGGAGTTGGAGGTATTGAAGGGAGCCCAACTCGTCATCCGCCTGCATCCCATGTCGCATCTCGAGTGCTTCTGGAAATATTGGGGGCGTCCCGGCATCAAGATCTCATTCACCTCGGTCATGCCTGGAATCATGTGGTGTCCGAGCAGAGAAGATCTCATCGAACAAACCAATCTGCTGAGACACTCGGACGTCATCGTCACTCCCGGGTCATCATGGGTGTTGGAGGCGGCCATCTTCGACAAACCGACGGTCGTGCCCATCTACTCTGATCTTCAACCGGACCATGCTGCGGCGGATTTGGTTCGCTGGACTCTCGCCCGGCATTTCAAGCCCCTTGCGGAGAATGACTGGGTTCCGATCACGCGGTCCTATGTCGAGACCAAGTCGGCGATCGAGGAAGCCTTCACTCGCCCGAGCAAGTATGCCAAAGGACGGAGGGCGATCGTGGAGAATTATGTCTTCTACTGCGACGGCCGTTCCCGCGAACGCGTAGTTGAATGGATCGCCGGTGCCGCCCGATCAGTCAAGTCGGGGAAGCCGAGAGGATACTGACGCAATGGGCGAACGATGACCGACATCCGGATTTTCGCACGTGAATTGAGTCGACTCGGTGCCAGCCAGGTTTTTGGGATACCGGGTGAGGGGCCTTCGCTGGAACTGATCGATGAGCTGGAGCGGGGCGGCGTCAGGTTTCATTCCGTCTCCCATGAGGCGGCCGCTGCCTTGATGGCGGGCGGATTCGGTCGCGCGACCGGGATCCCCGGTATTTGTCTGTCCATCAAGGGACCTGGCTTCTCCAACATGTTGGCCGGTGTGACATCGAATTGGCTGGATCGGAATCCTTCACTGTCACTTTCCGAGAGTTACGGTCCCGGCTCATCGGCCGATCGCATGCACAAGCGCCTTCCCCATGCCGCCATGGCGAAACCGGTTGTGAAAGCCTATGCAAACAATCCTCACCAGGATCTCTTGCCGCAGTTGTGGAACCTTTGCCTGTCGGAAGAACCGGGACCGGTGCACGTGGATATATCCAGCTCCATGACAGGAACAACGTTCGAGGGCGGCGCTGTGGAAGCGGACCTGGAACCTCTCCCTCAGCGCATGGCTGTCATGATGAAGGCGGCTAGGAAGCCGCTACTGATTGTCGGATCACTGGCGACGAGAAGAGCGTGGAGAGAGAGCCTGGCCTTCTTGACGATCCCGGTCTTTACGACAGTCGCAGGAAAGGGTGCATGTGATGAAACCGGACCATGGTCGGGGGGCGTGTTTACGAACGCCGGCGGACCGTATGCTCCTGAAACGAGCGTGCTTCAGGAGGCGGATCTCGTCGTCGGGCTGGGGCTGCGTACCACGGAGATCCTTGATGTCAGACCGTTACATGCGCCGTTGCTCCTTCTGGATGAGTTGTCTCACCGCGCCAAAGGTCTGGCGCCGGCGATGGAAGCAACGGTCAAGGAGGATGGTTTTCGAGAGGCCATCGAGTTGCTCAAGGGCAAAGAGTGGGGGGATCAGGAAGTCCTTGCGGCAAAGACACAACTCGAAGATCGGCTGGCAACCGATCAATGGATGCCTGCCGGCGCTTTCCGGGTCGCGCAGAATACCTTGCCCGCCTCCACGGTCTTTGTGCTCGACACCGGCAGCTTCTGCACGATCGGCGAACATGTTCTGCTCGCAGATCGTCCCGGACGGATCATGGGGAGTGCCTGCGGTCGTTCGATGGGAGTAGCCCTTCCGTTCGGAATCGGAGCGGCCTTCGGTTTGAAAGGGACGCCGACAGTCATCGCGATCGGGGACGGGGGGGTGCGGATGTACCCGGAAGTAATCACGACGGCTGTGCGCGAGAACATGCCGGTGCTCGTGATGTTGATGAACGACGGGTCGTACGCCAGCATCCGCCATGTGGCTGAATCGAGGCGGCTGACGACGAACCCGCTACACCTCGATTCGTCCCGCTGGCGCCCGGTGTTCCGGTCGCTGGGTTGTGCTTCAGAGCGCATCATGTCGCTCTCTTCATTGGAGCAAGCGTTGAAGAGCTGGAGACAGTTCCCGGAGCCGTTGTTCCTGGAACTGAAATTCAACCCCAATAAGTACCTACACATGATGGAGGGCATCCGCTGACATGCGACCTCACCACGTACTCATCATCGGCAGCGGCTCGGTCGGGCGCCGACATGCCAGGAACCTGCATCAACTGGGTTGCCAAGTGTCGTGCATGGATGTGCGTCACGATCGGCTGGAGGAAGCCGCCAAAGAGCTTCCAATCATTCATCAGTTCACGAATCTCCAAACCGCGCTTGTGCGGGCATCGGAGTTCACCGGGGTCGTCATCTGCTCGCCTCCAAAATTTCACGTGGAGCAAAGCCTGGCGGCGCTGGATCTCGATCTGCCCGTGCTGCTCGAAAAACCGGCCTCCGTCGATGCCGCCGGCTGCAGACAGCTTTACGCGCGACTGCAACGAGGCGGAAAACTTCTCCTGGGCTATACATATCGGTGGTGGACGCCGGTGCGTCAGTTGAAAACCTTGATCGATGCGGGGGCGATCGGCCTTCCGCGGCATGCCAGGTTTGTCATCAGCGCCCACCTCGCCGACTGGCATCCCTGGGAGCGCTATCAGGACTTTTTCATGGCCAGACGTGAGCTCGGCGGCGGGGCCTTGCTGGACGAGAGTCACTTCATTGATCTCATGCTGTGGTTCTTCGGCATGCCGGATTGTGTCTTTGCGCGGATCGGTAAAGTGTCGGATCTGGAGATCGATACGGACGACGCCGTCGACATCGTCGCCACGTATGCCGACAAGTTCCGTGTCACCATCCATCTCGATCTGTTCGGGCGTCCCCATGAGAAAAACATTGTGGTGACAGGGGAGCAGGGGACGCTTCAATGCCTCTTCGCCCCTGACGCGCTCCGGCTGGGCCGTACATCGGATGCGCGATGGGAGACGGAATATTTCTCGATCGAACGGAATGACATGTTCCTGGGTGTGGCGCGGGAATTCCTCAATCTCATTGACGGCAACATTCCAGACCAGACCTGTACGGTGTTGGATGGGCTGAAAACCCTCGAAGTGATCGATGCCTGCAGAGAGAGTCAAAGGACGAGGAGCGAAGTCGTATTGCGGGGAGTGGTTCATGCTTGACGGACTGAGAATTCTCGCCCTGGTTCCGGCACGGAGCGGAAGCAAAGGCATCCGGGACAAGAATCTGGCCAGTGTCGGCGGGCTGTCGTTGATCGCAAGGGCCGGAACAGTTCTCGGACAGATACCCTGGATCGATAGGCGGATCATTTCGACCGATTCAGCGCGCTACGCGGACGAAGCGCATGCGTATGGTCTGGAAGCTCCCTTTCTTCGTCCTCCTGAGCTGAGTACCGATACTGCCGGAGCGCTTGAGACATTTGTGCACGCGGTGGAATCCTGCGAACGCCTCGATGGCTGCCGGTATGATCTGCTCCTTGTGACCGAACCGACTTCTCCGCTGAGAGAGCCGTCCGACATCGAAACGACCGTACGTGCGCTGATTACAGGCGGGGTCGATGCTGCCGTGACGGTCAGTTGCTTGGACACGAAGACGCATCCACACAAGGTATTCGCGCTTGCGGAAGGTCGGCTCCGCTACTTCAGCGAACAGGGGGCGGGAGTGAAGACCAGGCAAACGCTCCAGCCGCTCTATTCCAGAAATGGTCTCTGTTACTGCTACCGGCGCGCGACACTGTTCGATAAACGCGCTCTTATCACGGACAATACGCTGGCCGTGATCACCGACCGTCCGGTCGCGAATATCGACGAGCCTCTCGATCTGCTGTGGGCCGAATTTCTTCTGGAGCATGCCGGACAGCTTTCGCCTGCCGGTTGAGTGTAGACCGTCCCGTTCTCCGCAAAGAGATCTCCCTGCTCACGGCCCGCCGCTGTTCCAATTCCGGGGTACATCATCGTGGAGCAAATGATGAAACGAAAAGTGCTGGTTCTTCTCGTCGATCGTGCCAACTACGGGCGCCTCAAGCCGGTCATGCGGGCGATTCAGTGTCATCCGGCGCTGACGCTTCAAGTACTGGCGGCCGGGACCATGGTGTTGGAGCGTTTTGCGCAGCCGATCCAGGAGGTGAGAAAGGACGGCTTCCCTGTGGACGGGGAGGTGTTCATCGAGGTCGAGGGGTCCACGCTCTTGACCATGGCCAAGTCGGTCGGCTTTGCCACAATCGAATTCGCAGGTGAGTTTCATCGTCTCAAACCCGACGTCGTGGTGGTGATCGGTGATCGCTACGAAGCGCTGGCGGCGACCGTGGCGGCGGCGTATATGAATCTCTGCGTGCTCCACATCCAGGGAGGAGAAGTGAGCGGGTCCATCGACGAGAGCACCAGGCATGCGATCTCGAAGTTTGCGCAGTACCATTTCCCGGCGACGAGACGGTCCGCAGAGTATCTGATCCGGATGGGGGAGCGTCCGGAATCCATCCTCGGAATCGGCTGTCCCAGCAGCGATCTTGCCCTGAGGCTTGACCGGACCATCATCGACGACATCTTGAACTCCAATAGAGGAGGCGGCGCGCACATCGATACGTCCGAACCGTTCGTATTGACCGTGTTCCATCCCACCACGACGCAGTTCGGGAGCGAAAGAGAAGAGATGCACCAGCTGCTGGAGTCGCTCAATGAGCTGCACATGCCGACGGTGCTCCTGTGGCCCAACATCGATGCGGGGGCCGACCATATCAGCAAGGCCATTCGCCTATTCAGAGACCGACACGCTCCCGGTTGGCTCAGAACGCTCACAAACCTTACGCCCGAGGATTACCTCAAGGTGTTGGCCAACACGGCCTGCGCCATCGGCAACTCGAGCAGCTTTGTCCGGGATGCGGGATTTTTCGGAACGCCGGTCGTATTGGTGGGAAACCGCCAGGATGGTCGTGAAATGGATGCCCATGTGATGCGGGTTCCGGCGGTCGCCGGCGATATCGTGGAGGCGACCGTCGCCCAACTGCGGCATGGCCGCTATGCCCCCAGCACTCTTTATGGGGATGGGCAGGTGTCGGAGCGAATCGCGGAAGTGCTCGCGACATTGAAACCGTATACGCAAAAGCGGTTGGCATACGAAGAAATCAATGTCTGATCCATGTGTCCCTGTTGATCAGGTCCATCACACGTCATGCAACGCCCTCTCATAGCAGGCTTCCTCGACTCCATTGAGCGGTTTCCGTCCAGATCCGCTCTGTACGTGGGGTCCGAATTTGTCACCTACGAGTCATTGGGTGAACGGGCAGGTAATGTGGCGGCAACGATACTCGAAGCCGATCATCGCCGGAATCCGTTGGTGGCGCTCCTCGCCCACCGGAGTCTCACCGCCTATGCCGGTGTGTTGGGCATTCATGTTGCTGGGAAAGGATATGTCCCCCTGAATCCCAAGTTTCCGATCGACCGACTGACTCGAATGTTTCAGCAATCCCAATGTAATCTGATCATAGCGGGAATTGAAGGAATGCCGACGCTCGAACGGCTGTTACCCCATATCGGGACAAACCTGACCGTCATCTGTCCTGATCATGACGCCGAACCTGAAATTGCTGAGCGGTATCCGCAGGTCCGATTCATCATGCGAGACACAATGCTGCGAGGGTCGAAGAGTCTCTCTCGGCCCGGCGTCGCTCCGGACTCTGTCGCCTACCTGTTGTTTACATCCGGCAGCACGGGGCTTCCGAAAGGAGTTCCGGTCACCCAACACAACGTCCAGGCCTACATCACGTACGTGTGCGACAGATACGGTGTCACCGAAGAGGATCGTGTCTCGCAGATGTTCGATATGACGTTCGATCTCAGCGTGCACGACATGTTTGTATCGTGGGAGCGTGGCGCGTGTCTCTACGCTGTTCCTGAGAAACACGTGCTCGCGCCGGCAAAATTCATCAGAGACCATCAACTGACGTTGTGGTTTTCCGTTCCCTCCGTCATCGGGTTCGTGTCGAAAATGGGGATGTTGAAGCGCGGAGTGTTCCCTTCACTGCGCGTCAGTCTATTTTGCGGTGAACCACTGTCTTCAACCTATGCCGAAGCCTGGCAACAGGCGGCGCCTGCTTCGATCGTAGAAAATCTGTACGGGCCGACTGAAGCCACGATCGCCATCACCGCCTACCGGTGGGATGCCGAAAGATCGCCGGTGGAAAGTGTGAACGGTATCGTGCCGATCGGCCATCCATTTGACCAGCAGCGGGCGTGCACGATCGATTCGGAATACCGAATGCTGGAAAAGGGCGGTATAGGAGAGCTCTGTCTTTCCGGTTCTCAAGTGACGACGGGATATTGGAACAACCGGCAAAAGACGAAGGAGCAGTTTGTACGGCTGCAGGACGCGGGTGACGCAATCTGGTACAGGACCGGCGATCTGGTTAGGCGGGATGACACAGGCTGTCTCCATTACGTGGGCCGAATCGATCAACAGGTCAAGATACGAGGATATCGCGTGGAATTACAGGAGATCGAACATGTGCTGAGGACAGCATCCGGTTCTCAGGAAGCCGCAGCACTGGCCTGGCCGATACGGGAAGGTGTCGCGGAAGGCATCGTCGCCTTCATCTGCGGTCATTCGAGCCGCGATATCGGCGGTATCCTTGCGAGATGTCGAGAGTCGCTCCCGGAATATATGGTTCCCAAGCAGATCCATTTCTTGGAGCATGTACCGCTCAACGCCAACGGCAAGCTGGACAGGCTGGCGCTGTCCGGCTTGCTCCGGTCCAACACTGTGTAACCATGCCTGTGCAGGACGAACTTACCCAGCTGATCAATGATTGGGTCGCCAAACACCGACAAAGTCAAGCTGACGTCACGGCCGATCCGGGTCATGACGGAGATTTATTGGCCAACGGCACATTGGATTCCATGGGTTTCGTCGAACTCCTGGTGCATATCGAGTCGGTTGTCGGGAAGAAAGTCGATCTGACCGATCTGGATCCGGGCGAGTTCACTTCTGTGAGCGGCCTGTCGAGGACGCTCCTGAACTCCTGGAACAAGACCGTCTGAGCAATCAGGAACCGCCAGGAACCGCCAGGAACCGCCAGGAACCGCTACCATCTGTATGGCAGATCGTCCGTCTCGGCTCAGAATTCTGTTCATCCCGCAGTGGTATCCGGGCAGAGAAGGGTCGAATCAAATGACCGGGACATTTTGTCGCGAGCATGTTCGGGCCGCAGGCCTGTACGATGACGTGGCGGTGCTGGCAATTTCATCGGGAGTCGAACGGTGGCCGGTCTGGCAGTGGGAACGAGTTGACGATCGAGGAGTGCCCACCTTCTATGCGACCTTCGGACGATCGCCCATTCCGAAGACGACGAGGTTCTTCTTTGCACACCACTTGCGCCGCGCGTTCCTGCGTGTGGTCGAAGAGTGGGGATGGCCCGATGTCATTCACACTCAGGACATCTATGCCTACTTCACGATCAAGGCGCTACGGCGATTCGGCCTGCCATTCGTCATCTCCCAACATTGGTCGGGATTCCTGGAAAGAATCATTACCCGAGGGGCTCTCCGCAAGTATCAATGGGCCTTCAGCCGGGCGGCGCTTGTCCTTCCAACCAACAAGTTCGCTCAGGACGACTATCAACATTACGGCCTGCAACCGCCTATGGCCTGGTTGCCGAACGTTCTCGATGAAGAGAGTTTCCAGCCGCTACCGGTCCGATCAAGAGAGCCGTGGCTGCTCCACGCCTCAGGACTGACCAGAGAAAAGAGGGTTCCCGACATCATCAGGGCGTTCGCTCGTGTGTGCCGTGCAAGGCCTGATGCGGTCTTGCATATAGTCGGGGAAGGATTGCAGCGGGAAGAAACCGAAGCCTTGGCGAGACGCGAGCTCCCTGCAGGCAGCTTCAGGTTCCATGGATTTCTCTCCAAGCCGCGATTGGCGGATCTCATGCGGCAATCGAAAGGATTTGTCTTGGCCAGTGAGGCCGAAACATTCGGGTGTGTATTGATGGAAGCCATGGCCTGTGGATGTCCCGTGCTGACGACCCGTGTCGGTGGCATTCCGGCGGTTGTACGAGAAGGCGACGGCCTCTTTGCAGATGTTGGAAATATCGAGCAGATCGCGGCGGGGATGGGCCGCTTACTCGACGGCACCCATGACCTTCAATTGGAGCGCATCAGCCGCGAGACCGTCGAGCGATTCGGACAGGCGACCGTCGGACGCATGCTCCATAACCTGCATGCCTTGGCGACCAAATCGAACCTCAACGCCGACGGTGTCGAGACGACCTCGTCACGAACCGCCCATAAGGTGATCGGATAAGATGTGCGGCATCGGCGGTCTCGTCCTTTCTCCACCAGGCCCGGTCAAGACCGAATGGATCTGTGGTTTTCTGGACCATCTGCAGCATCGCGGGCCGGATGATGCGGGCTGGCTTTCGTTCTATCGCGGGACACTCCGTGAGGGTTGTGAAGCTCAACAAGACATACTTGCGGAGTCCCTGCTGGTCCATCGCCGTTTGTCGATTCTCGACTTGTCGACCGCCGGCCGTCAACCGATGGGCACACCGGACGGACGATACTGGATCACCTACAACGGTGAACTGTACAACTACATCGAGTTGCGCGAGGAACTCACAGCGCTTGGATACACGTTCCGGTCTCATTCGGATACCGAGGTCCTGCTTGCCGCGTATCGCCAATGGGGGAGGGAAGTGCTCAACCGTCTGGTAGGCATGTTTGCCTTTGCCATTCTCGATGTTGAAAGCCGGCGGCTCTTCCTGGCCAGAGACTTCTTCGGGATCAAGCCTTTGTACTATGCATTCTGGCGGGACGGATTCGTTTTCGCTTCCGAGATCAGACCGTTGCTGGGATTGCCGGGTGTGACGCGAGAGGTTAACGCGCGGAGACTGTACGACTATCTGTTCGCCGGCGTCACGGATTACGGAGACGAAACGATGTTCGCGCAGGTGAAACAGCTGCCTGCCGCACATTGCATGGAAGTCTCCTTGGACGACCCGAAGACCGCATCCGTAGCTCGGTACTGGGACGTTGATCTGACCAGGCGAACTGACCTGTCTTTCGAAGAGGCGGCCAGGCGGCTTCGAGAGCTCTTCATTGAGAGTGTCTGCCTGCATCTTCGCAGCGACGTTCCCATCGGTTGCGCCCTGTCCGGCGGCATCGATTCCTCTTCCATCGTCTCGGCGATGCGATTACTTGGTTCGAATCTGGAGATCCACGCCTTCAGTTATGTTGCGGACGATCCACGATTGAGCGAAGAGCGATGGGTGGACATTGTCGGGAAGGACAAGCAGCTTGTGGTCCATAAGGTGAAGCTGGGATCCGAAGAGCTCCACGCCGACCTGGATTCCTTGATCGAAAGACAGGGAGAGCCCTTCATGAGCACCAGCATGTATGCCCAATGGCGGGTCTTCCAAACCGCCAGAAAGGCCGGAGTGAAGGTCATGCTGGATGGGCAGGGAGCCGATGAGCTGCTGGCAGGCTACGCGAAACATCGTGCCGCCATGCTGAGCGGATTGATCCGCAGTGGTCGATTCGGCGACGCCAAGCGGCTGGCCCTCGCATCATCCCCATCGGGCGGATGGAGGGGAGAGATGGTTCGAGCAGCCGCAAGATCTCTCCATCCATGGATGCAAGCTGTCATGAGACGACTTACGAGAGGCGATGCCACGCCGTCTTGGGTAAACGCCCGCTGGTTCGCAAGGCATGGAGTAGGAGAGGACGACTCGTCAGTTCGGAGTGGAAAACACTCACTAAGGCAGGAGCTTCATAGAGCACTTACGGAAACGAGTCTTCCCATGCTCCTGCATTACGAAGACCGAAACTCCATGGCGTTCTCCATTGAGAGTCGGGTACCCTTTCTTACTCCGGCCATCGCAACCTTCGTTCTCTCGTTGCCTGAAGGCTATCTGATTGGTTCTGACGGTACGAGCAAGCACGTGTTCCGTCAGGCCATGAGAGGGATCGTACCGGACCAGATTCTCGATCGCAGGGATAAAGTGGGATTTCCCACGCCGGAGCGAGATTGGCTGAATGCTCAGCGTCCATTTGTTGAACGGACGCTGAACAGCGAGGCGGCAGGTTCCATTGGGGCATTCAACATGAACGCAATTCTCTGTGAATGGGCACAGATGGTTCAAGGGCGCCGGCAGATGGACTTCCGTGTGTGGCGATGGTTGAACGTCATTCTCTGGTCGCAAAGGTATTCCGTTGGGGTTGCGTAAGGCATGAGCGCCTCTCATCCGACCGAACAACAGGTCGAATCGCGCGAAGAGCGGGGAGAATATAGACCCAAACTGCTCTTTCTGGCGTATTACTTCCCTCCACTCAATTCCAGCGGCTGCGTCAGGACATGGAATATCGCCAAGTATCTGGCACGGTCCGGCTGGGATGTGACGGTCGTCACTCCCGATCCGTCTCTCTGGAGAAAAATCAACGATCAGAACCAAGTTGATGCAGATCTCTTTCAAGAAGGTATTCATCGGATACCGACAGGGCACGGCTGGCGTTGTCTCTCACCGTGGGACTTGAAGAGCTGGAATGGAAAACTGGGCTGGCTGGTCGGAGGGACATGTCGACAAATTGCCAGGCGGCTTGGTATTGAGATGGTGATCGGTTGGGAGCGGGAGGTAGAGCACGCCTGTCTGTCCCTGTCCCGCAATGACGTCGATGTGATTCTGGCCAGCGGACCGCCCTTCATCAGCTTCAGACTGGCCCGGTCACTCTCTAAGCGCCTGGAGCGTCCGTACGTCCTGGACTATCGAGATCCATGGGCAGAGAGGCGAGGTTTCAATCTGAGAAATTGGAAAGTTTCTACGAATGAACAAACCGAAATTTACCGTGGGAGTTCAGCGGCGACAGCTATTTCCCCATCCTTACTGAAGAGTCGGTTCAGTCCCGACCTCAAGACGCGGGTGATTACGAATGGATTTGACCCTGAGGAGCTAAGAGACATACCGCCCTATCAGTTTGGACACTTTGCCATCGTATACGCGGGGAACTTTTATCCACCAAGGCGAGTCATAACTCCAGTGATGGCTGCCTTAAGAGATCTCCATGTTAAAGAAAGCGGCGCGACCATTCCGTGGATGTTTCATTACTATGGGGTACATGGCGAGCATGTTCAAGATGAGGCTGACAAATTTGGGTTGATAGAGAAGGTGGTGATTCACGAGAAGGTTTCAAGGAGGGAAGCCCTATCGGTTGTGCGCGGAGCAGGCGCCAGCATTGTTATCACGTCTGTGCTTGAGGACAAGGCAAATCGGGACGGAAGCATCATAACGGGAAAATTGTTTGAAGCAGTTGGATTGGGGACTCCGGTTCTCTTCGTTGGTCCTTCCGGGTCCGACGCAGACGAAATTATAGAAAACACAGGTCTGGTGCGCAAGGTTAGGGCGAAGGATGTCGAAATGATGGCCACTTTCTTCCGTGAAGTTATGTCCGGCAAGGTTCCCCCCATCAAAAGCCCTCACACATACGCATGGCCGAACCTTATCAAGGAGCTCGACGCAATCCTGCGTAACACTCTCAGGAGAGGCCCTTCTCTAAACTAGCGGGTTGCTCTTTTTGTATCACTAAGGCTTGGGGCTAAGATTACAGATGGCAGTCGAAATTCTTGGACCTTCCCGTCAGGCAACTGGGCAGCGCGCGATGAATCTTGCTAAGAGTTCTGTCGCTGCATTTCCTGTCCTACGTTATAGTTTCTATGCCTTCATTTTCACTATACCGATCGAGACATTCGACATAGGAATCGAGCGTGGTTTGTTCTCGTTATCCCACATTATGGGATACCTCTTCATCGGGTGTGCGTTGCTCCAACCAGAGTTATGTTTTAAGAAGCCGCCGAGTGCATTTCGATACTTTACCGCCTATGTATTCGTCTTTGTTTGTCTGGCGACTCTTCAGAAGAGTGAATACACCTCGATATGGGTCACACGACTTGCTACGCACTTCCAAATGTTAGTTCTTTTTTGGGTCGCATTTAACTTATTTCAGGATCCACGTTTGATAAAAGGAGCGTTCCTTTCCCTCGGCATTTCTTGTGTGTTGCTCTCCCTCTTCCAGATCAGCGGTGGCGCTGTGAATCAGATTGGTCAGGGGCGCGTCACTGCATTATCTCAAGATGCAAACAGTCTTGGATCCATGCTGAGTCTTGGGTTGCTCGCCCTCTTAGGTCTTGCCTATGGCCGCAATGTGGGGGATCAAAAGATTGGTTTTCTGGCTTGGATCTGCTTCGGGAGCATTGCAACAGGCGTCATACTTACCGGGTCACGCGGAGCGTTACTCAGTTTGATAGCAGGAACCATGGGCCTTATGGCAAGACATGGACAGTCCCTCTTGCGACTCAAGATGGCGTCGATCGTTACATTCACTGTAGCTTGTCTAGTGTGGGCCTCTTACGAAAGCGATGCAGTGCGGGTGCGTTGGGAGCGGTCACTGACTAAAGGCAATTTCGCGGGACGGGAGAAAATCCTTCCAGAGGCGTGGTCGATGTTCAAAGAGAAACCACTGTTTGGATGGGGGCCGGTTTCCAACACCGTGGAATTAGGGCGTCGGTTCTATAAGCCGACAAAAGACACACATAACTTGTATCTCTGGGTCTTGACCGAGACTGGGCTGCTTGGGAGTTTGCCGTTTTTCTTTGGACTTTGGCTATGCTGGCGTGCGGCCTGGAGAGCTCGTCATGGCGCTGAGGGTTCACTCCCCCTTGTATTGCTCACGTGCGTATTTATGGTCAATATGTCCATCACTTGGATCAGTCGCAAACAATTTTGGTTGGTGCTAGCCTATGCGTTGGCAAGCGAAATGTCCCTTCGGAAAAAGTGGCCTCCCATCATGAAATCCGACAGATAAAAGAGACTCCCCCGCAGGTCAGACAGTGGGATTTGCGTACACTGAAACCGAAATCTGCACATCAACAACCAAACGTGTTCACTATTAGGAAGGCCGATCTTGTATCAGGACTCCGTCGTCTTGATCTGAGGATATCAATGACTTGCGGAGAATCCATACACTTGACCAAAGCACTGCCTCTCTTCTGGACCTCCAGCGAACGGAACAGATTGACAATTCTGAATAAGCCATTCCGAGTGCCCTGAACACTGCTAGGGTACGTTTATTGCTTGTTCAGATTTTGACGGAGGTCAGATACCTCACTGTAGAAGTATTTTATGCGAGGAGAGAGGCATGATGGCAAGGCAATGGTTCTTGTATCGGTCCCGTGTTATAGGCCTGAGCATTCTACTGGCTGGAATGGGAATTACCTGTTTGGTCTGTGGCGAAAAGGCACATGCAGCGACATATTACGTGTCAAAATCTACGGCTAATAGTTGGTCGATTGGAAAGGATTCTAATACATGTGCGACCATGAGTGCGCCTTGCCTTTCTATCGGTGGAGGCCTCAGTAAAATGTCCTCAGGTGACACTCTTATCATCAATGATGGAACATACAGTGAATCATTGGATGATGCAGTGCCTTCAGGTGGAGGAACGGAAGCCACCCGCACCGTCGTCAAGTGCTTTAAGGTGTTGGCCTGCACTCTGGATGCTTCATTTTTCGCTTGGAGCTTTGTCAATAGCGATACAAATTGGATTACTATCCAAGATATGGTGATCTGTTGTGGGGGAAATATTCTGGTCACATTGCGCACAACGAGTACGTTGCCCACAACAAATTATCCGCATCACATTCGCATCCAAAATAATGACATTCACACCAGTTCCATTTACTGTGTCTATACCGGACATGGACAATTCAACGAATTTATTAACAACTCCATTCACAACTGCGGCGAGCAAGGGGTCTATGCCATTTTTCGAGATTCTATATTTCGTGGAAACGACGTGTATAGCGCTGGAACCGCGAATGTACTCAACAAGAATCAACTCATGCAGGTGCAAACGTCAGGAGGCCAGAAACCGACTGGCAATGTGATTGAGGGGAATCGATTTCATGATGGACCGGGGGATTGCCTAATCTTTACGGTCACGTCAGCCAATATCGTCCGTCGAAATCTGTTCTATTCTTGCGTAAGTGCGGGAATACGAGTGTCGGCTGGCGCTGGCAACATCGACGATTCCAAAATTGATCACAACACTTTCTATGGCAACGGGACGGGACTAGTCATCTCAAATACGGCCAGTAGGGGTAATCAGATTCGCAACAATGCCGCGGTCGGTAACATGGGAACACAGATCTCGATCTGCAGCGGTTGCGGTACAACTACGACAAATTTGACAACGGGAACGCCGACCCTTATCTGGACGAACCCGGCAAGCAGAGATTTCACACTTAGAACTGGCAGTTCAGCCATTGATGCCTGTTCTGATATCGGCTTGCCCTTCAACGGAAGTTTTCCTGATTGCGGTGCATTGGAGTCGGGCGCAAGCGTGGGAGACACTGCTTCTCCTGAACCGCCAAAGAATTTGCGAGTGCAGTGAATGATCGGAGGATCCTCGTCGCCCCACGTCCGTATCCCGTCTCAAAGTTCCCTTACAGGCAATTAGCGGATTCAGTTTCTTCACTGTCCTCGTCGAGAGAGATTCGCATCCTGCGGACCAGTTTCTACCGGCTCTCCTTCGCATGGAGATGGAGACTTATTTGATTTCCCATGCGCTTGTGGGATGTCTCCCTGCACACGAAGTACTTTCCTGTTTGTTCATTTTCCGAATGTTCTTGTTGAATCAATTCACGTATGTCGCCACTTCACTCTGTTGGATCGCTCTTCACTCATTGTTAGCGGCGAATTCTTACGCGATGACCTACTTCATCGCACCTTCAGGATTTGATTCCAATGCCGGGACCTCTGCCTCTACCCCTTGGAAGACGTTTGAATTCGCGGTGGCAAGACTTAACCCTGGAGATACGTTAGTCCTATTGAATGGACGCTACAGGAAAACTGCGAATGGTCACCTTTCGGTCACAGGAAAGAATGGAAGTTCATCGAACCCCATTACCTTCAAAGCGCAAAATCAACGCCTTGCCCACCTCGATGGAGATGGGATGACCGGAACGATGCGGATCGACAACAGTTCGTACCTGGTTTTCGACGGGTTGCAGGTCAGTAGTCAGGACAATCCAAACGCAGTAAGTGCCCCTGATCCGATAACTGCGAGAAATTCCCATCACCTGACTTTCGAGAACATGCTGATCCACCACAATAATCGGTATAGAAATTCCCATCTGATGGAGCTGAATAATGTGACAAACAGCCTCATTGAGAATACAGAACTGTACTATCATCATCGCCACGGAATACTGGTCTATAGGTCAGATCACAACACTTTTCGCCGTCTCTACTGCAACTCGCGCGGGTATGGCAGCATTCCCGGAGGGTTCAAGAACGGCCACGGAGCGGTTGGTGGGGATGTTTGTGTGTCTATCTATCCGGGCAGCGACAATCTCCTTGAGAACATGATTTCAGACGGACCTCAGACGCCCTTTGACATTCAGGCCATCGCACCCAGTAGGCGGAATCGCATTCTTGGAGTAGTCGGCATCGGTAGTTGGTATGGAGGTGTGATGAGAGCAAGAGGGAATACTGGATTAGAACAGCCGGTCAACAATCTGATCAAAGATCTAGTGGTTATTAATGCAGAGTCCGTCGGAGTGTACGCCCGTGGCGCAAAGGGGACACAGTGTGATCAATGTACGATTATCGGCTCGGGCAACTCGGGAATACTCGCCGACGTCGAACCAGGTATCACCGGGGATGGTAAGTCCAGCTTCTACGCGACAAATAGTCTATCGCTTAACAATAAGCACCTTGGGTTTGGGATAGTGCAAACAGATTGGATGTTGGAATTCCCGAACTCCTACAACAATGGTGCCGGATATAGCCCGAGGAGGAGCCCCTACCAGGTAAATAAAACCGCACGGGACCCGCAGCTCGGGCAATGTAGGGTGTATCTGCCTGACGAAAGCCCCATGAGGGGAGCTGGGAAAAATGGGGCAGACATTGGTGCCAATGTGCTCTTCCGCTATGAAGGCGGCCAACTGACCAACATTCCTCTCTGGGATCCAGTCACAGGGCAGTTCCCTTGTGGAGCCATAGTCCCTGGCGTAAACGATGTTCCTGGCAATTCTTGCTTTGATGTCCATCAGCGTTTGAATGTTAATACAAGCGGATGTTCGTTCCCCTCAGGTTTTAGAAAAAGGGTTGCGGAACACTAAGCCCGGTGACGATAAGGAGCTCGCCTTCTAACATTGGCCAGTGCGAGACAATTGTACTCTCGTAACGAGAGATGCCTAACGCTATATGTAAGATGCAGCGACGTTGCGTCCATGAGAAGTGTTCTTGTCATGAAATAGCCTAGGAAATTGGAGGACAACCGGCACTCTGTATTGTCTCGTCTCGTAGTACTGGGTAAAAATTGATGCTCGTCGGACTTTTGCGGTCATCTGTTATCGTTGGCAAGGAAGTATATTCGCCTCGTCCCAATTGCGTCGCTGGTGTTTCCCTCGCATCGATCCACACACTTCTTTGATTTTGTGTCCTAGATGCACCTTATGGTCGTCGCGATAAGTTTTCCTCCACTCGACAGGCTAGATGACCCATATCCTGGAAATTTTATAGGCCAGCAGGTACGTGCCCTCGCAGAACGGGTTGAACGGATTACAGTGGTCTGTCCAGTTCCTAGAATGCCGCACATCGCCTCGCGGCTCCGTCGTTTTGCTAACAAGGCGTTGCTTCCCCAACGGTACGATCTGGTACCTGACCACTGCGAGGTGCTTTTCCCAAGGTATCTCAAAGCGCCAGGAGACCTATTGATGTCATGGACGAAAGCCCAATGGTGCCGTATCGTGAATCAGACGGTAGCTCAATTTGCTAATACTTGTCCCGTATCAATAATACATGCACACAGTGGAGGTGTGAGCTCGTGGGCCGCCTGTCAGGTGGCGAAGCGCCATGACATACCTTGTGTTGTCACCTATCACGGGAGCGAAGTGCACACTGTGCTAGCTCGTCGTCTCAAGGGATGGAGACTTTGCCGCGACTCTTTTAAGGCAGCGGATCTCAATCTTCCTGTCAGTCGCGAGATGATGAGAATTCTGATGAGCAACGTTCAGCCGACAGGTAGGAGTGAGGAACTACTTCTGGGGGTTGATCAAAGTCGGTTTTTTCCTCCTGGCGGCCTTTCATTGGCACCACAAGTGCTATATGTAGGGCGGGTCGAAAAAGCGAAGGGTGCCTACGATCTTCTGAGAGCCTGGGGCAAGGTCTTGGTTCACTGTCCTGCGGCGCGGTTAGTGATGGTGGGTCACGACCGTACCAATGGCTTGTTCTTACAAGAGGCACGATCGCTTGGAGTAAATGAATCCATAGTGCTCACGGGTCCATTACCAGGTCACAAGGTTGCCGGGATAATGCGCGAATCTCGGATCTTTTGTCTCCCGAGTCACAGTGAGGGGACTCCGGTATCTATGATGGAAGCGCTTGCGAGCGGACTTCCAGTCGTGGCGACGAAGGTAGGCGGGATTCCTGATATTGTGGAGGAGAAAATGAACGGCATACTAGTCAACAAAGGAGACGTTATGGCTTTAGCAGCCGCTCTAGTATGCTTGCTTCAGGATTCACAAGAATGTATTCAAATGGGCAGGGCGGCATATGCTTTTGCCCGCCGACACCTGGACTCGAGAACAAATGCTATGCGGCTTGTCCAACTATATGAAGAATTAATTGGTAATAAGTCGGTAAAGAGAAGGAGTGCGGTCAAAAAATCCTGGCTTCAGTTCTAGATTGTCATCAGCAGAGACTCCCAACATTTTAATCCACTTGCGCAGCAAGGCCATTCTCGATCTTACTTTCACAACCGCCGGTGAAACAGACCTATCCATCATCGAAGACGCAGTGGAATCGTTCAGCATTGAGATGAAAAATCACAACGATCTAAACCACGTATGAATACACACGAAATAATTAGCAAAACGATCGTAGCGATTCTATTGGAGCGAGGAGCTGCTGCGCCGGAGCTGAAGCCGGAAACCCGCATTTCCGCTAGTGGTTTGGATTCTCTGGATATAGCGGTGTTGGTAGTGCGGTTGGAGGAACGGTTTGGGGTCGACCCTTTCAGCCTGAAAACATTGGACCGGTACCCGCAGACCCTTGGTGAGCTAGCGGCCATGTATCCCGGCCATGACATCTGAGTTTGGTCAACATGATCTCTAGATATTCCAGATGAACAGTCTTACGGGTCTAGTGGACAGCAACAGAACATCCACAGGAGTTGACTTGCATTCCACTTCAAGCGGACTCGATATATAAACGAGATGACAGTGGTAGTTCTCCTGATAAAGCGGCGAGTAGATTGTGCGCCATGCCCCGATTAGTAGGTTGTGTGAATTGTGCGGTGCTTCCGATACCTGTCACTGGTTTCTAGCCTCGTCTAGAGGCCACTGTATCCCTTTGCATGAACTATTGATTCTGAATTGTCTGCAAGACACCTATGTCGATCCGCTCGCTAACTGTGGCCGACCAGGCAGCCTACGCAATCTTCCGTCGTGAATTGTGGCCTTCCCATCCCGGTAGCGGCTACTGGGAGGCGCTTGAAACAAAGTACTTACTAAACCCTCACCGGACACTATGCCCCGGCAGCGACCTGTACGGCTATTTTCAGGGAGACCGCCTCTTAGGAATTATGGGAGCCTTCCCCATGCCAGTAATGCTCAAAGGAACGCTCTACCCTGGACATATGCTGGTGGATTGGGCAGTGTTGCCAAAGTTTCGCTTTGGCCCCATCGCAGGACTCTTGTGGAATGCGCTCATCCGCCTACCAGGCCGAAAGTACGCCAGTCATGGTTCGCGCCTGTCTCAGGAATCATTGCAAAAACGTGGTGAGAAGATCCACGCTAGAGAAGCCACTGGGTTAGTGATGCCGTTCTCAGGTATAGCCGCCAACCTATTGAAGCTTAACTCTTACACTTATCCCAGCCCTTTGCATTTGGAGTACATAGAAACCACTTCGGGGGTATCAGTGATCGAAGGTCGTCACGTGAGGGCGGCCGCTCCAACGTCCGGTGACGAACGGGCGCGGATATACCGTGACGGACACTTCTGGGCAGCCTACTGCTGCGCTCGCATATACAATGGAGCCATTCCTCTACGAATCGTCTCTGACGCGGGCGAAGCTGATCTGGTGGTCAAAATCGTGGAAAGTGGTCAGTTCCGCTTTGCGACACTACTCTCGGCACATATGGATCCATATACCGTTATATGCGCGAAAGCCACTGGGAAACTGCTAAGGACGTTCCTCCGTCGGACGAACGTCTCCCTCCTGTGGGCAACCGAAGCAGACAACGAACTGAGAGCGCTTGTCAGAGCCGCAACACTTTTGGTGCGCCGATCATCCTCTCACTGGTGGTCGATCCCTCTTCCCACTGATACTTTCCGGCACGATCAGGTCTCGTGGTGGCTGACCGCTGCCGATCGGGACTCCCACTTCGGGGGGCTGCAGCCTTTTAGAGGTCTTTGAATATATGAACGAGATCTCTCATGCCGCGCGTCTCTACGCATTAGGTGAATTGAGCCGGCGCGCGGGAGTCAGCCGCGAATTCTTTTCTCAATGGAAAATTGAAGACTCCGGCGGTGTGCTTACCATTCGCCCTTTGTCGTACTCTTCGGTGGAAATTCGCTTTCCCTTGTTTTCTGATGTGAGTGGAGAAATTGTACGGAAAAGTTGGGCCCGCGAAGTCTCAGGGCGACTCCGCGAACTGGTTCCAGACTTTATGGTTCCTTTTTGTCGCCGCGACTCCATCGCTGACGAACCTCTGTTCCGCGAAAGAGGAAACGGCTTGTTCGAGTGCACGGAGGACTTGCTTGGTTCGGCTTTACGCACTCTGACGAGGTTCGAGGAGATTGATTCATTGGCGCGAGACTCTCACGGTCGTTTCCCCGCCTCTGCTAGCATTGCACTGCGGCACGGATTTCTGAATCGGCCCATTGTGGATGAGTATGGTCTCGCCTTGCAGCAGGTGCTGAGGATTAGCTTGCCAGGCTGGAATCCGGAGCAGCACCCTCTCCGATTGAAGCTCAGCCACGACGTCGACCAAGTGGGCATGCCATTCAGCCTGCGCAGTACCCTCGGCCATGTATTGAAGCGTCGCGCTCCGGGCGCTTGTGTGCGTGACATTCTCAGTCTTGTGGCGAACGTTGAGCCAACATATCTCAATCTCTTGCGGACACTCTGCCAGCTCTCCCTAGACAACGGGATACATTCAGCAGTGTACTGGAAAACCTCGTTCCCCAGTCCCTTTGACACCGGCTATGATCTAACTCATCCCAAGATTGCCAGCGTCATAGAGTGGGCGATCGAGCGCGGTGTGGAGATGGGCATACATCCTGGCTACAACAGTTTTCACTCGCCTGTTAGATTGGCTGAAGAAGTCGAACGCTGCCGGAAGGCAGTGCACAGTTCGCATGTGGGCGGTCGCCAGCATTATCTGCGCTGGACACCCGAGACTTGGGCAGACTGGGAGGTTTGTGATTTGGCCTACGATAGCACGGTTGGTTTCGCTGATTGTGTAGGGTTTCGCGCCGGCACTTGTGTCCCCTATTTTCCGTGGCTATATAAGCAGAATCGCATGGCTAGCGTCCTGGAAATTCCACTGATCGCCATGGACGCAACTCTGGTGCACTACATGAGATTGAGTCGGGAACGGAGCGTGGATGTGGTCAGGGATCTGATCGCACGGTGCTCGACTGTTGGCGGAGTGTTTACGCTCCTCTGGCACAATCATGGTTTGCTTCCGCCCTATGGACCATATTATCTAGCGATTCTGAACACTTTGAAAGAAATCAAGAACTACGACTGGCAGTCTGATGCGGATGCAGTGCGGCAATTTCACAGGGAAAATAGATGAGTGAAGCCAGGACTCATCTGAGGTGCATTGTGCAGAAGCGTGCACGTCAAATAGCGATTAGTCGTCCACCATCAAACGTTATTAACTCAGTCTCTTAGGTTGACCTGTGAAAATCTGTCACGTCTGTAACGGGCACTCTGTCGATGATGGGAGAGTGTTTCATCGAGCTTGCACTACCTTGGCAAGGGCGGGGTATGAGGTGCATCTTCTTGCACAGGGCGAGGGAACGAAGAGCTATGAGCATAGAGGAGTGGTTATTCACCCTTTGCCGCAAGACCGATCCAGAATGCAGCGATTCACACGCGCGACTTTTGTAGCGGGACTCGCGGCAGAGCTCAAACCTGATCTATTTCATGTCCATGAGCCGGATCTTCTGGGCCCCGTAATTGCCAAGGCTCGCACTCAGCCAGTCATCTATGATGTCCATGAATCGTTCTTGGATATGTTGAGAGATAGTGAGTGGTTGCCGTTCTGGGCGAAGCCTTTCGCATGCGCGGCTTGGGATCACTGGGAGCGACGATTGGTGCGGCGTTGTGCCGCAGTGATTACGGTTACAGAACCGATTGCTCAGCGCTACACTCCTCTAAACTCGAATGTCCGTGTAGTTGCTAATTTCCCAGAATGGCAGACTCATGATTCGCGGAACTTAGTCGAAAGGGACGGCAAGACATGCGTCATGGCTGGGTCTATCTCGCCCAGCCGAGGACTTCCGGAGATCTTTAAAGCTTTAGCCTTACTCAATCAACGTGGGCTTGGTGTCAGACTTGCTTTGGCCGGAAGAGTGCTATCCACGGAATACCTATCCTCACTCTGGGTTGAGGCCGAACGACTTGGAGTTCGCCGACAAGTGGAGTACTGCGGTGTCATTTCAAAAAGTGAGACCATACTGTTTCAGCAGAAAGCAGATATTGGACTAGCGACCTACTTACCGTTCGGAAACTGTAGAGTTGGTATGCCCAACAAGCTGGTCGAGTGCATGGCGCTTGGGTTACCCGTAGTATGCTCAGATTTTCCTGTTTTTCGGGAGGTTGCCGGAAATGGGGCAGGCATTCTCGTCGATCCAACCAAGCCAGAGCAGATTGCTGACGCCATCGAGACTCTTGTGCGCAACCCTGATCTTGCGAGGCGGATGGGCGAGGCTGGAAAACGCGCCGTCTCGGAACGATTCAATTGGAATGTAGAAGGTACCAAGCTCCTTCAACTCTATGAACAGGTGATCGGACTATCGGATCTCAAAAAGCGCCTCAACCACCATGATGACTCTGCACTCAAGCGATTCCGGTGACCTCAAGCGGACCTTGCTCAGTCTGCAAGTACACAGGATCACCATCTCTGCCAGTCAGGCCACTGGTTTTTGGCTTGGAAAGCTAGGTCAGCCACCTTGCCAGAGAATGCTAGGTGTCATTTCTAGCGTAATGCGATGCTGCTGCAAAAGTGAAAACTATGGTTTATCTCTCAACTTCCCTACTCGTTATTAGAGTGAGAAAGTAGTTCTAGAGTCATGCATACTGAAGAGAGTCGAATTCAGGCAGCCTACGAGAAACGTAGAAGGCGGATTAGCAACTCCTATTCATGGTTCAACAAGGGCCACGTGTTTCTGATGCAGGAACTCGAGCGAGGAATACTAGAGTTGTTGATGAACAACGGTATCGGCTCGCTTGCCACAAAGACGATTCTGGAAATAGGGTGCGGTTCAGGGTTTTGGCTCCGAGAATTCATTAAGTTTGGAGCGAGACCTGAAAATCTCACGGGCGTAGATCTCCTCCCTTGGCGAGTTAGTGATGCTAGAAGTTTACTTCCCCCAAGTGTAAGTCTCAATTGCGGCAACGCTGAAAATTTAGGACTCCCCGAGTCGTCTTTCGATCTTGTCGCTCAGTTCACGGTGTTTTCCTCTATTCTGGATCCAAATATGAAGGCCAATGTGGCGTCTGAAATGCTTCGAGTCCTGAAAAAGGACGGCCTAATAGTATGGTACGATTTCTTCATAAAAAATCCACGTAACCCAGACGTGAGGGCTATTACAAAGAAAGAAATTCACCAACTATTTCCAGGATGCCAGATCGACCTTAGACGAATTACAGTTGTGCCGCCATTGATGGGGACCATTGCTCCATACTCATGGCTGCTGTGTTGTCTGCTAGAAAGAACTAAAATGTTTGGTACCCATTACCTAGCGGCAATTCGAAGGGTGTCTTGCCCTACCTGATGAGACTCTTTACCTCATCAATTCTCTGTAATACCCAATTCTCTTAATCGCCTTCTGGTGGCAAAGTCTCTCAAATTGCAAGATACGTTTAGGCGATCCAGAAGGAATGCATCCACATCGCTGCATTGGAGCCTTTGAGGAGAGCTTCCGAAAAGCATGTATTTGAGATAGACCCACTGCAAGTTGTGACAAGTTGTTGCGTCAGTTTGCATTCAAACACTCCTGAGAATAGTCATTGAAAACCCCATTTGTTGTGGACCACACGAATTGATGATCTCCGTAATCATTCCTACCTTTAACGAAAGAGATTACATCGAGCGATCTGTAGGGTCGATTCTGCGACAGGAGCCTCCGCCTGGCGGACTGGAGGTTATTGTCGTTGACGGGATCTCGGATGATGGGACTCGAGACATTCTCATGTCTCTTGCATCTGAGCATCCTGAACTCCGTATCATCGACAACCCTAGGCGGATTACCCCCTGCGCGATGAATGCTGGCATCCGTGCGGCGCGCGGTTGCTTCGTGGCTATCCTGGGAGGGCATGCTTACTATGCAAGCGATTATCTCCGGACATGCGATGCTCTTCTCAATGAGCATCCTGAAGCGTGTTGCGTAGGCGGGCCGATTCAGTCCAAGGGCAATAGTCTTTTCGGACGCGCGGTGGCCTCAGTGATGGCTCATCCTATCGGCGTAGGGAATGCCAAACATCGATTTCCATCCTACGAGGGTTACGCAGAAGGGGCGTGCTACCCGGTGTTCCGCAGGGAGGTCTTCGAGAAGGTCGGACTATACGACGAACATTTGATCCGTAACCAGGACGACGAACTCAACTATCGTCTGGCCAAGAGTGGTGAAAAAGTGTTTATCTCACCGCGCGCTCAGGTCACCTATTTCGTTCGAGAGACGCCGTCCCAGCTATTTCGACAGTATTTCAACTATGGCTACTGGCGAGTGGCTGTCCTCAGAAAGCACCGGTTGCCTGCATCGCTTCGGCAACTGGTCCCGCCGGCCTTCATGCTCCTCATGCTTGCAATCGGAATGTTGGCATTCAGCTTGCCTGGGGATTGGAGGTTTCTAGGAGGGGTGCTGCCGGCGATATATGGAGGCACGTTACTTCTCGTCGGAGCCGGTGAAGTTGGAAGAGCCGGATGGCGCGTTGCACTGCTTTTCCCTGTGGCAGTCGCAATCATGCATTCTGCCTATGCGGTGGGATTCGTTTCTGCGCTCCTGAAAAGGAACGGTGTGCCAGTTCATGATAGACCGAGTAACAAAGGAGAGTACCATGCGTCACGAACCTAATGCGGCAACCTTCTTCAACGGGTTTGCCGAAACCTTCGACACAATCTACGACCAGAAGCGCAATCTCTTCATGCGCTGGGTGGATTGTACGTTTCGGAGCGACATGTTCATCCGCTACGCGCTTACGTTCGAGGCTTTCGGTCAACTGCGGGGACGTACGATTCTCGACATCGGGTGCGGGTCAGGTCCGTACATCGTTGAAGCATTCAAGCGCGGCGCTTCCCGGGTGACGGGTATCGATCCTGCTCCCAATATGCTCGCCCTCGTGCGCCAACGACTGCACCAGAACGGGTTCGGTGAAAACCGGTGTGAGTTGTTCGAAGGGACATTTCCCGACACATCGGTCAAACCGCATGATTGCATCATTGTCATGGGAGTCATGGACTATGTGGCGGATCCTCAGACGTTTCTGACCGCTCTGAAGCCGGTCGTGAAGCAGCTTGCCGTCCTCTCTTTTCCCAGCCTCCATTGGTACAGAACTCCATTTCGTAAATTCCGATACCGGCTGCGGCGCTGTCCGGTGTACTTCTACGATGAAGCGCTCATTCGTACCCTTTGCGCGAACGCCGGATTCGGAGACATTCGTATTCACAAAATCCCCGGCGCTGGCATGGACTATCACGTCTGCCTGAAACCTTGATGAAGGGCCGGGATCAGCTTCTCTTTTCCGCTGTTCCGATCAATAGACTGTCGCGATGACGAAAACTGACTTAACGGCCGATAGAATTACGTGGCCTGAGGGGAAGGATTTCGCCTTCACGATCTTCGATGACCCTGATCTGCAGACAGTGGATAATGTCCGTCCCGTCTATTCCTTTCTTTCAGACCTGGGGCTTCGAACAACCAAGGCGGTCTGGCCCATCCAGGGAAACGGGATACCCAAGATGGGCGGCGCCACTTGTGAGGATAAGCGCTATCTCGAGTGGGTTTTGGATCTGCAGAGAAGAGGATTCGAGATCGCTCTTCACAATGTCACCTACCATACGTCAACCAGAGAAGAGACCATGCGCGGGCTTGAGGCCTTTTCTCGGTTGTTCGGGCATGATCCAAAGTCTATGGCCAATCATACCGGCTGCGACGAAGGGATCTACTGGGGGAACTCGCGTCTCTCCGGAGTTCAGCAGGCGGTCTACAACCTCCTTCACCTCAGCTGCCAGAACGTCCATGAAGGGCACATAGAGACAAGTCCGCTATTTTGGGGAGATCTTTGTCGCCGACGAATCAAGTACGTGCGGAACTTCTCTTTCGGCGACATCAATACATTCAAGGCTTGTCCGGTCATGCCATACCATGATCCCAATCGGTCCTACGTGAACTATTGGTTTGCCGTTTCAGAAGGCGCAAGAATTGCGGCCTTTAATTCGATGCTCAGCGAGGAAAATCAGGACCGGCTGCTGAGCGAAGGCGGCGCGTGCATCATGTACACACATTTCGCCTGCGGATTCCTTGAAAACGGGAAACTCAACACGCGCTTTAAGGATCTTTTGGAGCGACTTGGAAAAATGAACGGGTGGTTCGTTCCGACCAGCACCTTGTTGGATCATCTCTTGTCGATTCGTGGTCATCACAGCCTTAACAAGAGCGATAGGAACCAATTGGAAAGAAAGTGGTTAATGCACAAGATCCTGAACACGCGTGGCACGTCATAGACGAGTGGCGTCATCAGATGCCCGTATATTGCCTATGTGTCAGTGTTGATCGAAGGAGGCCGCAGTTGTGCCGATTGTTGTAGAGCCTTTGTCCGACGAACATATTGCCGCTGTCCAGGGGTTCAATTGCCGTATCAACGCTGGTGGTATTGCGTATCGGTTCCCGGAATCTTCAGTTCCCCAATGGCTTCCGCGCAGAGAGTCACTCCCCATATACCAAGAACACTTTGTGGCTTTGGAAGGCGATGCTGTTCGTGGTGGGTATATCCTCAAACGTCAGCCCTTTGCTTGTAATGGTGAGGTGTCCGTCATAGGGGACTACCAGCTCCCGATCTCGGAAGGAACAGTCGACAGAAGCTACGGACTTGTAGGCTTATTGATGCTGAAGAACGCCCTAGTACGAGAACCCTTGCTGCTCGCTCTTGGCATAGGGGGATACCAAGAAGCCCTGACAAGAATGTTGAAAGCGATGAAATGGAGCATGGTGTCCTGCCCATTCTTCTTTAAAGTCGTTCATCCCTTCCGCTTCCTGCGAGAGATCGTTGCTCTACGCAAGAAGAGGTATATGTCGATGGCTCTCGACCTGTTGGCATTTTCTGGATTGGGGTGGTTGTTGATTCGATCTTTGCAGCTGGTGAACCAAGCGGGCGGACAGATAGGAACCGACATCGAGTGCGAAGAAGTCGAAGAATTCTCAGATTGGGCCGATGAAATCTGGAAGCATATCGAACAGCGGTACACATTTGTGGCAGTACGAGAAGCGGTCATACTCAACACCCTCTATCCTGTAATCGACCGTCGCTTTAGGCGCATCAAAGTACTTCGTGAAGGTAAGCCGATCGGTTGGGCCGTCCTTCTCAACACTCAGATGAAGCAAAACAAGTATTTTGGGGATATGAAGGTCGGGACAGTGGTTGATTGTCTCGCTCTGGAGGGTGATGAGCAGTGCGTCGTCACGGCGGCTACACGCTCTCTCGAACGATGGGGAGCTGACGTCGTCGTCACGAACCAGTTGCACCGCTCATGGTGCAAGGCGTTTTCACGGAATGGCTATCTTGCGGGTCCTTCTAACTACATTTTTGCGGTCTCACCGTTGCTGGCCAAGAAGCTTCACCCATTCGATCGAGCCGTTTCACAGGCTCATATCACCAGAGGAGATGGGGATGGTGCCGGTCACCTCTTGTCCTGCGAGCCGGCAACTTAGCCCTACGCAAGGGTGCGTAGACCTCACACAGGGAGATAGTTATGGTTTCAAGAGAAGAACTGACCGAGACAATCCTCGCCGTTATTCGAGAGACAGTCGCTCTCAAGGGCAGTTCGATAACTTCCCTGACCTTGGAAAGTCGCATCGACGAATCATTGGGATTGGAGTCCCTCGATTGGGCGGCCATTGTTGCTGTGCTCGAAGAGCGTACGCAGGTCGATCCATTCCAGCGAGGTTTGAAGCAAGAGCTGCAAACCGTCGGTGACCTTGTGGACCTCTACGTTTCCGAGATCAATCACGGGGTGCGAGTCGGAGAATCCGTTCGATGATTGGTCGTCATTTGACAGAGGGATTTGCCCGGCATCGAGATCGGATCGCGTTGATTCATGGTCACGACCAATTCACCTATGGTGATATTGGGGAACTCGCGAATGGACTGGTGGATGCCTGGTCAGCACTATCAGGACAGCGTGTCGCCGTTTCCATAGCCGCTCCTGCGTCGTTTGTCGCGGCCATCGCGGCGCTCGATTTGCTCCGATCTCATGCGTTTCTCGTTGGTGCGCGACGCCATGAAGAGCTGCAAAACTTGCAGGACGCCTTTGCTTGGGATCGAACCATCCGAGACCAAGACGTTCAGATGGTCTCTCCTGTACCGCTGAATAGTCTGAACAGTTCTTCCGATGACTCTGGGCTGGTGACGATCTTGACCTCCGGGACAACGGGACGCCCTAAAGCGATCCATCATAGCTGGAAGCGACTGGCCGATTCCGTGCGGCGGGACGCTCGATATACCGGTACAAGGTGGCTCATCGGTTACCCGCTGACTCTCTATGCCGGCACGCAGGTGTTGCTCCATGCCATGCTCAACTGGGCGACACTGGTCATTCCCGTCTCACTGGATCCGGGTGAGGTCTGTCGTACGCTGAAGGACAAAGGGGTAACCCATGCTTCAGGAACCCCTACATTCTGGCGACAACTGGTGTTTTTTGGCTCGAGGGATGTTCTGCAAGGAAGTAAGTTGGAACAGATCACCCTGGGCGGAGAAGCGGCAACTCAGGAGTTGTTGGATCAGCTGCGTCTCGGATTTCCACAAGCGCGCATCGTCCACATCTATGCTTCCACCGAATTGGGACGACTATTCTCGGTCACTGATGGCAAAGAAGGGTTTCCTGCCCAGTTCCTAAAAGAATCGCCGGAGGAAGGAGTAGACTTGAAAGTGGTGGACGGTGAGCTCATGGTTCGCGGACGTACTCAGATGATCTCTTGCGATGGACAGAGACCACCTGCGGAGCAACCGAGCGTGTGGACGGCCACCGGCGACCTGGTTGAAGTTTGCGCAGACCGCGTGTTGTTCAAGGGACGCAGGAATGACGTAGTAAACGTGGGGGGAAGAAAGGTATCCCCTCTCAAGGTAGAGTCAGCTCTGCGCGGACTACCAGGAGTCGTTGATGTCAGAGTCTATGCGAAGAAGAGTTCTGTGACCGGGCACCTTGTTGCGGCGGACGTTGTCCTTGCGCCTGGGTTTTCTGAAGAAACACTCGGCGCTGAGTTGCGGCGGGCAGCAACCCAGGCGTTGGAGTCATACGAGATTCCTCGACTCGTTCGTGTCGTGCCCAAACTTGAGATTAGTCAAGCACTAAAGGTTGTGCGAAGCGAGCAAGTACAATGAACGAAAATCCCTTGGTTCTCGTGAGTGGCGGCAGCCGTGGTTTAGGCCTGTCCATCATCAAGCATCTGCTGAAAGATGGATATCAGGTGGCAACCTTCAGCCGATCGGCGACGGAAGACGTCGAACGATTGCGCGAGGAATATCACGATCGGTTGACTCACTTCTTTGGCGATATTGCCAAAGGGGATGAGATCGAAGGCCTTGTTAAGAAGATTGAGAGAGACATCGGGCCGATCGAGGCCTTGATCAATAACGCGGGCATTGCACCTGATGGAGTCCTTGCCACAATGCCACCCGAACAAATTGAACAACTTATTTCCGTCAATCTTACGGGGGCATTGCTTCTTACGCGACTGGTCGTCCGGCGAATGATCGTCCGCCGCCGGGGAAACGTATTGAGCATTTCTTCCATCATCGGTTTGCGAGGCTATGCGGGCTTGGCGCCTTACAGTGCGACCAAAGCCGGCCTGGATGGTATGACGCGGGCCCTGGCGAGGGAACTGGGTCCCCGCAACATTCGCGTGAACGCTGTCGCGCCGGGATACCTCGAGACCGAGATGACGGGAAAACTCGATGAAAAGCAGCGCAACCAAATTATCCGACGAACCCCGATGGGACGGCTCGGTAGTTCGGCGGATGTGGTAGGGGTCGTATCTTTTCTTCTGTCACCAGCATCTTCCTTCATAACGGGACAGACCATTGTGGTCGATGGGGGCATCACTTGCTGATCCCCGTTCGTCTCCTTAAGAATGGCCTTGCTCAAGATTTCCTTGTGAGCGCACGCGCGCGTCTACGTTGACATATGTCTAAGACGATTGCCTACGGCCCTCCTGTCATCTCCATCGACGTAGAAGATTGGCCCCAGTCAACCTGGGACAGGAATCTTCCGATCACCGAGCGCTCGGTGGAAAATACGCGACGAGTCCTTCGCATTCTTCGCGAAGCGAATGTTCGATCCACGATGTTCGTGCTGGGGAAACTCGCCGAGCGATTTCCATACGTGGTGAAAGAGATCCAGGCGGACGGTCATGAAATCGCCAGCCACGGCTATGGACATGTGGAAATTGCACAGCTGTCTCCGGAGCAGTTCTTAGCCGATCTTCGACGATCCAAGGACCTGCTTGAACAGATCACTGGCGAGAAAGTCAGGGGGTATCGGGCGCCGGATTTTTCAATTGTCCGACACACACTCTGGGCCTTTGATGCATTGGCGGAGGCCGGTTTTGAGTATGACTCCAGCGTCGTCCCCGTCAGATTGGTTCGGTATGGCATTCCCGAATGGCCGATTGAGCCTGTGCACGTCAAACTCAGGGACGGACGCACGATCATGGAGGCTCCCCTGGCTACGGTTCGATGGTTGGGAAGGAATTGGCCGATCGGGGGAGGGGGGTATCACCGGCTGCTTCCCGGGGCCGTCAGTCGATACTGTGCCAAACACGTGATGACTGCCGCTCCATTCGTCTTTTACTGCCATCCCTATGAGTTCGATGTCAACGAGCTGACGGAGATTCCTCTCAGGCTTCCGCTCCGTGTTCGGCTTCATCAAGGGTTGGGGCGGCGATGGTTTGAAAAGAGGTTCAAGTCTTTCGTGAGGCGATTCGGTGGGCAGCGCATGCAAGACTTGCTGTCTTCCAGACAATGGTCCGAGCTTGACATCCGCGGTCTGAATCAGGATTCTTGGCCGCAAGCTACAGAACCTCATCAGATCCTCACCAAGGCACCCAACTGACCGGCAACGAAGTAGTTTGTTCGGTCAGTTTCTTCTTGCGTCATGCCCGCGAAGCTTGTCCCCGCATGTTTTAAGCGGGGAGCGGGCATCCATTCCTCGATCAATCAATGCTGAGGGAGAAGGCCCTGACTGGATTCCCGCTTCCGCGGGAATGACAAACCTCAGTGTTCTAATGGCAAACTGACCCACTCCACTTCATCCTCATTCGAGCAACGGCAGCAAGCCGGCGTCTCGTTCCACAGAAAGGATTGGCATCATGCCCGATACATTGACGGCAACGCAGAACGGCACGGAAGCGGCGAAGGGTGACGGGACGACTTCTCCTCAGGTCGTCGTCGTCGGCTCCGGATACTGGGGGAAAAATCTTGTCCGAAATTTTGCCAATCTCGGGGCATTATCGGCCGTGTGCGATAGCCATACTGAAACGCTCGAGGCGCTTACTGCGCAGTATCCTCAGTCCCGCACGCTCACTTCCTTCGACGAGGTGCTGCGAGATGACACGGTTCAGGGAGTGGCGATTGCCACACCGGCCGAAACCCACGGGCTGATGGTTCGAGAGGCTCTTCTTGCAGGCAAGGATGTGTTCGTCGAGAAACCCCTGTGCCTTTCCGCAGAGCAGGGGAGAGATCTCGTGGCGTTGGCCAGGGAGCGAAGGCGCATCCTCATGGTCGGCCACTTGCTCTGGTACCACCCGGCTGTTCTCAAACTCAAGGAACTGATCGAGAGCGGAGAGCTGGGCCGTATCCAATACATCTATTCCAACCGGCTCAATCTCGGAAAGATTCGCCGTGAAGAGAACATTCTCTGGAGCTTTGCGCCCCACGACATCTCGGTGATTCTGGGACTCTTGGGCGAGACTCCCAATTCGGTCACGGCTCAGGGAGGAAACTATCTCCACGAACAGATCGCGGACACCACCGTCACGCTCCTTTCTTTCCCCAGCGGGGTCAAAGCCCACATTTTTGTGTCGTGGCTCCATCCCTTCAAGGAGCAAAAACTGATTGTTGTCGGAGACCGAAAAATGGCGGTCTTCGACGACATGGAGAAGAAAGACAAGCTTGTCCTGTATCCCCACTCGATCCAGTGGAAAGGCCAGATCCCGATTGCCAATCGCGCCGATGCCCAGCCGGTCGAGATAGCGACCAAGGAACCGCTGCGGGAGGAGTGTCTGCATTTCCTGGAGTCCATCCAATCGCGGCGACGCCCCCGCACCGACGGAGAAGAAGGACTGCGGGTGCTGACGGTCCTGCAACAGTGCCAGGAAGCGCTTGAAGGCAAGGGACGAGGGACCGTTCGACCGAAAACCGACGCGGCGCCCGGCAAGTATTTTGTCCATGAGTCCGCATTTGTTGACGACGGAGTGCAGGTAGGGGAGGGGACGAGTATCTGGCATGTCTCTCACGTCCTCAAGGGCTCCTCGATCGGCAAACAATGCAAGATCGGTCAGAACGTGGTGTTGGGCCCGAATGTCACGATCGGAAACGGGGTCAAGATTCAGAACAATGTCTCCATCTACGAAGGCGTCACGCTTGAAGATCATGTGTTCTGCGGTCCCTCGATGGTGTTTACGAACGTGTTCAACCCTCGAAGTGAGATTCCTCGGATGAGCGAGTTGAAAACAACTCTTGTAAAGAAAGGCGCAACGTTGGGAGCCAATTGCACCGTTGTGTGTGGAATTACGATCGGACGGTACGCCTTCATCGGGGCCGGTGCCGTAGTGACACGGGATGTTCCTGACTATGGTCTCGTTGTGGGATCGCCGGCACGACTGACCGGATGGATGTGCGAATGCGGTGTCAAGTTGGCTTGGGAGGATCAAGAGGCGACCTGTAGTTGCGGCGCACAGTACAAGAAGACCCAATCGGGTGTCACCAAGACGGCAGGAGATGCGCTTCACTCTCGTAATGGTCATGGCCCAGAAGCCTAGTTGCAGATGAGATTGAACTGTCCACCACGACCAAACAAACCCCAATCCGAAAATGATTTTGGCGCCAAAACGCTACCACAGCGGGTGGCGTGGCGAACGGGGCGCCCCACCGCGCGCAACGGAAGGGCCCCACTGGGGGATGGGTGGAGTGAGCACGGTGGGGCTGTTCACCGCGACAGGACCCGCGAAATCCGTCAATGAGACGGATCGCATTTTCAGAACAGGGCTAACCGAAGGAGTTTCCAGATGAACGTTCCCCTTCTTGACCTCAAAGCGCAACACGAGCCGATACGTAAGGATTTGCTGGCAGCGATGGAGCAGGTGCTGGATCAAAACAACTTCATTCTGGGGCGCGAAGTCAACGAGCTCGAAGAGCGTGTCGCGGCCTATTCGAACGCCCGCTTCGGGGTCGGAGTGTCCTCAGGGACCGATGCGTTGCTGGCAGCTCTCATGGCGCTGGATCTCAAGCCTGGTGACGAAGTGATCACGACTCCCCTGTCGTTCTTTGCCACGGTGGGGACAATCGTGCGGGTAGGGGCCAGACCGGTGTTCGTGGACATTGATCCGGTGACCTACAATCTCGACGCGACGCGAGTGGCGGCGGCTGTGACCACCCGCACCAAAGCGATCATTCCGGTGCATTTATATGGTCAGTGCGCCGATATGCAGACCATCCTTGAGGTGGCGTCGGCTCACGGATTGGCCGTCATCGAGGATGCGGCTCAGGCGATTGGCGCGGAGTACGCCGACGGACGCAGGGCGGGGAGCATGGGGACGCTCGGATGCTTCTCGTTCTTTCCCAGTAAGAATCTCGGTGGGTTGGGCGATGGAGGCATGATTGTGACAAACGACGAGAAGCTTGCCGATCGACTGCGGGTGCTCCGCGTACAAGGAGGAAAGCCGAAATACTATCACCGTGTCATCGGAGGGAACTTCCGGCTGGATACGTTACAGGCGGCGGTCCTGAACGTGAAGTTGCCCTATCTGGACCGATGGACCGCCCTGAGGCAGAAACATGCGGACCTGTACGAGAGCCTTTTCAGGGAACTGAAGGTCGAATCGGACTTCGGCGTCCGGTTGCCTCAAGCGGTCTACAGGCGGATCGGGGTGCGGCACTACCACATCTATAACCAATTCGTGATCGGCGTTCCCAAGCGGGACGCCTTGCGCGACTATCTCAAGTCGAAGGGCATCGGCACCGAAGTTTACTATCCCGTCCCGCTCCATCGACAGGATTGTCTCCAGAGTTTGGGGCACAAGGACGGCGACTTTCCCGAGGCGGAGCAGGCGTGCCGCGACCTCGTGGCGCTTCCCATCTATCCCGAACTCAATGAAGACCAACAACACTATGTCGCGCAGATGGTCCGGGAGGGGCTCGCCAAGTGAAACTTGTGTCGGTCATCGGGGCTCGTCCGCAGTTCATCAAATGTGCTCCTGTCTCACATGCGCTGCGCCACCTCGCACGTGAGATAGTGGTCCATACAGGACAACATTATGACGACAGCATGAGCGGGGTGTTCTTTCGGGAATTGGGGCTGCCTGAACCGGACTATGACCTCGGTGTGGGATCAGCATCTCATGGAGCGCAGACCGGTGAGATGCTCAAGAAGATCGAAGAGGTATTGGTGAAAGAAGCGCCGGACATGGTGCTGGTATATGGCGATACGAATTCAACGCTCGCCGGGGCCTTGTCGGCGGCCAAGCTGCATGTGCCGATCGCGCATGTTGAGGCGGGATTGCGCAGTTTCAATCGGAGAATGCCGGAAGAAATCAATCGTGTCTTGACGGATCATCTGTCCGATTGGCTGTTTTGCCCGACGGAGACGGCTGTTGAGAACCTGAGCCGGGAAGGCATCACGAAAGGCGTTCATCTGGTCGGTGACGTCATGTACGACGCGCTCCACGACAGCGTCGAGAGGGCGAGAGCCAGTTCGACCGTCCTGGATCGTCTGGGAGTCGAATCGGGCCGGTATATCTTGGTGACCGTGCACCGCGCCGAAAATACGGACCATCCGGTCCGGCTGAAAGGGATCATGACGGCCTTTGCGTCGTTGGCTGATTCAGGCAGGACCCTTGTCTTCCCGGTCCATCCCAGAACTCGGAAACAGCTCCGTCATCTTTCGATCAACTATCCGGAACGGTTTCGCCTGACGGAACCACTTCCCTATCTTGACATGGTGCTCTTAGAAGCCAATGCGCAACTCATCGCGACAGATTCCGGGGGGATCCAAAAAGAGGCCTATTGGCTTGGTGTGCCCTGCATCACGCTTCGAGAAGAAACCGAGTGGGTCGAAACAGTGGAGAGTGGCTGGAACCGATTGGTGGGAACATTGCCGGATCATATCGTGGCTGCGGTTCAGCAGGCTTCGACAGGGCACGCTGCGGGATGGACATGGAAAAAAGGAGAGGCCTCTCGCAGTATCGCCCGCATGATCGCCCAGCAGAGCTCCCGGCGGGTCGTGAGTTGACCAGGTGGCATAGCAACGAAGATGAAGCTAGAGACACCTTAGGCAGAGATTTTTGGACAGTGTCTCACGCCGGATTTTCCGGAACCGATCCCTCCTCCATTCGTTCACCCGCCTACGCAGGAAGCCACGGCTGTCAAGCCGTGGAGGAATGCTGACGGGTGTCCTCCGAAGCCTTGGCGAAGGAGGACATGCTTCGGCGGATTCCGCCGAAGAAACCAATGGGACCACGGCTGTAAAGCCGTGGGGCTCCACCAGAGCGTTCAACCTGACACCACCTTTTCGATGAATAACCGAGAGCAGTTAATTAGAGCCAGGCTCGGAATTCTTGCCCTCGCTGCAGAGGTCAAGAATGTGGCCAAAGCATGCAAATTGGCTGGAGTAAGCCGATCTCAATTTTATGCCCTGAAAAAGGCCTATCAAGCCCAAGGGAAGGAAGGTTTGGCGCCGAAGATTCGGCGCCATCCGAACATGCCTAATCGCACACCAGTGGGTGTCGAGCAATCTATACTCTCGAAAACTGTTGAGAATCCAAAGCTTAGCTACATCAAGCTCGCTGACGACATGAAGAATAAGGGCATCTCCGTCACTCCGACAATGATCCGCTACGTCTGGCGGAGACACGGCTTATCCACTCGATCGGCTCGACTTCGATGGCTCAAGACCCACAACGGATCTCGCGGAGGTGAATTACACGAGAGCGGCATTGATGTTGCTCAAGTGTGCGGGGGCTCCGGTCCGACTCGCTCTGCCCAAGGGGATCCGAAGGAACCGTTCAACGGTCTTGCCGCCGGTGGTGGTGGGAAGGAAAGTGTCCAGAGGTCCTCAACTAGGTAGTGACACCTAGCAAAGTATTGACTTCCCGTTGCGAAATGCGAGATGATTTTTTCCGGAAACTGAATGTTCGAATAACGAAAGGGGATGCAATGAACAACCGTCGTCACCTTGGCAGATTCTTACTCGACATGTTGTTTTCGTCGGCAAGGTCGACTGTAACTGCGCTCGTGTTGCTCGTCCCCTTGGCCGCTGTCGAGGCATGGGCCGACAGCGTAACCTTTAGCAGTCCGACCATCTTTCCGATTTTTTACAACTATGTCACGCCCGGCGGTGCTTCGCTGACAGCGACGGGTTCATACAATGTGACCAGTTTTTCTTCGAGCGAAGTCCTGATGAATGTCACGATTCAGAACACGACTCCGAACTATGTGGTGAGCTCAGTCGGATTCAACACGAACCCTGCTGTCACAGCTTCTTTTACATCCGCGGGGGCGGTGTTTACCGGAGTGGCCAACGATACGAACTTCCCAAGCTTTCAAACAATCCAGGTTTGCGCGTTCACCTCGAACAATTGCTCGTCAAGCGCAAATCCGCTCGCCTTGCAGCCGAACAAGAGCGATGTCTTCGGCCTCAAGTTGACCGGTACGTTTAATCCGACATTGACCCTGTCTACCTTTGCAATCAAATTTGCCGGGGGACCGGAGGGTTCATTTGAATTTCAAGGAAGAGCACCTGTTCCAGAAACCCTCTTACCTTTCGGGGTAGGATTTGTATTGTTTGTTGCGTGGCATGTCTTATCTCGCAGACCCAGGAAGATCGCCGTTGCCTTGGGCAGCTAGGTTGTTGATGAGGGGGGGAACCATGATGCGTCGTCTCTTCGTAACTCTTCTCTTTGTACTCTTCACCGTCGCCCTGTTCGTCCATCAGGCTGAAGCTCATCAATATGGGGAAGGTCTGATGGCCGGCAACGCCTCAATGAAATCTTTCACAGCAAGCGGTCCGTTGGCGACAGGGAATTTGCAAGAGTTGTTGCAATGGCTTATCTATAAGTTTAAGCAATATGTAGCCGGTACGAATCATGTTTGGAATCCGGCGCCAAGAGGCAGCGTTCCTGTTCCCGAGACGTTATTGCTGCTCGGCGCCGGCTTCGCAGGGCTGGTGGCTTGGAACAGTACGAACAAGCGACGCTGACTCCTGCCTTCGCTTTGTGGTAACGCTTTCACATCCGCGCGGTTCTTTCCGCCGTCCTCTCTATTGATCTGCTTCTTTCCTGCAGCATAATGAATACACCCAGTCGCTGGTGTTCCGGAGCGGTGCTCTTGGTCTTGACCTTCCTGCTCGGCTGTACATCGAAAGCCTCGGAGGAAGTGAAGGTCCATTACCGTAAGACGGCGACTCAGTTTGCCGCAGAAGGCAAACATTCAGAGGCGTTGACGGAGTATCGGCATTTGGCCGACTTGGACCCTCACGATGATGAAACGCAATACCAAATGGCTCTCCTGCATGAAAAACTGGGATCGCCGGCTGATATCGAGAGCGCTCATCGGGCGCTTCTCACGGTAGTCAAGCTCAATCCTGCGCGGTTCGATGCGCGATTGAAATTAGCTTGGATGTACCTGCATATGGGCTTGGCGAAGCGTGCGCGATTCTATGCGGAAGGCGTCTTGGCTTTGGAGCCGGCGAACGCGGACGCTCATCTCATCAAGGGACTCAGCCTGGTTCAAGACGGCGTTGTTCAGGAGGGGCTCCTCGAACTTCAGCGAGCAATCGACACTGATCCCAATCGGATGGTGAGCCGTCTGGAACTGGCCAGAACGTATGCAAGGCGAGGTGACTACTCAGCGGCCGAGTCTGTCCTTCGCGATGCATTGAGAGTCATGCCTGCTTCGCTCGAAGCACGCCTCGCGCTCGGCGATGTGTTGCAGTCAGAGAGGAAGTCGGCAGAGGCTGAGGAAGAATACCGGAGAGCGTTGGAAATCGAGCCGAAGAGCGGTGATGTGTACCTGAGGTTGGCCTTGCTCAAACAAAGGCAGAAGAGAAGAGACGAGGCTGAGAATGTCTATCGGCGGTGGATTGAGGCGGTGCCGAACGATGTTCGGGCTCATCTCGCGCTCGGCCAGTTCTATCAATCCATCGGAAGGCCGAATGAGGCGCTGTTGCGCTATCAACAGGCGGTGGAAGCGGACCCATCATCCGTTGTCGCTCAAGAAGCCCTGATTACTTCCTACCTCGAGTCGAAGCGTCTGGGCGAGGCTGGTGTGAAAATCAGCGCGCTCATGAACGATCGCCCTTCGGATATCGGTCCGAAGGTTCTTCAAGCGCGATTGAAGTTCGACAGTGGTGAAGAAGCTGAAGCGTTGGCTCTCTTGCAAGCCCTCGCTCACCAGGAGCCTCGATCTGCCGGGATGCAAGAGTATCTCGGCATCGTATTGGCCAGAATGGGCAGGTTAGCCGAAGCGATTTCAGCTCTCAAGGAGGCCAATAGGCTGGCGCCGGAATCCGGCGAGGTCCTCTCAAGTCTTGCGCAGACGCAGTTAATCGAAGGTTCGATCCATTCTGCAATCAAAAATGCCGAGCAAGCGCTGGAATACAACCCGCTGAACGTGCCTGTCCTAAAAATCCTCGCCGAAGCGCATTTGCAGGCCGGAAATACCAAGCGTGCCCAGCAAGTCCTTGAAGAGTTGTCCATCATGGTCCCATCCGACCCTTTGATTCATCATCGTCTCGGCATCGTCCTTCGGATCCGCAAGCAAGATAATGATGCGCTCGCTCATTTCGAACGAGCACTGGAAGCGAATCCCTCATTCGTAGAGGCCTTGGATCAGGTCACCGGAATATTGGTATCACAAGGCCATGTGCGAAAAGCCCGCGAGCGAGTGGCGCGTCAGATCGTGTTCTATCCCACCGATGCCCGACTCTACAATCTCATGGGACGATTATGGGTTGTCTCTCACGATGATCGCCAAGCAGAGGCCGCCTTCAAAAAGGCGATGTCGCTCGATGACCGCATTCCTGAGTCCTATATGAATCTCGGAAGCCTGTATATCCGCGAGGGAAGAACACAGGACGGCATCGAAGAATTCGAAGCGGTGCTGGCGAAAGAGCCGCGACATGTACCGGTATTGATGGCCTTAGGCATGCTTCATGAGCATCGAAAAGAGCGGTCCCAGGCAGAGGAGAGATATCAACAGGTTCTTCAAGTCGATCCGACATTCGCCCTCGCCGCGAATAATCTGGCCTGGCTCCTGGTGGAGCGCGGCGATGGTGTTGATCGCGCCTTATCCTATGCGCAAAGAGCCCGACAGGCCAGACCTCACGACCCTCACATCGCCGATACGCTTGGATGGGTCTATTTTCACAAGAAGATGTACGGACAGGCCGTAGGTCTCTTGAAGGAGGCGATCGAGCAACTGCCGGAGCAGTCTCTGACTCATTACCATTACGGGATGGCGCAGTTTCGCAACAACAACCTCACTGAAGCCAAAAAGTCTTTCACGAAGTTTCTTGTTTTGAGCCCTCGGGACGAACGTGCGTCAGAAGTGAGAGATCTCTTGTCCACGCTGTCATAGGTTCGACCGCCCTCGGATACCCCGCGGAATCATCCACCTCGATTCTGGGAAATTGTGCGCAAGTTCGTCGATAGCACTGCTATCTTCCTCAATTCTCAAACCAAACCCGTATCGGGAGATTGGCCCACAATCGGACTCATCCTCTTTTTGACATACGCCTGCGTGCTTGGCCTGTACTGGACGACATTCGTCTCAATGGTCGAAGTCTGGAGGAGTTTCAGAACGTTTGCTCACGGCTTCCTCGTGTTACCCGCGGCGTGCTACCTGATTTACTGTTTTCGGCATCGACTGGTGTCATTGATTCCTGCTCCCAGCGCATGGGGCGTTCTCGCTTTGGCTCTAACCGCCGGGGGGTGGATTGCGGGACGCCATGCCGGGCAGCTTTGGATACAGCAACTGTTCGTCGTCGCGATGTTGCCGGCTCTGGTTTGGGCCATCCTTGGAACCGAAATCGTTCGCGTCCTTCTCTGGCCGCTGGGATTCCTGGGCTTCATGCTGCCGTTCGGCGCGGCTCTTGAAGCATGGCTCCAGGATTTCACGGTTGGTTTCATCCTCATCGGCCTACACGCTATCGGTATCCCGTACATGCGCGAGGGCTATCTGATCAGCCTGCCGTCGGGAACGTGGGAAGTCGCGCGAGATTGCGGAGGGCTGCGATATGTCCTGCCGGGACTTGCCTTGGGGTATGCCTTCACCACGTTGATTTATCAGCGGCCTACTCGTCGAATTGCGTTTTTGGTCGTGTGCGCGGTCTTCTTGATTCTCGCGAACGGCATCAGGGCGTTCGGCATTGTTGCAGGAGATCATTTGGGAGTTGCGGAAGGGACCGACCATCGTGTGTTCAGCTACTCGATCTACGGTGTGACCCTGCTCATGCTGTTCCGGTTGGGCCTGAATTGGAAGGACACAGACAGCCTGACGCCATCCAGCGAAGGGGTGCTCCGAGAGCATCGCAGGCTCCCGGTTCGTCAGACCGCCGTCATGGCGTTCGGAGCACTGGCCCTCCTCGCGCTTGCGCCGGCTGTCGTGTTGCTCCTTGCGCTCTAACAGGATGCTGAAAGGATAATGTCTATGTCGTCTTTCCGGCTCTCCATTTCATTGCTGCTGATGATCACGCTCTTCACTCCGACAGGCTGCGGTGGTCAGAACGGAGTCCACCCAGAACCCGCACCGAATCCCAATACTGCCTCGGTGACCTTGGCATGGGACCCAGTGGCGGGGAAGGATCTGGCCGGCTACCGTGTCTATCAATCCATCTCTCCGAGAGGAACGATGACGCTCAGCGGCACCGTCTCTGCGTCAGAGGTGAGATTCACTGTCGGCGATCTTCAGAAAGGCACAACCTATTACTTTGTGGTTCGAGCCTATGATCTCCACGGAAATGAGAGTTCAAATTCCAACCAGATAGTCTGGACCGCTCCCGCTCCCTGACGGTGGGCTTCCCACCGCAGATCAAAGCGCAAGAGCACCGGCATGTGGACTCTGTGAGATATGGGAGCCGCCCAAGCCACCGTCCTGTTAGCCTGCGCGACCGTTTTTGTCGCGGCCTTGCAGGGTTGCGACACTAGCCCCGTCAATCCCTCAGACGACATGAACGGAAAAGTGTCTGACAGGAGACCGGTGAGTCGTCCGGCTACCGGGCCCCTTCGCGTGCATCCGACCAATCCCCGATATTTCACCGATGGAAGCGGTAAAGCCATCTATCTGACAGGCTCACACCACTGGAACAATTTCCAGGATGCAGGCGAGATCGGACAGCCGGTGAAGGTTTTCGACTATTCCCGTTATCTGGATTTCCTCACGTCGCATCATCACAACTTCATGCGGATGTGGGTTTCAGAGGGAGCGATCAATCGCAGTCCCTATGCGGAACCGTTACCCTATCTCCGCACCGGCTCCGGCTCAGCTCTTGACGGCAAGCCGAAATTTGATGTCACGCGTTTCAATCAAACCTATTTTGACCGAATGAGGTCACGAATCATTTTCGCAAAAGAACGCGGGATCTATGTGGGGATCATGCTCTTTAATGGTTGGAGTATCTACGATCACGGCTACGGCAGCCCGTGGCCGTTCCATCCGTTCAATAAGGACAATAACGTGAACGATATCGACGGTGACCCTGACGGCGACGGAGAGGGAAGGGAAGTGCACGGCTTGGTTGTGCCGGCCATCACGGCGCGTCAGGAGGCCTATGTTCGAAAGGTGATCGATACCGTGAACGATCTTGACAATGTCCTGTACGAGATTTCGAACGAAACCGCGTTCTTTTCCAGAGACTGGCAATACCACATGATTGGTTTCATCCGAGACTATGAGCGCACGAAACGCCGACAGCATCCGGTCGGGATGACCGATTTCGATTCAACGCCTCATGAAGCTGCTCTTCATCGGACAAATGACGCGCTCCTGTCGAGTCCGGCGACCTGGGTCTCCCCTGGGAACGATGGCCAGGCGAATTATGTCATCAACCCGCCGCATGCCACCGGCCGAAAAGTCATGTTGAGTGACACGGATCATTTCGGGATCGGCGGTGACCACGCATGGGTCTGGAAGACATTTACCAGAGGGTTGAATCCTATCTACATGGATCCGCTCGATGAGATTGCAGGCGGCAAACAGGATCCACAGGACGCTGAGAGAGCCCGCATGGCCATGGGGCATAGCAGAGGTTACGCGGAGAGTATGAGACTCGATACCATGGCCCCCCGCGAGGATCTCTGTTCGACGAAGTTCTGTCTCGCCAATCCCGGGGTTGAGTATCTGTCTTATCTCCCGTTCGGAGCGCATTGGTTGGAATCATATGCCCAACTCCTCCCTTCGTCCCGGTTGCGCGCATGGGTGACCTCGTTGAACATGTTTCATCGGAGCATCACCGTGGACCTCGGGATGACCTCCAACCCGATGACCGTCGAGTGGTTCAATCCAATTACAGGCGAGACCACGGCAGCGGGGACCATCACCAGTAGGGGCAAGCAGGCATTTACTGCACCGTTCCGCGGAGATGCCGTGCTCTATCTCGCTGCTTCTTGATCCCATGCCATAGGGGTATCCCGAGAGGGACGCTTCTATCGGCAGGGGCAGAGGAGCTGAATTGGGTAATTCTATATGACGAAACGAGCTTTTGATCTGTTCTGGTCCTTCATCGGCCTTGTGTTCTTCTGGCCGCTCTTCGCCATTGCGGCAGTGGCCATCAAGCTTGACTCCGCCGGCCCGGTCATCTTCAAGCAGGAGCGGATAGGAAGAGGGTTTCGCCCGTTTTTCATCTACAAATTCCGGACAATGGTCAACGACGCTCCACTGAAGGGAGGGGCGCTGACGGCCAGCGGCGACCCCCGGGTGACGCGCGTGGGAAGGATTCTCCGCCAGACGAAGCTCGATGAACTGCCGCAGCTCATCAATGTCTTGAAAGGCGACATGAGCTTGGTCGGGCCGCGACCGGAAGTCCGCAAGTATGTGGAGGTGTTTCGCGAGCGATACACCATGATTCTGACGGTCCGCCCCGGAATCACCGACCTCGCTTCGCTCAAATATCGGGACGAGTCGGCGATTTTGGCGGCGGCGGAGAATCCCGAAGCGGAATATCTCAAACGCATCCTTCCCGACAAGCTGCGTCTTGCTGAGGACTATGTCAGGCAAGCTTCCATCGGATTGGACCTTCGACTGATCGTACAGACCCTGCTGAAACTGCTTCCGGGAAAACCTGCCGTAGACACGGCCAATTGAAACAGACTTTCCGTTTCTCGCAGAGTGATCCTTCGTCGCCTGTCGTGAGTCGATTGCATGGCGCATCGGCGGTTTCATTTTTTCACTACATGAGGTGATTCCAATGTCTCCAAACGACGTAATCGTCCCTGTCCGAACGACGTTCCTTCCCTTTGCCTTGCCGTCCATCGGGCAGGAAGAAATCAGCGAGGTGGTGGACTCGTTGCAGTCCGGCTGGATCACCGCAGGTCCCAAGGTGAAGCGGTTTGAAGAGGATTTTGCCGCGTACGTCGGTGCGGACCATGCGATCGCCGTCAACTCATGTACGGCCGCGCTCCATATTGCGCTGACAGCCATGGGAATCGGGCCGGGCGATGAAGTGATCGTGCCGACTTTGACATTCTGCTCAACGGCCAATGTGGTCGTTCATCTCGGCGCCAGACCTGTGCTGGTGGATATCGGCGCGGACTTTACGGTCAGAGCAGAGGATATTGAGCGTGCCATCACCCCTCGCACGAAAGCTATCATTCCCGTGCACTACAGCGGTCAGGCCTGCGAGCTGGATTCTCTATATGAGCTTGCGCACTCCCATGGTTTGGCCGTTGTTGAGGATGCAGCCCATGCCGTCGGCGGCGAGTATCACGATCAGAAGATCGGGAGCCGTCAACTTGGACAAAGCCTGCAGAAAGGACGGCACGCGGTCTGCTTCAGTTTTTACGCCATCAAGAACCTCGCGACCGGCGAAGGCGGCATGATTACGACCGCGGATACGAAGCTCGCCGAGCGGATGCGTCTTCTTACCTTACACGGCATGAGCCGGGACGCCTGGAAACGGTACAGCGGCTCGGGTTCCTGGTACTACGAAGTGCTGGCCGCGGGTTACAAGGACAACATGACCGACATTCAGGCTTCCATGGGCCTTCATCAACTCAAGAAGCTGGATCGATTCATCCAGACGCGTGCCCGCTACGCAAGACTCTATGATGAGGCCTTCGCCGGAATGCCTGAAATCGAAACGCCGCTCCTGCAGGGGGATCGCAGGCACGCATGGCATCTGTACGTGATCAAATTGGGGTTGGAACGACTGACCATCGATCGCGCTCGGTTCATCGAGGCGCTTCGCGCTCATAACATCGGCACAAGCGTCCATTTCATTCCCGTCCATCTGCATCCCTACTACCAGGAGCAATTTGGATATCGTCCGGGTGATTTGAAGCACGCGGAATATGTGTATGACCGCATCGTGTCATTGCCTCTGTATCCGGGCATGGCTGAAGAGGACGTGTGCGACGTCATCGCTGCGGTCAGGCATGTGGTTTCCGCGAACAGGAGGTAACGAACCATGGTCACAGCCGAGAGAAAGCGGTCGCAGTTGGAGACGGTCGTGCGTCTGGGGGCCGACGCGCTCATGGTCAACGCGGCGCTCATGGTCGCCGTCGTGTTGCGTTACATCGTTGATATCGCGATCAGGGGGCATGGTCCACCCCTGGCTGTGCTGCAGAACCGGCTAATGGAGTACGCCGGAATCTTTTGGATCCTCACGGCGATCTCTCTCTGCGTGTTCTACGCCAGCGGCTTCTACACTCACGGCCGGTTCTACCGCGGACGGTATAAGGCCTTGGTTGTCTCCCAAGCCGTGACGTTGAGCTACCTTGTCTTCGGATTTGTCGCGTATCTTTCCCATGGCTCGGTTTCCGTGCCCCGCAGCATCCTGTTGATGGGCTGGCTGTTGACCTGTGCGCTGCTGATCGCCGCCAGGCTTTGGACGATGCTATGGCGGATTGTGAACCCACCCGAAGCGGCAGAGCATAAGGCTAGTCCTCCGCACCAACGGTCGAGGCGGGTTCTCGTCATCGGTGGAGCCGGGTATATCGGATCCGCCCTCCTGCCCAAGCTCCTCAAACGCGGATACCACGTGCGGCTTCTGGATCTCTTCCTGTTCGGAAGGGACCCCATTGCTCATGTGGTCGGGCACCCCAATCTGGAAATTGTCCAGGCTGATTTCAGGAATGTCGACAAGATTGTCCAGGCCATGCGGGAAGTGGACGAGGTGATTCATCTCGGAGCGATCGTCGGCGATCCGGCCTGTTCTCTGGACCAGGAGCTGACCGTGGAAGTCAACCTCATGGCGACCAGAATGATTGCGGAGGTCGCCAACGGGAGCGGAATCAGGCGATTCTACTTTGCCAGCACGTGCTCTGTGTACGGGGCCTGTGATCACATTCTGAATGAACGGTCGGGGCTGAATCCCATTTCTCTCTATGCCAGGAGTAAATTGGCATCGGAGAAGATTCTCTTGAGCATGGCGAGCGACTCGTTCTCGCCGGTTATCTTACGGTTCGGAACCGTGTATGGTCTTTCAGGCCGCACCCGGTTTGATCTGGTGATCAATCTCCTTACGGCCAAAGCGGTGCGGGAGGGAAAGATTACCGTGTTCGGCGGTGGCCAATGGAGGCCGTTTCTGCATGTTGACGATGTCGCACTTGCCGTTTGCAAGGCGACGGAAGCCCCGACGGAATTGGTCCACGGACAAATCTTCAACGTCGGATCGAACGAGCAGAACTACCGTCTCATGGACGTAGCCAACCTCATTCACAAGATCGCGCCTAAGGCGGAAGTGGTGGATATGGGAGCAGATACGGATTTTCGGAACTATCGCGTGGACTTCACAAAGATCAGTACCAAGCTCGGATTCGTGCCTCAGTGGACGGTCGAAGCAGGGATCGAGCAGGTCATCGCCGCATTGGAAAACGGTGAAGTCAGCGACTACCGGGATCCGATGTACAGCAACGTCAAGTTCCTGAGTGAGGAAAACACGTCGCGTTTGATCAGGCGGGAGAATGGCTGGGCACAGGAGTTGATCAAGCAGGCAGTCGAGTCGGCAGCAACCGCGTCGGTCGTGGCCGCTCGGTAGCTCGCCGCATGATACGATTCAGGGTTCGAACAGTGAGGAAGGCACGGACATGAGAGAGAACGGAAATCCGAGATCTGGAGCAGAAGTATGAAATTGGTCGAGACGGAACAGGAAGTCAATCAATCGGCGATGGCAACATTGGTCGAATATGCCGATATGGCCCGTCGGCAGAAGTGGCTGATCGTTACCTCCGTCGCCCTGTTCCTTCTTGTGGGCTGGGTCTACAGCCAGCTTGTGCCGAAAGTCTACCGGTCTGAAGCCCTCATTCTGGCGGAGGACCCCAAGGTGTCCGAAAATTTCGTGCAAGCGGTCACGGAGGGCAAGATCGAACAGCGAATTTTCCTCATCAAGCGGGAGATCAGCAACCGGGAGTTTCTGGCGGAACTCGTCAAGGAACTCAATCTGTATCCCGATGAGGTAGCGATGCAAGGAGCCGAGCTCGGGGCTTCGATTCTGGCGGACTCTATCGTCGTGACGATGGTCGGCATGGAACCCCGGGAAAATTTCGTGAGTCGGAACGGTCTGAACGCCTTTACCGTTTCATTTCAGCATTCTGATCCGGAAATCGCCGCGCGCGTGACCAACCGAATCGCGACCCGCTTTGTGGAAGAGAATATGAGGTCCCGCGAAGAAACCGCGCAGGGTACCTCAGAGTTTCTCGACGGTGAAGTTCTGATGGCACAACATGAGCTGGAAAAGAAGGAGGATGAGATCAGCCGGTTCAAATCCCGGCACATGGGGCATCTGCCTCAGCAGATGGAGGCCAATCTACGCGCGTTGGATCGGCTGCCGAACGATCTCAACGCGGTCAATGAGAATTCGCAACGGTTGTCGGATCGGCTCACGACAGTCGAAAAGGCGATCAGAGAGTACCAGCGTTTCGGTCGGACGAATCCGGGCCTGGTGGCAGGGTCCGCGCAGCCGGATCCGCTGTTCCGCCGGCTCGCGGACCTACGGGAAAAGCTGGTCAAGCTGCGGTCTGAATTCTGGGACGGTTATCCGGAAGTGCAGCTGACCAAGGAAGAGTTGCGTCATGTGGAAGCGCAACTTGTGGAATTGTACGGACCTGACATCTTTAAGCCGGGAGAGAGTCCGCCTGATCCGTATCTGCAGGATCTCGCCAAGCAGCAAAGCGAGCTGCAAAGCGAGCTGGCCTTGCTGAAGCAACGGCAGCAGACGCTACTGCATGAGCGGACGGAGTTCCAGAAGCGGATCGAGCAATCTCCGGAAGTGGAGCAGGAGCTGCTGATTCTCGAGCGTGACTACGACAACATGAAGAACAACTATCGGTCGTTGCTCGAAAAGCGCTTGAATGCCAGAGTAGCAGAGAACTTGGAGAAGCGAAAACAGGGCGGTCATTTTCGCATTCTGGATCCTGCGTCGTTCCCGCGATCGCCTGTAACGCCGAATCAACCGAAGATTCTCATCCTGGCTTTCATTCTGGGATGCGTATTCGGTGTGGGGGGAGCGGCGATTCGGGAACAACTCAATCCGCAATTTCAGCGGCCAGAAGAAATCGAGCAGCTGCTGGGACCGCAACTGCTCGCTGCCATACCGGACTTCACGCTTGAGTTCAATCGCGCGAGCTGGCGTCGGTTCTTCCCCATGAAACGGATGCTTCCAGGAGCCGTCGGGCCGGAGGACGAAGTTGAAGATTCGCTCGTGGTAGACAAGCGGCCGTTTGCTCAATCGGTGGAGCAGTCGATTCTCTCGAACGGATTTGTCGTCAAGTGGCTGCCGAATTCCTCCGTGGCTGAACAGTATCGAGTCGCGGCTACGCGGCTCTCACTGGTCCGAAGCAACGAAACCTCGACTGTCGTGGCGGTGACGAGTGCAATCAAGGGCGAGGGGAAAACAACGACCGTGATCAATGTGGGCTACACCATGGCGAGGGATCTGGGACGGCGCACGCTGCTCCTGGATTGTGATTTCAAGTTTCCCATGCTGCATCGATATGTCGACAGGGTTCCGAAAGGCGGTTTGGCCGATTGCCTCACGAGCGACATTCCGTTGGATGATTGCCTGTTCGAGTTCGAAGGTATTCCATGCTCGATCATGCCGGTAGGAAGTTCCATCGTACACTCCAACGAACTGCTCAGGACCGGGAGGCTCGGCGGTATCCTTGCTCAGCTCCGAGAGCGGTTTGAGTATATCTTCATCAATACCCCTCCGATTTTTCCGTTGGCTGCCATGAACGTCCTTGCGCGCCATGCCGATCTGCTGTTGCTTGTGGTACGGGCTGATTCCACGCCCAAACCGGTGGTCCAGCGTGCGCTAGGTTCATTGCACGGGATGGCAACGACGCATGTCATCTTGAATGGAGTGAAGAGTCAGTCGCTACCGTCCTACATCGGCGACTACGAGTACCTCCAGGCTCAGGGGGACAAGGCCTGAACGATACGTTCACCAGGGAATTGGCCGGAGGGTTCAACCGAAGAATTGGAGGGGACCAATGAGCATTGGATCCTGGACAGTTCAAACGGTGAGTGGACATGAATGGGGCTACATCAAGCGTCTCGTCCTCGATTCGGTCACAAGACGAGTCAGTCATGCCGATGTGGTTGTGGCAAGCACGGGGCGACTCATCCGGGTTCCATGGGAGAGTTTCGACGTGAGGAATGGAGAGATCAAGCTGAGGATACCGGAGGGGTTGGTTAAGGCTCAGACGCCGAAGCCGCCGGTTCTCAGGTCAAAGATGAATCGGTCAACTGACTTGAGAGGTTGAACGGCCATTCTGCCATGAATTGACTCGCTCAATCGTTGTTGTTCAGTCAAAAGGGGATTGTGCTTAAGGCACAATCCCCTTTTGCATTTTTGCGACAAGCCGGACTGCGGGACTCTTCCGATTGAGGAGAGAAAGTGGTGCCGAGGGACAGAATCGAACTGTCGACACCAGCCTTTTCAGGGCTGTGCTCTACCAACTGAGCTACCTCGGCGACGGTCGGCGAGAATGAGGAGGAACTGTTACAGAATCGGCGGGAAAAAATCAAGCCGATGATTGAGAACTTGAGGTGAATAATCCTGTCGCCTAGATCAATTGTACGGGCTCCAGGTCGAGCTACCTGTGGCTCTACTTTGAACAGGGTACTGCTAGATTCCAAGGTTACCAGAAGCGCTTTGCAGAAAACGCACGTCCTGACCCACTTTTCAAGTACCTCTCAAAGGCCATGGCTTTTTGGTCATCCGATATCATTCCCCACGGCCTGCCAGCCGTAGCCAGCATGACCTTCGGAGAGGCTGGCGAAGGCTGGCGGAGAGGGAGGGAATTTGAAGTCGCGCTCACGGGGCCGTTCGCGCTCCTACTGAGGGGGCCAAGCCCCCTCGTATGCTCCCCACACGGGGGAACCTTTCCCCCGCGTCCCCCTTGTTCAAATCCCTCCCTCACTTTGATTGATCTCCTGGTGTCGGCTGGACTGCGTAGCGTTGACTGCTCAGCGGTGAGTGCTGAATATTTATGGCGGAGAGGGAGGGATTTGAACCCTCGGTAGAGGTTTTAGCCCCTACAGCGGTTTAGCAAACCGCCGCCTTCGGCCACTCGGCCACCTCTCCTCCTTGGACTTTCGATTGTACTCGGGTTCCCGGTCTGGTCGAGATCGACTCGATGACACGGATTGCCGGCGAGCGAGGCGTGATCATACCTCAGGCAGGTGGGAGGTACAAGC
>Ga0268299_1001056_pt1 | contig 59521 bp, 53 predicted proteins | sample NOBtaG_FD_193484 | JGI IMG/M metagenome (GOLD analysis project Ga0268299, IMG submission 193484) | Activated sludge microbial communities from bioreactor in Nijmegen, Gelderland, Netherland - NOB reactor | ecosystem: Engineered > Bioreactor > Aerobic > Activated sludge | place: Netherlands...
ACCGAATGCCGCCGCGGCCCCGAGCGTCGCGAACTCGAGTACCGCCGGCTGAACACCGCGCCTCGCGCGCCCGAGTCCGTCAGCACGCGATCGCGGGGCGTGTCACGCACGTCTGCCGGAAGGACACAATCGACTTCGGCGATCTCACGGTTCTGGTGGGCCCACAGGGTTCCGGGAAGAGTCTGCTGCTGCAATTCCTGAAGCTCGCGATCGACAAGAACGCGGTGTCGACCCGAATGTTCGCAGCGGGCCTCACCTGGCGCACCGAGGGCGAGTTCATTGACCTCTATCTCGGCGAGGGAATGAAAGCCGGGCTCAGCTCCGCAACCAGAGTTGAGACCGAACGCGGTGAACTCTCTCTTGCTCGCCTTCGCAAACGAACCCACCGACCGATTGAAGAGAGCGTCCTTTTCATCCCTGCGCACCGAGCGCTGCTGCTTACTGGCGGGTGGCCGCAGAAGTTCGAGCGCTTCAATCCAGATACCCCCGTCGTCGCCCGACTGTTCTCTGACTCGCTGCAGGGGCTCCTCGGAACTCGAGACGTCAAGTCAGGTCCACTGTTTCCCGCTCCGCGACGATTGAAGGAGGCGTTCCGGGAAAAGATTGATCGAGCCGTATTTCACGGAGGCGTACTGCGGCTCGAGGAGCGCCAACTTCAACGACGACTTGAGCTCCAGTACGGCCGCAACGCAGAGAGCGGTATTCCGTTCATGGCGTGGACTGCGGGCCAAAGAGAGTTCGCACCATTGCTTCTGGGACTTTCCCGACTTTTGCCAGCGGGACAGAGCCCCAAGAATCAACCAGTGGAGTGGGTGATTATCGAGGAACCGGAGATGGGCCTTCACCCCCGGGCAATCGAGACCGTGATGTTTCTCGTGCTTGAGCTACTGAGACGAAAGTTCAGGGTCGTGCTTTCTACACACTCGACATCCGTGCTTTCTGTTGTCTGGACGCTTCGTCGGCTCAAGGAGACGCACGCGTCACCCAACCTGCTGCTCGATGCCTTTGCGCTTCCAAGGCGCCACGACCTCGTCTCGCTCGCCGAGGCAGCGATCGACTGCCGCACGCGCGTCTTCGCCCTTCACTACGCGGGCGCCAAGGTCAGTTCCGCCGATATCAGTTCCCTTGATCCGGGGGGAGATGCGCCGCTTGAGGCATCGTGGGGCGAACTCACCGAGTTCTCCGGCCGAATGACCAAGGCCGTAGCAGCGGCGCGTAGCAAGCAAGCATGAAAGGTCGAGGAAGAGTCCCTCCGCGCAGACCGCCAAGGAGACCTGCTGGCGTCCTCGCCAATGCACTGAGCCCGTCGCCAGATCTTGGCACGGCGGTCCGGTCAGGCCTCCAAGCGCTGGCAGCAAACCATCGAACTCAGATCGAACAGAGACAGAATGCGACCGACAGCCTTTGTTTCGACGATGTGGAACGGGACTCTCCTTGCTTCGATTATCTGGTCGGCGTCGTCGCTGACGATGTGCTCGCGCTTGAGGTCCATCCCGCAACCGCTGGCGAACTAGAATCGATCTTTGCCAAGCAGGCCGCAACACGCGAGCGCCTTGCGCGCGCCAACGTCACGCACTCGATCGATCGGTGGGTCTGGCTCGCCAGCGGAAAGGTCGATGTGCCCGGAGACTCGCCCGACCGCGTTCGGCTGGCCGAGCGAGGGATCGAGGGTCCCTCGCGGCGAACAACACTCTGACACCGTCAGATCCGAGCTGATCCGCACCTACCCGATCCCACCGCGGTCCGAGGCGAGAGGGAACAGGGATGGAACAAGAACCTCGACGGTGGCGCCACGAAGGCGCTCTCCCGTCGAGAAACAACAGTGGAGGCGGAGGGAATCGAACCCTCGTCCGAAAGCCTTCTTTCTGCCAGCGCTACGTGCGTAGTCGGTGCTTTATGGGTTCTCCGCGTCCATCACCGACACCGTCCGCGGGAACCGGTCCTGGATGAAGCTTTAGCCGATCTCCCCCAGGTGGAAGATCAGCGACCCCGCATTATGACGGTAGCTCTTCGACCCACGGGTCGAGATCGAAGTTACCGTGCGTGGCCGTTTTTCAGGCGGCCAGCGCAAGCTCAACGTTGTCGTTGGCTTTTGTGGTTTGCCCACGTTTATTTGCGCGTGTCGTAGGCGCACGCGGCACGCTCCGGCGAGACGTCATTGCCCTCGTCGAAACCAGGTCGCCCCCAATTGTCAAAGAACCGCTGCTGGCCGCACAGTACCACCTCGACTGCGCGTCCTGACACTCATCCTCCTCGTATCCACGCTCGCCTGCTCGCGCAAGGCCGCTGCACCGCCTCCACCACAAAGCACCCCCGACAACCCGCTCGGCCTCCACGGCGCGCCCCGCTACCCGTGGCGCGGCCTCCACTTCGACGTCGCCCGCCACTTCTTCCCCGTCACCGACGTCGAGCACCTCCTCGACCTCATGGCGCTGCTGAAACTCAACGTCTTCCACTGGCACCTCACCGACGATCAGGGCTGGCGGCTCCCCGTCGCGAAGCACCCCGAGCTCACCCGCGGCCAGGACGCCTACACCCGCGACGAGATCCGCCACGTCGTCGAGTACGCGCGCGCCAAGGGCATCACCGTCGTCCCCGAGATCGATCTCCCCGGCCACACCCGCGCCCTGCTCGCCTCCCACCCCGAGCTCAGCTGCCGCGGCAAGCCGCTGCCCATCCCCGACACCTGGGGCGTCTTCGACGACGTCCTCTGCGTCGGCAACCCCGACACCCAGAAGCTCGTCGACGACGTCCTCGACGAGGTCGCCGCCCTCTTCCCCGGCCCGTACCTCCACATCGGCGGCGACGAGGTCCCCACCACCCGCTGGGACGCGTGCCCCAAGTGCCAGGCCCTCGGCCTCCACCCGCAGACGCACTTCCTCGCCCAGGTCACCGCGAAGGTGCGCTCCCTCGGCAAGCGCGCGATCGCGTGGGACGAGGTGCTCGAGCACCAGCCTCCCTCCGATCTCGTCGTCATGGCCTGGCGCAGCGTCGACAAGGCGAACGAGGCCATCGCGAAAGGCCACGACGTCGTCCTCGTCCCGTACCAGGTCCTCTACCTCGATCGCCCGCAGAGCCCGTACGAAGACGGCACCGTCCGCACCGAGACCATCACCGCGTTCGAGCCACCCGCCTCACCCAGAGTGCTCGGCCTCCAGGCCGCCCTGTGGACCGAGCACGTGACCACGATGAAGCGCGCCGAGCAGCAGCTCTTCCCGCGCCTCCTCGCCGCCGCGGCGCTCGCCTGGGGCTCGAAAGACGCCGACCTCGCCGCCGCCCGCGAGCACCTCACCGCGCGCGGAGTCGCCTCCTTCGTCGACCCTCCGCTCGGCCTCGAGCCGCGCCGCGCCTTCATCGACGGCGGCACCGTCACGCTCACCGCTCGCGAACGGCCGATCACCTACCAGCTCGGCTGCTCCGGCGAGTGGCTCACCTACGAACGGCCGATCAGCGTGACCACCACCACCGAGCTCTGCGCCCGCGCCGGCAGCAGCGGCACCGCCAGAGGCCTCGTCGTCGTCGAGCCGCCCTCGCCCGCCGCCCAGGACGCGAGGCCCGGCCCGCCCGGAGTCCGCTACGAGTACTTCGAGGGCAGCTGGACCACGCTGCCCGACTTCGATCGGCTCGGCGCTCCGGTTCGCAGCGGCGCCAGCGCCACGCTCGTGCCCGACGGCGTGCGCGAGCAGAGCTGGGCGCTCCGTGCCGACGGGCTGTTCCAGGCCAACCAGACGAAGGTCTACCGCTTCACCCTCACCAGCGACGACGGCTCGCGCCTCGTCATCGACGGCCGCCTCGTCGTCGACAACGACGGGCTGCACGCTCCGCGCGCGCGGAGCGGAGGGGTCGCCCTCGAGAAGGGCCTGCACCGCGTGCGCGTCGAGCTCTTCCAGCGCGGGGGCGGCTACAGGCTCGAGCTGACGCCCTCTGACCTCCGGCAGGAGCTGGAAGCAGCGCCTCCGCGAGCCTCGCCGTAGCTGCAGACGCAGCCCGCCGCCAAAGTCGCATTCTGTCACCGCGCTTCACAGCTCCCGGTGGGCCCGGGCCGGCGCGCCTGCCGAGAACCGGGCGTGCCGCTCCGACCCCTCGACAGAATCGACCTCAATCGCCTCGCCCGCACCGACCCGCAGGCGGCCGCGATCGGCCGTCAGCTCCAGCGCGCGCCCGGCGCCAACCGCGACGGCAACCCGGCCGTGCTGCGCCGCGACGAGTTCATGGCCGTCGCCCCGCTGGAGCACCGGCTGAACGTGCCGCTGCGCCCCGTGCTCGAGCGTCTCGATCGCGCCTTCTTCGCCGAGACCGGCACCCAGGTGACGTGGAACCCGCCTCCGCTGATCACCGCTTCGGCGCTGCAGCCCATCGTCCAGGGCGGGCTGCCGATGCCGGGCGTCACGTTCACCCTGCCCTCCGGCGCCCAGACCACCTTCATCAGCAAGGGCGACACCGGCGAGGTGTTTCGCAGCGACGCGCCGTTCGCCACCGCGAAGCGCGAGCCGTTCGTCGCGGCCGCCGTCGCCGGGGTCACCGCCGGCGGCCGCCGCTACCTGTACTCGGTGGAGCCCGGCGCCGCCGGCCTCTCGCTCGTGCGGCGCGAGGTGACCGCCGCGGGGCTCGGCCGGCCGCAGCCCGTCGAGCTCTCGCCGATGCCCGACGGCATGCACTGGCCGCAGCTCACGGCCCTCCCCGACGGCCGCATCGCGCTCGCGGCGGTCGTGCCGCACCGCGGGCCGTACCTCGCGATCAGCAGCGACGGCGGAGCGAGCTTCGAGGTCACCGCCTGGCTCGGCCAGACGCAGCGAGACGAGCTTTCGCTCGCGCACCTCGGCTCCTTCGCCGACGGCACGCTCGTCGTGACGACGCAGGTCGGCGGCCCCGACGGCCTCGTCACCTCGCTCGTGCGCACCAGCAGAGACGGGGTCAACTTCAGCCCGCCGGTGCCGGTGACCACCGAGAACCCGAACGTGCACGACGCCTTCGTCGTGCGGCGCGGCGACGGCGACGTCGACCTCTACTACCTGCGGCAGGAGCAGGCCGGCTTCTCGGCCTACCGCCGGAAGCTGACCCGGAGCGGCTCCCTCGGCGAAGAACAGCGGCTGACCGGCCCCGAGCTCGGCTCGGTCGAGAAGCCGCAGGCCTTCCGCCTGCCCGACGGCTCCCTGCGTCTGATCATGGCCCGCCGCAACCGCCTCGACGACTTCGACGTGGTGACGGCGCTGCTCCGCGGCGATGCGCCGTAGCGCGGGCTGAATTTCGCCGGTTTTGGCTGGGGGTTTTACAGGCGGGGCGCTGGAGGCCACCTCTCGCCCGCTGAGAATCCCCGCATGATCCGCATTCCCCCGCACCGCCTCGACGTCCGCGCGCACCGCACCGACCTTCCGGACCTCCGCGCGCTGCGCCGCACGCCGCTCGACGAGCTGTCGACGGGCCGGGGCCTCGCGCTGCGCCGGCTCATCGACACGACCCAGCCCGCGCCGCCGCCGCCGGCGCCGCCTTCGCCGACCGCGTACACGGTGCAGCCGGGCGACAGCTACTACCGCATCGCCCAGGACCACGCGACGAGGACGCTCGCGGCCCGCGGCCTGTCGCCGAGCGACCCGTCGTACTCCGCCGAGTGGCACACGCTGTCGCACTCGCTCGTCCAGGAGCTCAAGGCCTCGAACGGGAACCGGCCGCTGCGGCCGGGCGACCAGCTCCTGCTGCCGCCGGTCGACGGCGCGCCGGTGGTGCCCGACCCGAACGTGGTGCCCGACCCATCCGGAGGCGGCGAGCAGCCCGTCGACGGCGTCGTGCCCCCTCAGCCGGTGGGAGCGCCCAGCGCCGCCGCCGAGCAGGCCCTCGCGTGGTCGGCCGACCAGATGCCCGGCGGCAGCGGCACCGGCGTGAACCGCAACAACGGCCTGAGCGTCGCGCAGGACCCGAAGGCGTGGAACAGCTGGTGCCTCGCGTTCGTGGCCACCGCGTACGGCCGCGCCGTGCCGGAGCTCGCCTCGGAAGACGCCAAGGGCTCGATGGCGAAGTTCGACGCCGCCGGCAAGCTCGTGCGCGATCGCACCAACATGGAGCCCGGAGCTCCGGTGTTCTTCGAGGCCGGCCCCAAGAACGGCGGCTACGGCCACATCGCCATCTTCACCGGCCGCTACGACGAGAACGGAGAGCCCATCATCCGCACCTCGGGGTGGCGCGGCTACGACGGCATTCACGAAGTGCCGCTGTCGTGGCTCGAGGCGCAGACCGGCGCCTTCGTCGGCTGGGGCGACATCTGATGCGGTAGAACGCGCGGCGTGCGCACACTCCTGCTCTGCCTCCTCGCCGCCGCTGCCTGCACGCCCGCCAGGAAGGCGGTGCGCACGGTGCCGCCCGGCGCTCCGCAGCCCGAGATCACCCAGGACGTCATCCACTACGACATCGGCGGCGAAGAGTCGTTCGAGCTCCGCGCCCAGATGGACGCGCTCGGCCCGCAGGACGACGACGGCGCCCGCCACGACGCCTACACGAAGTGGTTCGTCCGCTGGTTCTACGACTACGACCGCAGCGTCGAGACGCAGTGCAAGCTCACCAACGTGCGCGCCACCGTCGAGGTGAAGATGACGATGCCGCGCTGGACCAGCGAGAGCGGCGAGCTCGCCACCCGCTGGCAGCAGTACCTCGCCGCCCTGCGCACCCACGAGAACGGCCACGTGCAGAACGCCGTCGACGCCGCCCGCTTCATCATCGTCGATCTGCAGCAGCAGCCGCCCTCGCCCGACTGCGACAGCGCCGCCCAGCTCGCGAACGCGAAGGGCAACGAGGAGCTCGAGCTCGCCCGCGCCCGCGACAGGGAATACGACGCCGAGACGAACCACGGCGCCACTCAGGGCGCGACGTTCAGGTGACCCGCGCTGACGCGGCTGCGCTATACGCGCCGCATGCTCGCGCTCATCGCCGCCGCTTCGCTCGCTGCTGCTCCACCCGGCGCGCTGCCGTTTCAGACGAAGACCTCGACGCTGAAGAACGGCCTCACGGTCGTGCGCGTGCCCTTCCCCTCGCCCGGCCTCATCGCCTGGTACTCGGTCGTGCGCGTCGGCAGCCGCAACGAGGTCGAGCCCGGCCACACCGGCTTCGCCCACTTCTTCGAGCACATCATGTTCAAGGGCACCAAGGCCTGGCCCGAAGGCAGCGCCGAGGCGATGCTCGGCAAGCTCGGCTTCGCGGGCAACGCGTACACGAGCGACGACGTCACCGTGTACCACGTGACGGGGCCGAGCTCCGGGCTCGAGCAGCTCATCGAGATCGAGGCCGACCGCTTCAAGAACCTCGACTACGGCGAGGCCACCTTCCAGACCGAGGCCAAGGCCGTGCTCGGCGAGTACAACAAGAACGCCGCGAACCCGTACCTCAAGATCGAAGAGACGCTGCTCGCCACCGCGTTCAAGTCGCACACGTACCGGCACACCACGCTCGGCTTCCTCGACGACATCAAAGAGATGCCCAGCCGCTACGAGTACAGCAAGCAGTTCTTCAAGCGCTGGTACACGCCCGACAACGTCATGATCTTCGTCGTCGGCGACTTCGACGACAAGAAGCTCATGGCCGCCATCGAGAAGCGCTACGGCGACTGGTCCGGCACCGCCGCCACCGTCGAGATTCCCAAGGAGCTCGCCCAGGCCGGCCCGCGCAACGCCACCCTGCAGTGGCACTCACCCACGCTGCCGCGCCACCTCGTGTACTGGAAGATCCCCGCCGGCACCGTCACCGGCACCGACAGCGCCGTGCAGCTGGTCATCTCGGAGTACGTCGCCGGCAAGACCTCGCCGCTCTACAAGTCGCTCGTGCTCGACAAGCAGCTCGTCGAGGTGCTCGAGCCCGACTTCAGCGTGCACCGCGACCCGCACCTCTTCGGCGTGTTCGCCATGCTGAAGGACGAGCCCGCGCGGCCGGCCGTCGACGCCGCCGTGCTCGCCGCCGTGAAGGAGCTCTCGACCGGCACGGTCGACCCGCTTCGCTTGAAGGCGATTCAGGATCACCTGAAGTACGAGCTGATCATGCGGCTCGAGACCCCGGGCGCCGTCGCCGACGCGCTCGCCCGCACCGCCGGGATTCTCGGCACGCCCGACGCGCTCGAGCAGCTGATGAAGAAGGTCGGTGCCGTGAAGCCGGCCGACGTCACCGCCTACGCCAAGAAGTATCTGCACGACGAGACCCGCACCACCGTCGTGTTCGAAGCGCCGGGAGGTGCTCGATGAGCCGGCTCGCGCTGTTCGCGACAGTCGCGCTCGTCGGCTGCAAGTCTGCGCCTCCTCCGAAGCCCACCGCCGACAGCGCCGACGCCGGCGCTCCGGTCAGCACCGTGCCGGAGGCCCTCGCGAAGGCGGCCGAGCCGGTGCCGGCGCGCCCGCTCGCCGCGACGCAGCCGCTGCAGCTCGTGAAGCTGCCGACGCCGCGCCCGGTCGTCTCGATTCGCCTCGCGTTCCGCGCCGGCTCCGTCGACGACCCGCCGGGGAAAGAGGGCCTCACCGCGCTCACCACGCGCCTGCTCGTCGAGGGCGGCACGAAGTCGTACTCCTCTGCGCAGCTGATCGACGCGCTCTACCCGCTCGCCGGCGAGATCGACGGCGACACCGACAAGGAGCTCACCGTCCTCTCGGGCCGCGTCCACAAGGACAAGCTCGACGCCTTCATGAAGGTCTTCGGCGAGGTGCTCCTCGAGCCGCGCTTCGACGAGAAGGAGCTCGAGCGCCTCAAGACCGCCGCGCTCAACACCATCAAGAACCGCCTCCGCAGCGAGAACGACGAAGCGCTCGGCAAGGTCATGCTCGACGCCGTGCTCTACCCCGGCCACCCGTACGGCCACTTCGTCGGCGGCACCGTGAAGGGCCTCACCTCCATCTCGATGGCGGACGTCAGGGCGCACTGGAAGAACGTGTTCACGCAAGACCGGCTGATCATCGGCCTCGCGGGCCCCGTCGACGCGAAGCTCGAGAACACCGTGAAGGCCGCCGCCAGGAAGCTGCCCGAGAAGGGCGCCGCGGCCATCGTGTTGCCCGCCGCTCCCGGCCCGCACGGCCAGACCGTGATCGTGAAGAAAGAGACCGCCTCGACCGCGGGCTCCTTCGGCTTCAGCTACGGCCTGCGCCGCGGCGACCCCGACTTCTTCGCCGTCGCGCTCGCGCTCTCGTACCTCGGCGAGCACCGGCAGCAGCACGGCGTGCTGTTCACCGAGCTGCGCGAGAAGCGCGGCCTCAACTACGGCACCTATTCCTACGCCGAGCACTTCGAGCAGGAGGGCTGGTCGTCGATCTCGCGCGTCAACATCCCGCGCTCCACGCAGGACGTCAGCCTCTGGCTCCGCCCCGTCGAGCCGCAGAACGCCATGTTCGCCACCCGCGGAGCGGTGCACTTCTTCTCCGAGCTGCTGAAGACCCCGCCGCCGCCGGACAAGCTCGACACGGCGCGCGGCTTCCTCATCGGATACACGCGCATCTGGGAGCAGACCGATCAGCGCCGGCTCGGCTTCGCGATCGACGATCTGCTCTACGGCACGCCCGGGTACCTCGAGCAGTACCGCGCCGCGCTCGCGAAGCTGACTCCGGCCGAGGTGCAGGCGGCGGCCGCGAAGCACCTGAAGGTCGAAGACCTGAACTTCGTGTTCGTGACGAAAGACGCCGAGGGCCTCGCGAGCGCGCTGAAGGCGCGGATGCCGTCGCCGTTGAGCTACCCGACTCCGAAGCCGCCCGAGGTGCTCGAGAAGGACAAGGTCATCGCCGAGGTGCCGCTGCCGATCCCCGCGGCGCTGGTGAAGGTGATCGACGCCGCTACAGTCATGGAGCAGTAGGGGGTCGTACACAGCCAGCAGTTTCTTTCTGCGGGCTTGAGCGCGGACTATAAGTCGGTGCTGAGTGAGACGAGGGCTCACGCTCGTGGTGGGGCTCGCGGCGCTGCTGCTGCCTCTGGCGGCGTACGCGCAGATGAACCCGCAGAAGCGCGGCATCGACATGGTGCCGTTCAAGCTCACGCCCACGATGCGGTCGGGCCTGATCCTCGACGGTGCCGAGACTCCGCGGAAGGGCGCGTTCCACATCGAGGCGCTGCTCGACGTGAACTTCGGCATCCTCGGGCTCACGCTCGGCAACACGAAGATCGGCGACCTCATCCCCGTGCGGTTCGATCTGCACCTCATGGGCAGCTACCAGCTGCACAAGCGCATCGAGGTCGCGGGCGACATCCCCATCACCGTCTACCAGATGTCGAACTTCGGCATCTTGCGCGAGGCGGGCTTCTACCAGTCGGACCTGAACCTCGCGGGCCTCGGCGACATCCGCCTGCTCGGCCGCTTCCTCGCGTTCAGCCAGAAGGACTTTCCGCTCGGCCTCGCGGGCGTTCTCGAGGTCCGCTTTCCCACCGGCAACAAATACAGCCTGATGGGCACCCACGCGGTCACGTTCCACCCGCGCCTCGTGGTGGAGCGCCAGATCGCGTTCATCCGTCTGCTCGGCAACATCGGCTGGCGCCTGCGCACCGAAGACGGCCAGTACCTGAACCTCTACGTCGGCCACGAGTTCGTCGCGGGCGTCGGCGGCGCGATCGCGCTGCCGAACGTGGGCATGTTCAGCAGCAACCAGGTGCTCGCCGAGGTGAACCTGTCGACGCCGGCCGAGGCGCCGTTCACCATCACGAACGCGAACGCGCTGAAGACCCCGCTCGAGCTGATGATCGGCCTGCGCACCCGCTTCATGGATCGCTGGGTCGGTCAGCTGTCGATCGGCCGCGGCCTCGGCTTCCCGCATGGCTACGGGCGCGAGGCGTTCCGCGTCTCGCTGACGGTGCGCTACGAGTACGAGCCCGATCTCGACACCGACGGCGACGGCATCCCCGACAAGATCGATCAGTGCCCGACGGTGCCCGAGGATCTCGACGGCTATCAGGACGAAGACGGCTGCCCCGAGCCGGATCCCGACTCCGACGGCGACGGCCTGCCCGACAACGTCGACGGCTGCAAAGACGTGCCCGGCCCGAACGACTATGACGGCTGCCCCGACCGCGACGGCGATCAGATCCCCGACAACGTCGACAAGTGCCCCGACGAGTTCGGAGCCGCCGAGCTCGACGGCTGCCCCGCTCCGAAGGAGGAAGAGGTCGTCCTCGAGTCCGAGCGCATTCGCATCAAGGGCAACATCCTCTTCGAGACCGGCCAGGCCATCATCCAGAAGCAGTCGTACCCGCTGCTCGACGACGTCGCGAAGGTGCTGCGCGACAACCCCGAGGTCGGGCCCGTGCTCATCGAGGGTCACACCGACAACCGCGGCTCGCGCCCGTACAACCTCGACCTGTCCGACCGGCGCGCCGCCGCGGTCTCGAACTACCTGGTCGGCCGCGGCATCGCGAAGAAGCGGCTGCGCACCGCCGGCTTCGGGTTCGATCGCCCGGTCGCCACGAACGACACCCCGCTCGGCCGCGCGAAGAACCGCCGCACCGAGTTCCGCCTCGTGCACGAAGACAGCGACGTGCCCGGCAAAGAGAAGGGCGCGAAGCCCGAGAACCAGGGCCCGTCGCCGGCGCCGCCCGAGAAGAAGTAGCGGGCTACTTCTCGACGGCGGCGTTGAGCCACCGCCGCAGCCGCCACTCGCTCACCGCGCCCTGCGCCGACGCCACCACCTTCCCGTCTTTCCCGATCACGTAAAGCGTCGGGAACGCGGCGACCCGGTACTTCCCCGCCATGAACGAATCGGCGTAGCCGACGTACGGCTCGACGGCCGGCACCTCGCGCTTCACGAACGCGGCGACCGCGGCCTGCGGGTCTTCGTCGCCGGCGTTCGCGGCCACGAACTTCACGCCCTTCGTCTCGAACTCCTTCGCGAGCTCGACGAGCACCGGCATCTCTTCGCGGCAAGGCCCGCACCAGCTCGCCCAGAAGTCGAGCAGCACCACCTGCCCTTTCAGCTCGGCGCTGCTGATGCGGCCGCCGCCGTGCTTCTCGAGGTCGAACGCCGGAGCCTCGCTGCCGTCGGGCAGCAGGTCGCCGCCCTGCAGGCCTTCGAGCGCCATCAGCACCGCCACGCCGGCGACCAGGAACAGCGTCACCGCGTTCGTCATCCACTTCTTCACAGCCGCACAGCCTTCAACGCCGCGTGGGCGCCGCGCAAGAGCACCCGCAGCGCCGCCCGCGCGCGCGGGCGGGTCGCGAGCCAGCGCGCCGCCGCCGGCCCGTGCCGGTAATACGTGTCGACGAGCCCGGGCGCCCGGCGCATCAGCACGCGGTCGCGCAGCGCGCGAAACGTGTCGAGCTCGGCGGCGTCTTCGCCGAGCACGGCGGTCGCGACGAAGCAGAAGCCGCGCTGGCGGATCCACAGCACGCGGCTCGAGCTCAGGTTGAGCACGCCGCGCAGGTGGTTCGACGGCGCGTAGAGAAACGCCAGCAGGTCGCGCCGCGCCGCGCCGAGCTCGCCCTCGGAGGTGTCGTCGAAGTGGATGCGCGTGGTCTGCCCCGACAGCTCGTCGATGCGGAACATGTAGCGGCGGGAGCGCGCGTCTTTGCGCTCGACCTCGAGCGCCTTCAGCGCGCCGATGTACGCCTGAAACGGAGCGGTGCAGCTGCGGCACCCGAAGCGGTGCGTCGCGTGGCGAGGGGTGAGCTCGTAGTCGTTCACGCTGCGGCACAGCGGGCAGATCAGCTTCACCTGCACCGAAGGCTCGGGGCGCGGGTCGAAGCGCGACTCGCCGGTCTCGCGCGAGTACACCGGAGGCGCGGTCTCGTCGCTGCGCGCCCAGACGCGGCGCTCGTTGGCGGCGCGCTCCTCGGCGATGATCGCGTTTCGCCACGCGCCCTCGGCGGCCTCGATGCGGCCCTCGGAGATGAGGCGCTGGGCCTCGAGGTGCGCCTGCAGCGCCTCGCGCCACAAGACGAGCTCGTCGTCGCTCTGCACGCGGTCGAGCAGCTGCTGGCCCTCGGCGATCAGCGTCGTGGCGAGCGCGCGCGCCGGATCATCGCGGCGCCGGTAGACGGGCGGCTCCGGGATCCGCGCGAAGAACGCGGAGAGATCGGTGCGGACCTGATCCACGTCGTCATTCATGGCCGAAAACTCGACGTCGATGTGGGGCCATGTAGGGATCGGGGCACCATGGGCTTCATCCGATTCCTGCTGTGGACGTCGATGTGCATCGCGCTCGGTATCTTCATTGCGAGTTACGAGGTCGACGGCAAGACCCCTGCGCAGCACTTCAAGCAGATCTGGAAGAACGCGGCGGCCGCGAGGCAGGCGGCGGCGGCGCCGACCGAGACGCACTCGGCCGCCGACAAGGAAGCGATCAACCGGATCGTGGCGAAGCGGAAGTAGCCACGCGCCGCAGGTGCTCGAGCGCCGAGAGCCACATCTCGGCCTCCCGCTGCGTGAGCTTGCCGTGAACGAGTGAGCGCACGAGCTCTCTGAGCGCGTGCTCGGGAGCCTGCGGGTTGAGCCACCCGGCGGCGTCGAGCGCCGCCTTCAGCTTCGCCTCCAGCGCCTGCAGGGTCTGACCTCGCGCGCCCTCCTCCGAAGGCTCGGGCGGTGCCTCGCGCGACCACAGGTAGAACAGCACGGAGGCGGCCTGCGACACGTTCATCGACGGCTGCTCGGCCGCGGTGGGGATCACGGCCACGTCGTGGCAGTGGCTCAGCTCCTCGTCCGAGAGCCCGCGCTTCTCGCCGCCGAGCACGAGCGCGACCGGCCCGCGCGCCGAGTGCTCGCGCAATCGCTGCGCGGCCTGCTCCGGCGTGAGGTGCTTCCCGCTCCCGCGCGAGGTCGTGCCCACCGCGTACACACACTTCGCGAGCGCCTCTTGAATCGTGGGAGCAACCGCTACGTCTCGCAACACGTGCTCGGCGCTGACCGCCATCTTCTCTGCGCCGCGAAAATCGTGCGTCACCGGATCGCTCAGCACGAGCTCGCGCAGCCCGAAGTTCGCCATGAGCCGCGCGATCGACCCGAGGTTGTCGGGCGATCGGATCTGATGACACACCACGACGAGCGGCGACATGGCGCCCGGCAATTTATTCGGTATATTGGTTCCGTGTTGCGCCGCCTGATCAGCACCCTCTCGTTCGTCGCTCTGGCCGCTTGTGGCGGCACGCTCACGTCGTCGAGCCGCACCGTCTCCGCGCAGCAGGCGCTGACGCAGACGGCCGAGTTCCTCGAGTTCGAGACCAAGGCCACCCGCGCCGAGCTCTACCGCGACGTCGCGCGCGCCTCGCTCGCCCAGGCCGGCCGTACGGGGCCCGTGATGTTCCCGGTGCTGCGCGACGGCGAGCTGGTCGCCGCGCCCGGCATCGAGCCCCGCATGGATCTGCTGATGTCCGCCGACGCCGGCGCCCTGCTGCAGCTCTCGCTCGACAGCCCCGGAGACGCCTGGGCGACCGATCGCCGCGAGTCGTTCGGCGGTCTGTCCGAGCGCGAAGCCGCCGAGCTCGTCGCGCGCTCGCTGCTGAACCTCTGGGGCATCTCCGCCACCGGTGCGATCGTCGTCGAGCGCGCCGCCGGAGCTCCGTGGGCGGCCGCGTACATCGACGGCATCCTCCGCGTGAACCCCTCGTTCGTGTATATGGCTGCGGCTCCCGCCGCCCCATGACGACGAACTCGAGACTTCACGAACAGCTCCGCTTCACGCTGCGCACGACCGACTTTCCGGCGCTCGGCGAGAAGTACCAGGGCAAGGTGCGCGACGTGTACCGCCGCGGCGACCGGCTCGTGCTGATCACGACCGACCGGCTGTCGGCGTTCGATCACGTGCTGACGACGCTGCCGTTCAAGGGCGACCTGCTCAACCAGCTCGCGCACTTCTGGTTCCAGAAGACGGCGCACGTCGCGAAGAACCACGTGATCGACAAGCCTGATCCGTGCGTGACGGTGGCGAAGCGCGCCGAGCCGTACGCGATCGAGTTCGTGGTGCGCGCGTACCTGACGGGCTCGTTGTGGCGCGACTACGAGAAGGGCGCCGACCCGTACGCGCTGAAGCTGCCGCCGGGGCTCAAGAAGGACTCGAAGTTCGAGCGGCCGATTCTCACTCCGTCGACGAAGGCGCCGGTGGGCACGCACGACGAGCCGCTGTCGGCGGCCGACGTGGTGAAGCGCGGCACGATGACGCAGAAGCAGTGGGACGAGGCCGCCGCGGTCGCGCTCGCGCTGTTCGCCGAAGGCCAGAAGCAGGCGGGCTCGCGGGGCCTGATCCTCGTCGACACGAAGTACGAGCTTGGGCTGGTGAAGGGCGAGCTGCACGTGATCGACGAGATGCACACGCCCGACTCGAGCCGCTACTGGGTGGCGTCCGAGTACGCGCAGCGCTTCGCGGCCGGCGAGCCGCAGAAGATGCTCGACAAAGAGAACCTGCGGCAGTGGCTGATCAACGAGCGCGGGTTCTCGGGCCATGGGCCGCTGCCCGAGATTCCCGACAACGTGCGCGTCGGGCTGACCGAGAAGTACCTGTCGGCGTACGAGCAGATCACCGGCACGCAGTTTCCGCTCGAGGTCGGCGACGTGCGGGGCCGGCTCGAGAAGAACCTGCGCGCGGCGAAGTTGCTCTGAGTCGGGAGTCAGGAGCTCCCGACTTCCGACTCCCGACTTCCGACTAGAAGCAGATCCCGCTGCTGCAGTCGCCCAAGCAGATGCTGCACATGCCGCCGCCGGTCGGGCCGCACACCGCGAACCCCGTACGGCCTGGCAGGCCGGCGTCAGGCGTCAAGCAGCCCAGGAGTGCCTGGCAGCAGCCGTTCGGACACGACATCGCGTCACATACCGGGAAGCCGCCGTCGGGGAACGGGAAGCCTCCGTCGGGCGGAGCCGGGATGCACGTACCGCTGGTGCTCTCGCACTGCGTCTGCGCCGGGCACGCCTGACACGTCGCCCCACCGATGCCGCACTTCAGGTCGGTCGTCGGCCGCACGCACGTCGTGCCCGAGCAGCAGCCGTCGGGGCAGTTCTGCGGGTTGCACGTCGCGCTCGTGCCGACGCAGCGCCCTGCCATGCAGCCCTGCGACTGCGCCGTGTCGCACTGCTGGCACAGCATGCCGTTCGCGCCGCAGTACATGTTGTCCGTCGGGCCGCCGCGGCAATTGCCCGTCATGTCGATGCAGCCGCTGCACATGCAGGTGCCCTGGTTGCAGGTCGACGTGCCCGAGCACGCCATGCACGGCTGGCCGAACTGGCCGCACATCGCGTTGCTCTGCATCGCGGTGCCGTAGCAGACGTTGTTCGAGCAGCAGCCCTGCGTGCACGAGAGGATGTCGCACGTCGCCGCCCCGCCGCCGGTGCCGCCGAAGCCGCCCGCGGTTCCGCCCGTGCCTCCTGCGGTCGCGCCCGTTCCACCCGCGGTCGCGCCCGTTCCGCCCGCGGTCGCTCCGGTGCCGCCGGCCGTCGAGCCGCTGCCGCCCGCCGTCGCGCCGCTGCCGCCCGCGGTCGCGCCGGTTCCGCCCGCGGTCGCGCCGCTGCCGCCCGCCGTCGCGCCGGTTCCGCCCGCGGTCGCTCCAGTGCCGCCGGCCGTCGAGCCGCTGCCGCCGCCCATGCTGCCCGGCACCCTGCACACGCCGCTGACGCAGCTGTACCCCGCGAGGCACGCGACGCACGCGTTGCCGAGGCTGCCGCACGCGCGATCGGCGTTGCCCTGCTCGCAGCGGTTCGCGGTCACGTCGCAACAGCCGGCGCAGCTCGCCGCCGTGCAGGGCGGGCTCATCGTGGTGCCGCACGACACCGACACCGAGAGCACGGCCAGAGACAGCACCACTGAATGAAGGTTCTTCATGGGCGTTTCAGGTAGCGTTCCCCGCGCTACCCCAACCGAGGGAGGGACCCACATATGAAGAAGCTGGTACTGATGTCCATTCTCTGCGCCGCGTCCGTTGCATTCGCCGAAGACGCCGACGCCGGCGCCGCGCCCGCCAAGCCCGCGGGCCCCGAGTCGACCTGCAAGGCCAACAACCCCGACGGCTCCGAGCTGATCCCCGAGACCGTCATCCCCGCGAAGTCGTGCGTGACCGGAATGATGGACAAGGTGAAGGAGGCGAAGTGCGCCGACGAGGCCGCCGCCGGCACCAAGATCCAGTACCTGCTCTTCACCAAGAACAAGAAGGGCGAGTACCCCGAGAAGGGCACGAACCAGACGGTCAGCTGCCCCAAGGCCAAGAAGAAATAGGGTTTTCAACGTCCCTGCGGGAGGGACAGGTGGGGGTGCACGCCCCCACCAGAACCCGGGCCGCCCGGGGGGATTCCCCAGTCGTGGCGGACAGTTGCGCGAGGTACGGGCCTTGGAGTGCCGGGGCCCATGCTCCGCTCCGTCCTGCTGTGCTTGCTGCTGCTCGGATGTGAAGGCGCCATCACGGCGCCGCCGCCGGCGAGCCCCGAGATCCCGGTCGACCCCATCACCGGCGAGCCGATTCCGGTCGAGCCCGACCCGTGCGAGGGCGCGACCCTGCAGGTGCCGGCGCCCGTGATGCGCCGGCTCACGCCCGACCAGCTCGCGAACACGTGGAGAGACGTGCTGAAGGACACTGCGGCCGCTCCGCTGCTCGACCCGCCCGCGGCGATCGACATCACCGAGCTCGAGGTCGAGCGCCTCGCCGCCGCCGCCCACGAGCTCGTCACCCGCCGCAAGCACGACACCTACGTGCCGTGCAACGTCAGCGGCGCCGGCTCGATGGCGTGCGCGCAGGGCTTCATCACCGCGTTCGGGCGCGCAGCCTTCCGCCGCGAGCTGAACGCCGACGAGCTCCAGTGGCTCACCGCGCGCTACACCGCCACGAAGAACCTCACCGGCGTCACGCCCGTCATCACCTTCAAGGAGGCGATCGACACCGTCGCCGAGGTGATGCTGCAGTCGCCGCAGCTCTACTACGTCGCCGAGCGCGGGCGCGGGCCCGGCGTCACGCCGCTCACCGGCTACGAGCGCGCGACGCGCCTCTCGTACCTGCTGTGGAACACCACGCCCGACACCGCGCTCCTCGACGCCGCGCGCGACGGCGTGCTCGACACCGCCGACGGCGTGAAGGCGCAAGCCGAGCGGCTGCTCGCCGACCCGCGCGGCCACGCGATGGTGCGCCGCTTCGCGTCGTCGTACCTCGGCCTCGACAAGTCGCCGACCCACCCCTCGCTCGAGATGCTGACGAAGGACCCGGCGAAGTACCCGCTCGACTCCCCTGCCCTGCGCGTCGCCATGCGCGGCGAGTCGGAGGCGCTGTTCGAGCGCGCGTTCTTCGACGAGGGCGGCTCGTTCAAGACGCTGATGACGACGAAGAAGGCCCGCGTGAACGGATCGCTCGCGCGGCTGTACGGCGTCGCCGGCCCCGCGAACGACACGACGTTCCAGTGGGTCGACTTGGGGAACGACCGCGCCGGCCTGTTCACGCGCGCCGCGTTCCTCACGTCGACCGCGGCCGAGCTGCAGGCCTCGCCCACGCGCCGCGGCGTGCAGATCTACCGCCACGCGCTGGGCCGCTCGCTCGCCGACCCGCCCGCCGACGTCGACAACACCCCGCTGCAGCCGAAGCCCGGGGCCCTGTCGGTTCGCGATCAGATCGACCAGCGCACGCAGGGCGCCGTGTGCCAGAGCTGCCACGCGCTCATCAACCCGATCGGCCACGTGCTCGGGCACTACGACGCCATCGGCGCGTACCAGCAGAACGAGACCGGCACCCAGGGAGGCATGCCGTACAGCGTGCCCGTCGACGCGACCGCGACCCTGAACGCCGGCGACATCAAGGGCGAGCTCAGCGGAGGCCCCGCCCTCGCCGAAGCCCTCGCGAACAGCCGGAACGCGAGCGACTGCATGGCCGACGCGTTCGTCGAGCGCGCGCTCCAGCGCAAGCCCGGCGCCGCCGAGGCCTGCCTGCAGCACAGGGCGCGCGTCACGCTGCGCAGCACCGACGACATGCGCCAGGTGCTGCTCACCCTCGTGTCGAGCGACGAGGCCCTGCACATCAACGGAGGTGCACCGTGAACGACGAGTCTTCGAAGAAGCTCTCCCGCCGCCTGGTGCTGCGCGGCCTCGGCGGCGCCGCCATCGGCCTGCCGTTCCTCGAGTCGGTGATGACGCGAAAGGCGTTCGCGCAGGCGACGGCTCCGCAGGCGAAGCGGTTCTTCGTCTTCTTCGAGCACGGCGGCACCATCAGCGCGGCGACGCGCACCGGCGCGAAGTACAGCGGCAACGGAGCGAACAACGGCTTCGACGGCTGGGCCCCGCTGAGCGCGGCCGAGGCGCTGCAGGTCGGCCCGATTCACCAGCCGCTCGCGGCGCACACCGATCAGCTGCTGGTGCTGCGCGGCGTCGACAACATGGCCGTGTGGAAGCAGGCGCCGTACAACGGCGATCACGGGTGGGCGAACGCGGGCGCGCTGTCGCTCGCGAAGCTCACGAAGATCGACGCGGACACCATCGTCTCCGAGGGCCCGAGCATCGACGTGGTGCTGCAGCAGCGGCTGCAGCAGCGCAGCCCGGCGCGGTTCGCGAGCATCGACCTCGAGGTGCCGGCGCACAACTACGGCTCGCCGTTCTACACGGCGGCGCGGCAGAAGAAGGCGCGCGACTACAACCCGCGCACGGCGTTCAACCGCATCTTCGCGGGCGTGACGAGCGGCGGGCCTCCGGTGCCCGACCCGGCGGCGGTGCGCGAGCGCGCGCTGAAGAAGAGCGTGCTCGACGGTACGGGCGAGGGGCTGACCGTCTACAAGAACCAGCTCTCGGCGCAGGACAAGCGCACCATCGACGAGCACCTGACGCACATCCGCTCGATCGAGACCCGGCTCGACGCGATGCAGCTGCCGGTCGCGCCGAGCTGCATGCTGCCCACGGTGCCGAACATCACCGGCGACTGGTACTCGATGCCGATTCAGCAGACCGGCCCGCTGATGGTCGACATCTTGATCGCGGCGATGCGGTGCGGGCTCACCCACGTCGGCACGCTCGAGATCGGCGACTTCTACGCGCTGTGGCTGAACCCGACCTTCCCCGCCGGCTACAACATCGGCCACTCGCTGCACCACTCGGCGAACGAGGTCGGCAAGACCGGGCCGCAGGCCGCCCGCTGGCAGGACTGGTACGACACCATCTTGAAGAACCGGCAGTGGCGCACCGGGCTGCTCGCGCGGCTGATGGACGGGCTCAAGGCGACGCCCGAGGGCGACGGCACGATGCTCGACAACTCGCTGACGCTGTGGACGAGCGAGTTCAGCTGCGGGGCCGATCACTCGGTGAACGACATGGGCCTCATGCTCGCGGGCAAGGCCGGCGGCTACTTCCGCACCGGCCGGCACCTGAACTTCAACACGAAGGCGATGGGCCAGCTGCAGCCGCTGCAGTACCAGACGACGGCGTCGCTCCATAACGTGTACACGTCGATCCTGAACGCGTTCGGGTACCCGGATACGAACTTCGGCGACACGAATTACTACGTGCAGGGGCCGCTGCCGGGCCTCACCTGAGACCGCGGATCACCTCAACGCGTCTGAGCGAAGACCGCTTGCCGCGCTCGTGCGTCGAGGCACGACTGGCTCCCCGGCTCCAGTGCGCGGCACAGCGTCGGGCGATCTTCGTAGACCGCGCAGTGAAAGCGGTCGGGCGCGGGGCTGTGCAGCGCCGCGCAGTGCCCCCCGATCATCTTCATGTAGCGCTCGGGCTCCGCCGGCCGGCCTTCACTCGCCGGGTGCTCACCCACCGCCGCCGCCACCAGCTTCGACACCCGCGCGCGCCCCAGCCTCTTCGCGTCGTGCGGGAAGACCTGCACGTAGTCCCGCCGGCCGAAGCAGCAGGCGCCGCAAGACTCGCAGTCGTAGGTCTCCGCCAAGGCTCGAGTCATAACCCGAATGCGCCCGCCCCGCTCGGGCGTTCGGGCCCGGTACCCTTTCGCCCGTGAATTTGCGCGTGGTAGGGCGTCGAAGCGCACCCATGCACGCCCTGGTCCTCCTGCTGACGCTGTCGGCCGGCCACAAGATGGCCGTCGAGTACGGCCCCGCGAAGCCTGCTCACGCGGCGCTGCGGCAGAAGGAGCAGCAGCGCGGCGTGCTCGAGGCCTTCGCGAAGATCGCGGTCACCGTGCGGCTGCCGCGCGACATCACGCTGGCGCTGCGCGAGTGCGACGCCCCCACCGCGTTCTGGGACCGCGCCTCGGCGACGATCGTCCTCTGCTACGGGTACTACGACTTCGTGCGGTCGGTGGTCGGCGAGAAGCAGCAGCTGCCCGTGATCGCGTTCACGCTGCTCCACGAGCTCGGCCACGCGCTCGCTCACGATCTCGAGCTGCCCATCGTGGGCCGCGGAGAAGACGCCGCCGATCGCTACGCCACCGTGTTCGCCCTGTCGGTCGAGAGCGAGATCGGCGATCAGATCATCGCCGCCGCGGCGCGCTTCTTCCTCGAGCTGAGCAAGCGGCACCAGCCCAGCTTCTGGGACGAGCACTCGAGCGAGGGCACCCGGTTCTACGACCTCGCGTGCGCGTTCTACGGCGGCCGGCCCTCGACGTACTCACGGTACTTCTCCGACGGCGTGCTGCCGGCGGCTCGCGCCGTCCGCTGCGCCGGCGAGTTCCAGCAGGCGCTGCGCGGCTGGAACGCCCTGCTCGAGCCGTACTCGAACATCGAGGGCGGGAAGACGTTCTAGCGGGCTACAGCTTCGTCGCGACCGCGCCGCCCGTGACGCGCGAGTCACCCTGCAGCGTGACGCGCAGCCAGAGGTAGCGGCCCGGACGCCCGACCCGCAGCTCTTCGCCGCTCCTGCCGAAGCCCAGCGGTACCCAGCCCCCGAACGCGCCGTCTTCGCCCGCCAGCCGCACCTCGGCCGACCACTCGCCTTCGCCTTCGAGCGTGAGGCCCTCCACCGCCGTGACGTCGCCTCCGAGATCCACCCGCAGCGAGAACGTCCCCCGCTCCGGCGGCGTGTGCCTCGGCCACGCCGTGGCTGCACTGCCGCCATAGGCGATCAGCTCGCCGGCCGCCGCGAGCAGCTCGACCGCCGGCCAGGCCGCCGGCAGCGTCGCCGCGCTCGACCAGGGCCCCAGCGTGCCGTCGCCGCCGATCGCGCTCACGAGCACGTCCTGCAGCCCGCCGCCTCCCGCCACGTAGAGCATGCTGTCGCTCGCCGCCGCCCCGAAGCCCGGCCTCGGCCCCGGCAGCCCCTCGACGCGCCGCCACTGCTCCGCTTGCGTCCCCGTCACGAACACATCGGCCCCGCCGAGCGCGTACAGCCACCCGCTCGAGAGCGCCAGCCGCTCCACCGCGACCGGCGCCGTCCACTCGGCCCAGCTCCCCTCCACGTACGCGAACACCGCGCGGCCCTCCGCCACGAAGCTCCCCGCCATCACTGGCGCCGTGAGCGCTCGCGGCAGCTGCGGCAGCTCGGCCCACTCCGTCAGCGGCAGCGCGCCTCGCCAGACCCGCTGCCCGCTCACCGCGTACAGCGCTCCGGCCGTCGCTCCCGCCGCCTGCGCCGCCTCCGGCAGCGCCGCGACCTGCGCCGGCCCCGAGACGGCACCGCCCGCGCCGAACGCGTAGATGTTCTCGCCCGCCGCCGCCTGCGCCGTCGTTCCCACCGGCAGCGTCTGCGCCGGATGTGCCGGGCCGAGGCGGCCGCGGCCGTGCAGCTCGGAGAGGTACGTCCAGGTCTGCTGATTCCCGTCGTAGCCCGCGACCGTCACGAGCTGGCCGCCGAGCACCGCCGCTTGCGCGCCGCGCGCGGCGCTCGGGTGGTTGAGCAGCGCCGCGAACGCTCCGACACCCCCGTCGGAGTGAAGCGGCGCCGCGAGCAGCGCCGCGGGGTAGTTGCTGCAGAACGAGGCTCCACCGGTCTCGTTGCAGCCGTTCACCACGTAGAGCGTGTCGTCGAAGACCACCGCGCTCACGCGCCCCCGCTGCTGCGGCAGGCGGCCCGCGAGCGCCCACGGCGAGACCGTGCCGTCGGGCGCCAGCGCGGCGTGCAGCACGCGATCGGAGTAGTCGCCGAAGCCGCCGTTGCTCTGCCCTCCGACCGCGAAGAGGTGGCCGCGCCACTGCACGAGGGCATGCCCCCACAGCCCCGCGTCCGCCGACAGCGGAGCGGCCGGCACCGGCGGAGACAGCGCTCCGCTCGAGGGGTCGATGGTCGAGCGCCACACCTCGCGCCGCGTCGGGTTGTAGCCGGTGACGCCGCCGGCGCAGTACAGCGCGCCGTTCACCGCCGCGACCTCCATGCCCGCGATCTCGTCGCCGCCGGGCAGCGCGGGCTCCATGCGGGCCGGCCCGACGCCGCCGTCGGGGAGGAGCGGCGCCGAGTACTGCTCGGGCGTCGAGAGGCAGTTCCCTCCGAAGTTCCGGCAGCCGCCGAGCAGGTAGAGGCGGCCGCCCCACGCGGCGGCGCCGAGCTCGGACGACGGGACGGGCAGCGTGCCGGCGCGCCGCCACGGCGTGAGCCCTGCGCCGGCCGCGGGCTCCGCGCGGAAGATCGTGTCGAGGAGCCCCGCGTTGCGCGAGCCGCCCACGGTGTAGAGCGCGCCGTTCCAGGTGGTGAGCGCGCCGTTCTCGCTCTCCTCGGGCACGTCGGGCCCCGCGCGGAACGCCTCGGCGCCCGCGGTCGTCACCGTGGCCGCGAGCTGATCGGCGAGCACACCGCCGTCCGCGCCGCGGCCGCCGGAGATCGTGACGGTGCCCCGCGACTCCCGCGCCGCCGCTTCGTACACCGCGCGCGGCAACCGTGGCTGCTGCTGCCACTGCGCCTCGGCCCCGAGCGGCAGCGTCGCGACGTCGGAGAGCACCTGGCCCGCGCCGAGGCGCCCGCCGATGACGTGCAGCGCGCCTCCTGCGACGATCACCGCCGGGCTCACGCGCTCGGGCAAGAGCGCGGGGAGCGCGGTGAAGACGTCGACTCCGCCGTCCCGCAGCAGCGCCGCCGACAGCGGCGGGCAGGCGCCGGCGCAGGAGCCGCCGGCGACCCAGACGCGGCCGTCGAACACCGCGGCTCCGGCGCGCGTGCGCGGAGCCGGCAGCTGCCCCGCGCGCCGCCACGGGCCGAGCCGGCCGTCCCCTCCGAGCGGGGCCGCGATCACCTCGTCGGTGAGGCCCGCCGCCGACTCGCCGCCGAGCAGGTACACGAAGCCGCCCGCCGCGATCGCCTGAGCCCCGGCGCGCGGCGCGACGAGCGCCGGCTCGCCTTCCCACTCGCCCAGGCCGCTGCCGGTCAGGGGCGCGCTGCGCACCTCGGTGACGGGGCTGCCCGCCTCGTCGAGCCCGCCGATGACGAACAGGCGCCCGCCGGCGAACGCCGCCGCGGCCTGGGAGCGGGGCGCAGGCAGCGGCGTCGTCGCTCCGTTCGGGCCGAGCACCTCGGCGGTGCCGGTGCCGCCGACGAGGAAGCCGCCCGCGGCGGCGGCGCCCGCCCGGGCGGCTGCGAGCGGCGCTGAGGCCGTGAACGCCGTGAGGCTCGGCCGCACCGGCGCCCGCGCGGTGCCGTCGACGCCGCCCTCGCTGGACGCGGCCTCGAGCGGCAGCGCGGTGGTGCCGAACGTCCCGCGGCGCGTGCAGACGGCGCGGTAGCACACGAGATCGCTGCGCACCGTGTTCACGCACTCGCCGTCGGCCGCGCACGAGCGGCCCTCGAGGTCGTGCGGCACCGGCACGCAGGCCGAGCAGAGCACGGCCAACAGCAAGCCGCGGGCGTTCACGGGCGAATGCTACACTCGCTTCAGCCATGTGGTGGACGGCGATGACGCTCGTGGTCGCGGTGAATCCGCACCTCGACGAAGGGCGCAAGCTCTACGAGCAGCTGAAGTACCCGGAGGCGGAGCAGCGGCTCAAGGTCGCGCTGCAGTCGCCTGCGAACACGCCGGAAGAGACCGCCCAGATCTCCGACCTGCTCGCGCGCTCGCAGATCGCCCAGGGCCGCGCCGCGGACGCCGAGCGCACGTGGGCCGTGCTGCTCGAGAAGCAGCCGCACGCACCCGACCCGGCCGGGGCATCGCCGAAGATCCGCGACGTGTTCGCCCGCGCGAAGCGCAGCGTGTACCCCGAGGGCTTCGTGAAGCTCGAGCGCCGGCCCTCGGCGCCCGGCCGCTTCGAGGCCGACCTGCTCGACCCGTGGAACCTGGTGGCGTCGGTGATGCTCGGCGCCGTGCAGCTCCCAGACGGCCGGCACTTCAGCGGCGCGCTGCCTGCCGGCAAGACGATGCTCGAGGCGCGCGGCGTCGACGGCGCCGTGCTCGCGAGCCTCGAGTGGGTTCACGCCGAGGTGATGCAGCCGGCGGTCGCGGCGGGGGCCGCGGCGCCGGTGGTCGAGGCGCCGGCCGAGCCCCCGCGCTGGCCGAAGTTCCTCACCGGGGTGCTGGCCGGCGGCGCGCTCGCGACCGGCGTCGTGTTCACCGCGCTGTCGCTCGTCGAGTACCAGCAGGTGAGGCCCGAGACCGGCGCTGCCGAGACGATGCTGCGCGACGGCCGCGCGCAGCAGTGGGCGACGGGCGCGGCGGTCGCGTTCGGCGTCGCGATCGCGCTGGCCGTCGTCACAGGAATTCTCGCGTGGCGATTTTGAGTACCTCGGAGGAGTCGCCCCTCACCCTGGCCCTCTCCCCTACGAGGGGAGAGGGGACTCTCTGATGGGCGCCGCCGGCCTTCCCCTGGGGCGGTACCTCCTCGGCGAGCGCCTCGCGGTCGGCGGCATGGGCGAGGTGTACGTCGCCGTGCAGCGCGGCCTCGGCGACTTCGAGAAGCCGCTCGCGGTCAAGCTGCTGCTGCCGCACCTCGCAGAGGATCAGGCCGCCGTCGCCGAGTTCCTCAACGAGGCCCGCGTCGCGTCGCGGCTCTCGCACCCGAACGTGGTGCAGATCTTCGACGTCGGCCAGGAGGGCGGCCGCTACTACATCGCGATGGAGCTCGTGCGCGGCATCTCGCTCGCCGGCCTGCTCGACCGGCTTCAGGCGCGCCGCGAGCAGCTGCCGGCGCCGCTCGTCGGGTTCATCGCGCACGGCCTGCTCGACGGCCTGCACCACGCCCACGAGCTGAAGGACAAAGACGGCAAGACCGTCGGGCTCGTGCACCGCGACGTGTCTCCGCACAACGTGCTGGTGTCGGTCAGCGGCGAGGTGAAGCTGTGCGACTTCGGCATCGCGCGCGCGCAGGACACGCGCTCGAGCACGCGCACCGGGTCGGTGAAGGGGAAGCCGGCGTACCTCGCGCCCGAGCTGTTCGACGGGGTGCCGGCGAGCCGCAGCACCGACGTGTACGCGGCGGCGATCACGGTGTTCCAGCTCGCGACGCTGCGGTCGCCGTTCCGGCGCGAGACCGACGCCGCGACGATGCGCGCGGTGATGGGCGAAGACCTGCCGCCGCTCGGCCGCGGCGATCTGCCGGACGCGGTCGAGCAGGCGGTGCGCTGGGGAGCGTCTCGCGACCCGCTGCAGCGGGCGCCGACCGCGCTCGTGCTGCGCGAGGCGATTCCGGTGACGTACGGCGCCGGGGCCGCCCGCGAGCTCGGCGACCTCGTGCAGGCGATCGCGGCCGAGCAGGTGCAGTCGATCGAGAGCCGGGCGCAGCAGACGGCACAGCTCGCGCGGACGTCGACGCGGCAGGCGACCCGCAGCGAGACGGTGTCCGAGCGGCCGAAGCCGAGGCGCTGGCCAATCGCCGTCGGGCTCGTCGCCGTGCTCGCCGGAGCCGGGGCGTTCGTGGGGTGGCGCTCCGCGACTCCGCCTGCGCCTCCGCCCGTCGTCGCCGTCGCTCCGCCTCCGGCTCCCCCGGAGCCTGTCGCGGAGACACCTCCCGTCGAGCCACCACCTCCCCCTCACCCCGTCCCTCTCCCCTACGAGGGGAGAGGGGGCGCGAAGACGAAGCCTCCTGCAGGTCCCCGCATCGGCTATCTGACGATCGATGCCTCGCCCTGGGCGACGGTGCGCGTGCGCGGCAAGCCGGTCGGCGACACGCCGCTGTACAAGGTGCCGGTCGACGAGGGCGACGTGCTGGTCGTGCTGGAGAACCCGGACACGAAGAAGACGGTGTCGCGCAAGGTCAAGGTCGTGCGAGGGAGAGAGACCTCGATGAAGGTGAACCTGCAGTGAGCGACCAGACGGTCACGCTGGGCGGCAACACGCCCGCCCAGCCGCTCACCGAGCTCGCGGTCGAGGCGGTCGAAGGCCCCGGCAAGGGGGCGCGCGGCGTGCTGAAGGCGGGCACGTTCTTCATCGGCAGCGATCCCGGCTGCGACCTCGTGGTGAAGGACGATGCCGTCTCGCGCCGGCACTGCGCGCTCGAGCTGATGGCCGGCGAGGTCGTGGTGAAGGACCTCGGCAGCCGCAACGGCACGCGCTACCTCGGCGCGAAGGTGACGACGGCCCGCGTGCCCGCCGGCGGCTCGATCACCGTCGGCAAGACGACGCTTCAGCTCAAGCCGCTGTCGGCGCAGGGCGCGCTGCCGGTGAGCGCCCGCGAAGAGCTCCACGGGCTGTTCGCGCGCTCGCTCGCCATGAAGCAGGTGTTCGCGCTGCTCGAGCGGGTGGGCCCCGCCGACTCGACGGTGCTGCTCACGGGCGAGACCGGCGTCGGCAAGGGAGCGGCGGCGCGGGCGCTGCACGCTCTGTCGCCGCGGGCGAGCAAGCCGTTTCACGTCTTCGACTGCGCGGCGGCGCACCGCGGCACGCTCGAGTCGGTGCTGTTCGGGCATGCGAAGGGCGCGTTCACCGGCGCCGACCGCGATCGCGCGGGAGCCGTCGACGCCGCGCACGGAGGCACGCTGTTCCTCGACGAGGTCGGTGAGCTGCCGATCGATCTGCAGCCGAAGCTCCTGCGCCTGCTCGAAGAGCGCGAGTTCACGCCGCTCGGCAGCAACGCGGTGCGGAGGGCCGACGTGCGCGTGATCTCGGCGACGCACCGGGACCTGAAGGCCCAGGGCTTCCGGAAAGATCTCTACTTCCGGCTCGCGGTGACCGAGATCGAGCTGCCGCCATTGAGGTCGCGGCCCGACGACATCGCGGTGCTCGCCGAGCGGTTCGCGCGCGAGCTCTCGGGGGCCGAAGGGGCGCTCGACCCCACCACGATCGCGGCGTTTCAGTGCATGCAGTGGCCGGGGAACGTGCGGGAGCTGAGGAACGCGGTCGAGCGCGTGCTCGCGTTCGGGACGATCGAGGGGAAGGCCCCCGAGGAGCAGGCCGGGTTCATCGAGGCGCGCGACTCTGCGCTCGAGCGCTTCGAGCGGGACTACCTGGTGGCGCTGCTCAAGCAGCACGAGGGGAACGTGACGAGCGCCGCGAAGGCTTCCAAGCTCGCTCGCAGTCACTTCTACCGGTTGCTCGAACGTCACGGCTTGAGCGGCAAGCGCAGCTGAGTGCGGGTTCAGCGGCTGCGCAGGATCACGCCGTCGATTCGGCCGCCCACCGCCCAGCTCTGGTTCACGGCCGTCCCCCACACTCCCAGCAGATGATCCCCCACGGGAGTGACATGCCGCGTGTACCGGCGCGTGACCATGTCGAGCTCGACGATCTGCCCGTCGAGCCCGACCGTCCACCCGCGGGCGCTCGCGGCGTCGAGCCAGACGCTGCGCAGATCCCGCCGCAGCTCGAGGTTGTCCGCGTTCCAGCTCGGCGGCTGCCACGGGTACATGCCGGTGTCCGTGTAGCTGTACGACAGCAGCGCGCCGTCGGCGCCGACCGCCACCAGAATCCGCGTCATGTTCATCGGGTTCACCGAGCCCCACATCCCGAACATGCGGATGATCGCTCCGCGGCCCGCAGTCCAGCTCGCGCCGTCGTACTCGCGGAACGCCATGTCGCCCCCGGCCCACCACTCGGCGGGCCCGCGCCGCCACACCTTCAGCAGATCGGGCGCCAGCACGTTGGGGTGCGCCGACTGCGTGACGCGCAGGGTGCTCCCGTTCCACTGCGCGAGCGTGTCGCCGGCGCCCGAGATCCACGCCTCCGTCGGCGTCGCCCACACCCCGCCGAGATCGCGCGGCGGGGCTCCGCTCGGAGCGAGCCCCGCGTCGATGAACGTCGCCGGCGGCGACCACGGCACGGCAGACCACGCGCCGCCCTGGTACCGGAGCACGGTGCCCTGCTCGCCCACCGCCCACACGTCGGTCGCCGTCACCGGGTGAACGTCGAACAGCGTCACGCCGACGCCCGCGTCCGAGCGCGACCACGTGTTGCCGTCGTAGTGGTACGCCGCCCCGCGCGAGCCGACGGCCCAGACGTCGTTCGGCGCGAGCCCGCGCACCGCGTACAGCGGCTCGGGAACCCGCTGCGCGACGCACCACGCTCCGCCGTCGGGCACGCAGCCCATCGCGTCGGCGACCGGGCCCCAGAAGCGGCCGGCGTCGAACGTGCCCGCGTCGATCACCGGCTGCGTGCCGCCGTCGCCGGTGCCGCCGTCGCCGGAGCCCGCATCCATCGCCGTCATCGTCGTGCCGGCGTCGCCCGGGCCCGCGTCGACCACCGCGTTCACCCAGAGCAGCACGCACGCGCGCTGCATCGCGTCGAGCGGCGGGCCGTTGTTGGGCATGCGCACCCCGAACGGAGGCATCGCCTGGAGCTTCAGGTACAGCGCGCTCTCTTCGGGGATCTCGGGGTCGACGACCAGGTAGTCGGCGCGGCCGGTCGCGCGTGCGCCGTACGCGCGGGCCTCGAGCCCCGGCGACTCGAGATCGAGGCCTCCCTGCTTCGTCGCGACGTCGTGGCAGCCCGCGACGCAGCTCGACGCGAACAGCGCCGGAACGTCACAGTCGCTCGGGCCGACGCCTCCGTCGTTCGTCGGCCTCGGCGTGAACGGGTCGTCGCACGCCGCCAGGACGATGATGGCAGCGAACGCCACGCGCCTCGCCTCGACCAGCGGCGGGCGCCTCACCCCGGCCCTCTCCCCACGAGCGCTCATCCCACCAGGCCGGGCAGGCCCCCGGAGCTCAAGCTCGCATCGCCGAACGACGTGACGTCGCTCAGGCCCATCGCGCGCGACACCGACACCCACAGGTTGTTCGTCGTCTCGTTCACGAACGCCTGCCGGTTGTACGAGGGCCCGAACACGGTGGGGTTGCCCGCGCGCGCGCGCCGGTAGTCGAGCAGCCGCCCCGATCGCACCGAGCCGCCCGCGCGGCCCGCCAGCACGACCGGCACCTCGAAGAAGTCGTGGTAGCTGCCCATGCCGAACACGTTCGCCCAGACGATCAGCGTGTTGTCGAGCAGCGAGCCACCCGAGACGTCGGGCACCGCCTTGAACCGCTGCACCCAGGTGTTGAACGCCGTCGCGAACCAGCGCATCGACGTGCGCCAGTCTTCGCGGCGCCGCACCGGGTCGAGCCCGTAGTCAGGCCCCTGGTGGATCCACTGGTGGTAGTCGCCGCCCGTGAACCGCACCGGAAACACCGGGTCGACGTTCGGCGCGTTCACCATGTACACGCCGACGTGGCTCAGCTGGCAGGCGAACGCGAGCGCGTAGAGGTACGCCGTGTACTCGGTGTTCGGCCGGTTCGGCTGGTACGTCGGCGGGTTCGGGTCGAGCGCGCACGAGCTGCCCTGCGCCTCGAGCGCGAGCCGCGTCTCGAGGTCGCGCAGCAGCGTGAGGTGGTGATCGAGCTTCGCCTTGTCGGCCGCCGACACCCGCCCGTTCACGTGGCGGAAGTTGTCGAGCACCGCGTCGATCACGCTCTCGCGCGTCAGCCGGCGGCGCGCGATCACGGCCGGGTCGGTGGTGCCCATGAAGTTGCCGAACAGATCCTGAAACGCGCCGTTCAGGCTCATGCCCGTCGTCGCCTGCTGCGCGCCCTGGTACGAGACCGCGAACGTGCCGCTCGGCAGGTTGATGTTGATGCTCCGCCGCGGCGCGGTCGGCAGCCGGCCCGCGAGGTACTGATCGATCGACGGGCCGCCGCCGTTCGCTCCGCCGCCGACGGCCGCGAAGTCGGTGCGCGCGATGCCGGTGAGCAGCGTGCCGTTGCCGATGTCGTGCGCGTTGCCCTGGTGGTTCCAGATGACGTGGTTGTCGATGCCGCGCACCACGGTGAGGTCGCCCTTCACGCCCTCGAGCGGCTGGAGGATGTACGGCAGGTTCAGGCTGTTGCCGTCGCCCGTCGGCGTGAACTCGTCGCGCAGCGTGCCGTTGTCCTGCAGCCAGAACATCACCCGCCGCGGCGCCATCGCCTGCGCCCGCGCGCCCTTCGGCAACAGCGACGTCAGCAGCGGTATGGGCAGCACCGCGCCCGCGCCGCGAAGGAAGTGCCGCCGGGGGATCTTCACGCTCATGGCAGCGCCTCCCGGTTCAAGAACGCGTCGGACGTCGTGACGGCGACCGCGACGTCGTGCAGCGACGCTCCCGCGGGCAGGCTGCGCTGCGCGGCGTCGAGGTGGCAGCGGTCTTTGGACGTCTCGGTGCGGCCCTGCGCGTAGCGGTAGACCTGCGTGAGGTAGCAGCGGTTCGCCTCGGGGCTGTCGGCGAGCCGCTGCGAGAGCTCGATGGGCCCGGTGAACGTACCCGCGGTGGAGCCGCCCACGATCTCGCCGCGGTCGTCGACCGGCAGGCCGTTGTCCATCGCGCGCGCGACGCCGATGCCGTCGTAGCCCTCGAGGCCGAAGCCGATCGGGTCCATCAGGCGGTGGCACGAGAAACACGACGAGCCCGCCTCGATGTGCACCTGCAGCCGCTGGCGAATGGTCGCCGGGCCGGTCACGTTCGGCAGCATCACGTTCACTCCCGGCGGAGGCGGCAGCACCTCTTCGCACAAGAGCCGCGTGCGAATGCTCTTGCCGCGCAGCGTGGGCGAGGTGGCCTCGGGGTGCGCGTGGGCGGCGAGCCAGGCGACGCGGGTGAGCACTCCGGCGCGGCCGTCGGGCAGCGTGGTGGCCCCGGCCTGGGTCCCGTACAGGGGGGCGAGCGCCGCGCCCGCGGTCGTGTCTCTCGCGGTGAGCAGCGCGCCGTAGCCGCGGCCGCCGGCGTACGTGTCGCCGACGAAGGCCTCGAGCTCCGCGCGCGCCGCGCTCGAGACCGCCGGAGTCCACAGCGGGAACGTCGTCGGGTGCTTCGTCACGTCGTCGAGGTGCTCGAGCTCGAGCCACTGCGACGCGAAGTGCAGGTAGCCCTCGCGCGCCTTCGGGCTCGCGAGCAGCCGGCGCGTCTCGCGCTCGACGTCGGCCTTCGTCTCGAGCCTGCCGGCTTCAGCGGCGTCGAGCAGCGCGACGTCGGGCACGGTGCCCCACAGGTAGAGCGACAGCTTCGTCGCGACCTCGAGCGCGGTGAGCCGCGACGTGGGCCGCGCGGCGCCCGCGACCGGCACCCCCGCCTCGGTGACGTAGAGGAACTGCGGCGACTGCAGCACGACCTGCAGCACCGCCGAGAGCGCATCGGAGTACGTCGCGCCCGAGAGCGCGCGGACGGTGCGGAAGACGCCGAGCAGCGTGGTGCGCTCGTCGGCGTTCAGCGTGCGGCGAAAGGCGCGGCGGCCGAAGGTGTCGAGGATCTGCCCGATGCAGGCCTCCTCCTGCGCCTGCGGCGGAGCGGCGCACGGGAACAGCATCGCCTGCCGCGTGACGGCGCGGGTCGCGAGGCCCTCGGCGCTCGAGAGGTAGAAGCGCAGGCGCACCTCGTCCATCGACACCCACTCGGCGTGGTTGTCGAAGCGCGTCTCGGACGACGGCGCCTCGAGATCGCGCGCCGGGCGGCTGGTGTCCTGCAGCAGATCGGCGACGACGTCGTCGTACTGGCGCGGCGTCAGCGCGCGCATCGGCGCCGGCACCGGGCGGCACTCGCGCGGGGTTTCCGGCGGCTCGACGATCGGGTCGGGCACGACCGGCTCGGGAGAGCCTTGGATGCGACCCGTGCATCCCACCAGGACGCACATCGTGACGAGGGCGCGGCGCATGAGCGGGTCGATGATACCTGGGAGATGCATGAGCCCGCTCGGAAGCTCACGGCCCTGCGCTTCTCAGGCCCTTCCGAAGACCCGCCGGAAGATCTCGTCGACCGCGCGCAGGTGGTAGTCGGGCGAGAAGCAGGCCTCGACCTCGGGCACGCTCATCTTCGTGAGCAGCTCGGCGTCGGCGAGCAGGGCGCCCTTGAAGTCGATGCCGTGCTCGAAGAACTTCATCGCGTTGCGCTGGACGATGACGTAGGCGGCCTGCCGGTCGACGCCCTTCTTGGCGAGCTCGAGCAGCAGGCGCTGGCTGTTCACCACGCCACCGAGCAGCGCGAGGTTCTTCGCCATCGTCTCGGGGTACACGCGCAGGTTCTCGATGAGGTGGCTGAACCGGTGGAGCATGAAGTCGAGCGTCACGGTGGCGTCGGGCGCGATCACGCGCTCGACGCTCGAGTGCGAGATGTCGCGCTCGTGCCACAGCGGCACGTTCTCGAGCGCCGCCTGCGCCCAGCCGCGCATCAGCCGTGCGAGGCCCGTGAGGTTCTCGCTCAAGATGGGGTTGCGCTTGTGCGGCATGGCGCTGCTGCCCTTCTGACCTTGCGTGAAGGGCTCCTCGGCCTCGCGCACCTCGGTGCGCTGCAGGTGGCGGATCTCGACGGCGAACTTCTCGATGCTGGTGGCGATGAGCGCGAGCGCGCCGAAGTACTCGGCGTGGCGGTCGCGCTGGATGATCTGGGTCGAGACGGGGTCGGCGGTAAGGCCCAGCGCCTTGCACGCGAACGCCTCGACCGCCGGAGGCAGGTGCGCGAACGTGCCGACCGCCCCCGAGATCATGCCCACCGCGACGCCGTCGCGCGCGCGCTCGAGCCGCGCCCTGCCCCGCTTGAGCTCGTCGTACCAGACGGCGAGCTTGTGCCCGAACGAGATGGGCTCGGCGTGAATGCCGTGCGAGCGGCCGACCATCACGGTGCGCTGGTGCTCGAACGCGCGCTTCTCGATGGCGGCGAGCGCGCGGTCGAGGCCGGCGAGCAGCCGGTTCGCGGCGTCGCGGAGCAGCAGCGCGAGCGAGGTGTCGAGCACGTCGCTCGAGGTCATGCCGTAGTGCAGCCAGCGCGCCTCGGGGCCGATGCGCTGCTCCATGAAGGTGAGGAAGGCGATGACGTCGTGCTTGGTCTCTTTCTCGATCTCGTCGATGCGGGCGACGTCGGCGGCCGTGAAGTCGCCGGCCTTCGAGCGGCAGAGCCTGGCGGCCTCGGCCGGGGCGACGCCGGCGGCGACCATGCCGTCGAGGGCGGCGAGCTCGACGTCGCGCCAGCGGCGCAGGCCCTCTTCGCGGGTCCACAGCGCGGTCATCTCGGGGCGCGAGTAACGGGCGAGCACGCTTTGCGTGTAGCACGCGCGTCGACGGTCGGCAGTACCCGCACCACCGACCACCGACCACCCACTACCGACTATCTCGGATCCTGGCAGCAGCGGAAGCCGATCTCCGCCGACCGCGAGATCGAGCCGCCCGCGCGCCGCGCCGAGCACCGCACCGCGTAGTCGCTGCTGGCGAACGACCCGCCCTTCACGAGCTTCTCGGCCGTCCACTCGGCCGCGTTACCGGCCATGTCGCCGACCGCGTAGCCCGAGCGGCACTTCCCGAACCGGCCCGACGGCACCAGCGGCCGCTTCTCGCCGCTCTCGTCTTCCGTGTTGCACGCCGCCGCGTCGAACGTGTTGCCGAACGGCCAGCGCGCGTTGCCCGGCCCCTTGCACGCCTTCTCCCACTCTTCCTCGCTGCAGAGCCGCTTGCCCTTGCCCTCGCACAGCCGCTTCGCGTCGCTCCAGGGCAGGTTCACCGTCGGCGACACGCCTCGCTTATTCGGGAACTCGAACAGGTCTATGCAGAACGCCGCGACGTCGACCGACGACAGCTTGCGCTCGTCGAAGCCCATCATCGGATCATCGGCGGCCGTGCCCATCTTGAACGCGCCGCCCGCGACCAGGCGCATGCCCTCGGCGCACGGCGCCTCGTTCTTCGCCGGCAGCGGGTCCGCCGCCGGAGGAGGCTGCACCGCGGCCACCTTCGTCTCCTTGGGCTCCTTTTCCTTCTTCTCTTTCGCGAGGCGCTCCTTCTCGGCCTTCTCGGCGGCGATCGCGGCGGCCCTCGCCTCTTTCTCGGCCTTCTCGGCCGCGGCCTTCGCCTCGCGCTCCGCCTTCTCGCGGGCGGCCTTGTCGGCGAGGCCGGTCTTCACGAGCTCCTTCTCGGCGGCCTTCTGCTCGGCGGCGAGGCGCTCGCGCTCCTTCTTGGCCGCGTCTTCCTCTTCCTTCTTCTGGGCCGCGATGCGCTCCTCTTCCTGCCGCTTCTGGATCGCCTCGTCGATGCGCGCCTGCTCGGCCTTGCGCTGCTCCCCGAGCCGCTTCGCCTCTTCGAGCCTCTTCTGCGCATCGCTCTGCTCCGCGCTGCGCGCGCGCATGCTCATGAGCAGGTAGTAGCCGCCGCCCGCGCCGATGCCGACGCCGAGCACGGTGAGCAGCACGAGCCAGACGACGGTGCGGTTCTTGTCGTCGGCCGGCGCAGGGCCGCGCGTCGGGTTCGCCGTGACCGGCTCGGGGTCGGCGACCGTCTCGGCGCGCACCTGCGTCTCTTCCTTGTCGTCGGCGATGAGCTGCCCCGAGTCGATCACCTCGGTGGGCTCGCGGCCGTCTTCGGGCGGGGGCGGAGGCCCCTCGGGCGACGACTCCAGCGCCGAGCGCAGGTGATCTTCGTTCACCGGCTGCGTGGCGTCGGGCGGAATGATCTCGGCGCTGCCCACCACCATCTCGGCCGAGTCGGGCGGCGGCGGCGGCATGTCGGGCACCGGCGGAGGCGGCTTCTCGCGGCGCGGCGACAGCTGCAGCGCTCCGATGCTCGACGACGAGCGCGGGCGCTGCGGCGCGTTGGAGCCGAGCGCGCTCTCGCGCGACTTCAGGGGCGGCGGAGCCGTCGCGTTCGCGACCGCCGCCAGCTCGACCATGAACTCGCCGGCGGTCTTGAAGCGCGCCGCCGGGTTCTGGTTCAGCGCGCGCCGGTACAGGCCCTCGAGCGCCTGCGGCACCTCGGGGTTGCGGCGCTGCAGCTCGGGGATGACGCCGTCGGGCGTGAGGCCCGAGAGCATCTCGCCCAGGATCACGCCCATCGAGTAGATGTCGGCGCGCAGGTCGACGTCGCGGCCCTCGACCAGCTCGGGCGCGAGGTACCGATCGGCCCGCCGCGCCTTCATCGCCTGCACGAACGGCAGCCGCGGCATCGCGAGGCCCACGCCGAAGTCCGTCACCTTCAGCAGATCGGGCAGCACCAGCACGTTGTCGGGCTTGATGTCCGAGTGCGGGCCGACCTTGTGCGCGGCGTCGAGCGCGTTCGCGATCTGCAGCAGAATCGGCTCGATCTCGCGGACGTTGAAGAACTGCCCCTTCGCGAGGCGCAGGTCGATGATCTTCCGCAGCGTGAGGCCGTCGAGGTACTGCGACGTGTAATAGGGCCGGTCTTGATCCTCGCCCTCCTCGTAGACGCGCACGAGGTTCGGGTGGCTGAGCTTGCGCGCGAGGCGGATGTTCTTCGCGAAGTGCTTCCGCTCGTCGGGGGTCTGCACGAGCTTCGGGTTGATGACCTTGAGCGCGACCTCGACGTCGATCTCTTTGTCGTGGGCGCGGAAGAGGTAGCCGAGCGCTCCGACCGCGACGGTGTCCTTGATCAGGTAGCGGTTGGCGACGAGATCCTGCGGCTTGAACGGCGCGCCGTCGACGATGCTCTGCGACAGCTTACGGCGCGAGAACGTAGCGGTGGCCTGACGGACTCCGCCCCCCGCGAGCTTCTGCCCGCAGTTCGGGCACGAGTCCGAGGTATCCGGCACGTGGCTGCCGCACTTGTAACAAAGCAATCGAGGACCAACCTCGTCTAAGCGCCTAAAACCTTTGAATCAAACCACGCCCGTCGACCCGAAACCACCCCCGCCCCTCCGCGTCTCGCTCAAGCTCTCGACTTCGACCATCACCGCACGACTGACCGGCGCGATCACCAGCTGCGCGATGCGGTCTCCCCGCCGGATTTTCGCGAGTTCTCTCGAAAGGTTGATGAGAATCACCTTCACCTCGCCCCGATAGTCGGAGTCGATGGTTCCTGGTGAGTTGAGACACGTGAGGCCTGCCTTCAGTGCCAGCCCGGACCGGGGGCGCACCTGGCCTTCGTACCCTCTGGGGATCTCGAGCGACAGGCCGGTAGCGACGGCGTGGCGCTGCATGGGCTCGAGGTTCACGTCTTCGGCAGAGACGAGATCCATGCCCGCGGCTTCAGCCGACTGGTACTGCGGCAGCTGAATGTCGGGCCGGAGCTTCACGACCCTCACCTGGGGCGTCACGAGGTTGGCCGGCGGCTCTAGCACCCTCAGGCTGCGCGATACAAACCCGTCGGTGGTCGGTGGTCAGTGGTCAGGGGTCACGGCATATCGGTGCCGACGGCCGCCTTGTCGAAGGCCGCCTTCAGGGGGTCGCCGCCCTTCTTCACCGGCGGGTGGGCGGGGGGCAGCTCGAGCGCGACCTTCATCTCCTTGCCCTTGAACAGGAAGGGGTCGACCGGCCGGTGACCCAGCTCGAGCTGGTAGTGCACGTGCGGCCCCGTGCTGCGGCCCGTGTTGCCGGAGTACGCGACGACGTCGCCCTCTTTCACGGTCTGCCCCAGCGTCACGCGGAACGACGAGTTGTGGCAGTACGCCGTCGTCACGCCGCGGCCGTGATCGATGATCACGAGCTTGCCGTTCAGCGCGTCTTCGCTCACCCGGATGACCGTGCCGGCCGCCGTCGCGTGCACGTCGCTGCCCTCGGGCACCGAGAGATCGACGCCCGTGTGCAGCTGCTGGCGCCCCAAGATGGGGTGCGTGCGCCACCCGAACGGAGACGTCACCCGCGTCGCCGCCGGCACCGGCCACGACAGGCCGTACGCCGTCGACAGCAGCAGCGCCTGCGAGCTCGCGTCGACCGTCGGCGCCGCGTCGGGCGGCAGCCGCTGCGCCAGGCGGTCGAGCGTCAGCGGGTAGCCTTCGGCGCGCACGCGCTCGGCCGCGAACCGCGCAGTGTCGTAGCCCGCGAAGAACGCGAGCACCGCGGCGTCTTCGCTGCCGAGCTCCCCCTTGGCCTTGTCGACGATCTGCGTCGCCGCGTCGGGGCCGGTGCCCGGCTGCTCGAGCGCGCTCGGCACGAAGCCGTAGCGGGTGGCGAGCGCGGCCCCGTTCTTTCGCTGGTCGAACGGCAGCTTCGTGTACGTGACGTACAGGCCGCGGCCGAGCGCGGGCCCAGGCGGCACGGCAGCGAGCGCCTGCGGGTCGGGCACCTCGGGCGTCGACTCCATGTTGAGGTGATGCTGCGGCAGCTCCCAGACGCCGCCCGAGTAATACGAGAGCAGCGGCCGCGCCGTCGAGCTCGTGCCCATGATCTTCGCCGAGAGCGTGCGGAACAGCGCGCCGACCGGCGTGTGGTAGGCGGCGGCCCACAGGCACAGCGCCGCGGCGAAGAGGTTGAGCAGCCCGGTCTTGGGTTGGACGAACACTAGGGGCTGCCCCCGATGACCCGGACCGAGCCAGGCGCCGCGCCGCGCCCGCACCGCGAGGCCGGAGGAGGAGATGGGTGGGTGGACCCACGACGACGAAGAACGAAGCGGGGCGGGATGCGCCGCAAGCCCGGCGACGGGAGGGTCGTCGAGGGCAGCCCCTGTGCCCTCACCGGAAGAAGCTCCACCACGGGGTGTCGACGGCGGCGGCGAGCGCGAGCGGGAGCGCGAGCGCGGAGCCGACGAGGCCGACCGTGAACGTCTTGGGCCGCGACTTCTGCTTCTCGCACAGCTCGTCGGCGTGCTGCAGCGAGCGCAAGACCGCGCGCCAGCCGAGCGCGGCGAGCACCATCACCATGGCCCCGAGCGCGGCGATGCGCGCGGCGGGGCCGTTGATGCCGTCGGGCACGATGCCGTTGCGCAGCGCGAGGTAGAGCGCCGACTCGACCATGCGCGCGATCGCGTAGGCGCCGGCGACCGCGAAGACGCCGGTGGAGACGGGCCGCACGATGCGCATCGGCGTCGGCTTCTTGTTGAGCCGATCGAAGAGCGCGCGCCAGGTCTTGGTGGGGTTGATGAGCGGAGCCCGCTCGGACTCCTCGAGGTAGCCGAGCAGCGGCAGCGCGACCGCGAAGTCGACCGCGAGCTCCCAGAGCAGCGCGAGGCCGCGCGCCATGTGCGTGCGCTCGACCGAGCCGATGGCGTCGACCCAGTGCCGGGTGGCGTCGAAGTCGGCGAAGACCGAGTCCATCGCGGCGTCGAGCCCGTCGATGAGCCAGCGGATACGGTCGTCGACGCTGTCGGCCGCCGCGTGCACCCCCACCGCCACCAGCGCCAGCAGGCCGAGCGGCATGAAGATCCACCGGAAGGCCGAGACCGCCCGCGAGACGCTCGTCAGCACCGGAGCGGCCGGTTTCCTGCCGTTCAGGTCGAGATCGGCCACGGGTCGAGTGAACGTACACCTGATGCGGACGATCTCTTCCGCGGGCAACCAGCGGCAACTTTGCCGCGTGGGCAGCGAGAATGCCTACATCACCTCACACGTCTGGAGGCCCTCATGATCGGCGGCGTTCGCGGCGGAGCAGCTCAGCAGGTCGGCGGTACGGCGCGGTTCATGGGCCCGGCCCAATACGAGAAGACGGTCGCGACGCTGAAGAAGAAGGAGTCGCAGCTCAAGGCCGCGAAGAAGGCGCTGACCGAGCACAAGCGGATGATGACGGTCGCGTTCTTCTCGCCCGAGGGCTACAAGGCCGCGGTCGCGAAGCAGCAGTCGCTCGAGAAGAAGGTCGCGACGCTGACGAAAGACGTGGCGGACCTGAAGCGGCTGCTGACGGTCGCTTGAGCCGCGAGGAGAGCGCCTCGACCTCGTAAATGCCGTCATGGGTTGGGCCTGGGCCTGGGCCTGCGCAGGGGAAGATTGGCCAGGGGTTCTGTTGCGCAGGGTCGCAGGTGACGGCGGGCGCCGGAAGCCATGGAAACGCGAGCTGCTCGCAGACGTAGCCCCGGTCGCGGAAGCGCACGACGTCGTCGAGCTCTGGTGAGCCGGTGTTGTTGAACGCGACGCGCCCGCGGCGACGTCCTTGCCGATGACGCTGTCGTCCGGCTCGTGGCTCTTGCCGCAGGGATGATGCCCGGCCCGAACGCCGTCAGCCTGCCTGGGGCCCGACGCGCAAGCCCGCCGAGATGGTCATCGAGCTGTTCTCCACCATGGCTTCCGGCGCCCCGTCACCCAGCGCCCCTGCGCAACAGAATCCCTGGCCAATCTCCCCTGCGCAGGCCCAGGCCCAGGCCCAACCATGACGGCAGCTACGACGTCGAGGCGCTCCGGGTCCCGACGCGCAAGGCCGCCGAGATGGTCATCGAGCTGTTCTTCACGCGCGCGACCACGACACCGACGGGTTGCAGCGGCTGGCTCGAGCTCGACTCCGTCAGCCCGGAGAACGATCCTTGAGTGCCTTCAACGCCCTCGTGAGATCCGTCACGCCGTGGAACTCGCGATCGGGCAGCTGCCGCACCAGCTCGACCACGCTCGGGTTCGCGTGCGCCAGCAGCTGAGCCCGCGTCACGGGGAAGTGCAGCCCCTTGAGCGCCGACACGAGATCGGCCGCCGACGGAGCCCGCGGCGGGTGCGCCCCGAGCACGTGCCGCTCGAACTGGCTGCGGTTCTCGAAGCCTTCGCCGCACATCGGGCACACGAGCTTCAGCGGCGGCCGCTCGACCGGCTCGTCGTCGAGCGACCGGCGCACGCGGCTGCCGAGCAGGCGCTGCACCTCGTCGTGCGCGTGGCCGTCTGACGCCGCGAGGTGGAGCGGCTTCCCCCTCGCCGCGATGAGGACGATCTGCGCGTACGGATAGTCGAGCAGGTGCGGGTCGTCGATCGGCAGCCAGCGGTGGCCACCGAAGCGCGACTTGAGCTCCTCGGGGTACGCGGGGCCCGGTCCGCGGCCTCCGCCGAGGCGGCCGAGGTCGGGGTTGCGCACCGCGATGATGAGCCGCCCCTCGTGGTGGATGCCGAGCTCCTTCTGCAGCGAGCCGAGCCGCGTCGGCTGCTCGAGCGCGTAGACGAGCTCCGACGCCTTGTCGTCGCGCATGAGCAGCCGGTACGCGCCCTCGCCCGCGAGCTCGGCCTCGGGGAGGTGCCGTATGCCGCGCGTCTTCGTCGCGTAGTCCTTGCCGCTCAGCTCCTCGTCGAGCGTCTGCGGGTCGTCGGTGGTGAGCGTGTTGAACGCCCAGCTGCGCTCGACGCCCGGCTCCGGCAGGTGCTTGCGGCCCACGATGAAGACGCGGAAGTGCTCCCGCGGCGGGTGCGAGCCGAGCACCAGGTAGAGCCGCTGAACGTCGCGCAGCGAGTGGACGCGGGGCGCCCCCACCCTTCGCCGGAAGGCGAAGAACAGATCGCCCTGCTCGACGACGTGTGCCACGCCTCTTCACATAACGCTCAGCGCACGATTCCGCCGTCCAGCAGGCGCGTGACGCACCGGCCGTCGACGCAGTCGGGGAGTATTCCCTCGGCCTCGGGCACGAAGCAGCCCGGCTGCGCGCACTCGGCCGGAGGGCGGCACTCCTTCGCCATCGGCGTGTAGAGGCACGGGCAGGTCGACCGGGCCTCGCGGTACTCGTAGCTGCGGGGCACCTGGCAGACCGGCTGGCCGCCGTTGCACGCGTCGGGGCAGAACGGAATCACGCACTCGCCCCGCGCGCGGCAGGAGGCCGTGCTCTTGCCGGGCAGGAAGCCGCGGCTGCCGCACGCCGCGAGCAGGAGGATGAGCGCGAGCCGCACGGTCGGAGCATAGACGCGACCTCGCCCCGGTTCTCCGCCTGGCAGGGTTGCCCGGCTGGAGCGGACGATTGTTCAGCCTTCAGCGGGGACCCCTCCATTTCGCGGACAACGACTGTCGTCCGCTAAGCGAAGGTCCGGTCACTCCCAAGGCCGCGCAACCTTCCGCGGGTGCCGCAGGGCAGGCGCTCGGCGCAGCCCAAGAGGCCGCACGCGTCGCCCGCCGGCCGTCGCGACGTGCGCGGCCGGAGCACGGGCCGCCGGGCGAACCGGCGACCCCGCTCAATCCGAGATCGCTACGCCTTCGCTTCCGGCCCGCCGGCCGCCGGAGCCGGAGCCCCGCCGCCCTGCTGCGCCGCCATGTCCGCGAGCGCCTGCTTCCGCGAGAGGCGGATCTTGCCGGTCTTGTCGATGTTGATGACCTTCACCATCACCTCATCGCCTTCCTTCAAGACCTCGCCGATCGTCTTCACGCGCTTATCCGACAGCTCGCTGATGTGAATCATGCCGTCGGTGCCGGGGAAGATCTCGACGAACGCTCCGGGGATCTCTTCCTTCACGCGGCGCACGGTGCCCAGGTAGATCTTCCCGACCTCGGCCTCCCGCGTCAGCGCCTGGATCATCGCGACCGCCTGCTTCACGGCATCGCCGTCGGCCGACGCGATGTCCACGCGGCCCGTGTCGTCGACGTTGATGCTCGTCTGCGTCCTCGCGATGATGTCCTTGATCACCTTGCCGCCCGGCCCGATGACGTTCTTGATCATCTCGGGGCGGATCTGGATCGTGGTGATGCGCGGCGCGTACATGCTGATCTCTTTGCGCGGCTCCGGAATCGCCGTCAGCATCTTCTCGAGGATGTGCAGCCGGCCCTGGCGCGCCTGCTCCATCGCCTTCATCATCAGCTCGGTCGTCAGGCCCGTGATCTTGATGTCCATCTGCACGGCCGTGATGCCGTTCTTCGTGCCGCAGACCTTGAAGTCCATGTCGCCGAGGTGATCTTCGTCACCCAGGATGTCCGACAGGATCGCGACCTTGTCGCCTTCCTTCACCAGGCCCATCGCGATGCCCGCCACCGGCTGCTTGATCGGTACGCCGGCATCCATCAGCGCGAGCGTGCCGCCGCACACCGACGCCATCGACGACGAGCCGTTCGACTCCAGAATGTCCGACACGATGCGGATCGTGTACGGGAACTTCTCGCTCGGAGGCAGCATGCCCTTGAGCGCCCGCTCGGCCAGCGCGCCGTGACCGATCTCGCGGCGGCCCGGGCCACGCAGCGGCTTCGTCTCGTTCACGCTGAACGGAGGGAAGTTGTAGTGCAGCATGAACTTGCGGAACGAGTCGCCGGTCAGCGACTCCATGCGCTGCTCGTCGTCTGCCGTGCCGAGCGTCGCGACCACCAGCGCCTGCGTCTCACCGCGCGTGAAGATCGCCGAGCCGTGCGTGCGCGGCAGCGGCTGGATCTCGATGGTGATGTTGCGGATGCCGTCGTGCGGGCGGCCGCCGATGCGCTGGCCGCTCACCGTGATGCCGCGCATGTACTCGTACTTGAGGTCTTCGTAGATGGCCTTGGCCGACTTCTCGAGCGCCGGCGTGTAGCCGGTGTCGCCCAGCTTGGCCTTCAGCTGCGCCAGCATCGCCTTCTTCACCTCGGAGAGCTTGCCGTAGCGCTCGCCCTTGTCGGCGATCGCGTAGCCCGCCTTGATGCCGTCCCACGCGAAGCCGCGCACCGTGTCGACCAGCGCCGGGTCGTGCTTCGGGATCTTGTCGTACGTCCGCTCCTGCACCTTCAGCTCGGCGCGGATCTCGGACTGGATCTTGATGATCGCCTGGCACTGCTGGTGCGCGAACTCGAGCGCCGCGAGAATCTCTTTCTCGGGCACCTCGTTCGCGCCGCCCTCGACCATCACGATCGCCTCGGCGCTGCACGCGACCACGAGATCGATGTCGCTCGCCTCGCGCTGCTTGTACGTCGGGTTCACGACGAGCTTGCCGTCGATGCGGCCGACGCGAACCGCCGAGATGGGACCGTTGAACGGAATGTCCGACGTCGAGAGCGCCGCCGACGCCGCCGTCAGGCCGAGCACGTCGGGGTCGTTCTGACCGTCCGACGAGATGCAGCTCACGATGACCTGCGTCTCGTAGCCGTAGCCGTCGGGGAACAGCGGGCGGCACGAGCGATCGATGAGGCGCGAGCTCAGCGTCTCTTTCTCCGAGAGCTTGCCCTCGCGCTTGAAGTAGCTGCCGGGGATCTTGCCGGCCGCGTACAGGTTCTCTTTGTACTCGACCGTCAGCGGGAGAAAGTCGACGTCCTTCTTCTCGCGCGCGCTGACCGACGTGCCGAGCAGAATGGTGTCGCCGTACCGCACGACGCACGAGCCGTCGGCCTGCTTCGCCAGACGGCCGACCTCGATCGAGAGCTCGCGCTCTCCGATGGTGACGCTTTTCTTGATGTGCATTTTTCTGGGTTCGAAAGCGGACGGGCGCTTTGAATCCCTGACCCGCGCCGCCGAGCCGCTCTCGGCGCCACGGGACAGAAAATCAAATACGACCGCACGCTTTTCCTGACTGCGGGTGGAACTGCAACTGCGACTACTTGCGGATTCCGAGACCGTCGATGAGCTTCTTGTAGCGGCTGCCGTCCTTCGTCTTCAGGTAATCCAGGAGCCGCCGCCGCTGCCCGACCAGCTTCAGCAGGCCGCGCCGCGAGTGGTGGTCCTTCTTGTGCGTCTTGAAGTGGTCCGTCAGGTGCGTGATGCGCTCGGACAGCAGCGCGACCTGCACCTCGGGCGAACCGGTGTCTTTGTCGTGGGTCTTGAACTGCGTGACGAGCGCGCTCTTGCGCTCCGGGCTGACTGACATGACTGCGATGTTCCTTCCGCCTCCGGTGATGAGATGCCACGAACCGCGGAGGGGTGCAGTCGCGTGACGGTGGGGCCTATACCCAGCCTCAGGGCGACAGGCAACTGCAGTCGACGACGCCGTGCCGCTCCGCCCGCTGCGACGACTCGGCCATGCCCGCGTCCATCGGCTGGTGCACCCAGGTGAGATCGAGGCTTTGCCCGCCCGAGAGCACCGGGCTCAGCGTCCGCACGGGGCGAGCGCCCCCGGGCCGGCTCAGCGCGTGACGCTCGCCATCCAGCAGCTGGCCGACGAGATCGTTCACCTGGCAGTAGCCGTAGCCCGGGCAGCCCGCGATGGCCGAGTCGTCGCGCCAGACCGCGTAGAAGCCCTTGCCGCAGGCGGCGATGTCGAACCCGTTGTGGCCCGACCAGCCGCCGTACTCGACATAGGCCGGCTCGGAGATCTGCAGGCCGTGCTGCTCGGCGCCGTCGAGCCCTGCCAGCACCGTGACCCTCAGTGAAGGTCGCCGGTACCCAGGCTCGGCGGTCATGATCGCGAGCTTCTGCCCAGCGGCGTTCCACGCGAGCCGCGCCGGACGCTCGGGTTGGGCCAGGTCGCGCGAGAGCGCGACGGCGAGCCCCCCATGACCGGGGCGGAGCTCGAGCAGCCGGCTGCCCGTCAGCAGCGCGATCGAGCGCTCCGTACTCACGGCCTCGAGCACCGGCAGCAGCTGCGGCGGCCCGAAGCCCGCCGCCGTCGCGTGGAGCTGAATCTCCGGCGCGGCGGTCTCGAGCAGCCGCCCCATCGTGAGCTGGCGCTCCTGCCCGCCACCGAGCGCGTCGGTCTCGACCCAGAACATCGCGAAGCCACCCAGGGTCGCGGCGAGCGCCACCGGTGTCGTCACCGTCTGGCCCTGACCGAGCCGGAAGCCCGGCCCGGTCGTCACGTCGTCCCTGCCGAGCTCCGCCCCGTCGGCATCGAGGAGCACGGCGTGTGCCCCTGCGTGTCGCCGAACGCGAGCGCGAGCCTGCCGTCGGCGGCGCGGGCGAGCCGCAGCTGAGACACGACGCCCATGGCGTGGCCCACCTGCCGCACGTCACCTGCGGGCAGGCGCAGCCAGATCGTGCGATCTTCGTACCAGGCCGTGTACCCGGCGGCCGCGGCGAGCGGCCGGATCGCGGTGGCCTCGGCATCGAAAGCCTCGGGCGGCATCGTCACGCGGCCGTGCGGCTGCGGGGCGACCGGCGCCTCGACGCAGGCGGCCACCGGTGGAGCCTCGCGGTGGACTGCCGGCGGCTGCTCCGCGAGCGCCTCCGGAGCCGGCGGCCGCCCCGGGACGGCTTCGACCGGCGGTTCGAAACAGCAACAGACAGCCAGCAGCGACAGCGCACCACGCTTCATGAACGAGCACTCCCCCGGCCCAGCCGACGGCGAGCGTCGCAGTGGCGGTCAGTCATCTTCAAGTCATAATCTGTCATCTTATGACTCTGGCAGAGCAGCTCGTCGCCCTGCGCCGCGCCCGCGGCCTCACGCAGACCGAGGTGGCCCGCGCGGCCGGGCTCTCGGGCAACGCGGTGATCTCGCGCCTCGAGCGGGGCTCGCTGCTGCCCTCGCCGAGGCTCCAGGAGAAGCTCGGCAAGGTCTACGGCCTGCCGCTCGCGGTGCTGCGCGACCGCGTCGACGCCGAGGCCACCGGCGCGCAGGAGCAGTCGGTGCTCGACGCGGTCGACGACGAGGTGCAGCGGCTGCGCGCCGTGCTGCACGCCGAGACCGAGAAGCTCGTCGCCGAGCTCGGCCACGCGCGGGCGCGGCTCGCCGAGACGCTGCTCGCGTCGCGCGTGCAGCTGATGTGGTCGCGGGAGCAGAAGATCGCGCACGAGGCGGCGGCGAAGACGATCTGGGTGGTGTCTCCGGACTTGAGGCTCGACGTCGGGCCGCTGCGCCCGATCGTGGCCGCGAACCTCGCGCGCGGGGCGCAGTACCGCTACCTGCTGCCGGCGCTGCCCGAGGTGCGCCGGCGCGCGACCGCGCTGCAGCGCCTCGGAGGAGATCTCGAGGTGCGGTTCACCCCGCCCGACCGGTGGCGCTTCGTGCTCGAGGTCGTGCTCTACGACGTCAGGTCCCCGAAGCGGCGGCTCGGGCTGATGGTGGCTCCGTCGGCGCGCGCCGAGACCGACTGCGTGCTCAGCCCCGCTCACGTGCTCCGGTTCGCCCGGGACTTCGATAGGGCTTGGCTATCGAAATCATCAAGATGATGTGTTGAGACGATGACGCTCCGGCGGCATCTACAACGCATCATGAAGACCATTGGAGACCGTTTCCCCGAGTTCAAGCTTCAGTCCGTCGTCTCCCTGGAACCCGGCAAGGAGTTCGAGGAGCTCACCCACGAAGACAGCCCCGGCAAGTGGAAGGTCGTCTTCCTCTGGCCGATGGACTTCACCTTCATCTGCCCGACCGAGATCGCCGAGTTCGGAAAGCGCAACCGCGACTTCGCCGACCGCGACGCCCAGGTCTACGGCGCCAGCACCGACACCCACTTCGTGCACCTCGCCTGGCGCAAGAACCACCCCGACCTCAAAGCCCTGCCCTTCCCCATGCTGGCCGACACGAAGCGCGAGCTGTCTCAGGCGCTCGGCGTCTTGCACAAGACCGACGGCGTGCCGCTGCGCGCGACGTTCATCGTCGACCCCGAGGGCATCATCCGCCACGTCAGCGTCAATGATCTCAACGTGGGCCGCAACGTCGACGAGGTGCTGCGCGTGCTCGACGCGCTGCAGACCGACGAGCTGTGCCCGTGCAACTGGAAGAAGGGCGAGCCGACCCTGGAGGCCGCGTGAACCTGAACGCGCTCCTCGACCGCATCCCCGAGCCGGCGAAGGACCTCCGCCTGAACCTCCAGGCGGTGCTGGCCGACGGCCCGCTGACGGCGCAGCAGCGCTGGGGCGTGGCGCTGGCGTCGGCCGTCGCGGCGCGCAACGCCGAGCTCGCGACGGTGCTCGGCGAAGAGGCGAAGGCCGCGGCGGGCGACGCGCTCGTCGACGACGCCTTCGCGGCGGCCTCGCTGATGGCGATGAACAACGTCTACTACCGGTTCCGGCACCTCATCGGGAAGCCGTCGTACGCGGCGCTCCCGGCGCGGCTCCGCATGAACCGGCTGGTGAAGCCGGCGACGAACCGCACCGATTTCGAGCTGTTCTCGCTGGCGGTGAGCGCGATCAACGGCTGCGAGACGTGCATGCAGTCGCACGAGAAGGTGGTGACCGAGGGCGGCCTCACCGAGGAGCAGGTGCACCACGCGATCCGCATCGCCGCCACCGTGAACGCCGCGGCGGTCGCGCTGGAGCTCCCTACGGCGCCTTCGCGTACGCCTTGATGACTTCCTGAACCAGGGGGTGGCGCACGACGTCGGCGTCGCTGAAGTCGGCGAACGCGATGCCGTCGATGCCGCCGAGGATCTTGCGGGCGTGTACGAGGCCCGAGGTCTGGCCCGCGGGCAGATCGATCTGGGTCACGTCGCCGGTGATGACCGCCTGCGACGAGTAGCCGAGGCGCGTGAGGAACATCTTCATCTGCTCGATCGAGGTGTTCTGCGCCTCGTCGAGAATCGCGAACGCGTCGTTCAGCGTGCGGCCGCGCATGAACGCGAGCGGCGCGACCTCGATGACGCCCTGCTCGATCAGCTGCGTGGCCCGCTCGTGCTCCATCATGTCGTGCAGCGCGTCGTAGAGCGGCCGCAGGTACGGGTTCACCTTCTCGGCGAGATCGCCGGGCAGAAAGCCGAGCTTCTCGCCGGCCTCGACGGCGGGCCGCGCCAGCACGATGCGCTTCACCTTGCGATCGAGCAGGCAGGACACCGCCATCGCCATCGCGAGGTACGTCTTGCCGGTGCCCGCGGGCCCGACCCCGAACACGATGTCGTTCGAGCGGATGGCGTCGACGTAGTGCTTCTGCGCCACGCCCTTCGGCGAGATCTGCCGGCCGCCCGCGCGCGTCAGCACCGGAGTCGCCACGATGTCCTTGAACTTCTCGCCGTCGTGGTGGCCGATCACCTTGATCGCCTGCTCGACGTCTTCCTTGAACACCGGCCGGCCGCTCTTGAGCATGGCGAGCAGCTGCTCGAACAGCTCGCTGGCGAGCTCCACCGCCGCGTCGTTCGTGCCCGACAGGCTGAGGTCCGTGCCGCGCTGACCGACCTTCACGCCCAGGCGCCGCTCCACGAGCTTCAGGTGCTCGTTGTGGGCGCCCGCCAGGGAGCGCATCAGATCATTGTCCGCGACGTGTATCTGCTTCATCTCAAGGGAGGCAGGAGGACGAACGCCCCCGCCTCGGTCCGACGGTAGAAATAACCGTCGCGCCACGGGTACCTCAAGTCATCTACGCCGAGCAACCCGGCGTCGACCAGGGCGTCGAGCTTGTCGGGCAGCTCGCCCTTCTCGAGCCGGTACAGCGCGAGCGCCGACTCGATGCGCGTCATCTGCTGGCGCGAGATGAACCGCTGGGCGGCAGGGTCGCTGTACGTCGAGGCCGAGGCCGAGCCGAGCTTCAGGGCGCCGAGGTCGGCCTTGAGCGCGAGGAAGCCGACGGCGCCCGCCATGAGCAGCGCGACGACGACGCGCCCGAGCACGGCGAACGCGCGCTCGAGGAAGGTGTCGTCCCGGTCGAGCTCCATGCCCTTGCCGGTGCCGGGCACCCCTTTGAGGTACTCGAGGTTGACGAGGTTGCAGAGCGCCTTGCAGGTGTCGAACTCGCCGAGGCACGACAGGTCGATGAGCTGCCGCACGGTGCGGCCGGGCGTGGCGAGGCCGTAGACGCGGCGCTCCTGCTCGCCGACGGACTGGAACTCGCCCTTGCTGACCTCCTTCTTCTCTTCGAAGGCGTCGTCGAGGGCGGCGTCGAACTCGTTGGCCTGGGGCGGAGGCGGCGGCAGCTCCTTCAGGCGCTCGAAGGTCATCTCGTAGCTGGTGATCTTCTTCTTCACCACCGGCCACTCGTCGACCATGCGGAAGCCTTCCATCAGCACGGACTCGGCGCGGAGCGGAGTGACCGAGGGGTCGGGCTCGACGTCCGTCTGCTCGAAGCCGTAGCTGCCGGTCTTCCAGGTGAAGAGCTTGAAGAGCGTCTCGGTGGTCTGCAGCTGCACCATCTGCTTGAACTTCTCGCCCGAGATGGCGCCGAGGTCGACGAGCACGTCGCCGAGCCGCTGCAGCGTGCGCTTCTGCGTGTCGAGCGCGGTGGTCAGCGTGGCGTCGTTGATCAGCTCGGCGCGCACGAGCATCGTGCCGATGAGGTCTTTCTTGTTCCGCGTGCTCGACTCGGCGCGAATGATCGCGCCCTCGCGGAAGTGAATGTGCACCTCCTGGTGGCTCGTCTTGAGGTGCAGCGTGCCGGTCTTCCCCTGCTGGCCGATCAGCTGGAGGATGTCCGCGATCCCGAAGTCCTTGAGCGTGCCCTTCAGCGCCATGCTTCTTAAGCCCCCTGCCCCTGCTTCTTGAACAGCCCGCGCACGGAAGCCGCGTACACGCCGACGAGCAACAGCCCCACGGGCACCACCTTCACCCAGAACGGCAGGCCCTCGAACGGAGCCCGCAGCACCCCGTCGCGCAGCGCCACCGCGATCACCGCGAACACGAACAGGAACGCGTAGATCGCGCCGCGCACCGGCAGCCCCTTGAAGACGTGGCCCATGCCCGAGCACAACAGCCCGAGGCCGAACGTCAGCCGGTCGACGCGGCTCTGGTAGCGCGCGACCTCGACCTGCTTGCGCACCTTCAGCGCCGGCGGCACGACGCCCTTCTTCGCGAACACGTTCACGCACTGCGTGCACATCACGCTCACCGGCGAGAGCTCGGGGTCGGAGCGGTGCGACATCGGCTGGCCGCACTTGTTGCAGGGGCGGGTCGCTCCCGTGCGGCGGCCGAGGGCGCCGAACGCGAGGAGCAGCAGGGCGGCCCCGAGCGGGTACAGCGGGGCCCACGGGGCGGCGACGTCGCCGAGCAGGAGCAGCGAGAGCTGCGAGCGTACGCGCGCCTCTTCTTCGGGCGAGGCGGTGAGCGAGAGCAGGTCGTCGCGAGAGATCGGGAGCGTGATGAGAAACGTGTTGCCCTGCTGCTTGTCGGGCTCGGGATCGCCGCGCTCGGCGAGCGAGGGGTCTCTCGCGCGCGCCTGCCCCATCGCTTCGTTGCCCTTGTCGACCTCGGCCGAGGCCTTCTCGAGGCCGAGCACCTGCACGCGGCGCTGGTAGAGGCGGCCGAGGTCGAACCACGGGGCGGCGAGATCGGGCGTCTTGTTCTTCGCCTCGTCGAGAATGCCGAGCGGGTTCTCGAGATCGCCCGAGAGGATCATCGCGACCGCGAGGTTCGTCTGGGCGCGCACCTCGCCGGGGTTCTTCGCGAGCGCGGCCTTGAGGCGCTTCAGCGCGAGGTCGAGCTTGCCTCGCTTGAGCTCGAACGTGCCGAGCGCGAGCAGCTCGCCGAAGGCCGCCTTGTCTTCCGCGGCGCGGCGAATGACGCGCTGGGCGACGGCCTCGGAGCCGGTGCCCCCGCGCTCGAGCTGCCACGTGTCTTCCGCGGGCGTGTCGGCGAACGCGGTGTAGCGCACGAGCTGCTCGCCGAGCACCGGCATGACGCCGATGAAGCCGATGAGCAGCGCGGCCACCATGCGCTCGGCGAACGTGAGGTACAGCGCGACGGCGCCGAAGAAGAACAGCAGCGAGGGCGCGACGCCGAGGCGGAACACGATCGGCAGCGTGAGCAGCACGAGGCCGATGGCGGCGGCCTGCCAGCGCGGCACCGCCTTCGGAAAGAAGAACTGCAGGTCGAAGAGGAAGTAGCGGGCGCGCCGCGCGAACAGCACGGCGACGACGAGCACGCCGGTGAGCAGGAGCGAGGCGAGCAGCGCGGCGCCGACGTCGGCGAGCAGCGGGCGCGAGTAGCGGGGCTCGCCGAGCGTGCGAATGATGCCCGCCTTCAGCGCGCCGAGGTAGCGGCCGATGTCGCTCGGGTCGGCGGCGAAGAACGCGCGGGCGAGGCCGAAGTGCGACGAGGGGAGGTTCGGGGCGAGCTCCAGCGCTCCGAGCGCCTGCTCGATCGCGACCGCCGAGGCGCCCTCGGCCTCGTGCAGGGCCGCCGCGCGCAGCATCGCGATCGACCAGGCCTCGAAGTCGAGCGCGCCGACCTCGGCCTTCATGCGCAAGAGCTCGGCGCGGGCGTTGGCCTCGGCCTTCGCGTCGCTCGCGAAGTTGGAGTTCGCGGTGCGCCAGCGATCCCACGCGGCGTCGAGGTCGGCGTCGGTCAGCTTCGTGACCTGGATCGGGGGCACGCTCGGCTTCGCGGCCGGCGCCGGCTCGGGCTTCTTGGCGGGCTCGGCCTTCTTCGGCGTGGCGGCCGGCTTGGGTGCCTCTGCCGGGGCTTCTTCGGGCTCTTCGGGCGAGTCGACCTCGGGCTCCTCGCCGGGCGTCAGATCGATCGGCTGACTGGGCTGCTCGGGCTTCGGCGTGGCCGCCGGTGCGGGTGCGGGCGCCTTCTTCGGCGGAGCCTTCGCGTCGGGGTCGACGAGGTCGACCTGCGCGAAAGCGTTGGCCGCCCAGGCAGCCAGCACGAGGGTGAAACAACGTCGCACTTGGGGCCTGAGCATAGGTGATAAGGCGCCTTTCCAAGCATGGGAAAGAGTGGAGAAGCACTGGAGCGGCTGATCGAAGTGATGCGCCGGCTGCGCGAAGGCTGCCCGTGGGATCGGGAGCAGGACATCCGCAGCCTGAGGCCCTACCTGATCGAGGAGTGCTACGAGGTCCTCGACGAGCTCGACAAGGTCGCCTACGGCGGGCCGTGGAAGCCGCTCGGCGAGGAGCTCGGCGATCTGATGTTCCAGATCGTGTTCCACGCGTGCCTCGCTACCGAGAAGGGCGAGTTCGACATGGGCGACGTCTCGACGTGGATCGCGGACAAGCTCGTCTCGCGCCACCCGCACGTGTTCGGAGACTTGAAGCTCTCGGGTTCGACCGCGGTGCTCGAGAACTGGGCGAAGCTGAAGGCCGAGGAGCGCAAGAGAAAGACCGGGCGCGCGGGCTCGGTGCTCGACGGCGTGCCGTCGGGTGCGCCGGCGCTGCAGCGGGCGGAGCGGCTGACCGAGAAGGCGTCGCGCATCGGGTTCGACTGGCCGGATCTGCAGGGCGTGCGCGGGAAGCTCGACGAGGAGCTGAAGGAGCTCGACGAGGCGATCGCCTCGAGTGACAAAGACGCGATCGAGCACGAGCTCGGCGACGTGCTGTTCTCGCTGGCGAACCTGGCGCGGTTTCTCCAGACGCCGGCGGAAGACGCCGTGCGGCAGGCGAACAAGCGATTCACGGCGCGGTTCCAGCGCATGGAAGAGAAGCTCGACGCTCAGGGGCGGAAGTTCGACAAGGTGCCTCTGGACGAGCTGAACGCGCTGTGGGAAGAGGCCAAGCGCGAAGAACAGAAGGCTCGAGGAGATCTGAAACGTGGCGAACACGCGTAGTGCTCAGAAGCGAAACCGGCAGGCGCAGAAGCGCCGCGCCCGCAACCTTTCCATCCGCAACTCGGTGAAGACGGCCATCAAGAAGGCCCGCGAGGCGGTCGCCGGCGCCGACAAGACGAAGGCGGCTGAGGCCGTGCGCAACGCGACGCGCATGCTCGATCGCGCGGCGACGCGCGGCGTGCTGCACGCGCGCAACGCGTCGCGCCGGGTCGCCCGGCTCGCCGCGTCGCTCAGCGCGAAGAAGTGAGAGCGGGCGCCGCGGCGCTGTTGCTCATCACCGCGGCGTGCGGAACGAAGTCTCCGTGCACCGCGAACACCTGCGAGGGCTGCTGCACGTCCGGCGGGGTCTGCGCGCTCGGCACCGCCAGCGCGGCGTGCGGCTCTGCCGGCGCCGAGTGCAAGAACTGTCTGGGCGAGCTGTGCTTCGACGGCGCGTGCACACCGGCGACGGCGTGCACGAGAGACGGCGACTGCAGCGCGATCGGCTGCCGCTGCGGCGACGGAGCGAACGTCGAGACGAAGGGCTGCAAGACGGGGCGGTGCCAGTCTCCCGGCGAGCTGTGCGACGGCGCGTGCGTGGCGGCGGGTCACCCGCGCCCGGGCACCGGCGGCGACGGCGGCATGACCATCAGCTTCTGCGTCGACGGCACCTCGAGCAGCTGCTTCGGGGCGGACCTCACGTGGAGCGGCAACCAGTGCTGCGTCGCGAGCGGCTACGGGCAGTGCGCGATGGGGACGGCGGCGGCGTGCTTCGGGCCGGACCTCGAGTGGACCGGGGCGACCTGCTGCGTGAAGCAGGGCTACGGGCGCTGCCTCGAGGGGACGGTGGGGGCCTGCACCGGGGATTCGCTGGAGTGGACGGGGCTGCAGTGCTGCGTTCGCGATGCCTTCAACCTGTGCGCGGACGGAAACGCTTCGGCCTGTTCCACCGCAGATGTGGCCTGGACCGGGTCGAAGTGCTGCGTCGCGTTCGAGTACACGACCTGCGTCGACGGCACCGAGCTGGCGTGTCAGGGCGTCAACATGCGGTGGACGGGCGCGAAGTGCTGCGTGCGGAACAGAACCGCCTGCTCTGCCGGCTCCGCCACGACCTGCTCGGGTGATTGGACCGGCTCGCTCTGCTGTTCGTAGGCGCGGCTCCCCTCACCCCGGCCCTCTCCCCTACGGGGGAGAGGGAGGCTTGCACCTCGCGAGCTCCTGCTCGACCTTCTCGAGCAGCGCGCGCTCTTGATCGTGCCAGCGCGCCTTCGACGGGTCGGCGAGCGTCTTGCGCGCGCGGGTCGCGATGTACTCGAGCTCTTCGACGGTGCCGCCGCCGGGTGCGGGCTGCGGCGTCCAGCTGATGCGCAGGGCCCCGAGGTCGAGCACGAAGTAGGTGCCTTCGCGCCGCGCGGTGCCGACGCGCACGAACTCCTGCGAGCCGTCGTCGCGAGCAACTTCCACCATCACCGGCAGCGTCGTAGGCATTCAGTCGTCCTCGTCGTCGTCGTGGTGACCGTGTGAACGGCACATCGGGGGAGCCGTGTACTCGTGCAGCGTCCAGATCGAGCCGGTGGTGAAGCCGGGACGCTGCAGCGGGTTGAAGATCGAGCTCGACGTCACCATGCCGCCGAGCGAGCCGGAAGGCCCGCTCAGCAGCTTCAGCGTGCAGCCCGCGAGGATGATGAACGGCTGCGGCACGCTGTTCGACGACACCGTGCAGCTGCCGATCGCCGTGTAGCTGCCGTGCGGCAGCTCGAACTTCGCGTAGAACTGCTGCACCAGCCCCTCGGGGAACATGACGTTCGTGAGGGCCAGGCACGCGGTCGCGCGGCCGATGCGCTTCCGCGCGCCCTTCACCTCACCGTCGCGCTTCGACGTCTTCAGGCTCCACAGCGAAGCGCCGAGCCGCACGTTCGTCGCGAACGGGGCGCCCGCGCAGACCGCGGGATCCGGCGGCGTCGAGGGGTCCTCCTGGCTCTTGAAGACGTAGGTCTCTTCTTCCGCGACGGCGGCGGCGGGGAAGAGCAGCAGCAGCGGGAGCACGAGCCTCATGGGTCACCTCCACGACACGTCGTAGTCGGCGTCGAACAGCCCCAAGCGCCGGCCCTGCACCTTCACGTCGTGGCACCCGAGCGCGCGCAGCACCGCGGTGAAGACCCCCTCGTGGTACGCGTGCGGCATGAAGTCGCGCCGCATCTTGAACACGCAGCTGTTCTCTGAGGTGACGATGGTCTCGCGCGAGCCGTAGCTGACGGCGGTCTTGTACGCGACCGGCGCAGCGCGCATCAGCCGCTTCGGCTCCCCGGCCGAGACGGTGACGAGCGTGCGGCCGACGGCGGTGGCGAGGAAGTCGTCGATGGCCTGCTCGCCGAGCTTGCGGATCGCGGAGTCGAAGCTGCCCATCCCCGGCATCAGCAGCTTCGACGCCTGGAACGCGGCCGGTAGAAACGACGCGATCGGGTAGTTGAAGAAGTCGACGTACTTCTTCTCGGGCAGCATCGCGGCGACCGCGGCGCGGCAGCTCGTGCCGAGCAGCTTCTCGGTCGCGACCAGCACGCCGTTGAAGAACATGCCCTTGCAGGTGTCGTCGGCGTTCGCGAAGCGCAGCCGGTCAGAGAGATCGGAGATCGTCAGATCGGGCGGCACGACGACGCGAGCGACCTTGCCGACGACGACGGGAGGAGACGGTGGGGTGAGGTTCGGAGTCATAGGCGGATCAGCTGCGCCCCCCAGTGAACGTTGGCGCCCGCGGCGGCGAGGCAGACGAGCTCGCCGGTGCCGAGAGCGACCCGGCCCTCCTTGATGTCCATCGACAGCGCCACCAGCATGCCGGCGGCCGACGTGTTGCCGAGCGTGTCGACGGTGCAGGCGACGCGGCCCTCGCCCAGCTCGGCGGCGGCGGTGAAGCGGTCGAGCACGCGCTTGTTCGGCTGGTGCAGGTAGAAGCGCTTCACGTCGCGCGTGGCGCCGACGCCCTCGAGCGCGCTCTTCATCAGCTTGGGGAAGCTCTTCGCGACCTCGTGACCGTCGACGACGAACGCGTAGTCGACAGGGCGGGCGGCGGCGCTGAGATAGGGGAGCTCAGCGCCACCGCCTCTTTTGAGCACGAGCTGTTCGTGCCCGTTGCCTGAAAGCGACTTCACGATTCCGCGTTCGCCGCCTGTCCCCCGCACCACGACTGCACCGGCTCCATCGCCGAAGACGTACATCGATAAAAAACCCGAGACCGCTTTGCCCGAAGCGGTCTCGAGCTCGCCGCAGTACACGCGTCTGTCGACGTGCGCCGAGGCAAAATTCGAGGCCACGATCGCGACGGTGTTCATCGCGCCCGTGGAGACGAGCTTGTGGACGAGGTCGAGCACGTACGGCGTGCCGCCGCAGCCGTCGTTGATGACGAGGGAGCTGGCATCGGAGCGCAGCTCGAGCCGGCGGTGCAGCTCCATCGCGTCGTGGTTGAAGTCGGGGCGGTCGGGCGTGCAGGTGACGAGGAAGAGCGCGTCGAGCTCCTGCGGCGACAAGCCCGCCGCCTTCAGCGCGTCCCACAACGCGAGCTCGGCCATGTCGCAGTTGGAGCGTAAGCCCACGACGGGCGTGACCGACGTGCCGGTCTCGACGTCGATGCCGCAGAGGAAGCGGCGCTCCTTGATGCCGGTGCGCTCGAGAATGAGGTCCGCGCTCCAGCCCGGGATGGCGCGGGCCATCGTGTCGTTCGTGATGATCTGGTCGGGGGTGAAGTCTCCGACGCCGACGATGGTGGTGGACTGGTGCATGCTGCGAGCGGGTGCTGAGCAACGCGAGGGCCCACGGTGAAGCGCCCGAAACCACGCATGTAGGGCGAGGGGCGATGTTTCACCGCTGAAGCGTGCTCCCTCTGCGAGGCGTTGTTGGGCGATACTTCATTTCCGATGCGCGGCCCCGCAGAGCGGAAGTCGCTGTTCGTGCCGGTGCTGTGCGTGCCGGCGCTGAACGCGTGCTGGTCGGTGAACGTGACCGAGCAGGGCATGGGGCTGGTGGCGCGGCCGACGCGGGGGGCGTCGGGGCCGATCGAGGGCGAGGCGATCGAGCTCGACTTCCCGCTGCCGGCGGGCCCGCGCATCCGCGTGCACGGCGTGGTGCGGTGGCGGCACGAGACGGCGATGACGTCGCTGGGTGTGCGCTTCGAGCGGTTCGAGGGCACGGGGCTCGTCGACCTGCGGCGGTTCCTCGCGGCGCACCGGCTGCGGGTGGTGGTGGCGGGCGCTCCGCGCGGGCTGCAGCGCGCGCTCGAGCTCGCGTTCCACAACGAGGTGGAGCTCCTGTTCGCCGATGATCCCGTCGAGGTCGAGCGGCTGCTCGGCCGCGGCGACGTGGCGACGGTGCTCCTGTGCGGAGAAGACGACTACCAGGCGGTCGCCCTGGCGCACCTGATCGAGGGCTCTTCGCGGGCGGCGACGCTGCACCTGGGCCGGCCGGCGGAGCTGAAGCCGCGCGTGGTGTTCGCGGCGAAGGCGGCGCCCGATCTGCTCGTCGAGCTGTTCAACAGCGGAGGCATCGAGCAGGCGCTGCCGGCCGACGCTCCGGTGGCGCAGCTGCGCAACGCGGTGCTGACGGCGTGCCGGGCGCACGAGGTGCAGCTGCAGCAGCAGCGCATGTCGGTGGAGCTCGAGCGCCTGTTGCGCGACCGGGCGCGGCCGGTGCTGGCGCTGGCGGCGGGGGTCGAGGGCCCGGGCTTCACGAGCGCGCGCATGCGGGAGGTGATCGCGACGGTGAGGCAGGTGGCTCCGTTCAAGGTGACGGTGCTGCTGCAGGGCGAGACGGGCACCGGCAAGGAGGTGCTGTCGCAGCGGCTGCACGAGCTGTCGCCGCGGGCGCAGGCGCCGTTCGTGGTGCAAGACTGCGGGGCGCTGCCCGAGACGCTGCTCGACAGCGAGCTGTTCGGGCACGTGAAGGGAGCGTTCACCGGGGCGGTGTCGGATCACCCGGGCCTGTTCGTGCTGGCCGACGGGGGCACGATCTTCCTCGACGAGATCGAGAACACGACGCCGAACCTGCAGGCGAAGCTCTTGCGCGTGATCGAGACGGGCGAGGTGCGGGCGGTGGGCGGCACGTCGGTGCGGCGCGTCGACGTGCGGGTGATCGCGGCGAGCAACCGGCGGCTGCCGGACGAGGTGGCGGCCGGGCGGTTCCGCGCCGACCTGTACTACCGGTTGAACACGTTCGTGGTCGACGTGCCGCCGTTGCGCGAGCGCCGCGACGACGTGCTGCCGCTCGCGCGGTCGTTCGTCGACGCGCTGAACGAGACGCACGGGAAGTCGGCGCGCGGGTTCACGCCGGAGGCCGAAGGGGCGCTGATCGCGTGGGGCTGGCCGGGCAACGTGCGCGAGCTGCGCAACGTGGTGGAGCGCGCGGTGCTGCTGTCGGCGCCGGTGGAGCACATGGGGCTTGGGCGGCTGCCCTCGGCGCTGGCGTCGGGCCAGAGCGCGGCGCCGGCGTCGGCGTCGCTGCGCGATCAGCTGGCGGCGATCGAGCGGCAGCTGATCGGCGACGCGCTCGTAAAGCACGGCGGCGTGGTGCGGCGGGCGGCGGCGGAGCTGCAGATGGACGCGGTGACGCTGGCGCGGCGGGCGCGGAAGCTGGGGCTGGAGCTCGGGCAGTAGCTCGTCCATCAATCGCAAGGGACGACCGCACCACCAGTGCATGTGTTTGCATCGATGTCGCAGTAGACCTTGCAGCCGCTGCACGTTCCGCACGCTGTGTAGGCGCACCGATCCAGGTAGCACTCGTACTCCACCCCTGCGTCGCATCGGCGTGGCGCACCGAGTTGGCAATACATGAGCTGCTCTAGAAGCGATCGGCAACCAGGCGGTGTTGCGTCAAATCTCGCATTACACGCATCCAAGCATGCTTGAACGCCGCCAGGGGTCGCGCACATCCGGGCGTCATTGCAGAAACCTGCGCAATCCACACCTGGACCCGAGTCTTGTCGGACCTTCCCAGGTATTGCCGAACACGCTCCAATGCCAAACATCACTGCCACGGCATACGCCGCTCTACGGGATCCAACAGACACTGTCCCCGTCCCAACATGGAATCCAACCACTAGACACTAGTTGATACTCGACCTTCCCGTCTACTGGCGGCGGCTTGCCGTGTAGGGCCAAGGCCTGACCGAAGTCCCTGACTGAGCCGACGACGGAAGAGTCGATCGTTAAGACGGCAGGCACCTCCGCCAAGTCCTTGGAATCGAATACATAATCTACCGCTGAGATCTTCAACGTCGACGCCGCCGAAATGCACGACTCTTCGCGCCAAACGCAGCCGTCCATTGGTGCGCTTCCACTTCGAAACCGCATGCCGTTGGCGAGATCAGCCAACGCCACGTCCTCGGAGAAGGCCACATACACAGAGGCCTTGGACGCCTTCTGACCCACCGTGCGGGCCAAGAAACGAATCGAGGGAGCACTGCCAGTATAAAACCTAACGTTGTGACGCGCCACGGTTGATGAGCGTTTTGGGCTAGTCCAAACACTTAGCAAGTTCTCCCGCCTCGCCGTTCAAGCCAACCATGCTTCGTGAGCGTCGCCTCGATGGCGAGCCGCTCGGCCAGGTCC